>Ga0308163_10004247_pt1 | contig 11500 bp, 8 predicted proteins | sample PhyTR1_FD_201037 | JGI IMG/M metagenome (GOLD analysis project Ga0308163, IMG submission 201037) | Phyllosphere microbial communities from UC Gill Tract Community Farm, Albany, California, United States - DLSLT.R1 | ecosystem: Host-associated > Plants > Phyllosphere > Unclassified | place: USA... | reverse complement strand
CGTTCATGACCCGCTCGAGCGTCGTCGTGGCGCGCTCCCGGCCTCTGATCACCGTGACCTTGGCAGCCTGCGGCGCAACTGAGGCACCGCCCGACTGAGCAATTACGTCAAGCACGCGTTCGCGGCGGGCTGTCAGAGGAACCTTGCCAGGTGTTTTGACGCCGCCGCTGACGATCACGGCGCTGGAAGGCTTGTCGACAACAGTGACAACGGCCTGAGGATTGACCGCCGAGCCTTTCATACCCTGAACGACACGGTTCTGCAGGCCTTCGGGTGTGGAATCCGTAACGCGTTGCTTGCCAACGAAGGGCATCGTCACATAGCCCTGCTGATCAACGGTGAAGCGACCCAGGTTCAGGGTGCTGCTATGGGTGGAGGAGAACAGTCCCTCCTCACCGGTATCGAGCAGCGTCACATCGATGACATCGCCCGGCCGCAATCTTTGCTGGTTATAAACGCCACGCAGCGCGGTTAAGCCGGCATCGTTAGCCGCCATTTGTGGCGGAGCCGCCGTAACGGCCGGCGCCTTCGACAGCTCGATCACAGGCACCTTGCTGTTGCTGCCTGGAAACGTCGTGGAGCGGATAGCACTGGCGCTCGGCCCATCCGATGGTCTTGCGCAGCTCGACAAAACCGCGATCAGAAGGACTGGCAATAGCTTGCGCATTCAATGCTCCAATCTAAGAATCAATATCGGAAAATAGATAGCAGTGATGCGCTAACGAACAATTGTAAAAACGGCGACATGCCGCAAAAACGACATTCAAAAGACACATGTGGCTTTTCCGCAACCCTTGCGCAAGAAGCGCCTTATGCGCCTGGTCTTGATGAACAGCAAAACCAAATATCGCACCGGGAATGACGGCAATGGAGGCGCGGTAAAAGTCGCTTTAAATGCAACGAGCGGTGCCAGCAGCGAGGTGACATTCACTGTTTCACTTTTATGGTGTTGGACGAAGCCGGTGGCGTCGGCTCACCGTCAAATTGCTTGACGTTCAGATACCGCAGACAATCGTTTGCCCCGTCAGCGTAACCGCGGCCTTGCGGACTTCTATGGGCCTATGAAATTCATCCACCGACCGGTTCCTCATGAAGGGCGTGCGCTTAGAGGCGGCACAGAGGCTTGCCTCGCGTCAGAATAGATAAGACTTATCGAATGTCATTTTAATCGGCATATTTTGGGTCTCGCACCATAGTTCGATAGGAATGTCTTATCGATGCGATCAATAAATCCAACTTAAAATTAACATCAACCTCCTTTAAGAAGGAGTTGGGAGGACGTCCGTCAGGCCATTGAAGCCGCGTCCCGCTCAAAAGGATGAACCGTCACACACGAGTCGATTGTTGGCGGTACACTCTTGAACGGTCGACGGAGCGGGCCCCTTTTGGACAAACATTATTCAAGGAGACTCCTATGGATACTAAGGTTGAAACTGGCGGAAAATGTCCTGTTGATCATGGCCAGGGCAGTGCCAAGGGTCGGGGCAACAAGGACTGGTGGCCCGAGCAGCTGGACGTGCAGATCCTGCACCAGAAAAACAAGATCGCCGATCCAATGGGTCCCGACTTTGATTACGCTGAAGAATTCAAATCGCTCGACTATCAGGCGCTGAAGCAGGACCTGCACGCGCTGATGACCGATTCGCAGGATTGGTGGCCGGCAGACTTTGGTCATTACGGCGGGCTGTTTATCCGGATGGCTTGGCACAGCGCCGGCACTTACCGCATCACCGACGGCCGTGGTGGCGCCGGCGCCGGCCAGCAGCGGTTTGCTCCGCTCAACAGCTGGCCTGACAATGCCAACCTCGACAAGGCCCGTCGCCTGCTGTGGCCGATCAAGCAGAAATACGGCAACAAGATTTCCTGGGCCGACCTATTCATTCTGACCGGCAATGTCGCGCTGGAATCAATGGGCTTCAAAACCTTCGGTTTTGCTGGCGGCCGCGCTGACACCTGGGAGCCGGAAGAGCTGTTCTGGGGTCCGGAAGGCACCTGGCTGGGCGACGAACGCTACAGTGGCGAGCGTGAACTTTCCGAGCCGCTCGGCGCCGTGCAGATGGGCCTGATCTACGTCAACCCGGAAGGCCCGAACGGCAATCCCGATCCGCTCGCATCAGCCCGCGACATCCGCGAAACTTTCCGCCGCATGGCCATGAACGACGAAGAAACCGTAGCGCTGATTGCTGGCGGTCATACCTTCGGCAAGACCCACGGTGCTGGTGACCCATCGCTGATTGGTGCGGACCCGGAAGGCGGCGCGCTGGAAGACCAGGGCCTTGGCTGGAAGAGCAAGTTCGGGACAGGCTTTGGCGCCGACACGATCACCGGCGGCCCTGAAGTCACCTGGACGCAGACGCCGACCCAGTGGAGCAACTTCTTCTTCGAAAACCTGTTCGGCTTCGAATGGGAACTAACGACGAGCCCGGCCGGCGCAAAGCAATGGCAGGCGAAGAATGCGGAAGCAACGATTCCGGACGCACATGACCCGTCCAAGAAAAAGCTTCCTACCATGCTGACCAGCGACCTCGCGCTGCGCTTCGACCCGGCTTACGAGAAGATCTCGCGCCGTTTCCTCGAAAATCCCGCTGAGTTCGCTGATGCCTTCGCCCGCGCATGGTTCAAGCTGACCCACCGCGACATGGGTCCGAAGGTCCGCTACCTCGGTCCGGAAGTCCCTGCCGAAGATCTGGTATGGCAGGACGTCGTGCCCGCCGCCGATCATCCTGTCGTCGACGACAAGGACGTGGCCGACCTGAAAGCCAAGGTTCTCGCATCCGGCCTCTCGGTGCAGGAACTGGTGTCGACCGCCTGGGCTTCGGCCTCGACCTTCCGCGGTTCCGACAAGCGCGGCGGTGCCAATGGCGCCCGTATCCGCCTTGCCCCGCAAAAGGACTGGGAAGTCAACCAGCCGGCTCAGCTCGCCAAGGTGCTTTCGGTGCTTGAAGGCATTCAGAAGGATTTCAATGCTGCCCAGACTGGCGGCAAGAAGATCTCGCTGGCCGACCTTATTGTTCTGGCCGGTGGCGCTGCCGTTGAAAAGGCGGCAAAGGCTGGCGGCAACGACATCGTCGTTCCGTTTACGCCTGGTCGGGCCGATGCCTCGCAGGAGCAGACGGATGTCACCTCCTTCGAAGCGCTGAAGCCGCGTGCCGATGGGTTCCGCAACTACCTGAGCGGCCGTCAGTTCATGAAGCCCGAGGAATCCCTGGTCGACCGCGCCCAGTTGCTGACCCTGACGGCGCCTGAAATGACGGTTCTCGTTGGCGGTCTGCGGGTTCTGAAGGCTGGCGATCCAAAGCATGGCGTGCTGACCCACACCCCGGAAGCGCTGACCAACGACTTCTTCGTCAACCTGCTCGACATGCGCAATCAATGGGCGCCGGTCGAAGGCGAAGACGGCGTCTATGAAGGCAAGGATCGCAAGACCGGCGAGCGTCGCTGGACGGGCACCCGCGTCGATCTGATCTTCGGTGCGCATTCGCAGCTGCGTGCGCTGGCCGAAGTCTACGCTCAGTCCGATATCAAAACGAAATTCGTCAAGGATTTCGTGGCCGCTTGGACCAAGGTGATGAACGCCGATCGTTTCGATCTGGTCTAATCCAGTTCATCTTCCCGGGCGTGGCGAACGCCGCGTCCGGGAGGGTCTTAATCTATTCCGTCAGAACCGGTCGATGACGCTGATACCAATATCGCGTGACTGGTCCATCGCCATGAGGATCGGCACTGCTTCGGCCAGGCTCACCCGGTTGCCTATAAGCTTTTGCGGACTAATCTTGCCGGTCTCGATCATCGCCATCATCGCATCGTAGCGCCAGGCCTGCATGCCGTGGCTGCCGTAGATCTCCAGTTCGTGGGCAATAACCTGCGCCATCGGTATTTTTGCCGTCGCGTGCTCGCCAAGCATCAGGCCGACCTGAACATGCCGCCCGCGCCGTCTGAGATTGCTGATCGAGTTGAAGCTGGTGGTCGGATTGCCGAGCGCATCGATGGAGACGTGGGCGCCGCCCTTGGTGATCTCTCTGATCGCCTCCACCGTATCGGCAACGGCAAGGGAATTCACCGTCGCAACGGCTCCGCATTCTCTCGCGAAAGCGAGTTTGTCATCAAAAATGTCTACCGCGACAACATTTGCGCCTAGCGCCGTCGCGATCATGATCGCCGAAAGCCCGACGCCACCGCAGCCATGCACTGCCACCCAGTCTCCTGGACGGGTCCGAGCCTGATCAACGACAGCGCGGAAAGACGTGGCAAAGCGGCAACCGAGGCTTGCTGCCGTGGCATCGTCGACACTATCGGGCAACGTCACCAGATTGATTTCCGCATAATCAATGGCAACATATTCAGCAAAGGACCCCCAGTTGGTAAAACCGGGCTGGAACTGGTTTGGGCAGACTTGCTGGTTGCCGGAGTGGCATTCTGCGCAATGGCCGCAACCGGACACGAAGGGCACCGTCACGCGGTCGCCTATCTTGAAACGCGACACCAGCTTTCCGACAGCAACAATTTCGCCAGCGAACTCATGGCCTGGAACATGCGGCAGGCTGATATCGGTGTCATGCCCCATCCAGCCGTGCCAGTCACTGCGGCAGAGCCCTGTCGCCCCGACCTTGATGACCACACCGTTTTGCGTCGGGGTCGGATCCGGCACCTCGAGAATTTCAGGGGCCTTTTCGAACAGTTCGAAAAGCATCGCTTTCATTGCACAACCTCCACATTCTGCCACGAGAAAGCAGGTGAAGACCTACCTGCAAATCCCGCTGCGAACTGCTGTTATGGAGGAGAAACCGAAAGACTTGAAGGCTGCCGCGGCTGGGGAAGTCGAAATTTTGACGTCCGCAAAACAACCAACTCGTTTTCATTGCTGCGGCAACCACCGCCGGTAGAATGGAGGACCCAGCCAGATCGCCACGGGCTGTCACCTCGCCCTTTGCGCATCCTGATCGAGTCGCAGCGCGGATGCGAAATCCGTCAGGATCTGCTGGTAGTCATCGACTTCGAATTCGTAAGGCAGTTCCAGGCGCAGTTCCGAAACTCGTGGCAGCACGGGATCTTGCGACAGGATTTCGGCAATTTCTTCGAACGAGCCAATGATATCAGGAAGAAACAGCGTCTGCTTAGGGCCGTTAGGGGCAAGGGTACGCGCGGTTCGGCGTTCGACAAAGTCCGCATAGCGCCTCCGGGTCACGGCATCCGCACCGTCAGTGGGAAGAATGACCCGACCTAGCCCAACGCGTGGCAGCGTCTCCTGCGTCCAGTTCTCAAGAAACCTGTCTATCAGCCGTTGCTGGGCAGTCAGAAAATCGTCGGTCCCTTCGCCGGTGATAATGTTACCTGTCAAAAGATGGAAGCCTGCCCTCCCCGCCCAGGTGGCCGAGGCAAGCGAGCCGCCGCCATACCACAGGCGTTGGGTCAGACCACTGGCGAACGGCCGAAGGCGGGGCACTTGCGAACCCGCGGCATTGCCCGCGATCGCTTCATTTGCAAGCGGCGCGCTCGAGAGAGCTCTCGCCAGACGCTCTGCACGCGCATAGCTGAAGTCCAGCGCCTCGACCGGATCGATCAGATCGCCAAGCAATTTGGCGAAGGGCGGCGGCCCGGCTGAAACGCCGACATTTAGCCGGCCTCTGGAGAGCACATCAACCGTAGCAAGGTCCTCCGCAAGGCGAAACGGATTTTCGTAACCCAGTTGGATCACAGCGGTTCCAAGCTCGATGTGGCGGGTGCGCTGGGTCGCCGCTGCAAGGAAGGTTGCCGCAGACGATATGCCACGTTCCAGATGCCGCTGCCGCACCCAAGCGCTGTGATAGCCAAGACGTTCGCCAAGCTCGATCAGGCGAAGCGTCTCTTCCAGGCCGGAGAACGGATCGTCGTCGCGATAGTTGCCGGGCACAAGGAATGCAATGTTACGAAGATGGGCAAAGGGCATGCCGGATGATCCCGTCCTTATTCCGCTGCCTGATGGAGCGCGAGCCGCGCTTCGATCTTCCGTGCTTGCTCCTTCTTGATGCTGTTGACCCGATCTGTTGCAGCATCAAACGACGCGGCGGGTTGCGTGACAGGCGTCTGGCTCACCTCGCCGGCGCGGCGGCCAATCATTTTTTCGAACGGCAGAGAGCGGTACAGCGCGGGATCGGCTTTAAGGTCAAAGAGTGGCCGGTAGCCGAGCGAGAGATAAAGAGAAACGGCTTCCGGCTGCAGAAATCCAGTCGTCAGATAAGCACGGCTGTAGCCGAGGGTCGCGGCACTTTCCTCCAGCGCGATCATCACCTGGCGGGCGAGCCCCTGCCGGCGCAGCGCGGGATGGGTCCAGACCCGCTTGATCTCGGCGACTTCATTGTCATGGCTCATGAATGCGCCACCGGCAACAGTCTGCCCATCACGCTGAAGCAACAGAAAGTCGCCGAAAGGCGGCGTGAATGCTTGCGCCGGATAACGCTCGACTTCGGCCCGAGCGCTGCCGGGGCGCTGGCTCACATGTCCGTATCGACTATCATAGTCCTTGATCAGAGCGTCGATGAGAGGACGGGCGATCTCGGAGTGAGGCGAGGAACGAAGAATGACGGTTTCGGTCATATCTGTCTCCGTTGAAAGAGTGTCGCTGGGAAGGACGCCCGCTACAGCAGCTACAAAAGATCCGTAAATGTAGCACGCGGGCGTATGATCAATATTTCGGCAAGCCCGGCGGATTGGTCTCAGACTTTGCCAATCTCTCATCGGCGAGCCCCCACCGATCCAGAATTTTGGCATAGGTGCCATCCGCGATCAGCCCGTTTGTGGCTATCGTCAGCGCATTGGCCAGTCCCGAGCCTTTGCGGGTGACGATCGCCACGTCCGAACGCTCAGGCCATCCGGCAGACAACAATCCGACAGCGCGGATGTTCTTGTCACGTTTGCTAATGAAGACGAGCGTCGAATATGGCTGCACGATCACGTCCGCTCGGCCTGACTGTAGCGCAATGAGTTGAGTGGCCTCATCATCATAATATTGCAGTTCCAGCGGCTTCAGGCCTGCCTTGCGGTTTTCCTCGCTCCACCGCAACAGGATGCGCTCCTGATTGGTACCGGCCCCCACGATTACCCGGAGCCCGGCTGCATCCTTTGGCTCGGAAATAGCTTTCACCGCACTATCCAACCGCACGAAGAAGCCGTGGCCGCCACGGCGATAGGTAGAGAAGTCGAACTTCTCCTTGCGTTGCTCCGTGACCCCGACATTGGAGATGACGGCGTCATACTTGCCCGATGTCAGCCCCAGTGGCCAATCCGCCCAGGCAACCGGAATGATCTGCAGCTGCAACCCGAGGCTTTCGGCAATCGCCGACGCATAGTCGGGATCGGAGCCAACCACCGTCTGAGCGTCCGTGGCGTATGTATTGAGCGGCGGCCCGCCAACCGCAGACGCTACGGTGAATTTGCCGGACGTCGCAAACCTGAAATTCTCAGGAATGGCGCCGATTGCCTCCGCATTTCTTATCGCATGCACACGGCCACTCTGCTCCGGCGACAGGTCGTAACCGTCGGCGGCCAGAGCCGGCAACGCAAGTGCCGCCGCGATAGTGGCAAGAGCGCTGATCGCAAGAGATCTGATTTCCATCATGATTGTCATCCGCCTTTGACTTGGGAAGACATGCGCGGGCGGCGCCGCGCATGCAGGGCTCGGCTCAGGATTTCGGCAGGCCGGGCGGGTTGGTGCGCGATTGTGTCACCGCTTCAGCCGAGAGGTTCCAGCGGGCAAGGACCTTGGCATAATTGCCATTTTTGATCTGCTCATTCACCGCAGCGGTAACCGCATCGGCAAGGCCTGCACCTTTTTTGGTAGCAACGGCAATTTCCGCAGTTTGGGGCCAGCCGCCGGAGAATGTGCCGACAAGCCTGGTCTTCTTTTCCTTCGCAGATTTGTAGGCTGAGGTCGCGTTCGGTCCCAGATAGGCGTCAGCGCGTCCGGACTGCAGCGCGACGTCCAGAACCGCTTCGTCGTCGTAATATTGAACATCGGTCGCAGCCAAACCCTTGGCCTTGTTGGCCTCGATCCAGCGCAACAAGATCTGCTCCTGATTTGTGCCGGATGCAACGATCACCCTTAGTCCGGCAACGTCTTCCGGCTTGGAAATGCTTGTAATCTTGCTGGCCACCGGAACGTAAAAGCCAAGCAGATCATTACGATAGGACGAGAAGTCGAATTTGAGCTTTCGCTCTTCCGTGACCGTGATGTTGGTGACTGCGGCATCGAAACGACCGGAGGTGACGCCCAGCGGCCAGTCGGCCCAGGCGATCGGCACGAGTTCGAGCTGTAAACCCAAGCTGTCTGCGACCAGCTGGGCAAGATCCGGCTCGCTACCAACGGCGGTCTTGGTGTCGCTGGCATAGGCGGCAAACGGAAGACGGCCAGGATTCGTCGCGATAGTCAGTTTCCCAGGTGTGACGAACTTGTAACCGGCCGGGATCAGCTTGATTGCGGCATCGACCTTTTCGACGCGGATCCGATCCTTTTGGTCTGGATTAAGATCTGCATCCTGGGCGCTCGCGCCTGACACGACGAGGGAGAACAGGCCGGCTAGGGCGAGTTGGAGCAGACGGGATTTGCGAGACATGAAGATTTCCCTATAGGTGTCTATGTTTAAAGGACTTTTGCGAGAAATTCGGCGGTGCGCAGATGCTCGGGTGCATTGAAGATCTGGTCGGGACGGCCCGTCTCCAGGATTTTGCCGCGCTCCATGAACACCACTTGATCAGCGACTTCGCGGGCAAAGCCGATTTCATGAGTGACGATGATCAACGTCGTGCCGGAGCTAGCCAGTTCCTTGATGACATCGAGGACTTCGTTGACAAGTTCGGGATCAAGCGCCGAGGTCGGTTCGTCGAACAACAGCACCTTGGGCTTGAGCGCCAGGGCCCTGGCGATGGCGACACGCTGCTGCTGGCCGCCGGAGAGCTGGCGCGGATAAGCTTGCGCCTTGTCGGCCAGCCCGACCCGTGCCAGAAGATCGAGCGCCTCGGCCTCAGCTTCCTTGCGCGGCGTGCCACGCACGGTCACCGGTGCCTCAACGATGTTTTCAAGCACGGAAAGATGCGGGAACAGATTGAAGTTCTGGAAGACCATGCCGACTTCGACGCGACGGCGCAGGATGTCCTTCTCCTTCAACTCGAACAGTTTGTCGCCGTCCTGCCGGTAACCGATCAGCTCGCCATCAATAGCGATGAAGCCGCCGTCCACGCGCTCGAGATGATTGATAGAGCGCAGCAGCGTCGATTTGCCTGAACCGGATTGGCCGAGGATGACAGTGACGCTGCCCGCCGGAACCGTCAGCGTGACGTGATCGAGAACTTTCAACGTGCCGTAGCTCTTGGACACGCCATGGATGGTGACGGTGCCTGCGCGCGCGCGTACCGGCGCCTGCTCCGCTTTTATAATCTTCGGCTTGGACGCATCGGCGACTGCGGGGGGTGCCGCTGGTGCTTGCGCAGCACGCCGATAAAACCGGGCGAAGATCGATGGCGGCAGATTGCGCAACGCGCCGCGCGCATAATGGCGCTCGATATGGTGTTGCACGATCGACAATACGGTGAGGATGACAAGATACCAGACGGTCGCAACCATCAGCAACGGCACGACTTCGAGATTGCGGCGGTAGATGATCTGGATCGTGTAGAACAGCTCCGGCAAGGCGAGAATGTATACCTGTGACGTCCCCTTCGCGAGGCCGATGATGTCGTTGAAGGCAGTCGGCAGAATGGAGCGCATGGCTTGCGGCAGGATGATACGCCGCGCCTGATGGCCTCGGGGAAGGCCCAGGGCGGCTGCAGCCTCGACCTGCCCCTGGTCCACCGACAAAATACCGCCACGGATGATTTCAGCTGCGAAAGCGGCCTGGTTGAGGGTGAGGCCAATCACACCGGCGGCAAAGGGCGTCACGAGCTGCGTCGTGTTCCAGCTGATGAAGCTGATACCGGTATAGGGCACACCAAGTGTAATCGTTTCATAGAGATAGCCGAGATTATTAATCAGCAACAACAAGACGACGAGCGGGATCGAGCGAAACAGCCAAACGAAGGCCCACGATACGGCAACGAGAAGCGGAGAGCGGGAAACCCGTGCCAGCGCAATGGCGGTTCCGAGCGAAAAGCCGAGCACCGCACCGAGCGCCGTCAATAGTAAGGTTCTGCCAAGTCCTACGAGAACCGGCTCGGCAAAGAACCATTGAGCAAAGACATCCCAGCCCCAGCGTGGATTGCCCAGCACGGAATGAAGAATTGCGGCGATCAGCAAAATGGCAAAGACCGAGCCGATCGTCCGCCCGAGATAGCGGGCAGGCACGATCCTGAACTGAGAATAGTCACCGGTCGTGCGAGCGCGATTGCGAACTGCGAGTTCGCCAGGAAAATCGGAAGCGATGGTCACGGATGAGCACTCCTCGTGTTCTGGAGTTGGCTTGCATGCGATCCACGCGCGGCTAGCGCGGCGGCGGCTGGCAGATCGAGATATTTTTCGAAGGGAAGCGTTTGGCGCAGCGTTTCAGGATCGATGCTGGTATCGAACAGCGGCGTATAGCCAGAGGTAAGATAAAGGCCGACAGCTTCAGGCTGGCGAAAACCGGTCGTAAGGAAAGCTTTCGTATAACCCTGTCTTGCCGCCTGATCTTCAAGCTCTTGAAGAACCTTGCGGGCAAGCCCTTGACGCCGCAAACGCCCGTCGGTCCATATGCGCTTGAGCTCGGCGGTGTCAGGTCCGTGACGCATGAAGGCGCCGCCCGCGATCGCGACACCATCACGGATAAGCAGAAGAAAATTGCCATGCGGCGGTTGGAATGCCTCCGGTGCATAGCGGTTCAACTCGGCTTTCGGCCCTTCGGCATCGAAGAACGTGCCGTAGCGGCTCTGATATTCAATCAACAGCTCGTCAAGAAGCGGTCTGGCGCGCGGATCGGCCGGTGACGTGTAAAGAAAACTGTCGCTCATCGCTGTGGTGTTTCCTTTTCGAAGGTTGGGGAGAGAAAGCTTTCGGCGAGTTTCACCCAAAGACGGGCGGCTGGCTCGATGATGGCGTCATTGAAACGGTAGTGCGGGCTGTGCAGCGGGGCGCCGTCCCCATTGCCCACGAAGAAATAGGAACCGGGGCGTTCCTCAAGCATGAAAGCAAAGTCCTCGCTGGCGGTACGAGGTTGGAAATTGTCGAGGATGCTGGCTTCTGGAAAATGGCGCTGTGCAACTTCCCGTACGAATTCGGTCTGGTCAGCATGGTTGATGACCGGCGGGAAACCGCGGCGGAAATCTACGTTGGCTCTGGCGCCGAAGCTCTCAGCCTGTGCCTTGGCAAGACCGATCAATCTCTCTTCGAGCTGCAGCCGCACCTCCGGCCGGAAAGCCCGGCAGGTAATCTGCAATTCTACGCTTTCGGGAATGACATTGGAGGCCGTGCCTCCGTGGATTGAGCCAACCGTGACGACGCCCATGTCGCGCGGGTCAACGTTGCGCGAGACGATACTTTGAAGAGCTGTCACGAGGC
>Ga0308163_10004246_pt1 | contig 11503 bp, 9 predicted proteins | sample PhyTR1_FD_201037 | JGI IMG/M metagenome (GOLD analysis project Ga0308163, IMG submission 201037) | Phyllosphere microbial communities from UC Gill Tract Community Farm, Albany, California, United States - DLSLT.R1 | ecosystem: Host-associated > Plants > Phyllosphere > Unclassified | place: USA... | reverse complement strand
ATCCCGGCAATAAGGTGACGCTGCGGGACATGCTGACGCTGGCTCAGGCAATCCGGACTGATTATCCCGATTTCTACAAGCTCTACGCCCAGCCTGATTTCGAGTGGAACAAGATTTTCCAGCGCAATCGCAATCCACTGCTTGGTGTATCACCCGGAGTCGACGGTCTCGCGGCGGGATTTACTGAAGGCGAGGGCTATTCCATCATCTCCTCTGCCGAGCAGAACGGCGTGCGCCTCTATCTCGGCCTTGCCGGCAGCGAAAGCGACAAGACCCGCCAGGACGATGCTGCAAAGGCACTGGCCTGGGGCTTTTCCGCCTTCGAAAAGCGTCGGCTGTTCGATGCCGGCCAGGTGATCGGTCAGGCCAGCGTCTATGGCGGCGAGCCTGCCGAGGTGCCACTTGTGTCGCCGCAGCCGGTCGATGTCTACGTCCCGGTAGGCTCTGGTGAGAAGGTTGAGGCGAGGGTGGTCTATCGTTGGCCGCTGCGCCCAGGGATCGAGACGGGTGCCGAAGTGGCCAGGCTGAAGGTGATGCTCGGCGACAGGATGCTGCGCGATCTGCCCCTGCAGGCCGCAGCGCCCTCCGATCTCGGTTCGCTGGTCAAGCGCACCCGCGACGCGTTGGTCGAACTGCTGTTTTCCTGGGTTTGATCAAGGCTTTCCCGTGTCGTGATCCTTGAAAAGGTTTCGCGACGCAGCGGCTTGCGATAAACAGCCCTTGATCACAGTAAGGAAAATGCATCGGTGGCGGTTGGCAGCGGATTGTTCGTAACATTCGAAGGCGGCGAGGGCGCGGGTAAATCCACCCAGATCCGGCTTCTAGCCGAGAGGCTGAAGGCTCTTGGCCGCACCGTCGTCACCAGCCGCGAACCCGGTGGCTCGCCCTCAGCCGAGGCGCTGCGCCATGTGCTCCTGTCTGGCGCCGCAGAACCCTTCGGGGTGGAGATGGAGGCAATCCTGTTTGCCGCCGCCCGCAACGATCATGTCGAGGCGCTGCTGCGCCCGGCGCTGTTGCGCGGGGAGATCGTGCTCTGCGACCGCTTCATGGATTCCTCGCGGGTGTATCAGGGCACGACCGGCGACCTTTCCCCCGCCCTGATCGACCGGCTGCAGGCCATTGCCGTCGACGGTGTCGTCCCTGACCTCACGGTCATTCTCGATCTTCCGGCAAAGCTCGGCCTGGCGCGGGCCAAGCGCCGGGCGGGCGAGCTTGGGGAAGTGGCGCCTGATCGTTTCGAGAAGGAAAAGATTGCCATCCACCAACGCCGCCGCGAAGCCTTTCTGGCGATCGCCAAGGCAGAACCGGAGCGCTGCCGGGTGATCGAGGCGACGGGTGGGATCGAAGAGATCGCCGAGGCGATTTTCAACGCCGTAGAGCCTGTGCTGGCCAAGCGGACGCCGGTCGAAGACGGGGAACGCTGAGATGGAACGACCCGGCCTTCTCGATGGCGCCTTGCCGCCTTTTGCCAATCACCGGCTGTTCGGCCATGGTGACGCCGAACAGTTCCTTGCCGACGCTTACCGATCCGGCAAGCTGCACCACGCCATCCTGATCGAGGGTCCCGAGGGCATCGGCAAGGCGACGCTCGCCTTTCGCTTTGCCCATCATGTGCTGAGCCATTCCGATCAGGCGCAGGCGCCAGCCATGCTTTCAGACCCCGAGCCCGAATCGCTGGTAGCCAGGCAAATCGCTTCAGGCGCGTCTCACAATCTCCTGCACATTTCCCGGCCAGTCGATGAAAAGACCGGGCGGGCAAAGACAACGATTACGGTGGAGGAGGTCCGCAAGGCAGGGCATTTCTTTTCCCAGACATCGGGTGCCGGCAATTGGCGTATCGTCATTCTCGATCCCGCCGACGACATGAACCGAAATGCCGCCAATGCTATTTTGAAAGTGCTGGAAGAGCCGCCGAAGCGTTCGCTGTTCCTGGTTCTGTCGCATGCTCCCGGCAAGTTGCTGCCAACGATCCGCTCGCGCTGCATGCCGCTGAAATTGCAGCCGCTGGGTGCTCAAGATCTTGCGCGGGCGCTTGATCACCTGGCCGTGCCGCTTCCGGCGGAGCGGCTTGATACTCTCGCAGAACAATCCAAAGGCAGCGTGTCTCAGGCGTTGAAGCTGATCAACTATGGCGGCCTGGACATTATCTCGGCCTTCGAAGAATGCCTTGCCGCCGATGGCCCGGCGCAGCGACGGCAGATGCATAAGCTGGCGGATGCTCTGTCCGGCAAGGACAGCGACGTCGTCTACCAGTTCTTTGCCGAGCATCTCGTCGAATTCCTGGTCGACAGGGCAAGGCAGACGGCAATGTCTGGCGATCTGCCGCGCGCAGACCGACTGTCGCGGCTGTCTACCGCCGTCGTCGAGAAGCTTGGCATATCAGGCGCCTACAATCTCGATCGCAAGCAAACGCTGCTGGAAATATTGACGGAAGTAGCGGCTGTCTGACCGCCGGAACTCAAATGGCGATCAGCTTCGACGCTACGATGACCAGGATGACGGCCAGGGTGATACGGATTGCCCGCTCTGGCAGGCGTGGAGCGGCCAAGCTGCCGAGCACGATGCCGGGAATTGAGCCAATCAGCAGCGAACCGAGCAAGACCCAGTTGAGGTCGCCAATGATGAAATAGCCGATGCCGCCAATCAAGGTGAGTGGAATCGCATGGGCGATGTCGGAGCCGACGATGTCGTTGATGGACGAGCGCGGATAGAGAAACAGCAGAACCGTTACGCCAATCGCGCCAGCGCCAACCGAGGTCAGCGTCACGACCGTGCCCAGCACGATGCCGAGAACCACCGTGGCGATTGCAATGGTGCGCGGCTCCGGGCTGCGGTGCTTTTTCAGCCAATTCAGCTCAAAGCGCATGAACACGTCGCGGAAAAGCAGGATCATTGCAGTCATCATCAGCATGATGCCGAGACTGGTGGTCAGCATGGAGACGGAATGGGCACTCTTGCGATCAACGCCGCTCATCAGCCAGAGCGTCAGCGCCGTTGCCGGAACGCTGCCAATCGCCAGCAGCCCGACGAGCCGCCAGCGGATATGCCCATGGCGATGGTGGACGGCAGCGCCAGCCATTTTGGTGATGGCTGCATAAAGCAGGTCCGTGCCGACAGCGGTTGCCGGATGAATGCCAAACAGCAGCACCATCAATGGAGTCATCAGCGACGCGCCGCCAACGCCGGTCACGCCGACCAGCGAACCGACGAGAAAGCCCGAGAGCGATACCAGGGGATCGAAAGAAAAGCCGGTCAGAAACGCACCTCCTCGGATTCGGATAGCTCGGATTCGGACGGGGCCGATGGCATCGATCTAGCGAAAGCCGGGCGGCATGGTCAAGGTGCGGCCGTCCGCAAACCGCCCGCTCGGGAAACTTGTTGTTTCGCAACGCGGCGACATGCGTTAAGAGCGGCTGATAATCCCGACGAAGACGCGGACTGCAAGGGCCGATCCATGAAAGACACCTACTACATCACCACAGCCATTTCCTATCCGAACGGCAAGCCGCATATCGGCCATGCCTATGAGCTGATCGCCACGGACGCCATGGCGCGCTTCCAGCGGCTGGATGGCAAGGATGTCTTCTTCCTGACCGGCACCGATGAGCATGGCCAGAAAATGCAGCAGACCGCCCGCGCCGAAGGCATTACGCCGGAAGAGCTTGCAACTCGCAATTCCAATGAATTCCGTGAGATGGGCAAGCTGCTGAACGCGTCCAACGACGATTTCATCCGCACCACCGAACAGCGCCACCATGCCGCCAGCCAAGACATCTGGAAGCGGATGGAAAAGAATGGCGATATCTACAAGGACAGCTACGCCGGCTGGTATTCCGTGCGCGACGAAGCCTACTATGCCGAGGATGAAACCTCCGTGCGCGATGGCGTTCGCTATGGGCCGCAGGGCACGCCGGTCGAATGGGTAGAAGAGGAAAGCTATTTCTTCAAACTGTCGGCCTATGAAGACAAGCTGCTGAAGCTCTACGAGGACCAGCCGGATTTCATCGGCCCCAACGAGCGTCGCAACGAGGTGATCTCCTTCGTCAAGTCGGGTCTGAAGGACCTGTCGATGTCGCGCACCACCTTTGATTGGGGCATCAAGGTGCCCGGCGATGACAAGCACGTCATGTATGTCTGGGTCGACGCGCTGACCAATTACATCACCGCGACCGGCTACCTCACTGACGAAAACGGCCCGCGTGCCAAATACTGGCCGGCGGATGCCCATATCATCGGCAAGGACATCATCCGCTTCCACGCGGTCTATTGGCCCGCCTTCCTGATGTCGGCAGGCCTGCCGCTGCCCAAGCGCGTCTATGCTCATGGCTTCTTGCTCAACAAGGGCGAGAAAATGTCGAAGTCGCTCGGTAACGTCGTTGACCCGATTAATCTGGTGAACCATTTCGGCCTCGATCAAGTGCGCTTCTTCTTCCTCCGAGAGGTTTCTTTTGGTCAGGATGGATCCTATTCGGAAGAGGGTATCGGAACCCGCATCAACGCCGACCTCGCCAACGGTATCGGCAATCTTGCCAGCCGCTCGCTATCGATGATCGCCAAGAACCTCGAAGGCAAGCTGCCCGAGCCCGGCGAGCTGACCGACGCCGACAAGGCTATTCTCGCCACGGCGGATGAAGCCATCGCCATCTGCCGCGAGGAAATGTCGCGCCAGCAGATCCACAAGGCCGTGGGAGCGATCATGAACATCGTCAACGAGGCCGACCGTTATTTTGCGGCCCAGGAGCCCTGGGTGCTGCGCAAGACGGATGTCGCCCGCATGGCAACGGTGCTTTACGTTACGGCAGAGGTGGTTCGCCAGATCGCCATTCTGTTCCAGCCGATCATGCCCGACAGCGCGGCGAAACTGCTCGACCTCGTAGCCGTTGCCCCGGAAGATCGCGTCTTTGCCAAGCTTGGCGAGGCCGGCCGCCTGAAGCCGGGCACGGAACTTCCGGCCGTTTCGCCGGTCTTCCCGCGTTATTCCGCTCCGGAAACCGACAAGGCCTGACGTTATGCTGATCGATACCCATTGCCATTTGGATTTCGCCGATTTCGAAGAGGAACGCGACGAGCTTGTGAAGCGCGCCCATGATGCGGGCGTAAAGCAGATGGTGACCATTTCGACACGGGTGGCAAAGCTGGATGGCCTTCTGGCGCTGACGCAGCGCTACCCCTCGGTGTTCTGCTCGGTTGGTACCCATCCCAACAACGCCAATGAAGAGCTTGAGATCACCGCCGACGATCTCGTGCGGCTTGCCGATGCCCATGACAAGGTCGTCGCGATCGGCGAATGCGGCCTCGACTATTTCTATGACACACAGACGCCTGAAGACCAGAAGACCGGTTTTCTGCGCCATATCGAGGCCGCGCGCCGCACGCAGCTGCCGCTTGTCATCCATAGCCGCAGCGCTGATGAGGACATGGCGGATATTTTGCGGCAGGAGACGGAGAAGGGGGCTTTCCCCTTCATTCTTCATTGCTTCTCGGCTGGTGAAATGCTGGCCAGGACCGGGGTGGAGCTTGGCGGCTACATCTCCTTTTCGGGCATTCTGACATTCCCGAAATCGCAGGAGCTTCGCGACATCGCCAAGGACCTGCCGATGGACCGGCTGCTGGTGGAAACCGACGCGCCTTATCTCGCGCCGAAGCGCTGGCGTGGAAAACGCAACGAGCCGTCCTATGTCGTGAATACGGCCGAGGTGCTGGCCGAGGCGAAGGGCGTGAGCTACGCCGAGATCGCCGAGACCACCACCGACAATGCGCTGCGCCTGTTTTCAAAAATGCCGAGACTGTAAGCGGCAAAGGTTGGAGTGAGAGATGACCTATCGCCGTCGCTTCACCATTCTTGGCTGCTCGTCCTCACCGGGCGTGCCGCGGATTGATGGTGACTGGGGCGCTTGCGATCCGGCCAATCCGAAAAACCGCCGCAGCCGCGCTTCGTTCCTGATCGAACAGATCGCCCCTGATGGTAATAAGACCGTAGTTCTCGTCGATACCGGCCCTGATTTTCGCGAGCAGATGATCCGGGCCAAGGTCGAAAGGCTTGATGCCGTCGTCTATAGCCATGCCCATGCCGACCATCTGCACGGCATCGACGATCTCAGGGGCTATTTCCTCACCCAGCGCCACCGCATTCCCATCTATGCGGATGCCGAGACCATGGCGCGCATCGAGGCCGGTTTTGGCTATTGCCTGAAATCGCCCGAGGGCAGCAACTATCCGCCGATTGCGCGGCCAGTGATCATTGAGGACGTGACCAAGCCGATCGTGATCGACGGCCCCGGCGGGCAGATCGAGCTTCTGCCTCTGCTTCAGCATCACGGTGATATCATGTCGCTGGGCTTTCGCATCGGCAATGTCGCCTATTGCAGCGATGTCAGCGACTTTCCGTCCGACACTGTGCCACGCATGGCAGGTCTTGATATCCTCATCATCGATGCCTTGCAGTATCGAGAACATCCGAGCCATCTGTCACTGGCGCAATCTTTGGCCTGGATCGAGAAATTCGCCGCAAAGCGAGCGATTTTAACCCATATGCATATTCCGCTGGATTATGACATGGTCATGCGGGAGACGCCTGATCACGTCGAACCGGCCTATGACCAGATGCAGTTCGAGGTCGCCTATCCCGGCTGATTTCCGATCTAAACCGTTGGCGCGAGCCGGAAACCCATGTTGAATAAGCCCTTCCAATCCCCGAGCACGGCCAGCTTCTTCAATAATCTGACGGTTTCGCGCCTGCAGGGCCTGCTGCGGCGCGGCGAACTCGGGCTGGTCGCACTGGCTGTGATGATCGGCATTGCCGCCGGCTTGCTGGTGTCGCTCGTCAGCTTTCTGAGCGAAGCACTGCATTATCTGGTCTTCGGCGTGGAAGGGACATTGAGCGGCAGCGGCATAACCGGACCTATCGTGCTGGCCGGGCCGATCATCGGTGGCATTGCCCTTGGCATCATCGTCTTCATTCTGTCGCGCACCCGTAAAAAACCGATGGTCGACCCCATCGAGGCCAATGCTCTGCACGGCGGCCGGCTATCCCTGACAGACAGTATCATCGTCTGCGTGCAGAATATCGTCTCCAACGGTTTTGGCGCCTCGGTGGGGCTGGAAGCCGGGTACACCCAGATTGCCTCGGGCTTTGCCTCCAAGCTTGGCGTCAAGCTGAAGATGCGGCGCGGCGACCTGCGCCTGCTGGTCGGCTGCGGCGCCTCGGGCGCCATCGCCGCCGCCTTCGATGCACCCCTGACCGGCGCCTTTTATGCCGTCGAGTTGATCATTGGCTCCTATACGGTGGTGACGCTCGCTCCGGTGATCGTCTCGGCCTTGGTCGCCAAGATCGTCACCAGCCAGATCGGCGGCCATGGCCTTTCCATCGATATCGGCGCGGTCGGCGATATTACGCCGGTCGACTATCTGCCGGCGATCATGCTGGGGGTGCTCTGCGCCGGCGTCGGCATCGTCCTCATGCAGGCCGTGTCCTTCGTGGAGGAAACCGCCCGCAAAAGCGCTGTATCGCAGCCGATCCGTCCAATGATCGGCGGCATCGTCATCGGTCTTTTGGCGCTGGTATCGCCGCAGATCCTGGCGGGCGGTCACGGCGCCCTGCATATAAACCTCAACAGCGAGACGACGATTTACAGCCTCGTCCTGCTGTTCGTGCTGAAATCGGCGGCAAGCGCCGTATCGATCGGGTCCGGCTTTCGTGGCGGCTTGTTTTTCGCCTCGCTGTTCATGGGTGCGCTGCTCGGCAAAATCTTTGCCTTTGCCGCCATGCTGGTGCCGGGGCTGACGTTGACGCCTGTGATCTACGCCGTGGTCGGCATGAGCGCGTTTGCGGCCGCTGTCATCGGCGGGCCGCTGACCATGACCTTTCTGGCGCTGGAACTCACCGGCGACTTTCCGATCACCGCCCTCGTCCTGGCATCCGTCATCACCACCTCGCTCGTCGTGCGCGTGTTCTTCGGCTACTCCTTCGCCACTTGGCGCTTCCACCTGCGCGGCGAAACCATCCGCAGCGCCCAGGATGTCGGCTGGATCCGCGATTTGACGGTGGCCAAGATGATGCGCGCCGATGTGCGCACGGCCAAACTGTCGATGGGGCTCGAGGAATTCTGCAAGCAGTTTCCGCTCGGCTCTACCCAGCGGGTCATCATGGTCAATGATGACGGTCGCTATGCAGGCATCGTACTGCTTGCGGAAATCTACGCCGACCCGATGGATCGCAACAGCGAAGGCCGCAATCTGGAAAGCTACCTGCACTATACCAAGGACGTGCTGCTCCCGACCATGAACGTCAAGCAGGCTGCAGCCCTGTTCGACGCCACCCAGAGCGAAGCGCTGGCGGTGATGAACGACCGCATCCAGAACCGCCCGATTGGCCTCCTGACCGAAAGCCACACCCTGCGCCGCTACAGCGAAGAGCTCGATCTCAGACGCCGCGAGGCTTCGGGAGAGTTTTAAGACGAGACAGGCGCCAGCTTCTTGAAGAGGATAGGGCGGTATTCACCGTCTATTCGTATTCCGATGTGGCAATGGATATGCCGAGCGGTTCGACGTGCTCGATAATGACAGCAAAAAAATGTCTCGGGATGAACTTCAGAAAGTGGTGAGCGCGCAGGGATTCGAACCCTGGACCTACTGATTAAAAGTCAGTTGCTCTACCGGCTGAGCTACGCGCTCCCGAAGCGGAGCAGATGCCCCTCTGGAAGTGCGCGGACCATATTCAGGGCGCTGTTTTCGGTCAACCCAAAAAACAGTGGTTTTTACATTTTCCGACGCTTTCCTTGGACTATGGCGTCCAGCTAGACCATCAGCCACCGCCTGCGGCAAAAAGGTGATTGGCACGTGAGGCCTATCGGGGCTACCACACCGCCAGACAGGACTGCGCTGGAGGAGCGACTCGTGAGCATTGCCGAAATCCCGTTTCTGACCGCGATGGTAGCGGGAACGCTGTCTTTCCTGTCTCCCTGTGTGCTGCCGCTGGTGCCGCCTTATCTCTGCTACATGGCCGGCGTCAGCGTCGAACAGTTCCGTGGCGATGCAGTGGCCGTCGATCAGCGGGCGCGCACGGCGGTTATTCTGTCGGCACTTTGCTTCACGCTCGGCTTTGCCACCGTCTTCGTCGCACTTGGAGCCGGGGCGTCATCCATCGGCATGGCGCTGCGCCAGCATCTCGATCTCCTCTCGAAGCTCGGCGGCCTTGTCATCATCGTTATGGGGTTGAATTTTCTCGGTCTGTTTCGCATAGGGCTGCTGGCGCGGGAAATGCGATTTTCAGGCGGCGGCAAGCCTGCGACCCTGACGGGCGCCTATGTCATGGGCCTTGCCTTTGCCTTTGGCTGGACGCCCTGCATCGGGCCGGTGCTTGGCGCCATTCTTGCCGTCGCGGCAGCGCGCGACACTGTCGGGCAGGGCGCAATCTTGCTGGCAATCTATTCGTTGGGGCTCGCCATTCCCTTTTGGATCGCCGCCGGGTTTTCCGGGGCCTTCATGCGGTTTCTCACCCGCTTCCGCCGCCACCTCGGTTTGGTGGAAAAGCTGATGGGCCTGCTGTTGGTCGCCACGGGCCTCGCCTTCATGTTCGGCTTCGTCTCGGATCTGGCGATCTGGTTTCAACAGACATTTCCGATCCTGTCACGGATCGGCTAAATCCCTCTGGCGCTATCAGAAACGCGATTTGATCTTGTCGCGGATCATCTGCGGGAAGGCGCCAAAGCCACGGCCGGGCGCCACGCCCTCGCGCATCGCAAAATGGCGCAGCGGCGTCAGCGTCGACAGAAGATGAATGCCAGCGGCACGCAGCATCTGCACCGGCAGGAAGGATGACAGAAGCGAGCGGTTGAGCAGGTCGACGCTCGCCGTGCGGCTCAACACATCGAGCTTGCGGCGCCGATCGAAGCGGTCGCCCAGCGTTGGGCCCAGCGGCTTCTGCGGCTCGAAACCGACGAGATCTTCCAGGGACATGATGTCGCGCAGGCTGAGATTGAGCCCCTGCGCACCGATTGGCGGGAAGGCATGGGCGGCCTCGCCGATGAACACAGCACGGCCTTTGCCGTAGCGGTGGGCGGTCATGCCGGACAGCGGCCAGGCCTGCGCTGGTTCCTCAATCGATACGCGTCCGAGCAGCGATTGCAGCCGCGCCTCGACCAGGACAGCCAGCTCTTCGAGCGGCAGCGCCACCAGCCGTTCCGCTTCTTGCGGCTCGACCACCCAAACCAGGCTGGAGCGGTTGCCCTTCAACGGCACTTGGGTAAAGGGACCGGTTTCAGTATGGAATTCTGTCGATACATTGTTATGGGGTAGGGCGTGGCCAAAATTCAGCACCACGGCACTTTGAGGATAGGACCAGGTTTTCACCGAGACGCTGGCGGCGGCGCGCGTCATTGATTGGCGGCCATCCGCGCCGACTACGAGATCAGACGTAACGGTCTCACCACTGGACAGCGTCACCAGCGCAAGATCGCCGGAGAGATCGACGGCGGTTGCCTGCTCTCGGCAAACCGTGACATTTGGCTCGCGGTCAAGAGCTGCATCGAATACGCCGAGAAGATCGATATTCTGGAAATTGTAGCCAAAAGCAGCAAGGCCGATTTCCGAGCTTCGGAAGGCCACCGGCGGGGCGCGCAGCAGCCGCGTGGTGCCGTCGATGATCTGCATGGTCGCCAGCGGTTCTGCGGAGGGTTTCAGATCTTCCCAGAGCCCGAGCCGGTCGAGAAATCGTATCGACTGATCCATTAGCGCGGTGGTGCGCCGGTCGTGCGGTCGGCTGTCGCCTGAGATCAGCATGACCTTGCGCCCCTGTCGCGCCAGAGAGAGCGCCGCAACCGATCCTGCCAGACCCGCGCCAATGACTGTGATGTCGACCGATTCCATCGCGTGCTCCTGTGTCTATGATAGGGAAAATAGTGTGCGGAGCTGCGGAAATCCATGGGGCAATGCGATCTCCGCCTATGCTATTCTGTCGCGGTAGCCTTTGTCGTTTTCCGGTAAAACCGGTCTGGGCGGTTGCATTTGAAGCGGATTTAGCGATTATCCCCCCACCGATCAAAGGGGCTTTGACCAGCGCATTATGAAGATTTTCAACTACAAGCGCGTGCCTTACGCAGAGATGCGCGCCTTCTCCGTGCATATTCTGACGGCGTCAGGCTCTTTTCTGGCATTTCTAGGGGTCGTCGCGGCGGCCGAGCATCGCTTTGTCGATATGTTCTGGTGGCTGGGCCTGGCGCTTGCTGTCGATGGCATCGACGGGCCGATTGCCCGTAAGGTCAAGGTCAAGGAAGTGTTGCCCAACTGGTCGGGCGACACGCTCGACAATATCATTGATTACGTGACCTACGTGCTGCTGCCGGCCTTTGCGCTTTACCAAAGCGGCATGATCGGCCAACCCTGGTCCTTCGTCGCAGCGGGCATGATCGTGGTGTCCAGCGCGATTTACTATGCTGATATGGGCATGAAGACCGACGAATATTTCTTCTCCGGCTTCCCCGTTGTCTGGAACATGATCGTCTTC
>Ga0308163_10004244_pt1 | contig 11507 bp, 12 predicted proteins | sample PhyTR1_FD_201037 | JGI IMG/M metagenome (GOLD analysis project Ga0308163, IMG submission 201037) | Phyllosphere microbial communities from UC Gill Tract Community Farm, Albany, California, United States - DLSLT.R1 | ecosystem: Host-associated > Plants > Phyllosphere > Unclassified | place: USA... | reverse complement strand
CATCCGCTATGTGCGCGAGACCAAGGGCAAGGAACTGGAACAGATGGAAGGCTGAGCTGTGCAGCGGGTCCGGCGCCACGGCGCCGGGCCTTCGGCGGCCGGCCTCGACCCGCGACGCACAGGCACAAAAAAACCCGCTCATGGCGGGTTTCTTGCTTCCTGCTGCAGTGACTGGTGCTCCCTAGGGGACTCGAACCCCTGTTTTAGCCTTGAGAGGGCCACGTCCTAACCTCTAGACGAAGGGAGCGTTTGAAGTGTCACTGCCGGGGCAGGCGCGCTAGTATATGCATCTCGATGCCATTGGGCAATCCCGAAACTTCAACCGGAAGCGCCAACATCATTCCCTCCGTGACAACCCCGATAAGCCTGCGCGTCATCCCGCGCGACCAGCACACCATCTCGCGCAAGGACATCAGCCCCAACGCCGTGCGCGTGCTGTACCGCCTGCGCGATGCCGGCTTCGGCGCCTACCTGGTGGGTGGCGCCGTGCGCGACCTGCTGGTCAATGGCCACCCCAAGGACTTCGACGTGGCCACCGACGCCACGCCCGAACAGGTCAAGCAGCTGTTCCGCAACTGCCGCCTGATCGGTCGACGCTTCCGCCTGGCGCATGTGGTGTTCGGCCGCGAGATCATCGAAGTGGCCACCTTCCGCGCCAACATCGATGACGGCAGCGGCGACCGCGAGATGGAAAACGGCATGCTGGTACGCGACAACGTGTACGGCTCCATCGAAGACGATGCCATCCGCCGTGACTTCACCTGCAACGCGTTGTACTACGCGATCGAGGATTTCTCGGTGCGTGATTACACCGGCGGATTCGAGGACGTGCAGGCCCGCCTGATGAAGCTCATCGGCGATCCGGAACAGCGTTACCGCGAAGATCCCGTGCGCATGCTGCGTGCCGTGCGACTGGCCGGCAAGCTCGGTTTCCAGATCGAGGAAAAGACCGCCGCGCCGATCCCGCAGCTTGCCAACCTGCTCAACGAGGCCGCCCCGGCGCGCCTGTTCGAGGAAGTGCTCAAGCTGTTCCTGGGCGGACACGGCGTGGCCAGCTTCGAAGGCCTGGAGCGTTACGGCCTGTTCGATGTGATGTTCCCGGAAAGTGGCAAGGCGCTGCGTTCCAACCGCAGTGGCGCGCTGCGCCGCATGCTGATCGAAGGCCTGGCCAACACCGACCAGCGCGTGGCCAACGACGAGCCGGTGTCGCCGTCGTTCCTGTTCGCGTTGCTGCTGTGGCCGGCGTTCTGCCGCACCCAGGCCACGCTGCTCAAGCAGGGTGTGGCCGAAGAAGAAGCGCAGCGTCGCGCCGCCGACCGGGTGACCCTGCACCAGCTGACCACCATCGCACTGCCGCGGCGCTTCTCGCTGCCGATGCAGGAGATCTGGCTGTTGCAGGCGCGCTTCGGCTCGCGCCAGCGCAAACGCGTGTTCCGCACGTTGACCCACCCGCGGTTCCGCGCGGCGTTCGACTTCCTGATCCTGCGCCAGGTGGCTTCCAGCGAACACGCAGGCGACGTGGCGTTCTGGCGCGAAGCCCAGCAGCAGTCCGGCCGTGAGCTGGAAAGCGCGCTGGACGACCTGCACACGCATGACGCCGAAGAGGTGGGCGAGGAGCCGCGCAAGCGTCGTCGGCGCCGTCGTCGCCCGGGTGCCCCCGGCGCACCGGCTGCCGAGTAAGCAGGGTGGTCAGGGCATGGATCGGCCTGGGCGCCAACCTCGGTGACGCCGCCAGCACGGTCAGTGCGGCGATCGAGGCGCTGGACGGACTGGCCGGTACCGAACTGACCCGCGCTTCGCTGCTGTACGCCAGCCCGGCCTGGGGCAACCAGGACCAGCCGCCGTTCGTCAATGCGGTGGCCTGCGTCCAGACCGACCTGCCGCCACTGGCCTTGCTCGATGCCCTGCTGGTACTGGAAACCGGCTTCGGCCGGGTGCGCGATCCGGCTGTTCACTGGGGCCCGCGCCTGCTGGACCTGGACCTATTGCTGTATGGCGACCAGGTGATCGACCTGCCGCGCCTGCAGGTGCCGCATCCGTACCTGCACCAGCGCGCGTTCGTGCTGGTGCCGCTGGCCGAAGTAGCGCCGGACCTGGTGATTCCCGGGCATGGTCGCGTGCGGGATGCAGTGATGCAGGTAACAGCCAGCGGGATCGTGCCGATAAGGAGATAATGGAGCGGTTATCACCCCCGGTTATTTCCTGATGAGCACCCACGCAGACAGCAAGCCCTGGACCGTCCCGGCGCTGGCCGAGGCCAAGCGCAATGGCCAGAAGCTGGTCATGTTGACCGCCTACGACGCCGGTTTCGCCCGTACCTTCGACGCCAACGGGGTCGACCTGATCCTGGTCGGCGATTCGCTGGGCATGGTCGTGCAGGGGCACGATTCGACCCTGCCGGTGACCGTGGCCGACATGGTCTACCACACCGGCGCGGTGGCCCGCGTGCTGCAGCGCGCGCTGCTGATTGCCGACCTGCCGTTTGGCGCCGACGCCACCCCGGAACGTGCCTTCGATGCGTCGCTGCAGTTGCTGCAGGCGGGCGCGGAGATGGTCAAGATCGAAGGCGCCGGCTTCAAGCTGGATATCATCCGCCACCTGGTGGAGCGCGAAATCCCGGTGTGCTCGCATCTTGGACTGACCCCGCAGTCGGTGCTGCGCCTGGGCGGCTACCGCGTGCAGGGCCGTGGCGATGCTGCCCGCCAGCTGGTGGAGGACGCCCGGGCCGTGGTCGCCGCCGGTGCCAGCATGGTGGTGCTTGAATGCCTGCCCACGCCGGTTGCCGCCGAGGTCACCGCCGCTGTTGCGGTGCCGACCATCGGCATCGGGGCTGGCCCGCAGTGCGACGGACAGGTGCTGGTGATGCATGACATGCTGGGCCTGGACAGCGGCCATCGCCGGCCGAAATTCGTCAAGGATTTCCTTGCCGAAGGCGGTTCGGTAGCTGGCGCCACCCGCGCCTACGCCGAGGCCGTGCGCAACGGCACCTTCCCCGACACCGAGCACGCCTACGCCTCATGATCCAGACCATTACCGAACTTGCCCAGCTGCGCGCGACCGTCAGCGGCTGGAAGCGCGAAGGCCTGCGCGTGGCGCTGGTGCCTACCATGGGCAACCTGCATGCAGGCCACTACTCGCTGGTCGCGCTGGCACGGCAGTACGCTGATCGCGTGGTGTCCAGCGTGTTCGTCAACCCGACCCAGTTCGGGCCGAACGAAGACTTCACCCGCTATCCGCGCACGCCCGAGGCCGATACCAGCGGCCTGGAAGCGGCCGGCTGCGACGTGCTGTGGCTGCCGACAGTGGAATCGATGTATCCGTTCGGCGTGGAGCTGGCGGCCAATGTCAGCGTGCCCGGGATCAGCGGGCTGCTGGAAGGGGCGCATCGCCCCGGGCACTTCGATGGTGTCTGCACGGTCGTGTCACGCCTGTTCAACCAGGTGCAGCCCGACGTGGCCGCCTTCGGCAAGAAGGACTACCAGCAGCTTGCGGTGATCCGCCAGATGGTGGCCGACCTGGCTTTCCCGATCCAGATCGTCGGCGGGGACATCGTGCGCGAAGACGACGGCCTGGCGATGAGTTCGCGCAACCAGTACCTGGATGGCGTGCAGCGCCCGGCATCGACGACCATCCATCGTGTGTTGCAGGGCATGCGCGAAGGCTACATCACCGGGCTGTCGCGTGAGCGCATCGAAGCCGATGCGGCCGCTGCCCTGCAGGCTGCGGGATTCCAGGTGGACTATGCGGCGCTGCGTACGCCGGACCTGATCGAGCCACCGCACGAGGGTGGGCCGCGCGTTGCGCTGATCGCCGCGCGGCTGGGCAGCACCCGGCTGATCGACAACCTCGAGTTCTGAGCGCGGAGTTGCGAGGGGAGGTCGTGACCCCGTTTTTCTACAGCTGTTCCAGCGCCTGCTGGACCAGCCCCTTGCGGTACCAGGTCCTATCAGGGTAGACCGGCTGCCCGCAGGCTATCCGCGCTTCATGGATCCGCACTGCGATCTCCATCGCCCTGGTTGATTCCAGATCGAGCAGGGTCGGCTCGGGCGGCGGATCGGCCCGCCCGCTGCCGGTCGCCGGAACGGGGGCAGCACTGCACACGAAGTAGCGGAAGCCGCTGGCCACCGACCTTGCCTTGTCCGCCTGTTCGGCTTCGTCCCAGGCCGCCCGCGACAGCCTGGCTTCCAGGTTCGCGATCTTGCGCAGCATCGGGTGCGCGGCATAGATGCCGGTGGCGGGGAACTGCAGCGGCTCCTCCACCTTGGCAATGTCCTTGGCCTTGGCCTTGGCCTTGGCCTTTGCCTTGTCCGCGACCGGTGCAGCGGCCGGCTGCGACGCGGGCGGCCGCTGCGCAGAGCGCGGCTGTGGCGCGGCCGTCGCTCGGTGCAGGTTGCGTACGGCAACCGAGCGCAGCTGTCTCGGCCGGGGTTCTGCGGGAGCATCGCCGATCCGGGTGGGGCCGGAGAAGCGGCGGACAAGCTGGTCGAAATCCTTGGCACGGCTGAGGGTGGCGAACATGGCAGCTCCTGGATGGAATCCCCAGTTCACCGCACGGTGAACCGTCGCGCTTTCGGGAATCGTGCGTGGCAGGCGGGACCTGAACCGCTGTCTGACTGGCGTCGCACGCCGCTTTCGCCAATCCCCCAAGTGGTAGAATCCCGACTTTCCTTTACCGCGTTGCCTGTGCCATGCACCTGTCCCTGCTGAAGACCAAGATCCACCGCGCCACCGTCACCCATTCGGAGCTGAACTACGAAGGGTCGATCGCGATCGACGACAACCTGCTGGCGGCCACGGGCATCCGTGAGTTCGAGCAGGTGCATATCTGGGACGTCACCAACGGCGCCCGGTTCAGCACCTATGCCATCCGTGCCGAAGCCGGCAGCGGCGTGGTCTCGCTCAATGGCGGCGCCGCCCGTCACGTGCAGGTCGGCGACATCATCATCATCGCTGCCTTCGCCACGATGAGCGAGCAGGAAGCAGACAGCTTCCGGCCGAAGCTGGTATATGTGGATGGCAACAACCAGATCTCCCATACCAACGACAGCATCCCGACCCAGGCCGCATGACAACGAACAACGGACTCGACACGCTTCACTCCCATGCCCAGCGCCTGCGTGGCGCGCGCATCCCCGACCTGCTCGCGGCCGAACCCGGCCGGGTAAAGGATCTGGCACTGCGGGTCGGTCCGTTGTACGTCAACTTCGCGCGGCAGAAATACGACGCCGCCGCCCTGCAGGCATTGCTGTCGCTGGCCGCTGACCGCGATGTCGGCGGCGCCATCGCGCGCCTGTTCCGCGGCGAGCAGGTCAACCTCACCGAAGGCCGCGCCGCGCTGCACACCGCGCTGCGCGGTGATGTGGTCGATGCGCCGGTGGCTGCCGATGCCTACGCCACCGCGCGCGAGGTCCGCCAGCGGATGGGCGAGCTGGTGCGCGCGCTGGAAAGCAGCGGCGTCACCGATGTGGTGAGCGTGGGTATCGGCGGCTCGGACCTTGGCCCGCGACTGGTTGCCGACGCCCTGCGTCCGGTGGATGGCAGCCGCCTGCGCGTGCATTTCGTGTCCAACGTGGATGGCGCCGCCATGCAGCGCACGCTGGCCACGCTGGATCCGGCGCGCACCGCCGGCGTGCTGATCTCCAAGACGTTCGGTACCCAGGAGACGCTGCTCAACGGGCAGATCCTGCACGACTGGCTGGGCGGCAGCGAACGCCTGTATGCGGTCAGCGCCAACCCCGAGCGTGCCGCCAAGGCCTTCGACATCGCCTCCAGCCGCGTGCTGCCGATGTGGGACTGGGTCGGCGGCCGCTATTCGCTGTGGTCGGCGGTCGGTTTTCCGATCGCGCTGGCGATCGGCTTCGAGCGTTTCGAAGCCTTGCTCGAAGGCGCCTCGCAGATGGACGCGCACGCACTGGATGCGCCGCTGGAGCGCAACCTGCCGGTGCTGCACGCCCTGACCGATATCTGGAACCGCAACGTGCTGGGCCATGCCACGCACGCGGTGATGACCTATGACCAGCGCCTGGCGTTGCTGCCGGCTTACCTGCAGCAGTTGGTGATGGAAAGCCTGGGCAAGCGCGTGCAGCGTGACGGCCAGCCGGTCGCCAGCGATACCGTGCCGGTGTGGTGGGGCGGGGCGGGCACCGATGTGCAGCACAGCTTCTTCCAGGCGCTGCATCAGGGCACCAGCGTGATCCCGGCCGATTTCATCGGCTGTGTCCGCAGTGACAATCCCTACACGGTCAACCACCAGGCGCTGCTGGCCAACCTGCTGGCGCAGACCGAAGCGCTGGCCAATGGCCAGTCCAGCGACGATCCGCACCGCGATTATCCCGGTGGCCGGCCGAGCACGTTGATCCTGCTCGATGCGCTGACCCCGCAGGCGCTGGGTGCGCTGATCGCGATGTACGAGCACGCGGTGTACGTACAGTCGGTGATCTGGAACATCAACGCCTTCGACCAGTTCGGCGTGGAGCTGGGCAAGCAGCTTGCCGGGCAGCTGCTGCCGGCGCTGCAGGGCGAGGCGGTGGAGATCACCGATCCGCTGACCCTGGAAGTGCTGGGCCTGCTGAGGTAAAACCCGGGCGCGGCCTGCGGTAGTGACGGCCGCTGGCCGTCAGGGCCTTGGTGGGTGACGACCGTTGGCCGTCAGGGCCTTGGTAGGTGACGACCGCTGACCGTCAGGGCCTTGGTGGGTGACGACCGTTGGTCGTCACGCGATCGCCACCCCCGGCGCTACCGTGCCTAGCGCAAAGGCTCCGGGCTCGGCCGCTTGGCCAGCTTGCGCTGCAGCGAGCGCCGATGCATGCCCAGCAGGCGCGCTGCGGCTGACACGTTGCCACCGGTCTCATGCATCGCCTGCTGGATGTGTTCCCACTGCAGCCGGCTGATCGGTGTCATCGCATCGGGCAGATCCAGCTCGCCGTCGTCGTCGGGACCGTCATCTTCTTCGCCCAGTGCGCGCAGGATCATCGGCACCGTGGCCGGCTTGGGCAGGTAATCGTCCGCGCCCAGCTTGATCGCCTCCACCGCGGTCGCGATGCTGGCATAGCCGGTCACCAGCAGGATGCGCATGTCCGCGCGCAGTGCGCGCAGCGGCTGGATCAGCGCCAGTCCGGACTCACTGCCAAGCTTCAGGTCGATCAGGGCGAACGCCGGCGGCTGCTGCCGTGCCAGCAGCAGGGCGCTGGCCGAATCCTGCGCCGTGCGCGTCTCCAGCCCTTTGCGTGCCAGGCTGCGCTGCAGGGTGCGCAGGTACAGCTCGTCATCATCGACCAGCAGGCCATCACCGTGCAGCGAGGCCGGGGTGGGGAAGGGCGTGTTCATGGGATTTCCTCGCGGGGGACCAGGGGGATGCGGAAGCCGACCCGGCTGCCGGCGCCCTGCGCCGGACGCATCCACATTTCACCGTGCAGGCGTTCAATGGTGGCGTGGGACAGGGCCAGTCCCACGCCCATGCCTTCGCTCTTGCTGGAGCTGAACAAGGTGCCGGGCAGCACCGCCTTGCGCGTGTCGAAGCCGGGACCGAAGTCGCGCACCTCGCCGACCAGATCGTCGCCCTCGATGCGCAGCGACAGCTCCACTTCCGCGCGCCCGACCTGTTCGCCGGCTTCGGCGGCGTTGTTCAGCAGGACCATCAGCAGGTGGCCCACGCCGGCATCCAGCGGCCGGGTCAGCGGGGCGTCGGGGTTGCGGGTGAGGGTGATGGTCGGGCGCACCAGTCGCCACTGTTCCAGCACCTGCAGGGCGGTGGACGGTCCGCGACCGGGGGCATCCGGCGACGCCGGCGCGGCCAGCGCCAATACCCGTTCGCGGCACTGCACCAGCAGCTCGCGCAGGGTTTCCACGTCGTCGCGCACGTCGGTGCTCTGGTTCTGTTCGGCGATGTCGTCGGCCAGCAGGGTCATCGTCGCCAGCGGCGTATTGAGTTCGTGGGCGACCGAGGCCGCGTGGGTAGCCAGTGCGACGATGCCTTCGTTGCGTGCGAAGCGCTCCCGCAGCAGCGACAGTTCGTGTTCGCGCTGGCGCAGGGCGATGGCCAGCCGCGTGGAGAACGCCAGCACGACCGTCACCGAAATCAGGAAATTCGCCACCACGCCCCACTGCTGCAGGACTTCCGGCGCGAAGTAGCCGCCTGCGGGCAGCGGCAGGCCGAACGCTGCGCTGACGCAGTAGCCGATCAGGCAGGCAGCGGCCACCGCCAGCGTCCAGCGTGCCGGCAGGGCGAGCGCCGCCAGGGCGATCAGGATCAGGAACAGCGAGCCGAACGGATTGGTGATGCCGCCACTCCAGCCGACCATCCAGGTCAGCACGGTCACATCCACCAGGATGTGCCCGAATGCGGTCACCGGGGCGGTATCAGTGCCGTGGACGCGCAGCTGGGCGTAAGTGTTGAACAGCGCCAGCACGGCCACGCCGGCCCACAGCGGAACCTGCGGCAGGGGCAGGCCAAGCACCCACGTGGCGACCAGGATGGTGGCCGCCTGCCCGGCGGTGGCCAGCCAGCGCAGGCTGCACAGGGTCTGCAGGAAGGGGGCATCGGGGGATGTCATGATGGCCATCGTATGCGTTGCCCGCGTGTACCGCCTGCGACAATCGGCCGCACATGCCACCGCGGCTGAATGGGAGTCACCCGACGGTCGCGCAGCAGCGCTAGAATATTGCGATGCATGACGCCGTTTCCCGACCGACACCGCCCGCCGAGCCCACCGCCTGGCCGCGCCGACTGACCCAGCCTGTCCGCATTGGCGGCGTGGTGGTGGGCGGTGGCAAGCCGGTGGTGGTGCAGTCGATGACCAACACCGATACCGCCGACGTGGCGTCCAGCGTCAAGCAGGTCGCCGAGTTGTGGCGGGCCGGTTCGGAAATGGTGCGCCTGACCGTCAACAACCCCGAGTCCGCCGCGGCCATTCCGCGCATCGTCGACAAGCTGGCGATGATGGGCATCGAGGTGCCGCTGATCGGTGACTTCCATTACAACGGCCACCAGCTGCTGAGCGCCGAGCCGGCCTGTGCCGAGGCCCTGGCCAAGTACCGTATCAATCCGGGCAACGTCGGCTTCGGCAAGAAGAAAGACCTGCAGTTCGCGCAGCTGATCGAGTTCGCGATCCGCTACGGCAAGCCGGTACGCATCGGTGCCAACTGGGGCTCGCTGGACCAGTCGCTGGCGGCCCGGTTGATGGATGAGAACACCCAGCGCGAACAACCGTGGGATGCCGGCCGCGTGCTGCGCGAAGCATTGATCCGGTCTGCGCTGGATTCGGCCGAAACCGCGGTCGAACTCGGCCTGCCACGCGATCGCATCGTGCTCTCGGCGAAGGTCAGTGGCGTGCAGGAGCTGATCGCGGTGTACCGTGATCTTGCCCAGCGTTCGGACTTCGCCCTGCACCTGGGCCTGACCGAAGCCGGCATCGGCAGCAAGGGCATCGTCGCCTCGGCGGCGGCGCTGGCGGTGCTGATGCAGGAAGGCATCGGTGACACCATCCGGATCTCGCTCACGCCCGAACCGGGCCAGTCGCGGACCCAGGAAGTGATCGTCGCCCAGGAGCTGCTGCAGACCACCGGGCAGCGTGCGTTCACCCCGCTGGTCACCGCGTGCCCGGGCTGTGGCCGCACCACCTCCGAGTTCTTCCAGGAGCTGGCGAAAGTGGTTCAGAACCACGTACGCGAACGCATGCCGCTGTGGAAGATCGAACATCCCGGGTCGGAGAACATGACGTTGGCCGTGATGGGCTGCATCGTCAACGGGCCGGGTGAGTCGCGTCACGCCAACATCGGCATTTCGCTGCCGGGTACCGGGGAGGCGCCCGCCGCGCCGGTGTTCGTCGATGGCGAGAAGAAGATCACCCTGCGCGGCGAGAACATCGCCCAGGATTTCGTCAAGCTGATAGACGACTACGTCGAACAGAACTATGTCCGAAGCGCCGGGTAAGTCGGGGATGACGGCCGGGTCGGAGGAAAAGGCTGCCGGCGTCCGGCACTGGCTCTCGCGCAATGCCTGGCGGTTCGTGCTGTTGTTCGCCGGCGTGCTGTTGCCGCTGGCGGTGTTCGTCGAGCTTGCCGATGAAGTACACGAGTTCGAGGCCTTCCATTTCGACGCGCCGTTGTTGTGGCGCCTGCATGGCTGGCACGGGCCGGTACTGGACCAGATGGTGGTGGTCATCACCCGGCTCGGCTACGAGTGGTTCCTGATCCCGGCCGATGTGGTCATCGTGGCGGCGCTGTTGTGGTTCAAACGATGGCGTGAAGCCGCCTTTGCCGCCATCGGCTTCGTCGGCTCGGCGCTGCTGAACATGGGCAGCAAGCAGTTCTTCCAGCGTGACCGGCCGAGCCTGTGGGAATCGATCGCGCCGGAATCAACCTACAGCTTCCCCAGTGGCCACGCGATGGGGTCGATGACCTTCGCCTGCGTGGCCGTGCTGCTGGCCTGGAACACCCGCTGGCGCTGGCCGGTTGCCGTGCTGGCGCCGCTGTTCGCGGTGCTGGTCAGCGTTTCCCGGGTCTACCTGGGCGTGCATTACCCTTCCGACATCCTGGCCGGCTGGTGCGCTGCGCTGGTCTGGGTAGTGGGGTGTTACCTGGTGATTTTCCGCCAGCGCCGGCCTTGGCGCGGAGGCGCAGATGTTCCCGTGGCGTGAATGAATCATAAAGATCGGGCCGTTAGTAGGCTATATTGATCTCAAAGGACCAATCATGGCGGTCCCCGGAATGCCAGAGCCGGGGCAATGTGATTCCCGCCGCAATTCGGAACAAGGTGTCGGGAACTGCGCTTGTGGGACGTCTTCCCGGTACCTACCGTGGAAGTCGGAAGCGGTAGTGAAAGGGGAAGATGCATGACGATTCGTGTCTATCTGGTGGACGACCACGCGTTGGTCCGCACCGGTATGAAGATGATCCTGTCCGGCGAAACCGATATGGAGGTCATCGGCGAGGCAGAGTGCGGCGAAGATGCGCTGCGCGAGATCCGGCAACTGAAGCCGGACGTGGTGCTGTGCGATCTCCACCTGCCGGGCGTCAGCGGGCTGGAAGTCACCGAACGGATCGTGCGCGGCCAGGAGGCCACGCGGGTCGTCATCGTGTCGGTGCTGGAAGACGGGCCGATGCCCAAGCGCCTGCTGGAAGCCGGTGCATCGGGCTACATCAGCAAAGGCTGCAACGCGCAGGAACTGCTGCGCGCGGTTCGCGATGCGTCACTTGGGCGGCGTTACCTGGGCAGCAACATCGCGCAGAACCTGGCCCTGTCCACGGTGGAAGGCAGTGCCTCGCCGTTCGACAGCCTGTCGCCGCGCGAACTGGAAGTGGCCCTGCTGCTGACCCAGGGGTTGCGCCAGGAAGACATCGCGCGCCGGCTCAGCCTGAGCGCCAAGACCATCAACACGCACAAGGCGCGCCTGTTCGAAAAGATGGGAATCCACGACAACATCGCATTGGCCCGCATGGCCAGCCAGTACGGCCTGGTGGACCCCGCACGCCCGATGTAACCGCGATGGGGGGTGGGTGGTGCGTTT
>Ga0308163_10004243_pt1 | contig 11507 bp, 9 predicted proteins | sample PhyTR1_FD_201037 | JGI IMG/M metagenome (GOLD analysis project Ga0308163, IMG submission 201037) | Phyllosphere microbial communities from UC Gill Tract Community Farm, Albany, California, United States - DLSLT.R1 | ecosystem: Host-associated > Plants > Phyllosphere > Unclassified | place: USA... | reverse complement strand
GGGTGGGTTGGCGGCTGGGCGTCCGACACCCCGACCGCGTGCGCTCCCTCAGCCTCGGCGGCCTCCCCGAGGGCGACTCGCTCCGCGACTTCGACCTGGAGGCGGCCCGTCACCACGTGAGGACCGGGACGACGATCACCCACGCCCTCACCGACACGTACGTGACGATGGCCGAGGGCGTCCCGGGCAACGACGTTGAGGCGCTCATCGCCCTGGTGGACGGCCTCCGCGGAGGACCGCAGCCGAGCACGGCCGAGGTGCCGCCACTGCCCATGTTGCTCGTGACCGGAGACGACGACGCGGTCGCCGCCGGGAGTCGGCGGCTCGCCGAAGCCGCCAGTGCCCGCTACGTGGGGCTGCCCGGCCGCGAACACTTCAACGCGGTCTCGTCGCGGGCGTTCAAGGACGCCGTGCTGGCGTTCCTCGCTGAGCAGGGGTAACCGGTCGCGACCGCCTCGGTCAGGCCGCGTGCCGGTGCTCGACCCGACCCTTCGCGAGCTTCGACGGCCACCAGATGGCGCTCCCGATGTCGTGACTGAGGGCTGGGACGAGCAGCGTCCGGACGATGATCGTGTCGAGGAGGACCCCGAACGCCACGATGAACGCGATCTGCGCGAGGAACAGGATCGGGATGACGCCCAGCGCCGCGAACGTGGCCGCGAGCACGAGTCCGGCCGAGGTGATCACGCCACCCGTGATCGCCAGCCCCCGCAGCACGCCGGCCCTCGTTCCGACCCGCAGCGACTCTTCGCGGACCCTCGTCATGAGGAAGATGTTGTAGTCGATCCCGAGCGCCACGAGGAAGACGAAGCCGTAGAGCGGCACACTCGGATCCGCGCCCGGGAACCCGAGCACGTGGTTGAACACGAGCGCGGAGACCCCGAGGGCCGCCCCGAAGGACACCACCACGCTGAGGATCAGCAGGACCGGGGCGAGCACCGAGCGGAGCAGCAGCATGAGGATGAGGAGGATGACGGCGAGCACCACGGGGATGATGAGGTTCCGGTCGTGGATGGACGCGTCGTTCGAGTCGATGGCGGTCGCCGTGACGCCGCCGACGGGTGTGTGGGTGCCGACCTCGGCGTCGAGGGTCGAGCGCAGTTGTCGCACGCTCTCCTCCGCCGTCGCGGAGTCCGGGGCCGCGTCGAGCGTCGCCTGGAGCAGGACGCGGCCGTCGTCGACCGTCGGTTCGGCGGACGCCACCGGGGTCCCCGGGGGTCCCGCGGCGGGAGCCGTGAACACCGCCTCCCCGTCGCTCACCGTCGCATCCGCGGTGCCCGTCGCGGAGTCGCTCGACAGCACCTGGACGCTGTCGAGACCGTCGGCCTTCTCGAGGATCCCGATGACCTGCGCGGCATCGCCCTCCTGCGTGAGGACGTACACGGGGCTCGCCGAACCGGCCGGGAAGTGCTCACCGAGGGCGGCCTGACCGTCGCGGGCCTCGGACGTGCCGAGGATGAGGTCGCTCTGGGCGACGCCGTCCGCCTTGAGCTGGAAGACCCCGAGGCTCGCGACCAGGAGGAGCAGGGTGCTCCCGATCCAGACGACGCGGGCGTGACGGGAGATGAGGCGGGCGATCCCACCCCACAGGCCGGTGGTCGGCAGGGCGGTGTCGTCGGTCGACGAGGCGCGCACCCGGTGCTCACTCCCGACCTTCGGGCGCAACGGCCAGAACGAGGTGCGACCGCAGGCCAGCAGGAGCGCCGGCAGGAAGGTGAGCGCCGCGAGGACCGAGAAGACGATCCCGATCGAGGCGACCGGTCCGAGCGCCTTGTTCGAGTTCAGGTCGCTGAGCAACAGGCAGAGCAGACCGGCGATGACGGTGCCGCCCGACGCGACGATCGGCTCGAACGATCCGCGGAGCGCAGCCCACGTCGCATCCCACCGCCGCTCGTGGTCGCGGAGGGCCTCCCGGTACCGCGAAACGTAGAGCAGTGAGTAGTCGGTCGCCGCACCGATCACGAGGATGAAAAGGATGCCCTGCACCTGCCCGTTCAACAGGACGACGCCGGCCTTCGCCAACCACCACACGGTGAGGAGTGCGGTGCAGAGGGCGAACAGCGAGGTGCCGAGCACGAGGAACGGGAGGACCGGCGAGCGGTACACGACGATGAGGATGAGGAAGACGGCGCCGAGCGCGGTCAGGAGGAGGATGCCGTCGATGCCGGCGAAGGCGTCGGTGAGGTCGGCGGTGAACCCTGCCGGGCCGGTGACGAAGACGTCGAGGCCCGCCGGAGCAGCTTCGGCGAGCTGTGCACGAAGGGCCTCGACGACGTCGCCGACCTCCGCGTCGCCGCTGATCGGGACGAAGACCTCGACCGCGTCGCCGTCCTCGGAGGGGATGGCCGGAGAGACGCCGTCGGCGACGCCCTCGGTGGAGGACAGGGCTGAGAGCTCGTCGTCGATCGCCGCCCGGTCCTCGTCGGTGATCCCGCCGTCGCGGACGAACAGCACGAGGGCCGGGATGTCGTCACCCTCCCGGAACCCGTCGAGTGCCGTCTGCACCTCGGTCGCATCCGCGCTCGCGGGGAGGAAGCTCGTCTGGTCGTTGGTCGCGACCTCGCTCACCTTCCCGAAGTACGGACCGCCGACGCCGGCGGCCGTGAGCCAGAGGAGGATGAGGACCGCGGGGAGCAGGACCCGCAGCCACCGCGGCGCACCCGCACGGTCCCGCTGCTGCGTCCGGGTGTCCGCGTCCGTCTGCGTTCCGCCGTGTCGTCCGTGCGTCATGCGCGCGCCCCGTTCTCGCCCTGCTCCGAATAATATGCAGCTAGCTTACTATCTGCGTCGGGTGCCCGGCGACGGAGTTCAGGCGAGGACGACGACTCCCCCGGCTTCAGCGATCTCGGCGAGCGCCGCATCCCCGGCGGCCCGGTCGACGGGCGCGACGAGACCTGCGAGGACGCGGACCTGCAGGCCGTGCTCGATGGCGTCGAGCGCACTCCGGCGGACGCAGTAGTCGGTCGCGAGACCCACGACGTCGACCTCCGTGATGCCGGCATCCGTGAGGACCTCGTCGAGGCTCAGCCCCTCGGGCGTCACGCCCTCGAAGATCGAGTATCCGTGGGCACCCTGGCCCTTGCGGATGTGGGTGTCGACGCTCTTGGTGTCGAGCGCGTGGTGGTACTCGGCGCCTGAACTCCCCGCGACGCAGTGCACCGGCCAGTTCGTCACGTAGTCGGGCTCACCCGTCGCGAAGTGACCGTCGTTGTCGCCCTCGGCATCATGCCAGTCGCGTGAGGCGAACACGTGCGCGTACTCGTCCCCGTGCTCGGCCAACAGCTGCGTGACCCCCGCGGCGACGGCCTCGCCGCCGTCCACGCCGAGCGCACCGCCCTCGGTGAAATCGTTCTGTACGTCGATGATGAAGAGCGCGCGCGCCACGATGCCTCCGGGTTGTCGTCGTCCCGCCTCGGTGGAGGTGGGTTCCATCGAGGGTAACGCCGGGGAACCGACCGGGTCAGGTGGTTGCGCCGTCGTGGTTCAGAGCCGACGTGCGCGCTCCTTGCGGCGGTCGAAGAACTGGAGACCGATGTTCACACCCATGACGACGGTGCCGAGGAGCATGGCGACGAGCCCGGCGATCCGGAACCCGACCGGCAGCTCCAGGAGCAACGCGAAGACGACCCCGAGCACGATGAGCGCGGCACCCGCGGAGAACAACACCAGATACTTCATGCCCCCAACGGTACCGGCTGAGCGGCGACCCCGGGATGGGACCGCGACTTAGGGTGGAGACATGACCCGTCTCCCCCGCCGCGCGCACCTGCTCACCGCCGCGGGCGCCGCCCTCCTGCTCGCGGTCACCGCCGCCGGCTGCTCCACGTTCCCGAGCGGTGCGAGCTCCGACACCGGACCGACCCACTCAGCGGGTGGCTTCCCCACGGACGTCGTCTTCGACTACCAGCTGGGTGGCGGCTACGAACCGGCGGCAGGGGTGGGCGGCGTCGCCCGCGACAGCACCGACTCCCCCGACCCCGACCGGTACTCCATCTGCTACGTCAACGGGTTCCAGAGCCAACCGGCCGATCGCGACGCCTGGCTGGCCGAGCCGGACCTCGTCCTCACCGACGACGCCGGTGAACCGGTCATCGACGAGAACTGGCCCGACGAACTCATCTTCGACCTCTCCACCGACGACCGTCGCGCGCGCATCGCCGAGCGGGTCGGTGCGAGCATCACCCGCTGCGCGGAGGCCGGCTTCGACGCTGTCGAGATCGACAACCTCGACTCGTACACCCGGTCCGACGGTCGACTCACCGTGGAGGACGCGATCGCCCTCGCCACCCGGTACGCCGACCTCGCCCACGACGCGGGCCTCCTCATCGGGCAGAAGAACGCCGCCGAGCTGGGCACGCGAGGACGGGACGACGTCGGGTTCGACTTCGCCGTCGCGGAGGAGTGCCACCGCTTCGACGAGTGCGCCACCTACACCGAGGTGTACGGAGGCGCCGTGCTGGACATCGAGTACACCGACGACCTGCGCGGCACCTTCGACGAGGTGTGCGCCGATCCGCAGGTCCCGTTCTCCACGATCCTGCGCGACCGCGACCTCCGGACCGCCGACGACCCCGCCCACGTGTTCGACGCCTGCCCTCGGTAGGAACCGGCAGGAGATCCGCTCCGGGCAGGAGATTCCACGGTGACGCGTCCTGCTGCGGGGTGGATCCCCGGCGCTCAGGCATCTCCAGCAGGTGTCGGTAGCGTGGAGGCATGATCAGGACCCACGACGCATGAACCTGGAGCAACTGGAGGCGGTCGTCGCGGTCGTCGACTACGGCTCGTACGCCGCAGCGGCCGACGTCCTCCGGATCTCGCAGCCCTCGCTCACGAGACGCATCCAACGCTGCGAGACCGACCTCGGGCTCGCGCTCTTCACCCGGGTCGGCCGGCGCATGCAGGTCACCGACGCCGGACGGTCCGTGCTCGGTCCGGCGAGGCGGATGCTCCAGGAGGCGAACGGGCTCCGTGCACTCGCCGACGCCCAGCAGGCACTCACCGCCGGCACGCTCCGGATCGGCGCGCTCCCCTCGCTCGTCGCGACCCACGTCCCGGAGCTCGTCGCCCGGTTCCATGCCGCGCACCCCGACGTCCGCATCGAGGTCACGGGCGCCGTCGACTCCGCCGAACTGCTCGACGCCGTCGACCTCGGGCGCATCGACCTCGGTGTGGCCGATGTGGCCACCGCCGGCCCCGGTGTCGAGGTGCGGCTCCTGGAGGAACAGCGGTTCGCGATCGTCCTCCCCGGCCTCAGGACCGTCGCCGAGCGCGAGGCCGAGCACACGCCGCCGACCATCACCGGCGACGAGCTGGCCGCGCACACCCTGGTGACCCTTCCGCGCGGGACGTCGATGCGCGCCGTGACCGACGAGGCTTACGCCCGCTTCGGCGTGCAGCCACCGCGGGTGATCGTGACCACCCAGCGCGACGCGCTCACGCGGTTCGCGACCGCCGGCGTCGGGCTGACCGTGGTGCCCGAGCGTCTCGCCGACTGGGCTGCGGCGAACGGCGCCCGGGTCCGCCGGTTCCCGGCACCGGTCACGAGGAGCATCGGCCTGCTCGTGCGCCACGACAGCGTCGGGACACCCGCCGTGAGTGCCTTCCTCCGCTTGGCGGAGCGGGTCCCACCCGGGGACTGAGGACGACCCGCGTCAGCCGCAGAGGTCCGCGGCGGCGTTGCGGGACTCGACTTCGACGGGCGCCGGCGCGGCAGGCGGGATCAGTGACGCGAAGTCGTCGCCGATGACGAGCACGACGTCCTCCTCGTCCGGTCCCGGTTCACCGCTCACGACGACCGTGATCCCCAACTCCTGGGCGAGCGAGGCGGCCGTCGCCCGAGCCGCGTCCGAGTCGCGCGCGAGCAGGAGCGTGACCGGCGTGTCCGTCTCCGCGTCGCCGATCGACGCGACGGTGTAGCCGAGGGCGGTCAAGCGGTCGGCGGTCGCCGTCGCGACCCCGTTCGTCTGCGAGCCGTTGAGGACGCTGACCGCCTCGACCCGCACCGGTTCGACCGGGGCGACCGGCTCGGCGGGGAACGTGTCACCGGTTCCCGCGATCGGCACCGGGACATCGGTGGCGAGGCTCGAGAAGACGATCGCGGCGTCATCGCTCGGGACGACCCGGTTGGCGTACGACGGCGCCTCGGTCCACGGCATGGTCAGGAAGGTGATGGCCGACGCCGGCACCTGCGAGACCCGGTGCGCGAGCGAGGTCAGGCTCGCGAGGTCGCCGAGCGCGGTGTCGACGGTGAGCGAGGAGGTGACCGCGTCCAGGAAGCGGATGAGGCGGTCCGGCCGGGTGAGCACCTCGGCACTCAGCGCCCGCTGCACGATCGCGGACATCACCATCTGCTGGTTGCCGAGGCGCGAGATGTCGCTGCCGTCACCCACCGCATGCCGGGTGCGGGCGAGCGCGAGCGCCTGCGTCCCGTCGATGACCTGTGCTCCAGCGGGCAGCGCGAGGTTCGAATAGGGGTCCTCCATGTCCGACGGCAGACACACCGCCAGCCCGTCCATGCCGTTGACGATCGCCTGGAAGCCGCTGAAGTCGAGCTCGACGAAGTGGTCGATCGGCACACCGGTCATCGCCTGCACCGCGGCGACCGAACAGGCGGCCCCCGAGTTCAACGCCGCGTTCACCATCCCGTAGTCGTCGGGCGTCCCCCGCCCGGTGTCCGTGCACATCGACAGGTCGGTCAGCGTGTCACGCGGGATCTGCATCGCGTCGATCCGGGAGTTGCCCTCGGACACGTGCACGAGCACCATCGCGTCACTGCGCTTGGTGCCGGTGTCCTCTCCGTAGTCGCCGACCGCGAGGTCACGGCTGTCGGAGCCGAGGAGGAGGACGTTGACCGCCGGGTCCGGTGCGCCCGGCTGCGCGGGCTCGGTCGAACGTCCGGTCGGGGCGGCGATGGCCTCGGAGCTGAGGTTGCCCTGCAGTCGCAGTGCCAGCGCACCGACACCCCCGAGGAGTGCGAGCACGAGGCCGCCTGCGATGCCGACGATGAGGCGCCGACGGCGGACCCGTGCACTCACCCCACCGCCGTGACGGCGAGCGTGGGCGGCACGTGGGCGGACGGATGCCTCGGGGAGATCGGGGAGATCGGGTCTGCGCATCGTCCCAGTGCACCAAGCGTCGAAGCGGCGGACAAGCAGCCTGCCCGGTGCGACTCATACGCGGCGCGCATGCGTCGGAGGCTCAGCTCACGGGCGAGGCGACCTCCGAGCCACGCAGCCCGGGCACCGCACGCTTACCGAACTGGCCGGTGACGACCAGGATGAGCGTCGTCGCTGCGAGGAGGATCCAGCCCGGCCAGCCGAGCAGGGTGCCGAACACACTGCCGGTGTCCTGCATCGACGTCGGGCTGGCGAACAGCAGCAGTGCCCCGACGGCGGCGTTCACCGCGCCGTGGGCGATCACCGCCGGCCACACCGAGGCGGAGCGGAGCCGCAACCAGCCGATGAGGACGCCGAGCAGCATGCACCAGCCCACCATCAGGAGCAGGCCGACCAGGTCGGTCCGCTGGTAGTTGTAGCCGAGGAGGATGAGCGGTGCGTGCCACACGCCCCAGATCGCCCCGGACAGCAGGAGGGCGGGCCAGGTGCCGAGCGGCAGGAGGTTCGGCAGCAACCAGCCGCGCCAGCCGAGTTCCTCCCCGAACGCGGACAGCGATGCCACCAGGACGCCGAGGGGCAGGGTGAGGAGCTGGACCAGGGCGACCGTGGTGAGGTCGTCCCGCCCGAGCTCGCCGGCGCCCGAGGCGGTCATGATGGCGGCGAGACCGGACAGGCCGACGAGGTCGAGCTCGATGAGCCCCATGGCCTGCCCGAGCAACATGGAGCAGAACGCGAGGACGGGGAACCCGACGAGCGCCGCCGCGCAGAGCCCGAGGGTCCGGCCGAGGGGACGCAGCGGCGCGAGTCCGAGCAGCCGCGGGATGCTCCTCGGGCGGGCGACGAACAGCACCACGACGAGCGCGGCGATGGTCGGGGTGTACATCATGCCGAGGGCGATGAGCTGGAACCAGGGGTTCGCGAGTCCCTCACCCGACAGCCACAGCGGTGCGGCGATGAGCCAGGCGAGGCCCACGGCGAGCACGGTGAAGACCGTGACGGCGACCCACGGGACCCTGGTGGGCAGGATCGGGGCCAGCTCGCGGTTGCGCCGGCGCTGGCGGTCCGCCGCAGACTCCGGCTGCTGCGCGAGCACGGCGCGCCCGGCGGCACCGATCACCGGAGCCGCGGCCGGTGCAGGTGATCCGCCGGCGAGCGGCGTCCGGATCGGTCCAGGCGCGGGCTGTCCGATCGGCGCCCAGCCGCCCTCGGTCGGTGTGTCGTCCGGTCGCTGCATGTGATCCCCCGTGGTCGCGAACAGCTTCCCACGCTACGGAGCGACGGCGCGGGGCGCATCCGCCGACCGGGGGATCACCCGGTGAGGTGACAGCCGCAGGACTCCCGCAGGAGGAGCCCGACGGGGACGACGGTGCTGCGCTCGTGCTCACCGTCCGCGTCACCGAAGCGGGCGAGCGCCCGGGTGGCGGCCAGGCGGCCCAGTCGTGCCGGGTCCTGTTCGATGACGCTGACCGCCGGATCGAGCTGGTCGGCCATCGGGAAGTCGCCGAAGCCGAGCGAGGCGATCCCCCGCGAGCGCAACGCTGGGACGAGCGCCATCGTCACCCGCGCGTTGGCCGAGAACAGGGCCGTCGGCGGGGAGGCGAGGCCGAGGAGACCGTCGACCACGGCGGCGGCCGGTTCGCGGTCCGTCGCGTCGAGGCTGACGAGGGTGTCGTCGAGGTCGATCCCGCTCTCGGCGATCGCCGAACGGTAGCCCTCGAGTCGGCGACGGGTGCTCGGCGGGTGTGCCGAGTCGGCGATGAAGGCGACCCGGGTGTGCCCATGCTCGAGCAGGTGCCTCGTCGCGAGGTAGGCGCCGCGGTGGTCGTCCTCGACGAAGCTGTCGGCGTCGAGTCCACCGGGGGCCCGGTCGACGAACACGATGGGTGTGTGCTCGGCCCACGGCGCGAGCCACGACTGGTCCTCTGCGACGGGCGCGAGGACGAGCCCCATGAGCTGTGACCGGAGCAGCGAGTCGAGCACGGCACGCTCGCGCGCCGGGTCGTCGCCGATGCTCGTGACGAGGGTGGTGATGCCCGAGACGGAGCAGACCTCCTCGACGGCTCGGACGACCGCGGCGAAGAAGGGGTCGACGACGTCCGGGACCGCGACGCCGACGGAGGAGGACCGCCCGGCGCGGAAGGTGCGCGCCAGGACGTTCGGGACGTAGTTCAGTTCCCGCATGGCCGATTCGACCCGCGACCGCGTCTCCGGGAGCACGTGCGGGTCGTCGTTGAACACGCGGGAGACCGTCTTCGAGCTCACCCCGGCGAGGGACGCCACGTCCTGCATCGTGGCCATGGCTGCTCCTCGGGTGGTTCCGCCTGCGTGGCGTGGTCGGATCGGGCTGGTTCGCGGGCGGCGACCGAGGACGCCGCCCGCGATCCGTCAGCGACCGGCGAGCGCGGTCTCGATGACCTGCTCGAGCTCACGGAGGCGAGGCAGTGCACGGTTCGTGAGCAGTTCCTCACGCTTCGCCGACGAGATCGAAAGGCTATCCTTCCACAGCGAACGACCGGCCATCGCGCCGCCGGCACCGTTCTCGACCGCGGTGCGGACCTGGCCGACGAAGGTCTCGTGGTCGACGCCGGCGGACAGCACGGCCCACGGCACACCGGCGGCGGCCTCGGTCACGGCTGCGGCGGCCTCGGCGGAGCCCGGGTACTGGAGCTTCAGGACCTTGGAACCGGCGGCGACGGAGATCTCCGCGGCGCCGCGCACGAGCTCGGGGAAGATCTCGGCGTAGGCCTCGTCGCTCTCGCCGTCGAGCTGGTAGACGAGGATCTCGACGATGAGCAGCACGCCCTCGGCGGTGCACTCCTCCACGAGGCGGGCGATCTCGTCGATGACGACCTGCTCGGCCTCCCGCTGGTCGGAGCGCAGGTAGAAGAGCATCTTGGCGGCGTCGCCACCGAGTTCGCGGACCCGACGGGCGTCCATGCCGGGGACGTACTTCGTCCGGCGCAGACCGTTCTCGGTGTCGAAGCCCGAGGAGTCCATGCCGACGACGAGACCGGTCGTGCGGGAGAGGGTGCGCTCGTCGACGACGAGCGGGAGGGCGACCTCCGGGTCGAGGAGGATGGCGGGTGCGTGGTTGCCGAGGAACCGGACGAGGTCGCTCTTGGCCTCGGCGAGTTCGTCACGGCTGATGCCGGCCGCGCCGTTCGGGGCGTCGGTCATGACGGCCTTCATGCCGTTGCGCTGGTCCCCGGCGACGATGAGCATGCCGCCGCCCGGGGTGCTGATCGTGGCCATGGCGCGGCGTTCGAGCGTCGTCAGCTCGTTGGTCCTGGTGGCTACTGCGTTCATGAGGTGCTCCTTGTGCTTCGGATGGGGTCTGATCCCGGCAGCGGTCGCGCCGGGGAGGATCGGTCTGGGTCGTCGGGTGGTCGGTCGGTCAGGGGTGTGATCGGGAGATGGCTGGTTCGAGGAGGGCCCCGGCGAAGACGGCTGCGCCGTATGCCGTGTCCTGGGACCGGTGCGACACCTGCACGCCGGGCAGGACGGCGGCTCGGGCGCGTTGCACGGACCGCATGCTGGCCCAGCCGCCGGTGAGCAGCGCCGAGGTGGCGGGTGCGACCTCGCGGTCCATCGCCGCGATGAGCACGGCGAGTTCGTCGTTGCCGTGCTGGAGCACCGCTTCGAAGATCTCTGCCGGTCCCGCGCCGTCGGCACGGACCGTGAGCTTGAGGACGCCGTCGTCGTTCCGGGCGCCCGCGACCGAGATGTCACCGTCGCCGAGCAGCCCGCCCGCCGGGAGCGCCATGACCTCGTCGTCCAGGCGGTCGCGCCCTGCGCGGTCGGTCACCCCGACGAGCTGGAGGGTGCGACGCATGAGCAGGCCGGTCTTGACACCGGCGACGAGCACCCAGGTACCCGGCACGACGTGACGGACGCAGTTGATGAACACCTCGGCGAGGCGCTCCCGGGCGGCGAACGGGAGTGGTTCGTCGAGGCGTCGCAGCAGAACCTCGGCCGTGCCCATCGACACGTGGTACCGCTCGGCGGGGAACGAGCCGGTGGAGACGGCCGACACGAGGTGGTCGTGGCCGGCGACGGTCAGGGCCGCACCGGAGAAGACCGCCGGCACCCACGGACTGCTCGCAACGCCGAGCGGGGCACCGGCGTCGGTGAACGGCGGAAGGAACGACGCGTCGACGCCGAGGTGGTCGAGCAGCTCGGGCCACGGCTCACCCGTGTCCTGGTCGAGCAGGCCGGTGCGCGACGAGAGCGAGTACTCGGCTGCCTCCTCGCCGCCGAGGGCCGAGACGAGGTACTCCGGCAGGTTGAGCCAGTGCGTTCCGGCGAGGTCGAGTCCGGCGTCACGGAGGTGGAGGAGCTTGATGACCGAGACCTGCACGCCGAGCGGCAGGCCGGTCCGACCGGCGAACTGCT
>Ga0308163_10004242_pt1 | contig 11509 bp, 10 predicted proteins | sample PhyTR1_FD_201037 | JGI IMG/M metagenome (GOLD analysis project Ga0308163, IMG submission 201037) | Phyllosphere microbial communities from UC Gill Tract Community Farm, Albany, California, United States - DLSLT.R1 | ecosystem: Host-associated > Plants > Phyllosphere > Unclassified | place: USA... | reverse complement strand
CGCCGAGACGGTGTGCGTCTTGAGCCGTTCGGACACGATCTCGACCGCGGGCAGCCAGTAGCAATTGTCGGCATGGAACATCGCGCGGTCGTTGATCGCGGGGGAAAGATCGACCGTCGCGCCACAGCGCGAGGCAAGCCGCAATTGCAGCGCGAGGATATGCCCCTCGCCATCGAAGCCGACGGCATAGTCGATCCGGAAATCGTGGCGCTTGCCGGTCATCGCCATGTCGTCGTCGCGGTCGCAGCAGAATTTGGCGGGCCGCCCGGTCTTCGCCGCGACCAAGGCGGCGGCGGCGGCGAACAGCGCGGCCTGCGTCTCCTTGCCGCCGAACGCGCCGCCCATCCGGCGCACCTCGACCGTGACATCGGCGGAACTGAGCCCGAGCATATGCGCGACGAGATGCTGGACTTCGCTCGGATGCTGGGTCGAGCTCAGCAGATGGATCTGCCCGTCCTCGCCCGGCGTCGCGACTGCGACTTGCCCCTCGAGGTAGAAGTGATCCTGCCCGCCAAGATCGAACCCGCCCGACAGGCTGTGCGGCGCGGTCGCCAGCGCCGCCGCCGCATCGCCGCGCGCCATCCGCTGGGTCGGCTCGATCAGCGACTCCGCCGCGCGGGCAACCGTGATCGTCAGCAGGGCGGGGCGCGCTTCGTAATCGATCCGCCCGAGCCGGGCAGCCTTGCGCGCCGCGGTGCGGCTGGTCGCGGCGACGAGGAACACCGCCTGCCCGACGCACAGCACTTCGCCGTCCGCGAGCAGTCGGTCGTCATGCGCGACCGGGCTGACGTCGTTCGCGCCGGGAATGTCGGCGGCGGTGTACACCGCGACCACGCCGGGCGCGGCGCACACCGCGGACAGGTCGATGGCGGTGATTGCGGCGTGCGCCTGCGTGCTTTGCCCGAAGGCGAGGTGGAGCATCCCTGGCGGCTCGGTCCCGTCGTCGGCATAGGTCGCAGCCCCGCTGACATGCAGTCGCGCGCTGTCGTGCGGCGGCGCGCGCGTGTCGCGGGTTGGCGCGTGGACGGGCTGGGCAAGGTCGCGCTCAGCCATCGAACGTCTCCAGATCGAGCACCGAGACGGTTTCCCCTTGCGCCTTGTGCCACAATCGGCGGAGCAGATTGCCCGCCGCCTCCAGCCGATACGCACTCGACCCGCGGACGTCGTCGAGCGGGGTGAAGTCGCTGAGCAGTGCATCCGCCGCGCGCTCGATCGTCGCGCGGGTGAAGTCCGCTCCCGTCAGTGCGGCTTCGCATGCCGCCGCACGCTTCGGCGTCGCGGCCATCCCGCCGAAGGCAACGCGTGCGGCCATGATGCGCCCCTCGCGGAGCGTCAGCCTGAACGCGCCGCATACCGCCGAAATGTCGCTGTCGAAGCGGCGGGTGAGTTTCGAGATATGCACCAGATCATCGGGGCCGGGGCGTGGAAGCCACAGGCTCTCGACGAACTCGCCCGGACGAAGGTCCTGCTCGCGATAGGCGATAAAATAGTCTTCGAGCGCGATCGTGCGGCGGCCCCCCTTGCTGCGCAGCGTCAGTTCTGCGCCCAGCGCGATGAACGCCGGGGGACCGTCGCCGATCGGCGAGCCATTGGCGATGTTGCCGCCGATCGTCGCCGCGTTGCGCACCTGCAATCCGGCAAAGCGCCGCGTCAGTTCGCCCAGATCGGGGTGGAGCCGCGCGAACGCCGCATGCGCCTCAGCATAGCGCACCGCCGCGCCGAGCCGGATACCGTCCGCGTCCTCTTCGATCTGGCGCAAGGCGGGGATGTCACCGATGAAGATCGGCGTCTTTATCTCGCGCAACTGCTTGGTCACCCACAGGCCGACATCGGTTGCGCCTGCGACGAGGCACGCATCGGGATGCTCGGCGAGCAGATCGGCGAGGTCTTCGGGCGTGCGCGGTGCATCGGCGCGCACGTCACCGAGCGCGTGGAGCTGCACGAGCAACGCGGCATCGTCGCGGATCACCGGTTCGGCCGCTTCGCCTGCTGCGAGGATCGGGCCATAGCCCGTGCAGCGACACAGATTGCCCGCAACCACGTCCGCGACGGGCAGCGTCGATACAGCCGCGCCGATGCAGCGCGCGTAGAGCGACATGACGAACCCCGGCGTACAGAAGCCGCATTGCGCGCTGCCGTTTTCGGCCATGCACGTCTGGAGCGGCGTCAGCGCACCGTCTGCGCCGGCGAGGCTTTCGACCGTCAGCAACGCCTTGCCGTCGAGCATCGGCAGGAATTGAATACACGCGTTCACCGCGCGCCAGGCAAGCGCGGTCCCCGCCGCATCGGGTTCGCCGACCAGCACGGTGCACGCCCCGCAATCGCCCTCGGCACAGCCTTGCTTGGTGCCGGTGCGGCGCGCGGTGTAGCGCAGGTGATCGAGCAAGGTGGCGGTCGGGTCGACGCCCGTCAGCGTTACCGTTTCGCCGTCGAGGAGGAAGCGCACGTCCATCTCAGCTCCCCCGATAGGTCGAATAGCCGAACGGCGAGACGAGCAGCGGGACATGGTAATGGCCGTCGTCGGCGATGCCGAAGTCGATCGCCACCACGTCCAGAAACGGCGGATCGGGCAGCGCGACGCCCGCAGCGCGGAAATAGGCGGCAACCGCGAAGACGAGGCGATAGCGGCCGGTCGCAAGCGTCGGCAACGCCGCGCAACGGCCATCGGCGTTGGTAATGCCCTCGAATAGCGGTGCTCCATCGGCCGTGGTCAGCCGCACCGCGATCCCGCTTGCGGGGCGGCCGTGCGTTGTGTCGAGCACATGCGTCGAAAGGCTGGTCATGCTGCCGCCGCTGTCTGGGGGGTGGGGACGGGGAGCGGCCATGCGCCGACAAACTCCGCCTCGTCATACGCAAGCAGGTCGGCGATCAGCGCAGCGCGATCGTCGAGGAAGAGCTGATCTGAAATCCCGCGCACCAGCCGTGGCAACGCCGCCTGCAACCCCGACAGCGCCGATGCCGACAGGCCGAGGCTGATCAGCGCGCCATAATGGAACGCGAACAGCCCGTGCAGCCGCGCCGCGTCGCTGTCCCTGCGCGGGAGGAGCTCGAACCCCGGCCCTAGATAGGGATGCGCGTCGATCAGCGCGTTGGCGCTGCCCTCCGGCGGCGTGAAGCGGTCACGCCAGCGCGCGACGCCGTCCGCCACCAGCCGCAATTCGGGGCGCAAGGCGGGATCGCTGACGAGCCCGGTCGACAGGACGAGGAAGTCGAAGTCATGGTCGCCCTGCGGCGTCGTCACGCGCGCGCCGTCAGCCGTCGCCGCGACCGAGAGCCACGGTGCGCCGAGGTGGAGCGTGAACCCCGGCCATGCCGCGGCGCGCGCGAACGTGTCGTTGGTGGGCGGCTGGTTGTGGCCGAGGAACGCCGCCATCACCGCATATTTCTCGCCGTCCGACAGCGCCGGATAGCGCCCGGTGAAGCCGACGCGTTCCATGAAGCGGATCGGGTTGATCCGCGGGAGCACGCTACGCCGGATGAAGACATGCGCTTCGGCGACTCCTGCTTGTAGCGCGCAATTGGCGTTGTCGAACGCTGATGCGCCGCCGCCGAGGATCGCGATCCGCTTGCCCGCCAGCGCGGCGTAATCGATCGCCGCGCTGGTATGCGCGTACAGCGTCGGCGGCAGCGCATCCTTGATCATCGCGGGCACGTGCCATTCGCCGCCGCCCTGGATCCCCGTCGCCAGCACGACCTTGCGCGCGAGCAGCGCCGGCTGTCCGTCGAGATGCAGCCGGTGAAGCCCGTCCGCGAGCGGTTCGATCAGCGTCAGCCGCGTGTCGTTGCGCACGGGCAGCGCGAGCACACGGCGATACCAGCGCAGATACGCCATCCAGTCGCCGCGCGCGATCTTGTCGAGCGCGTCCCAGCCCGCGCGGCCATGCTGCGCCTCCCAGAAGGCGCGATAGCTGAGCGACGGAATGCCGAAGTCGATCGGGTTGAGGTGCTTGGGCGTGCGCAGCGTGATCATCCGCGCATAGGTTTCCCACGGACCCTCGAACCCCGCCGGATTCTCGTCGATCACCAGGATGTTCGACACGCGCTCGCGCAACAGCCCGAACGCCGCCGCCAGCCCGCTTTGCCCGCCGCCGACGATCACGACGTCATGGACATGCGTGCCCTCCACGCTGCGTGGCCGGGTCCAGTCCGCCCCACCGTGGCCGATCAGCATCAAATGCCGCCGCAGTTCCGCCTCGAGCGCGGGCAGGCCGATTGCGTCGCTCATCGCATGTCCTCCAGTCGCAGTCTGACGATTTCGCCGATTTCGCCGAGCGCGGTCGCGATCTCGCTGTCGCGGTCGTGCGCGAGGCGGCGCTCCATCGCGGCGAGGATCCCGGCCTTGTCGGTCCGTCGCACGCAGATGATGAAAGGGAAGTCGAAGCGCGCCTTGTACGCCGCATTGAGCGCGTGGAAGCGCGCATAGTCCTCGGGCGTCAGCCGATCGAGCCCCGCGGATGCCTGCTCCGCTGCCGATGCATCGGTCAGCGTGCGGTCGATCGCCGCCTTGCCCGCGAGTTCGGGATGCGCGCGGATCAGCGCGAGCTGTTCGTCGCGCGTCGCGGCGGCGACCACCGCGATCAGATCGGCATGGCGATCGCCCGACGAGGGGTTCGCATCGGCACGCTGCTCGACCCATGGGCTATGTTCGAACAGCGCGCTCAATGGCTGTCCCCTTCGAGGCTGACATGCGCCGAGACGATTTTCCAGCCGTCGGCGAAGTTGACCCAGGCCTGGCTCTGGCGTCCGCGCCGGTCGCTCCCCGCGCGGAAGAATTCGGCATCGGCGGTGGCGAAACCCGCGCCATAAACGGTGATCGCAACGCGCCCGAGCTTGCGCTGGGGCGATCCGCCGCGCCCTTTGCGAAAGGCGCGGATTTCGTCGATGCCGTACAGCACTTCGCCGACGCCATAGCGGTTGGTCGTCGGCGCGGCGTGGAACAGCGCGTCCATAGCCGCGACGTCGTCGGCCATCAGTGCGCGCTCATAGGCGTGGAACGCTTGCGTCACTTCGCCGAGCAGCACCGGGTCGTCGATCGGGATGTCGGTCATGCCGGGTGAACCTCCCGCCAGTGGCGCGCGATGTCGATGCGGCGGGCGATCCACGCGTCGCCAGAAGCGAGCACGTGATCGACGAAGCACGCGAGCGCGCGCGCCCGCGCCGGGCGGCCTGCGATCCGCCCGTGCAGGCCGATCGACAGCATCCGCCCGCCTTCCTCGCGCAACTGGTCGAAGCTGTCGCGCAGGTAGCGGAAGAACTGCTCGCCCTCGGTAAAGCCGTTGAGCGCGACCATCTTCATGTCGTTGGCGTCGAGCGTGTACGGCACGATCAGCTGCGCAGCGCCGTGGCGCCGGTCCCAATAAGGCAGGTCGTCGGCATAGCTGTCGGCATCGTAAAGGAACCCGCCCTCCTCGGCGACGAGCCGCGCGGTGTTGGGCGAGGTCCGCCCCTGATACCAGCCGAGCGGTCGCGCGCCGGTCAGCGCCGTGTGGAGTGCAATCGCCTCGGCGATATGCGCGCGTTCGGTCGCTTCGGGGACCGTCTGGTAATCGATCCAGCGCAGCCCGTGGCTGGCGATTTCCCACCCGGCATCCTGCATCGCCGCAACCACCGCCGGATTGGCCTCCATCGCCTTGGCGACCGCAAACGCCGTCACCGGCAACCCGCGCGCCGTGAACAGCCGGTGCAACCGCCAGAACCCCGCGCGCGCGCCATATTCGTACAGGCTTTCCATCGCCATCGCGCGATCCGGATGGCTGCCCGCGCCGACCATTTCGGACAGGAAGGCCTCCGACCCGGCATCGCCGTTAAGCACCGAATTTTCGGCACCCTCCTCGTAATTGACGACGAACTGCACCGCGACGCGCGCGCCGCCGGGCCAGCGCGGATCGGGCGGGGTGGCGCCATAGCCGATCAGGTCGCGTGGCGGCGTCATGCGTCCCACGTCGCGATCGCCGCCTCGACCGCTGCCCCCGCGGGGAGCACGAAGCCCTCGCGCCGCAGGCACGCCTCGAGCGCACCAAGCGTGATCAGCACCTTATGCTTCATCGCATTGTAGCCCATCGCGCCGAGCCGCCAGATCCGCCCCTGCAACGGGCCGAACGCGGTGCCGATCTCAATCTCGAACTGGTCGCGCATCGCGGTGCGGACCCGCTCGCCATCGACGCCGTCGGGAATGTAGACGCCGGTGACGTTGGTCATGCGGTGCGCATCGTCGCCGAACACGCGCAAGCCCATCGCGCGCAGCCCCGCGGTCATCGCGCGACCCGCGGCGGCATGGCGCGCGAAGCGCGCGTCGAGCCCTTCGCCCAGCGCCACGCGCGCGCATTCACGCGCCGCATAGAGCATCGAGGTCGCCTCGGTATGGTGGTTGAGCCGCTTCTCCGACCAATAATCCATGATCATCGCGAGATCGAAATAGTTGGACCCGATCCGCGGCCCCACGCCATCGACGATATCGGCGCGGCGGATGCCCTGTTCGACATGGCGGCGCGCGGCGATATGCGCGGCGGCGCCGTCGGACAGCGTGATCGGCGCAGAGCCCGAAGGACCGCCCAAGCATTTCTGCAAACCGCCCGTCACCACGTCGATCCCCCAGCGGTCGGTCGCGATCTCCATCCCGCCGAGCGTCGCGGTCGCATCGACATAGGACAAAGCGCCCGCCGCGCGGCACAGCGCCCCCAGACCTTCGAGCGGCTGCGCCATCGTCGTCGACGTGTCGCCGTGGACGGTGGCGACGACCTTGGGTGCGAACCGCTCGATCGCGGCGGCGATCGCATCGAGCGGCACGGTCTCGCCCCATGGTGCATCGACCGTTTCGACCACCGCGCCGATCCGCGCGAGGATTTCGGTCAGCAACAGCCCGAACCGCCCGAAATTGACCACCAGCACGCGGTCACCCGGCACCACCAGCGACACCAGCGACGCCTCGATCGCGGCGCGCGCGGTGCCGTCGATCAGCATCGTCCACGGGTTGCGCGTGCCGAACACCGGGCGATACAGCGCCATCACCTGGTTCATGTAGCCGGTCATTTCCGGGTCGAACTGCCCGAGCAGATCCGCCGACATTGCGCGCAGCACGCGCGGATGCGCGTTGACCGGGCCGGGGCCCATCAGCAACCGCTGCGGCGGATCGATCTCGCCGAACAGGTCGATCCCGTACTCATTCGGCATGCGCCGCTCCCAGTCGTTCGATGAAGCCGAGCATGACGCGCAAGGCGATCTCCGCATCGGCGGGGTCGACATGCTCGGCCGGATTATGGCTGATCCCGCCCTTGCAGCGGACGAACAGCATCGCGGTCGGGCACAAAGCGGCCATCACCATCGCATCATGCCCCGCCCCCGAGACGAGCCTGCGCACCGGCTGCCCCGCCACGACCGTCGCCGCGTCGAGCAAATCCATCAGCGCGGGATCGCACGGACTGGCGGGAAGATCGTGAATACCCTCGATCGCAAACCCGAGACCCCGCGCGTCGGCGATGGCGTGGATCCGGTCCAGCATTGCCTCCGCCGCCGCATCACGCCGTGCGGCATCGCCCGCGCGAACGTCGAGGGTGAAGCGCACGTTCCCGGCGATGACGTTGGCAGCACCCGGCAAAGCCTCGATCGTGCCGACCGTGGCGACCAGATCCGACGCCGCGTCACGCGCGATCGTCTCGATCGCAAGCACCATCTCCGCTGCACCCGCCAGCGCATCGCGCCGGAGCGGCATCGAGCACGTCCCCGCATGGCCCGCCGTCCCGATCACCTCGATACGGTAGCGAAGCTGTGCGGCGATCCCGGTCACCGTCCCGACGGCAAGACCTTCGGCCTCGAGCACCGGCCCCTGCTCGATATGCGTCTCAAGATAGGCGAGAGTCGTGCCCGCGGGGCGTCTCGCCAGATCGAACCCCGCAATACCGAGCGCGGATCGGTCATCGACGTCGAACGTCAGGCCCGCGCACAGCGAAGCATCGTCCGCATTGAAAAGGCGAAGCGCAGAGGTAAGCGGAACGCCGTCCGCATCGCCGATGGCCAGCAAGTCCGCCTCCAGCGTTCCAGCGACCGCTCGACTGGTGAGCATCGCCGCCGGAAATCGCGAGCCTTCCTCGTCGCCGAAACCATAGACTTCGATCGGAAACGGCAAGCGGCGGCCTTGTGCGTTCAACGCTGCGACGCATTCGATCGCGAGCATCACGCCGAGCGGGCCGTCGTAGCATCCGCCGTCACGGACGCTGTCGAGATGGCTGCCGATCACCAAAGCGGGTGCGTCAGCGTCAGTGCCGGGATAGCGGCCGACCAGATTGGCGGCGTGATCGAGCGCAACGGTCATTCCGGCCTCGACCATCCATCGGCCCACCTGATCGACGGTGGCGCGATGTGCTGGCGTCAGATAGCCACGATACAGCCCCTCCGCCGTGTCGCTATACGGCGCGACGCCGAGGGTATCGCACCGCGCCACCGCGCGCACGCCGCCGGGGAGGGGGGCGCTCACCACGCCGCCACCTGGCCATCGCTGCGCGGATCGGTCGCACCTTCGAGCAGGCCGTCGCCCGAGCGGACGATCGCGCCGGCATGGCCCATCGTCGCGCTGGGCGGCCCGATCCGTTCGACGTCGTGCCCGGCGACGGCGAGCGCTGTGTACAGTTCGGGCGCAAAGCCGTCCTCGATCTTGAGTGTCGTGCTCGACTCGCCCCAGGTCCGCCCGAGCAGCCAGCGCGGCGCGCTGATCGCGTCCTGCAACCCCATGCCGAAGTACGCATAGCGCGTGAACAGCGCCGCCTGTGTCTGCGGCTGGCCCTCGCCACCCATCGTGCCGTACGCCATCACGCGCCCGTCATCGAAGCGCGCGAGCGCGGGGTTGAGCGTGTGGAACGGCTTGCGGCCGGGACTGAGCGCATTCCACCCGTCGCTCGCGAGCAGGAACGAACTGCCGCGATTCTGCCAGGTTACGCCGGTCTGCGGCAGCACCAGTCCCGATCCGAACTCGAAATAGGTCGACTGGATCGCGCTGACCACACGACCGTCCGCATCCGCCGCGCCGAACCAGCAGGTGTCGCCGAGCGCCGCCGGACGTGGCCACGGCAGCGCGGTGGCCGGGTCGATCTGCGCCGCCAGCCGGTCGAGTGCGGCGGGATCACCGAGCAGGCCCTGCACGTCGAAATCGTGGAACGCCGGATCGCCGATATGCCGGTCGCGCAACAGGAACGCCTGTTTAGTCGCCTCGACCAGCCCGTGGACATGATCGAAATCCTCCCCGCGCGCGACCTTCAGCCGGTCGAACAGCGCGAGGATCAGCAGCGAGGCGAAACCCTGCGTCGGCGGGGCGCTGTTGTAGAGATCGGCATCGGTGATGCGGGTGTGGAGCGGCGTGGGGCGGGTCGCTTGGTGCGCGGCGAGATCCGCCGCCGAAACCGGGCTGCCGAGCGTGGCCAGATCCTCGGCGAGCAACGCCCCGAGCGCGCCGCGATAGAAACCCTCTGCTCCATCCCGCGCCAGCATCCGCAGCGTGGCGGCGAGCGCGGGCTGGTACAGCCGTTCGCCTTCGCGCAACGGCCGTCCCGCGGGTTCGAAGATCGCGGCATAGGCACCGGGCTGGCCGCGCAGCTCTGCACCCTTTGCCGCGGCAATCGCCGCCCCGCCGCGAGTCACCGCGACGCCATTGTCGGCATGGAAGATCGCGTCGCGCAGCAACCGATCGAGCGGCACCGTTCCGCCCGCCTGATCGAGCACGGCGGCCCAGGCGGAGATCGTTCCCGCCACCGTATTCGCCGCGAGCGGCCCGCGCGTCGGCACGCCCGCATGGCCCGCATAGAGCGCCAGATCGGCGCTCGCCGCAGCACAGCCGCAGCCATGCACCGCATGAACCCGCCCGTCGGGCTCGGCGACCAACCAGAAACCGTCGCCGCCGATCCCGGTCATGTGCGGATAGACCACCGCAAGCGTCGCCGCGACCGCGACGCTCGCCTCGACCGCAGTACCGCCGTCCTGCAGCACCCCTAGCCCCGCTTGCGCGGCCAGGTGATGCGGCGCGGTCACCATGCCGCGATAGGAGCGGACGGTATGGCGCATCAGTCGGGCAACGCCGCGACGAAATGCCGCACGACATCCGCCGAATTGATCGAGGCGAGCGTCATGAAGGTCGTCATCTGGTTCGACCCGGCATCGCCGCCCGCCAGATCGGACAGGCTGCGGAACACGATCACCGGAACGCCATTGGCAAAGGCGACCTGCGTCACCGCGCCGCTTTCCATGTCGAGCACGCGCGCCTTCCACGCGTCGAACAGGTAATCGCGGAAGGCGGCATTGTCGGCATAGACGCCCGCGCTGACCCCCGTGCCGCCGATCACGATCTTGGGCTGATGGGCCAGGCACGCGGCGGGACGCGCCGCCGTCGCCGCGCCATCCTCGACGCAGCGGCGCAGCGTGATCGACCCCGCGACCTTGCGCGCGAGCGCGAGCAGCGCAGGATCGGCGGCGAGCAGATAATGCCGCTGCCACGCTTCCTTCGCATTGCCGACGCGGACACCGCGCGGGAACATCATGTCCCACGCCGCGGGGGCCTCGGGGTCGATCGCCTCGGGCGGAATCCAGCCTTGCGGTCCCTTGCGGGCGAAGGAGACCTCGAGATACTGGCCCCATTGCTCGGGCACGATCACGTCGCCGATCGCGAGCGACGGGTCGACCCCGCCCGCGATCCCCGAGAACACGATACGCTTGACCGTAAAGCGATCGAGCACGAGCTGCGTGTTCATCGCCGCATTGACCATGCTGACGCCGCTTTGCATCAGCAGCACGGGCTTGCCCGCCATCGTGCCCGTCACGAAGACGAGGCCGTTGATCTTCTGTTCGACCGGGGAGTCGACCGAGCGGATCAACGCATTCCATTCGGGCAGGAAGGCGGTCATCACCACGGTGCGCGGCGTCGTATCGCGGGTTTGCGCCATCGCAGGCACCGATCCCGCGAACAGCAGGAGCAGGAAAAGGCGGCGGATCATATGGGTCATGCGGCTGCACTCATCCAAAAGAAGCGAACGACGAAGAGCGCGGCGAGCAACAGCAGGAACCAGTCCGCGGTCGTGATCCGTCCGCGCACCAGCTTGAGCACCGCGTGTGCGGTGATCCCGAAGGCGAGCCCGTTCGCGATCGAGAAAGTCAGCGGGATCATCGCCACCGTCAGGAAGGCGGGGATCGCGGAATAGGGGTCCTCCCACGCGACTTCGGTAATCGGCAGCAGCATCAGCCCGCCGACGATGATCAGCGCGGGCGCGGTCGCCGCGAGCGGGACGATCTGCGCATAGGGGGCGACGAACATCGTGAGCAGGAACAACACCCCCGTCACCACCGCGGTCAGCCCGGTACGCCCGCCCGCCTGCACGCCCGCAGCGCTCTCGACATAAGAGGTGACGGTGCTCGTCCCCGCCAGCGCGCCGACGATGGTCGCGAACGCATCGGTCATCAGGATTCGGTTGAGGCCGGGAATGCGGCCCGCGGCATCCATCAGCCCGGCGCGCTTGGTCACCGCGACCAGCGT
>Ga0308163_10004237_pt1 | contig 11516 bp, 9 predicted proteins | sample PhyTR1_FD_201037 | JGI IMG/M metagenome (GOLD analysis project Ga0308163, IMG submission 201037) | Phyllosphere microbial communities from UC Gill Tract Community Farm, Albany, California, United States - DLSLT.R1 | ecosystem: Host-associated > Plants > Phyllosphere > Unclassified | place: USA... | reverse complement strand
GCAGTGCGAGATAAACCGGGGGAGGAACATCCAGACCGAATATCGTCGCCATTTCCATAATGAACTGGGGGGCGATCAGTTCGTGGGCGAGGTTCGTCAGGGCTGCAAGGGCGAAGGTGCTGTCCAGCTGCGGCTCGGCCCCTTTGATACGCAGACTGGCCATGCGACGTGTCGCAGGATTGCCTTGGCGAATAAGATTTTTCAGATAACGGCGCGATTTTGCTGGAGAGGTGCTTGGCGGATTCATCCGTGATTCCTTGAAAAAAGTGCGCAGCCGTGCGGACGACGTGAGGCGCCGCAGGGCGTTGCAGAAAGGTTTTGGTTGGTGCAGGTCAGAGTTTACGGATGGGGAGCGTCTGGAAAATCAGCCAACGCCATTGGCTGTTGTAGGGAGGGGGATCACGGGCGGGGTGATATGTAGGCGAGGGGTGGGGGAAATGGCGGCAACACTGGGTTGCCGCCACCCACTTATAAACTCAAGGAATAGCGACTTCGATCACGCCGTCGGCAGCAACAGTCACATCGCTGGTGCCCGCTTCGATATCCGGTGTCGGCGCTGCATCGGCGCGTGCGGCTTTCATCATCATGGTTGGCGCACGCAGGTAAGGCTGTGGATAACCCGAGGTGTTGAAGTTCAGGTTGACCAGCTTGTAGCCGGTGCCGCCCAGCGCTTCAGTGACCAATTGGGCGCGGGCGCGGAACGCCGTGACCGCTTCCTTGAGCAGCGCATCTTCACTGGCCTTGCGGGTGGGCTTGGAGATGGAGAAATCCATGCCGCCCATTTTCATGTCGCCCAGCAGTTCGCCGGTCAACTTGGACAGCGCTGCGAAATCGGCACTCTCCAGGCGCAGTTCGGCGCGCTCACGCCAGCCAGTGATTTTCTGGCCTTTGTCGTCGTAGATCGGGTAGCTGTTGCGATTGCCCTGGCGAATGGTGACGTCCTTGACCTGACGTGCCTGCCCCAGCGCCTTGTTCAGGGTCTCGGTGATTTCCGCAGCCAGTTTGGCCGGGTCAGTATTTTGCGCTTCGCTGTACAGCGTGACGTTCATCAGGTCCCGGGTGACTTCCTGATTGACTTCGGCGTGCACTGAAACCTGGTTGTAGTGGACCTCTTCAGCCATGGCCGGGATGCTGGTAAATGCAGCAGCGCCGAGGGCGAGAAGGGCGGCAGTAGGGCGAAGGCTAAACATAGAAACTCCTTGTTATGACGCGTGTTATCGAGCAACCCCGCGACGATCGTCACTCGGGTGCAAAGCCATAAGACTGTGAGCCCGGGATCTGGTTCCGGTACCGGGCGACGAGGCCGTACCGCTCATCATTCAGGCGAAAGGTAAATTATTGATGAAACCTGTGGTGGTTTGCCGCAGTTTTCGCAGTTCTTGTCGCTGCTTGGTTATACTCGCTGCGATTCGCCTGGAGCACTCATCAGGAGAGCTCATGCTCGCCCCCGTACAGTTGTTGTCCGCTACCCGTCAGAATCTCTGGCGTCTGACCTTTATCCGCACGCTGGTACTGGCTGCCCAGGCCGGTTCCGTGGGTATTGCGTACCTGTTCCACTTGTTGCCGCTGCCCTGGATGCAACTGGCGATCACCCTCGGATTCTCCATGATCTGGTGTGGGGTGACGGCCGTTCGTTTGCGTACTTCGTTGCCGGTGACCGAGCAGGAATACGCCGTACAGCTGGCCTTCGACCTGTTTATCCACAGCGCGCTGCTGTATTACTCGGGCGGTTCGACCAACCCGTTCGTTTCTTATTATCTGGTGCCGCTGACCATTGCCGCCGTCACCTTGCCATGGCGCTATTCCCTGATGCTGTCGGGCATCGCGCTGGCGCTGTATAGCCTTTTGCTCGGGCATTCCTACCCTCTGGATACCTATCCGATCTCCCGCGAGAACATGCAGGTTTACGGCATGTGGCTGAGTTTCGCGCTGGCCGCCGCGGTGATTACCTTTTTCGCGGCGAAGATGGCCGAGGAGCTGCGTCGTCAGGAGCAGTTACGTGCCGAGCGCCGTGAAGAGGGGCTACGCGATCAGCAGTTGCTGGCGGTGGCCACTCAGGCGGCCGGCGCAGCTCACGAATTGGGGACGCCGTTGGCGACCATGAGCGTGTTGCTCAAGGAAATGCGCCAGGATCACAAGGACCCGGCGTTGCAGGATGACCTTGAAGTCCTTCAGGAGCAGGTCAAGCAGTGCAAGCAGACATTGCAGCAACTGGTACGCGCCGCCGAGGCCAACCGTCGTCTGGCAGTCGAACTGCAGACCGTCAGCCACTGGCTCAATGAGGCGCTTGATCGCTGGCACCTGATGCGCCCGGAAGCCAGCTACCGTTTCCAGTTGCTCGGCAAGGACGCAGCGCCCATGCTTGCGCCGCCGCCCGACCTGACTCAGGCGCTGCTCAACCTGCTCAATAATGCCGCCGATGCTTGCCCCGAGGGTCTGGAAGTGAGTTTGGACTGGGACAGTACTGAAATCTGTATCAGCATCCGCGACCACGGCCCCGGCGTACCACTGGCAATTGCCGAACAAATCGGTAAACCTTTCTTTACTACCAAAGGCAAAGGCTTCGGCCTCGGCCTGTTTTTGAGCAAGGCCAGCGTGACCCGCGCGGGTGGCTCGGTAAAACTCTACAGTCATGAGGAAGGCGGTACGCTCACCGAGCTGCGCCTGCCCCGTGACGCCCGAGGAGATAATGTATGAGTGACGAAACCCAGGTTGAAGGCGAAGAGCTGCCGCATCTGTTGCTGGTTGACGACGACGCTACGTTCACACGTGTCATGGCGCGGGCAATGTCCCGTCGCGGCTTTCGTGTCAGCACGGCCAGCTCTGCTGAAGAAGGGCTGATTCTGGCGCAGTCGGACATTCCCGAGTTCGCGGCGCTGGACCTGAAAATGGACGGCGACTCCGGCCTGGTGCTGTTGCCCAAGCTGCTGGAGCTGGACCCGGACATGCGCGTGGTAATCCTCACGGGTTATTCGAGCATCGCCACGGCGGTTGAAGCGATCAAGCGCGGTGCCTGCAACTACCTCTGCAAACCGGCCGATGCCGACGATGTGCTGGCAGCGCTGTTGTCTCAGCATTCGGATCTGGACACTCTGGTGCCGGATAACCCGATGTCGGTGGACCGCTTGCAGTGGGAGCACATTCAGCGCGTGCTGACCGAGCATGAAGGCAATATCTCGGCCACCGCCAGGGCGCTGGGCATGCACCGCCGCACCTTGCAGCGCAAATTGCAGAAGCGCCCGGTACGTCGCTAACGGCTGTTTTTGTCATGGATGATCGGTCGTGCGTCCCGCGGTTAACGCCCGGACGCTGAACTTCCCTCGAAGTCGAGTCATCACCATGAATGGCAATGCCGAGTACTCCACTGTCAACGACAGCGTGCGGGAGAGATTCGTCTCCCGCGTCTGGAAACTGATCACCCCCTACTGGCGCAGCGAAGAAAAGGGCCTGGCCTGGGTTCTGCTGATCGCCGTTATCGCGCTTTCGCTGTTCAGCGTGGGCATCTCGGTGGTGCTCAACAGCTGGTACCGCGACTTCTATAACGCGCTGGAAAAGAAGGACCTTGAAGCCTTCACCCACTCGATTCTGTATTTCTGCGGGATCGCCACCGTCGGCATCCTCGGCGCGGTTTACCGCCTGTACCTGACCCAAATGCTCACCATCCGCTGGCGGCGTTGGCTGACCGAACAGCATTTCAGTAAATGGCTGAGCCATAAAAGTTATTATCGGCTGGAGCAGGGCGGTTACACCGATAACCCCGACCAACGCTTGTCCGAAGACCTCAATAAATTCACCGATGACACCCTGACCCTGGGGCTTGGGTTGATCAAGACGGTGGTGAGCCTGGTGTCTTTCTCGATCATCCTGTGGGGCGTTTCCGGGAGTATCGAGTTGTTCGGCATCACCATTCCCGGCTACATGTTCTGGGCCGCATTTCTGTATGCCGTGGTCGGCAGCTGGTTGACCCATGTGATCGGCCGTCGGTTGATCCGGCTTAGCAACCAGCAGGAGCGTTACGAAGCCGACCTTCGTTTCTCGCTGGTTCGGGTGCGGGAAAATGCTGAAAGCATTGCGCTGTCCGACGGCGAGCGTAACGAGAATGAGCGTCTGAGTTCGCGTTTCGGCATGGTCTGGAGCAACTTCTGGTCGATGATGCGGGTGCAGAAACGCCTGACGTTCTTCACCGCCGGTTACTCACAGATCGCGATCATCTTTGCCTTCGTGGTGGCTGCGCCCCGCTACTTTGCGGGCAAGATCGAACTGGGTGAGCTCATGCAGATCAACTCCGCCTTTGGCAGCGTGCAGGAGAACTTCAGCTGGTTCATCGACGCCTACACCACACTGGCTTCCTGGCGGGCGACCTGTGATCGTTTGCTGAGTTTTCGTCAGGCCCTTGAGCAGAACGAAGCGCATGTTTCGGCCATTGAAATCAGTCATGCAGGCGAATCGCTGACTCTGGCTGGGCTGGCGCTGCAATTGGGGGCGAGCCGACAGTTGCTGAGCAATGCCAACCTGACGATCACGCCGGGCGAGCGGGTCATGCTCAGTGGTCGTTCGGGCAGCGGCAAAAGTACCTTGCTGCGTGCGCTGGGTGGCTTATGGCAGGACGGCGAGGGGCGTATTCAGTTGCCTGACGAGCGCTATCTGTTTCTGCCGCAAAAGCCTTATCTGCCCATTGGCACCCTGCGTGAGGCCTTGAGTTATCCACAGGCCGTCGAAGTTTACCCGGCAGAGCGTTTTGCCCAGGTGCTGGAAACCTGCCGTTTGAGCCACCTGATTTCCCGGCTGGATGACAGCGACCACTGGCAGCGCCTGTTGTCTCCGGGCGAGCAGCAGCGTGTGGCCTTTGCCAGAGCACTTCTTTATCAACCACGTTGGCTTTATATGGATGAAGCCACCTCGGCCATGGATGAAGAAGACGAGGCATTGTTGTATCAGGCGCTGATTGATGAGTTACCGGATGTAACTCTGGTCAGCATCGGCCATCGCAGCAGTCTTAAGCGTTTTCACGGACGGCTGCTGCGCATTGACGGCGGGAATTTGCGAGAACAGGCACATTCCCAACCAGTTGTATGACCGTTTGTGAATATTCAGTCGTTTTTACGAATGTGATCGTATAACCCGGTGAGCTATCATCTGTTCTTCACAGTTTGAGATTGATGTTGGATATGGAAAATCAAAGCGCTCCGCCTCGCGCACGCCGCAAGCATCGCAGCCTTGCGCAAGAGCTGGTTACTGAACTGTCCGAGCGTATTCGCAGCGGGCTGCTCAAGCGTGGCGACAAGCTGCCAACCGAATCAGCCATCATGGAAGAGCAGGGCGTCAGCCGGACTGTCGTGCGTGAGGCCATCTCACGCCTGCAGGCCTCCGGTCTGGTAGAAACCCGCCATGGCATCGGTACGTTCGTGCTGGATACGCCGAGCCCGAGCGGTTTCCGTATCGACCCGGCCACCATCGTCACGTTGCGTGATGTGCTGGCCATCCTCGAATTGCGGATCAGCCTGGAAGTCGAGTCGGCCGGGCTGGCGGCGCAGCGACGTTCCGATGAGCAATTGCTGGCCATGCGTCAGGCACTGGATGCGCTGAATGAAAGTGCTGCCCATGCCACGGACGCGGTTGCTTCGGACTTCCAGTTCCATTTGCAGATCGCGCTGTCCACGGGCAACCGTTATTTCACCGACATCATGACCCACCTGGGCACCAGCATCATTCCGCGTACCCGATTGAATTCGGCGCGCCTGGCCCATGACGATCAGCAGCATTACATGAATCGTCTAAGCCGTGAGCACGAAGAAATCTACGATGCCATCGCCCGTCAGGACTCTGATGCAGCCCGCGCCGCCATGCGCCTGCACCTGACCAACAGCCGCGAGCGGCTGCGCCATGCCCATGAAGAGGCTGAGTCGCAACGCGCCTGAGCAGAGCTTCGTGGGACCGGCTTTAGCCGGGAAGAGGCCGGGACCTACAATGCATTTTTTGTCGTCAGCACAGACGCCTTCCCGGCTGAAGCCGGTCCCACGGATTGGGCCAGCCTATGACTCATGGGAAATCTGTGCGCGGCTTGCCCGCGAAGAACGATAACGCGGTGTGCCTGCTTAACCGAGTCGCCTGAATCGCGGGCAAGCCCGGCTCCAACAAACACTGCATTTCTCCTGTGTGAGCGCGGCTTGCCCGCGAAGAACGATAACGCGGTGTGCCTGCTTAACCATGTCGACCGATTCGCGGGCAAGCCCGGCTCCAGCAAACACCATATTCCTCCTGTTGGAGCGTGGCTTGCCCGCGAAGAACGATAACGCGGTGTGCCTGCTTAACCGTGTCGACCGATTCGCGGGCAAGCCCGGCTCCAACAAACACTGCATTTCTCCTGTGGGAGCGTAGCCAAGACTTGCGAGTTCCCTGTGGGACCGGCTTTAGCCGGGAAAGGGCCGGTACATCCAATACATTTTTTGTCGTCAGTCACTCAGTCTTCCCGGCTGAAGCCGGTCCCATAACGCCTCTTCCTCTCTAGTTATCATACGACCTTAGTCTATCCAATTCCCCGCCAACCCCCATTCCTGCGGGGCGCGCGCTACTATCCATTACCGCTCATAGAAAAAACTGCAAATGCCTGTTGAGTGATTTTATTATCAGTTGTACGATGACTTACGACATCGGCAGACGACCGGTGATCCATTCACAATAATGCTCCCAGGGTGTTCGAATAATGAATCCACAAGAACTGAAGTCCATCCTTTCCCACGGTCTGCTGTCCTTCCCCGTTACCGATTTCAATGCTCAGGGCGACTTCAATCGCGCTGGCTACATCAAACGCCTTGAGTGGCTGGCCCCGTACGGCGCAAGCGCTCTGTTCGCTGCCGGCGGTACAGGTGAGTTCTTCTCCCTGGCAGCCAGCGAATACTCCGAAGTGATCAAAACCGCGGTCGATACCTGCGCCAGCAGCGTGCCAATTCTGGCAGGCGTTGGTGGTTCGACTCGTCAAGCCATCGAGTACGCTCAAGAAGCCGAGCGTCTGGGTGCCAAAGGTCTGTTGTTGCTGCCGCACTACCTGACCGAAGCAAGCCAGGACGGCGTTGCCGCCCACGTTGAAGCCGTCTGCAAATCGGTAAAAATCGGCGTGATCGTCTACAACCGTAACGTCTGCCGCCTGACCGCTCCGCTGCTGGAAAAACTGGCCGAGCGTTGCCCTAACCTGATCGGCTACAAAGACGGCCTGGGTGATATCGAACTGATGGTTTCGATCCGCCGTCGTCTCGGCGACCGCTTCTCGTACCTGGGTGGTCTGCCGACCGCTGAAGTCTATGCCGCTGCCTACAAAGCGCTGGGCGTTCCGGTCTACTCGTCTGCGGTGTTCAACTTCGTACCTAAGTTGGCGATGGACTTCTACCACGCTATTGCCAAGGACGATCACGTTGCCGTTGGCAAATACATCGACGACTTCTTCCTGCCATACCTGGACATCCGTAACCGCAAATCCGGTTACGCCGTGAGCATCGTCAAGGCCGGTGCAAAAATCGCCGGTTACGATGCAGGTCCAGTGCGTACACCACTGACCGACCTGACTGCCGAAGAGTACGAAATGCTCGCCGCGCTGATGGACAAGCAAGGTAAGCAGTAACACACCACGGAAACGAAGCCGCTGAGCGATCAGCGGCTTTGTGCCCTGGGCGGTTTGCCAGCGACACAAGGGCTGATGGAGTCTGCATCAGCTTGTAAGGAAGCGCATTAACTGTGGGTGGGATGCGTCGTTAACCACGACGATTTCCAAGGGGCCGGCAGGCGCAAGCGACACCAAAAAAATTAGCTATACCCGCGTAAAAAAAATAATTAGTGGGAGTTACAGCAATGCAGCAATCCAAGCCGACTCACGTCCGCTATTTGATCCTGTTCATGCTTTTCCTGGTGACCACGATCAACTACGCCGACCGCGCCACCATCGCTATCGCGGGCTCCAGCCTGCAAAAAGACCTTGGCATTGATGCCGTTACTCTCGGGTTCATCTTCTCTGCTTTCGGCTGGGCCTATGTGGCCGGTCAGATTCCAGGTGGCTGGTTGCTCGACCGTTTCGGTTCCAAGAAAATCTACGCATTAAGCATTTTCACCTGGTCGCTGTTCACCTTGCTGCAAGGCTATGTCGGTGAGTTCGGCGTCGGCTCTGCAGTCATCGTGCTGTTCATGCTGCGTTTCATGGTGGGTCTGGCCGAAGCGCCTTCCTTCCCAGGCAACGCACGCATCGTTGCGGCCTGGTTCCCGACCGCTGAACGCGGCACGGCTTCCGCCATCTTCAACTCCGCACAATACTTCGCCACCGTACTGTTCGCGCCGCTCATGGGCTGGATCGTTTACAAGTTCGGCTGGCAGCACGTGTTTGTCGTGATGGGCGCCATCGGTATCGTGTTCTCTGCGATCTGGATGAAAGTTATCTACAGCCCGCGTCAACACCCGCGCATTAACAAGGAAGAGTTTGACCACATCGCCAACAATGGCGGCATGGTCGACATGGATGAGCAGGTCAAAGGCAATGGCAAGGCCGCAAGCGGTCCGAAATGGGACTATATTCGCCAGCTGCTGACCAATCGCATGATGCTCGGTATCTACCTGAGCCAGTACTGCATCAACGGCATCACTTACTTCTTCCTGACCTGGTTCCCGGTTTACCTGGTTCAGGAACGCGGCATGACCATCCTCAAGGCAGGCATGATTGCTTCCTTGCCAGCCATCTGCGGCTTTATCGGCGGCGTGCTGGGCGGTGTGATTTCCGACTACCTGCTGCGTAAAGGCCACTCGTTGACCTTCGCTCGCAAGGCGCCAATCATTGGCGGCCTGCTGCTGTCGACCAGCATCGTGACCTGTAACTACATCGATATCGAATGGATGGTCGTTGGCTTCATGGCCCTGGCATTCTTCGGTAAAGGCGTGGGCGCGCTGGGTTGGGCAGTGATGTCCGATGCTTCGCCAAAACAGATCGCCGGTCTGAGTGGTGGCCTGTTCAACACCTTCGGTAACATCGCGTCGATCACTACGCCGATCGTGATTGGTTACATCATCAGCGCCACTGGCTCGTTCAAATGGGCTCTGGTGTTTGTGGGTGCCAACGCTGTCGTGGCGGTGCTGAGCTACATCTTCATCGTCGGTGAGATCAAACGCGTTGAATTGAAAGAGCCTCCAACCAAGGGGCCACTGACTGGCGAAGACGCCAGCGAACTTTCTCAAGCTAAATCCTGAGGAAACCGTGATGAACCTGATTCAACATGCCGACTCCCCGCGGTATATCCGGCTGCACGAGCTGGATAACGTGGTGGTGGTAGTCAACGACCAGGGTGTGCCTGCCGGCACCGAATTCGATAACGGTCTGGTGACCATCGATAACGTCCCGCAGAGCCACAAGGTCAACACCGTCGATATCGCCGAAGGCGAGCCGATCATCCGTTACGGGCACACCATCGGTTATGCCCTGCAACCGATTCCACGGGGCAGTTGGGTCAGGGAAGATCAACTGCGCATGCCATCGGCACCGGCTCTGGACAGCCTGCCGATGTCAGACGCAGTACCGGAAAGAGGGGCACCGCTGGAAGGTTTTACCTTCGAGGGTTATCGCAACGCCGACGGTACTGTCGGCACGCGCAACATTCTGGGCATCACCACCACGGTGCAATGCGTGACCGGCGTGCTGGATCATGCGGTCAAGCGTATCCGCGAGGAACTGCTGCCCAAGTACCCCCACGTCGATGACGTGGTGGCGCTGACGCACACGTACGGTTGTGGTGTGGCTATCACCGCCACCGACGCTTACATCCCGATCCGTACCGTGCGTAACCTGGCGCGCAACCCGAACCTGGGTGGCGAAGCACTGGTCGTCGGTCTGGGCTGCGAGAAGTTGCAGGCTGGGCAGGTCATGCACGAAGACGACCTTTCCGTGGACCTCAGCGATCAATGGATGTATCGCCTGCAGGACTCCAGCCATGGCTTCAACGAAATGATCGAACAGATCATGGAATTGGCCGAAGTGCGTCTGAAGAAGCTGGACCTGCGTCGTCGTGAAACCGTGCCGGCCTCGGAGCTGATTCTGGGCATGCAGTGCGGCGGCAGCGATGCATTTTCCGGCATCACCGCCAACCCGGCATTGGGTTATGCCTCAGACTTGCTGCTGCGCGCAGGCGCAACGGTGATGTTCTCGGAAGTGACGGAAGTGCGCGACGCGATCTATTTGCTCACGTCCCGCGCTGAAACTCAGGAAGTGGCGGAAGAACTGGTCCGGGAAATGGACTGGTACGACCGTTATCTGGCCAAGGGCGAAGCGGATCGCAGTGCCAACACCACGCCGGGTAACAAGAAAGGCGGTCTGTCGAACATTGTCGAGAAGTCCCTCGGGTCGATCGTCAAGTCCGGCAGCAGCGCGATCAATGGCGTGCTCGGCCCTGGCGAGCGCTTCAAGCGCAAAGGCCTGATCTTCTGTGCCACACCGGCCAGCGACTTTGTTTGCGGCACCTTGCAGTTGGCGGCCGGTATGAACCTGCATGTGTTCACCACCGGGCGCGGCACGCCTTATGGTCTGGCGATGTCACCGGTGGTCAAGGTCTCGACCCGTACAGAACTGGCGCAACGCTGGCCGGACCTGATCGACGTCGATGCCGGCCGAATTGCGACTGGTCGCGCCACTATCGAAGATTTGGGCTGGGAGCTGTTCCACTTCTATCTGGACGTGGCCAGCGGCAAGAAGAAAACCTGGACCGAGCACTACCGGCTGCACAACGACATCACCTTGTTTAACCCGGCGCCGATTACCTGATAGCCAGTCGGCTCAAAAACCTCGTGGGACCGGCTAAAGCCGGTCCCACGGGGCCTTGCACTTAGCCACCCAACACCACCGCAACCTCCCGCAAATACTCCGGCTTCAAGTGGTGGAACCACACCAGGATCATCTCCACCAGCGTCGTCACCAGCAGTAAAAGCCCAACGCCCCACACCGCCGTTGCGTACAGGAAACCCTGTTCTTCGCGCAGGCGCATGAAAGTCGTGATGCCAACGAACAGCAGGAATGTCGAATAAGCCCCCGCCACACCCAGCACCGCAATAGCGAGCCATCTGCTCGGATAAAGCCCTGCCAACCCGGCGATGAAAAACGGGGTAGCGGTGTAGGCTACAAAGCCGATGCATTGATTGAGCGTCGGGCGCGCTTCGAAAGTTCGCGACATCCAGCGAATGAATCCGCCCATCAGTACCGTTCCAATCACGATGCTCAGGTACAGCAACCCGCACAACTGCATGGCACTGGAAGGGCTCAGGCGGACTTCTTCGCCTTCTGCCAGGCTCCAGCCCACTAGCGTGGTACCCAGATAAAGGCTTATTACCGGTATAAGCGCCAGCAGGAATAAATGCGCTAAATACTGGCGTGGTCGTTGTTCTTCGTCCTGCCGAATTTCACGCCAGGCGTGCTCCGGTTGGGTGAACAACTTGATGAAATGTGCGTTCATGACGAATCCCTCGCGTTGTTTAATATCGGAGCAAAACAATCCTTA
>Ga0308163_10004236_pt1 | contig 11516 bp, 11 predicted proteins | sample PhyTR1_FD_201037 | JGI IMG/M metagenome (GOLD analysis project Ga0308163, IMG submission 201037) | Phyllosphere microbial communities from UC Gill Tract Community Farm, Albany, California, United States - DLSLT.R1 | ecosystem: Host-associated > Plants > Phyllosphere > Unclassified | place: USA... | reverse complement strand
GCGACGGAGTTGGCGGCGCGTGGCGCGCTGCCGGTTGGCGTGCGCACGCTGGTGGCGGAGAACAAGGACCAGCTTGATGTGCTGCGCTATTCCGCCGAACAGCAAAATCCACGCTATTCGCGCAAGCTGACATTGGAGGTGTGGTATCCGGCGCGGCTGGCGGACGGCCAGAAAGAGCACACGGTCTACAGCGACGTGCTGGGCTCTGGTCCGAATGATCCGAAGCGGCCGAACACGCCGTTCCAGTTCAACGGCCGCGCAGCGCGTGACGCCGCGCCAACGCCCGGAGCGCGCTATCCGCTGGTGATCGTCTCGCACGGTTATCCGGGGTCGCGCCTGCAGATGAGCTATCTGACCGAAAACATGGCGTCGAAAGGCTATGTCGTGGTCGCCATCGATCATCCTGAATCCACGCGCGCCGACAAGGCCGGCTTTGCCAGTACGCTGCTGAACCGCCGCCTGGACGACCTGTTCGTGCTGAATACCGTCGCTGCCTGGGCCAAGCCGGGCAGCGGCAACTTCCTGGCCGGCCTGGTGGATGCGGATAACACGGCACTGGTGGGTTATTCGATGGGCGGTTATGGCGCGCTGAACACGGTCGGCGCCGGCGTGGGTGCGGCGGCGGCGGCATTCGTGCCTGGTGGCAAGCTAGCAATCAACCAGCACGGCAACCAGGAATACGAAGCTGCGCGTGATTCGCGCATCAAGGCCGTGGTGGCGTTCGCGCCATGGGGCACCAACTACAAGGTGTGGGACGATGCCGGCCTGGCTGGCGTGCGCACGCCGACGCTGTTTATCGCCGGCGACCAAGACGACGTGGCCGGCTACAAGGATGGGGTATTGCAACTATTCCAGAAAACGCTGCATGCCGACCGCTACCTGTTGACTTACCTGGGCGGTCGCCACAACTCGGCGCCGAACCCGCCTTCGCCGGCGCATTTCAGCAATGCTGACGATTTCCAGTCGTATTCCGAGCCGGTATGGGATAGCCGCCGCATCAACAATATCAACCAGCACTTCGTCACGGCTTTCCTGGGAATTCAGCTCAAGCAACTGCCGTTGCAGGGGTATTTGCAACTGTCGCCGCAATCCGATGACGAGTGGAAAGGCTTTTCCAAACGCAACGCGGTTGGGCTGGAATGGCGTCACCTGCCGCCACAGTAGCTTTAAGCGACTTCTAAGACTTTCAGCTTGTATAATGCTGGCAAACTAACAGGCCTGCATAACATGACCAATACCACGCACTTCGGTTACAAAACTGTCGCGGAAGATGACAAAGTCCGCGAAGTTGCCAAGGTTTTCCATTCTGTCGCCGCCAAGTACGACATCATGAACGACGTCATGTCGGGTGGCCTGCACCGCGTGTGGAAGATCTTCACCATCGCCAACGCCGCTGTGCGCCCGGGTTTCAAGTGCCTGGACATCGCTGGCGGTACCGGTGACCTGGCCAAGATGTTTGCCAAGCAGGCCGGCCCGACCGGCGAAGTGTGGCTGACCGACATTAACGAGTCGATGCTGCGCGTAGGCCGCGACCGCCTCTTGAATCGCGGCCTGCTGACCCCCACCTTGTTGTGTGACGCAGAAAAACTGCCATTCCCAGACAATTACTTTGACCGCGTCAGCGTTGCCTTCGGCCTGCGCAACATGACACACAAGGATCAGGCGCTGAAGGAAATGCATCGCGTGCTGAAGCCGGGCGGCAAGCTGCTGGTGCTGGAGTTCTCGAAGGTGGCCCCGGTGTTGCAAAAACCTTACGACCTGTATTCCTTCAAGATGCTGCCGTGGATGGGCGAGAAGATCGCCAACGATGCGGAAAGCTACCGTTACCTGGCAGAGTCGATCCGCATGCATCCGGACCAGGAAACGCTGAAGACCATGCTGCAAGATGCAGGACTGGAACGGGTAACGTATTACAACCTGACGGCAGGTGTGGCCGCTTTGCACACCGGTATCAAAATGTAGTTACGGAAGAGAGAGAGAAAAAACAATGAATCTGAAAAAAATTCTGGTTGGCGCCATGATCGCCACCATGGCCGTTTCGACCCTGGTCGAAGCGCGCCCGGCTGGCGGCGGCAGATCGATCGGCCGCCAGTCGCAAAACGTCAACCGCATGCCGCCACAGCAAGCGCCGCAGCAGGCACCACGCCAGGCGCAGCCTAGCCAGGCGCCAAACACGCCGCCGGCCGCCGCACCGAAGCCTAGCCCTTGGAAGGGTATTCTGGGCGGCGCGCTGCTGGGCCTCGGCCTGGGCGCACTGTTCTCGCACTTTGGCCTGGGTGGCGCACTGGGCGGCGCCATCGGCTCGATCATCATGATCGCGCTGCTGGCTGGTGTGGCGTTCTTCATCTTCCGCCTGATCCGCAGCAAGTCACAGCCACAGCCGCGTGCGGCTGGTTTCTCCGGCAACGGTAACCAGAACGTGTACCCGATCCCGCAGCAAGGCGGCTCGGCAACGCCGGATATCGGCTCGCGTCTGCAGCCAGTACAGCCGGCTGCGCCAGTGCAGCAAGCGCATACCCAGTGGGGCGTGCCGGGTGACTTCGACCAGGCTAGCTTCCTGCGCGTGGCCAAGAGCAACTTCATCCGCCTGCAAGCGGCTTGGGACAAGGGCGATGTCGCGGATATCCGCGAGTTCACCACGCCGGAAGTGTTTGCCGAGATGAAGATGCAGATCAGCGAGCGCAACGCCGCCGACTATACCGACGTGGTCAGCATTGACGCCGAACTGCTGGGCATCGAAACCACCGACACCGAATACCTGGCGAGCGTCAAGTTCACCGGTATGATCAAGCCTGCGCCGGATGCGCTGGCCGAGCCGTACCACGAGGTGTGGAACCTGGTGAAGCCGGTCAGCGGCGCAAGCGGCTGGCTGCTGGGCGGTATTCAACAGCTCGCATAAGCAAACCGGGTTTCTCCGGTAAAACTGGTAAGATCAAGGCCGCCCGTTCTCGGGCGGTTTTGTTTTTCTACGGCTAGAACATGATTTCATTCAATCCAGGCAGTTTTTCCGCGGCGCCAGCCAGCGCCGCCATCAATCATCTGCTGGCGCAGGAACCGTGGGCGCGCCAGGCGCTGCAGCGTCACGCCGGCAAGACGGCCGCCATCGACGCCGGTTCGGTGGCGCTGCGCCTGCGCGTGACCGCCGACGGCTATCTGGAACCGGCGCCGGCCGATGAGGCCGCCCGCGTTACCATCCGCGTGAAGCTGTCGGACCTGCCGCTGATTGCGCAAAACCGCGAGCGCGCGTTCTCTTATGTACAAATCGAGGGCGACGCCGAATTCGCCAATGCCATCTCCAGCCTGAGCCAGTCGCTGCGCTGGGAAGCCGAGTATGACTTGGAAAAAGTGATTGGCCCGATCGCTGCCGTGCGCGCCGTGTCTGGCGCCAAGGCCGCGTTTGCAGCGCTCCGCAACGGCCATCAGAAACTGGCCGAGAACGTCGCCGAATTCCTGCTCGATGAAAAGCAGGTGCTGGTCCGTCCACACACGGTGCAGGCTTACTCTGCCGACGTGACGCGCCTGCGCGACGACGTTGAGCGTGCCGCCAAGCGCCTGGCCAAGCTGGAACAAAAACTGCAACAAAACCTGGAATCCCGCCAATGATGTTGAAATTCTTGCGCCTGCTGAAAATCCTGCGGGTATCGGTGCGTTACGGCCTGGACGAAATCGCCATCTCCGGCCTGAAAAAACCGCGCATCACCAAACTCATCGACAGCGTGTTTTTCTGGCGCGACCTGTCGGCGCCGCGCGGCGTGCGGCTGCGCATGGCGCTTGAAGAACTGGGGCCGATCTTCGTCAAGTTCGGCCAGGTGCTGTCGACCCGCAGCGACCTGATTCCGCCGGATTTGCAGATCGAGCTGGCGCACCTGCAGGACCGCGTGCCGCCGTTCGATTCCGATCTGGCCATCGCGCAGATCCGCAAGTCGCTGGGCGCGCATCCGGACCAGCTGTTCGCCACCTTCGAGCGCAATCCGGTGGCCTCGGCCTCGATCGCCCAGGTGCACTTTGCCACGCTGAAGGATGGCCGCCAGGTGGCGGTCAAGGTGCTGCGTCCAGGCATGAAGAAAACCATCGATGACGACGTCGCGCTGATGCACGTGGCCGCCGAGTGGATCAGCAACCTGTGGTCCGACAGCAAGCGCCTCAAGCCGCGCGAAGTGGTGGCGGAGTTCGATAAATACCTGCACGACGAGCTCGACCTGATGCGCGAGGCCGCCAACGCCAGCCAGCTGCGCCGCAATTTCGCCGACTCGCAGCTGTTGATGGTGCCGGAAATGCACTGGGATTACTGCTCGTCCAGCGTGATCGTGATGGAGCGCATGCACGGCATTCCGGTGTCGCAGATCGATCGCCTGGAAGCGGCTGGCGTGGACCTGAAAAAACTCTCCAGCGACGGCGTGGAAATCTTCTTCACGCAAGTATTCCGTGACGGTTTCTTCCATGCGGACATGCACCCCGGGAACATCCTGGTATCGGTCGAGCCGGAGACGTTTGGCCGCTACATCGCGCTGGACTTCGGCATTGTCGGCACGCTGACCGACTTCGACAAGGATTACCTATCGCAGAACTTCCTGGCCTTTTTCCGCCGCGACTACAAGCGCGTGGCCGAGGCCCATATCGAGTCCGGCTGGGCGCCCAAGGAAACCCGCGTCGACGAACTGGAATCGGCGGTGCGCGCCTGCTGCGAGCCGATCTTCGACCGTCCGCTGAAAGACATCTCGTTCGGCCAGATCCTGCTGCGCCTGTTCCAGACGTCGCGCCGCTTCAACGTTGAAGTGCAACCGCAACTGGTGCTGCTGCAGAAAACGCTGCTGAATATCGAAGGCCTGGGCCGCCAGCTTGATCCCGACCTCGACCTGTGGAAAACCGCCAAGCCCTACCTGGAAAACTGGATGGCCGATCAGGTCGGCATCAAAGGCTTCATGCAGCGCTTGAAAGCGGAGGCGCCGCGCTACGCACACATCTTCCCGCAACTGCCGCGCCTGGTGCACCAGGCGCTGGAGCGCCATGCCGAGCGGCCGAACGACAATACCGCGCTGATCGCGGCACTGGTGCTCGAGCAGCAGCGCACCAACCGCTTGCTGGCGCTGGTGGTCTACGTGGGCGGCGCCTGCGGGCTGGGCGTGGCAGGCTACCAGCTGTACCTGCGCTTCCATCACCTGCTCTGAGATGGGCGATTTCCTGCAGCGTGATCCGCGCTTGCCGGCGTTCTGGGATGAACGGTTTGCGCGCAACTTTACGCCATGGGACCAGGGCGGCGTGCCGCTGGCCTTGCGTGACTTCGCCGCAGCCAGCGCGCCGCTGGTCACGCTGATACCCGGCTGCGGGTCGGCCTATGAGCTGGCTTATCTGGCAGGGCAGGGCTGGGACGCCACCGCCATCGATTTCTCGCCAGCCGCCGTGGCGCAGGGGAAGGCGGCAGTAGGCGCGCAGCATGCGGCGCGCGTGGTCGAGGCGGATTTCTTTGCGTGGCAGCCGGCGCGTCCGCTGCAACTGATCTACGAACGCGCGTTCCTGTGCGCCATGCCGCCTGCCATGTGGCCGCAAGTGACCGCGCGCTGGGCGCAACTGCTGGCGCCGGGCGCGCTGCTGGCTGGCTATTTCTTCTTTGACGATGCATCCAAGGGGCCGCCGTTCGGCATCGCCCGTGCGCAGCTGGATGCCTTGCTCTGTGCGGATTTCATCTGCGAGGCTGACGCCGAGGTCAGCGGCTCGATCCCGGTGTTCGCCGGCAAGGAGCGCTGGATGGTGTGGCGCCGTTTGTAGCGGTTAGCGCTTACAGCGTCGAATAGCGCTCAGGGTCGTGGGCGATGGCTTCGCCGTCGCGCTTGTAGGGCTTCAACAACAGCAGCAGCAAGCCCATGCCCAGCATGAGCACGCCGGAAGCTTCCGGCACCGGACTGGCTACCTGTGGCACCGTAACCACTTGGGCCTGCTCGCGCGTCGGGAGTTGCGCGGCTTCGGCCGGATCTGGCATTTTCAGCGTCGGTTCCAGCGTGATTACTGGCGTGCGTTGCTCGCCAGGCACGATCACCGGGCCGCGCTGCTCATCAATGAAATCGACCGTGCGCATCGCCCACGCTGGACTGGGGCCCAGCAAGGCAACGCAGAGTATCCATCGTGAGAGCCGTAGCATGGCAACTCCTGGCACCAGGCCGGTCATTCGTCTTGGTGCGACAGGCGGCGGGCCGGCAGACGTGGCACATAGCGGAAAGCCTGCAAGGCCAGCATCACGCTGACACCGAGCAGAATGGCGCTGCGCTGTAATGGTTGCTCAGGCGACTGGGTGAGGGTGATGATGTTAGTGGCGAAGGCCGGCACGGCCAAGCAAGCGGCCAAGGAACCCGCATAGAGGTATTTTTTCATGGTATTTCCCAAAGAATCAAAGAGTTAAGCGTCGTCGGTCGAGGACAGCAAACGAGGCGTAGATTCAGGTTTTGGGAAATCAGCGCTGGTTAAGTAAGCATTACATCATGCCTTAAGACAATATGCGAATAGTTTTTTGCTATGAAAACGGTTACCCGAACTGGCTTAACCACAGGAAACAGTCAGATAGCCCGCAAAAGGCTTTATAATTCAGGGTTTTGATGATTTTTGCGGAGTAATAGATGCCGATCTACGCGTACCGCTGTGAGGCGTGCGGTTTTGCCAAGGACGTTTTGCAGAAAATGTCCGACCCGCAGTTGACGGTTTGCCCTGAATGCGGCAAGGAGTCGTTTAAGAAGCAGCTGACTGCGGCTGGTTTCCAGCTCAAAGGTTCTGGCTGGTATGTGACCGATTTCCGTGGCGGCACGCCGCCGGCTACCGGCACGTCCAGCGGTCCGAAGTCGGACGCGGCCGCGCCTGCGCCAACGCCGACCCCGACGCCGAAGCCATCGGGCGGTTCCAGCGACACCTGAGGCAATCCATCCATCACCTAGGACATTGATGCGTAAATATTTCATTACCGGCTTGCTGATACTGGTTCCCCTGGCGATTACCGCCTGGGTGCTGAACCTGGTTATCAGCACCATGGACCAGTCCCTGCTGTTTGTGCCGGAACGCTGGCAGCCGCGTACGTTTATTGGCTTCGATATCCCTGGCCTGGGCACCTTGCTGACCATCGTCATCGTGTTCCTGACCGGCTTGCTGACCAATAACCTGGTCGGCAATTATGTGGTGCGCCTGTGGGAAAAGCTGCTGACCCGCATTCCGGTGGTCAGTTCGCTGTATTCGAGCGTCAAGCAAGTGTCGGACACGCTGTTTTCGTCGTCCGGCAACGCCTTCCGCAAGGCGGTGCTGATACCGTATCCGCACCAGAACTCGTGGACCATCGCCTTTCTGACCGGCACGCCGGGCGGGGATGTGAAAAACCATCTGGTCGGCGAATTCGTCAGCGTGTATGTGCCGACCACGCCGAATCCGACCTCGGGTTTTTTCCTGATGATGGCCAAAAAAGATGTGGTTGAACTCGACATGAGCGTCGATGCGGCCCTGAAGTACATCGTTTCGATGGGGGTGGTTGCGCCGGAAGACGCCGTGCCGAAAACCATCATCCTGAACGACACCAAGATTAACTGAGTCACCTAACCTGAACCGAGAAATAACATGTCCTCAATGCGTACTCACTACTGCGGCCTCACCACTGAAGCGCTGCTTGGCCAAACCGTCAGCCTGTGCGGCTGGGTACATCGTCGCCGTGACCACGGTGGCGTGATCTTCATCGACCTGCGCGACCGCGAAGGCCTGGTGCAGATCGTTTGCAATCCGGAACAGGCGGAAGTATTCAAGGCCGCCGAAGCCGTGCGTAACGAGTTCTGCCTGCGCGTTACCGGCGTGGTCAAGGACCGCCTGGCCGGCACCGTCAACAACAACCTGAAGTCCGGCAAGATCGAAGTGGTTTGCTCGCACCTGGAAGTGCTGAACGCCTCCGTGGCCGTGCCGTTCCAGCTGGACGACGACAACCTGTCGGAAACCACCCGCCTGACCCACCGCGTGCTGGACCTGCGCCGTCCGCAGATGCAGAACAACCTGCGCCTGCGCTACAAGGTGACCATGGAAGTGCGTAAATACCTGGACGAGCTGGGCTTCATCGACATCGAAACCCCGATGCTGACCAAGTCGACCCCGGAAGGCGCGCGCGACTACCTGGTGCCATCGCGCGTCAACGCCGGCAGCTTCTTCGCGCTGCCGCAATCGCCGCAGCTGTTCAAGCAGCTGCTGATGGTCGCCAACTTCGACCGTTACTACCAGATCACCAAGTGCTTCCGCGACGAAGATCTGCGCGCTGACCGCCAGCCGGAATTCACCCAGATCGACTGCGAAACCTCGTTCCTGACCGAACAGGAAATCCGTGACCTGTTCGAAGACATGATCCGTAAAACGTTCAAGAACACCATGGACGTCGACCTGCCTAACCCGTTCCCGGTGATGGACTTCGCCGAAGCCATGGGCAGCTACGGTTCGGACAAGCCGGACATGCGCGTCAAGCTGCAATTCACCGAACTGACCGAGGTGGTCAAGAACGTCGAATTCAAGATCTTCAACAGCGCCGCCAACCTGCCGAACGGCCGTGTGGTCGGCCTGCGCGTACCAAAAGGCGCGTCGATGCCGCGTTCGGAAATCGATGCGTACACCCAGTTCGTCGCCATCTACGGCGCGCGTGGCCTGGCTTACATCAAGGTCAACGAGAAAGCCAAAGGCCGTGACGGTCTGCAGTCGCCGATCGTCAAGACCATCGACGACGCCACCCTGGCCAAAATCCTCGAACTGACCGGCGCCGAAGACGGCGACCTGATCTTCTTCGGTGCGGATAAAGCCAAAGTGGTCAACGATGCGATCGGTGCATTGCGCGTGAAGATCGGTCACTCGGAATTCGGCAAGGCCGCCGGCCTGTTCGACGATGTCTGGGCGCCGCTGTGGGTGATCGACTTCCCGATGTTCGAATACGACGAAGAAGCGGATCGCTGGACCGCGACCCACCACCCGTTCACCGCGCCGAAAGACGGCCATGAAGACTGGCTGGAAACCAATCCGGGCGCCTGCATTGCCAAGGCCTACGACATGGTGCTGAACGGTTGGGAACTGGGCGGCGGTTCGATCCGTATCCACCGCGAAGACGTGCAGTCGAAAGTGTTCCGCGCACTGAAGATCGACGCCGACGAAGCGCGCCTGAAGTTCGGCTTCCTGCTGGACGCGCTGCAATACGGCGCGCCACCGCACGGCGGCCTGGCCTTCGGCCTGGACCGTATCGTCACGCTGATGACCAAGTCGGACTCGATCCGCGACGTCATCGCCTTCCCGAAAACCCAGCGCGCGCAGGATCTGCTGACCCACGCGCCATCGGAAGTGGACGAGAAGCAGTTGAAAGAACTGCACATCCGTCTGCGTGCTGTCGAGCCGAAAGTAGCCGGCTAAGTCGTACCATGGAAAAGGCGCTGCGGCGCCTTTTCTTTTATCCTGCCCATGACATCCTACAAGATCCCCGAATCGGTGCTGGTGGTCATCCACACGGCCGACCTGCACGTGCTGCTGATTGAGCGCGCCGCCAATCGCGGCTACTGGCAATCGGTCACCGGCTCGCTGGACGCCGAGGACGAACCGTTGCTGGACACCGCCGCGCGCGAACTGTTCGAGGAAACCGGCATCGTCGCCGACGGCCAGCGCATCGTGCTGCGCGACTGGCGCCTGACCAACATCTACGAAATCTACCCGGTCTGGCGGCATCGCTACGCGCCGGGCGTCACGCAAAATACCGAGCACGTCTTCAGCGTCGAAGTGCCGCGCGACATCGCCATCACGCTCAGTCCGCGCGAGCATGTCGACCACATCTGGCTACCGCACCTGGAAGCCGCCGACAAATGCTTCTCCGCCTCCAACGCCGAAGCCATCCTGCAGCTGCCTGCCCAGTTAAGCTAACGCTTGGTCGCGGTGTACGTCGGCGTTGAGCGTGGAGACAATCAGCGTCTCCAGTGGCACTGCCGAAGCGCTTACCGTCAGGATGGCCGCTGGAATGATCGTAATGGCGGTCGGCAGTGTGCTCTCGATCTTCAGCACGTCGCACATGCGGTCGTGGAAAGCCGCCATCGCGTTCATCATCGGAATGCCGGACCCGAGCGCCCGCATCGGTATGGCGCTCTCGGAAAACACCGCTGTCGTCAGGCTGTTCAGCGTGGCGGAGGAGGCAATGCCGACCTGGTTGATGCGCGCCGGGATATTGTTGGTGTTGATCTTGAGATACGCCTGGCCGGTGTCCTTGTCGCGGAAGATAACGGGATCGCCGTTTTCATCCATAAATACGCCGTAGTAAGACTGATTTTCCGGGGTGAACTTGTCAATCGCCGCTTCCGTTGCGACACGACCATCCATGTCTCGTCCCACGTTGTCGGCGTAATACGCGCTGGCCAGCGTAAAGGCGGTCCCGGTCAGGAAGCCGCGGATGATGTCCTCCTCGCTCCCGCCCGCCGCTGCCACGGCTGCGGCGCCGACCACGGCGCTTGCCAGGGTACGCTTGATGAGTTCGCTGTAAGGTATCTCCCGGGAGACGCCCATTCCAGCGGAACTCAGCCCCGCGATGACACCGGCTTTGATCGCCGCCGCCAGATCGCCGCCGGTCACCCGGTAGGTGTACCAGGCGGTGAAAGCGGCCGTGCCAGCGGGACCGCCGTAAATGGACGCTGCGGACATGGCGATATCCTTCAGCAAAGACGATTTCTCGATGGCGGCTGAGAGATTATCCTGCGTCTGCTGGACCCGCCCGAAGGTTGTGGCCCAGACTGCATCGACAATATCACCCTGAACAAGCGCTTTGGCCGCGCGATCTGTGCTTTGCCACAGGCTGGCGCCTTGCGCTTCGATGAAATCGAAGCTTGCCGCAACCGCCACCTCGAGGTTCACGGCCGCGCGATCAAGCTCCGCTTGCGTATCCGAAACCGCCTTGCGAAGATTCCATTCAATGTCATGCAGCACGTGGCGGTGGGCCGCCTCGATGTTGGTCCACGCGTCCTCGGCAGCATCACGCAAGGGCCGCAGCAGGCGCTCAGCTGCCTTCAGCAAGTCGGGACTGCCGGCTTCGCGCACGCGCTGCTCGGCAGCGACGTAGTCCGCCATGATGCTTGCCGCGCTGGCCTGCAAGTCCGCCCAGTTTTTGTTGATCGCATCCAGCTGTTGTTTGCGTTCCGCATCCGCTTCGGCCGACTCGGCGGTCAGCAGGCGTTGCCAGGCCGCTGACCGCTCGCCCAACACGTCGAACAGATACAGCAGATCCGCGCGGAAGGGAGAGCTGGGCTGAGACAGCTCGGCAGCTGGCTGCCTGGCTTCGAGCGCCAGGATGCTGAGCCGCGCAACATCCACCATGGCAGCCAGGCAAATAATGCGACGGCTCTTGCTATCGCGATCCGCCTGCAGCGTGGCCAGGTCCGCAGCAGACGGCGGGGTGGTTTCCGGGCGCGTTGCGCAGTCGTTCAGGTTCATCAGACTCCTTACTTTCCCCGGGATGGGGCTGCCGTTGTCCAGCGTTAGCGGGGCGTCCAGTACCT
>Ga0308163_10004235_pt1 | contig 11519 bp, 8 predicted proteins | sample PhyTR1_FD_201037 | JGI IMG/M metagenome (GOLD analysis project Ga0308163, IMG submission 201037) | Phyllosphere microbial communities from UC Gill Tract Community Farm, Albany, California, United States - DLSLT.R1 | ecosystem: Host-associated > Plants > Phyllosphere > Unclassified | place: USA... | reverse complement strand
CGTTGTCAATCGGGTAGTTGCCGGTAACGGTCATGCCCAGCACCGCCTCCGGGATGCGCATGCCGCGCTCTTGGGTGAATTTCGCGCGCGGCAGGATTTTCCCGCGCGCGACGCCCGTCAAATCGGGCACCAGGCATTCAATTTCAGTGACTCGGTTCTCATTGAGCCACTGGTCCATATCGGCGTCTGAGAAGTTTTCACGGATAGACATGTTCGCTCTCTGTAGTCATGATCAAGCGATCGATAGTCTAATTTACCATATTTACAACCTTGCCTCCGCCGCCTCCACCCGCGTTTGCACAAGAATCTTCTTGATTTCGGGGACGCAGGAGCCGCAATTGCCACCCGCCTTGAGGCAGGACGTCACCTGCGCGACCGTTTGCAGATCCTTCTCGACGATGGCATTGCAGATCGTGTTGCGACCCACGCCGAAGCACGAGCACACAGTCGGACCGGTGTCGGCGCCCTTCTCGACCGGCATGCCGACCAGCAGGCCGACACGGTCGATTTCGCTCAATTGCTCCTTGACGAACAGGCTGGCGAGCCATGCGCGCGACGGCATGTCCTGGCGCGGCGACAGGAAGATGCACTGTTCGATGCGGTCGTTCACAACGTGCACGGCGCGATAAACGCCGGCGGTGCGGTCCTCGTATTCGAGCCAGTCGGCGTCCAGATCCTGCACACCCAGCACGCCGCGTGCCCACTGGCCGAAATCAGAAATGGTATTGCGACCGGCCAGCTCGTAGCGGGCGAATTCGCGGCCCTGGATACGGGTCCAATGGGCCACGCTGTCCAGATCCACCTCGCTGCGGCTCAGGATGAAGCTGTGCCAGTTGACGCGGAACTGCTCGATGCGCACCGGCGTATGCTTGAACTCCGGCTCGCCGGACACCGGATCGACCACCGGGTTGACCAGCGCGCCGACGCGGGCGTCCGACGACGTCTGGCCGGACCAGTGGATCGGAATGAATACCGTGCCGCGCGGGATGCCGCCGCCGTGCTGCACACGCGCCACCATCGCGCCCCATTCGGAACTGACACGCGCCAGTTCTCCCTCGCGCACACCGTGCAGCAGTGCGTCCTGCGGATGAATGTCGACGAACGACTCGGAGATGTGATCGGCGAGGGTGAACGACTTCCCGGTACGCGTCATCGTATGCCATTGGTCGCGCACGCGGCCGGTGTTGAGCGCCAGAGGGAAGTCCTCGCTGATGGCGTTGGCCGGCGCGCGCGGCGCGGTGGCGATGAAACGCGCCTTGCCATCGGCGTGGGCGAAACGCTTGTCGGCGAACAGGCGCTCCTCAACCTCGATCGCACCTGCGGCATTGCGGCGCACCGGCCACTGGATCGGTTCCAGGTCGTCGTACTCGCGCTGCTTCAGTTGCGCCAAGCCGGACATGTCGAAGGCGCGCGGCACGTCGGCGGCGCTGTTGCGGAAGCCGCTCAGGCGCGCGTGCTCGTCGAATACGCAGTTGGCGCCGGCGAAATCGAAACCAGTGAAGCCCATACGCTGCGCGAACAGCGCCAGGATCTTCCAGTCGGCCATGGCCTCACCTGGCGCCGGCAGGAAGGCGCGCTGGCGCGAGATGCGCCGCTCGGAATTGGTGACAGTACCCTCTTTCTCGCCCCAGCCCAGCGCCGGCAGCAGCACGTCGGCATAGGCGTTGGTGTCGGTGTTCTGCATGATGTCGGTGGCGACCACCAACTCGCACTTTTCCAGCGCGCGGCGCACCTGGTCGGCGTCCGGCATGCTGACCACCGGATTGGTGGAGATCACCCACACCGCCCTGACCTTGCCGTCCTCGATTGCCTTGAACAGGTCGACCGCCTTCAGGCCAGGCTTGTCGGCCATCGCCGGCGCCCCCCAGAAGGTTTGCACGACTTCGCGGTGGTCGGCGCGGTCGAGGTCCATATGCGCGGCCAGCATGTTGGCAAGGCCGCCCACTTCGCGCCCTCCCATGGCGTTTGGCTGGCCGGTGATCGAGAACGGTCCCATGCCAGGCTGGCCGATGCGCCCGCCGATCAGGTGGCAGTTGATGATGCTGTTGACCTTATCGGTGCCGGAAGACGACTGGTTCACGCCCATCGAGTAGGCGGTGATGGTCTTGTGCGTGGCCGCGAACAGTTCGTAGAACTCCATCAGCACCGGCAGTTCGATGCGGCAGATCTTTGCCACAACGGCGGGATCGCTGCAATCAGCATTGGCGGTGGCGAGCGCCGCGTCGAAGCCGTTGGTGTGGTGGGCCACGAAGGCAGGATCGACCGCACCGATGCGATTCAGGTAGCTGAGCAAACCGTTGAACAGCCATACATCGGTCCCCGCCTTCACCGGCAGGTGCAGGTCGGCCAATTCGCAGGTCGCGGTGCGGCGCGGATCGATGACGACGATCTTCATCTCCGGCCGGCTTTCCTTGGCTTTCAGGATACGCTGGAACAGGATCGGATGGCACCACGCGGTGTTGGAACCGACCAGCACCACCATGTCGGCCAGTTCCAGGTCGTCATAGCACAGCGGCACCAGGTCTTCGCCGAAGGCGCGCTTGTAGCCGGCCACCGCCGACGACATGCACAGGCGCGAGTTGGTGTCGATATTGGCGCTGCCGATGTAACCCTTCATCAGCTTATTGGCGACGTAATAGTCTTCCGTCAGCAACTGGCCCGATACGTACAAGGCCACGGCATCGGGGCCATGCTCGTCGATGATCGCGCGCCAGGTGCCGGCGACCTTGTCGAGCGCTTCGTCCCACGAAACGCGGCGCAGGCCCTCTTCGCCGCGCACCTGCGGGTACAACAGGCGGCCGTCCAGGCTCACGGTCTCGCCTAACGCGGAACCCTTGACGCACAGGCGCCCCTTGTTCGCCGGATGCAGCTTGTCGCCGGCGATGGAGACCGTGCCGTCGCCCTTGGGGGTGGCGCTCACACCGCAACCGACGCCGCAATAGGCGCAAGTGGTGCGTACTGACAGATGGTCTTGGGACAGGTTCAAAATTCGCTCGCTTAGACTTGTGAATCACGCGGCCCTGGCGCTGAGCGCCTCGCCGAATAACAGGGTTTGCCGGATCGAGGTGATGTCGGTGCCGTTCTGTATCAGGCCGAAATACCACGGGCCGTCCTTGACGTCGCCGTACAACACGGCACCGCTGATGCGGTTGTTCTTCAACACCAGCCGCTTGTAGACGCCGCGCCGCGCATCGCGCAGCACCAGGTCTTCGGAACCGTCTCCGCCGATAAAATCACCGACCGAATACAAGTCTACACCGGTGACCTTCAATCGTGTTGGCGACGTTTGCTGCACGTAGCGGCGCACGCCGGCGCCAGCCAGATGCGCGCCGCAGACGCGGGCCTGGTCCCAGATCGGCGCCACCAATCCGAACGTCGCACTGCGGTGCTGCACGCATTCGCCGACCGCGTAAATGCGCGGATCGTAGGTTTGCAGCGTGTCGTCGACGATGATCGCGCGGTCGCAGTGCAGGCCTGCCGACTTGGCCAGCTCGATGTTCGGGCGCACGCCGGCAGTCATTACCACCAGATCGGCCGGGATCTCGCTGCCATCCTTGAAGCGCACTGCGGTGACGCGGTCGGTGCCGACGATTTCGGCGGTCTGCGCGTTTAGCATGAACTTCAGGCCTTTATCTTCGAGCGCCCGTTGCAGCAGCTGCGCGGCGGGCTTGTCGAGCTGCTGGTTCATCAGCGTATCGGTCACATGGACCACGGTGACGGACATGCCCTGGCGCTGCAGGCCATTGGCAGCTTCGAGTCCCAGCAGGCCGCCGCCGATAACGACTGCGTGCTTGTGGTTGCGCGCCGCCTCCAGCATCGATTCCACATCCTGAATATCGCGGAAGGCCAATACGCCCGGCAGTTGGTGCCCCGGCACCGGGATGATGAACGGTTTGGAACCGGTGGCGATTAGCAGGCGGTCGTAGCGTACTTCCAGTCCGGATCGGGCGCGCACGATGCGCTTGCGGCGGTCGATATGTTCGACCGGGTCGCCCGCGTGCAGGGTAATGCCATGCTGGACGTACCACTCCCGCGTGTTGAGCATGATGTCGTCCATCGTCTTCTCGCCGGCCAGCACCGGCGACAGCAGGATGCGATTGTAGTTACCATGCGGCTCGGCGCCGAACACGGTGATGTCATACATATCCGGATCGAGCTTGTGCAGTTCCTCGACCGTGCGCATGCCGGCCATGCCGTTGCCGATGACGACCAGCGCAGGCTTCGATTCCACGCGCTCCGGGGATTTCATAGGCCTACCCAGACTTTGCCCTCGGCCACGCGGGCCGGGTAGGTGCCGACCGAGTTGGCCGGCGCTTCCAGGCACTCGCCGGTTTGAAGGTCGAAGTGCTGCTTGTAGATCGGCGAGGCGACAACGATGCGTTCTCCAAGGCTGCCGACCAGGCCGCGCGACAGCACGGCGGCTTCCGAGTTCGGATCGTAATTATCGATGGCGAACACGCGCGGGCCGCCATCGTTGACGTGGAAGACGGCGATCTGCGCGTTGTTCAGCAGTGCGCACACGCCGGTGTTGGGCACGATGTCGTCCAGGTTGCAGACGGCGATCCAGTTATCAGTTTGAATATCGCGATGCATTTGTATTCTCCTCAAGCTGCGCTGACGGCGATCGGAATCACGCGTTTGCGCTCTTCCACGGTGGCCGGACGAATCTGGCCGCGTTCCTCCATGAAGACGACGTTGTCGTCGCCCTTCTCACTGTTGACGAAGGTGCGGAAGCGCTTGCGCGTCTCCGGATTCTCGACCGCTTCCTTCCACTCGCAAGCGTAGGTATTAACGACGTGCTGCATGTCCGCTTCCAGGTCGGCGGCGATGCCCAGCTTGTCCTGCACGACAACCTGCTTCAGGTAATCGAGGCCGCCTTCCAGATTCTCGCGCCAGGTGCTGGTACGCTGCAAGCGGTCGCCGGTGCGGGTGTAGAACATCAGGAAGCGGTCGATGTATTGGACCAGCGTCGCCTTGTCCAGATCCGTCGCCAGCAATTCGGCGTGGCGTGGCTTCATGCCGCCGTTGCCGCAAACGTAAAGGTTCCAGCCCTTTTCGGTGGCGATGATGCCGACGTCCTTGCCCTGCGCCTCGGCGCACTCGCGGGTGCAGCCGGACACCCCAAACTTGATCTTGTGCGGCGTGCGCAGGCCCTTGTAGCGGTTTTCCAGTTCGATGGCCAGGCCGATCGAATCGTCGACGCCATAACGGCACCAGGTCGAACCGACGCAGGATTTCACCGTGCGCAGCGACTTGCCGTAGGCGTGGCCGGATTCGAAGCCGGCGGCGATCAGCTCTTCCCAGATCAGCGGCAGTTGCTCGACGCGGGCGCCGAACAAATCGACGCGCGCGCCGCCGGTTATCTTGGTGTACAGCTGGTACTTCTTGGCGACCATGCCGACCGCGATCAGGCCGTCAGCCGTCACTTCGCCGCCCGGCATGCGCGGCACGACCGAGTAGGTGCCATCCTTCTGGATGTTACCGAGGAAGTAGTCATTGGTGTCCTGCAGGCTGGCGTGCTCCTTCTTCAACACGAAGTCGTTCCACACCGACGCCAGGATGCTGGCGGCCAGCGGCTTGCACACGTCGCAACCGAGGCCCTTGCCGTGCTTCGCCAGCAGGTCGTCGAAGGACTTGATCTGGCCAACTTTGATCAGGTGGAACATCTCCTGGCGCGAGTAGGCGAAGTGTTCGCACACGTGATTGTTGACGGCCATGCCGAGCTTTTTCATCTCGGCCTTCATCACCTGGGTCACCAGCGGCACGCAACCGCCGCACGAGGTGCCGGCGTTGGTGCAGCTTTTCAGATCGCCGATAGTGCAGGCGCCGGCGGCAACCGCCGCGCACAGCGCGCCCTTGGAAACGTCATTGCAGGAGCAGATCTGCGCGCTCTCGGGCAGCGCGTCCACACCCAGGCCCGGCTTGGCGGCGCCGTCCGACTGCGGCAGGATCAGGAATTCTGGCGACTCAGGCAGTTCGATCTTATTCAGCATCATCTGCAACAACGTGCCGTATTCGGCGGCGTCGCCCACCATCACCGCGCCTTGCAGGTATTTGCCGCAATCGGAGACGACGATCTTCTTGTAGACCTGCTTACGCTCGTCGGTGAACTGGTAGGAGCGGCTGCCGGCGGTGTTACCGTGCGGGTCGCCGATGCTGGCCACGTCCACGCCCATCAATTTCAGCTTGGTGCTCATGTCGGCGCCGGCGAATTCGCCCGCTTCGCCCAGCATGTGCTTGGCCGCGACACGCGCCATCTCGTAGCCCGGCGCGACCAGGCCGAAGATCAAGCCGCCCCACAATGCGCACTCGCCGATGGCGTAGACATCCGGGTTGGACGTGACGCAGTTGTTATTGATTTCGATGCCGCCGCGCGGGCCGACAGCCAGGCCGCATTCGCGCGCCAGCATATCGCGCGGGCGAATACCGGCCGAGAAGACGATCATGTCGGCGTCCAGATGGCCGCCATCGGCGAACTCCATGCGGTGCGTGCCGTTCACGCCATCGACGATGGCGGTGGTGTTTTTCCCGGTGTGGACGGTCACGCCCAACTCTTCAATTTTACGGCGGAGCACGCGCGCGCCGCTGTCGTCGACCTGTACCGCCATCAGGCGTGGCGAGAATTCGACAACGTGGGTTTCCAGCTTCAGATCGCGCAGCGCCTTGGCGCATTCGAGGCCGAGCAAGCCGCCGCCGATAACAACGCCGGTCTTGGAGCGCTGGCCGCATTCCATCATCGCTTCCAGATCCTCGATGGTGCGGTAGACGAAGCAATCCTTGCGTTCCTTGCCCGGCAGCGGCGGCACGAACGGATAGGACCCGGTTGCCATCACCAGCTTATCGTAAGGGAGCACGTCGCCGTCGCCGGTGGTGACGGTTTTGGCGGCGGTGTCGATGGCGGTGGCACGGGTATTCAGACGCAAGACCATGTCGTCGCGTTCGAAGAAGCCGGGCTTCACCAGCGACAGGTCCTCTGCGGTTTTACCGGAGAAGAATTCCGACAGGTGCACGCGGTCGTAGGCGGGGCGCACTTCCTCGCACAGCACCGTCACCTGCAGGTTGGTCTTGCCACTGACGGCCAGGCTTTCCAGGAATTTGTGGCCGACCATGCCGTGGCCGATAACGATGATTTTCATAGTAGGTTCCTTTGAACTTAAGCTGCCAGTTTGGTAGCGGATACGGATTCTTCGATGGCGCTGGTGCTGAAACGCGCGGCCAGTGCGCACAACGCGGTGGCCGCGACGACGATGCCGAGGATGCTGAGCGTTTGCTGCGTGTCGCCCAGACCCTTCATCAGGAAGCCGGCGGCCACCGCGCCGACGTTGCCGCCCGCGCCGATGATGCCGGCCACGCCGCCCAGGGCGCGCTTGTCGACGAACGGCACCACGGCGTAGGTCGCGCCGCACGCCATGTGGGTGAACAGGCCGAAGATCAGCATCGCGACGATCGCCAGCGCGGCAGTGCCGGCGTTGGCGAACATCAGCAGGCCGGCGCCTTCACCCAGCATCAGCACGAACAGCAAGGTGACGCGGTTATTCAGGTTGCCGCCGGCGGCGAATTTGTCGGAGGCCCAGCCACCCAATGCGCGGGCGAACAGCGCCAGCAAACCGAAGCTGCCGGCGGCCATGCCGGCCTGGCCCAACGTCAGTTTGAAATGGTCGACGTAATAGATCGCGGCGATGTTGTGGATGAAGATCTCGATGCCGAAGCAGGCGCCGTAGGTGATGAACAGCAGCCATACGCGATAATTGGCGGCGGCCAGTTTGAAGCTCTCCCAGCCGCCTTTTTTGCCGCCGTCGATCGGGATGCCTGCGGCGCGCAGGTCGCTGAAGTTACCTTGCGGGCAGTCCTGCGTGTAGCGGTAGTAGACCCCTGCCATGATGATCATCAGGATGCCCGGTACGATCAGCGCGGCGCGCCAGCCGAAGGTCTCGGACACGCCCAGCATCACCATCGCGGTCATCAGCAGCGGCATGACAGCCTGCGCGACACCGCCGCCGGCGTTGCCCCAGCCTGCGGCGGCCGCGTTGGCGGTGCCGACCACCTTAGGGGCGAACATCACCGACGTGTGGTACTGCGTGATGACGAAGCTGGCGCCGGCGGCGCCGATCCCGAGGCGGAAGAACAGGAAGCTCTCATAGCTCTGTGCGAAAGCGACGCCGATCACAGGGATGGAGCCGAGCAGCAGAAGACCGGTGTAGGCTTTGCGCGGGCCGAAGTGATCGCACAGCGGGCCGACGATCAGACGCACCAGGATCGTGATGGCGACGGCGGCGATGTTGATGTTGGCGATCTGCGAGACGCTCAGACCGAATTCGCCTTTAATCACCGGCATCAGCGGCGCGCAAGCGAACCATGCGAAGAAGCAGACGAAGAACGCCATCCAGGTCAGGTGGAACGCCCGCATTTGCGGCGTTGAGATCGAGAAGAGCTTGATGCTGGTAGCTTTGCTGGCCATTTTTTATCCCGTTCAGAAAACAAAAAGGCGCCCGCTCAACCAAGGTGTTCTAGACCAGGTCAAGCGGACGCCGTTGTCCTGCCGATCCTTCATTGGACCGGCCGTATGTATTTGGGAGGGATCGCCGTTGACCCCCTGCTCCTTCTAATGCAAGAGGCGTGCCAATGGTCCCCAGACGGTGCCACAGAGGGAGAATGCGGTTTTGAGGTTTCAGTAAAGAAATTACAAGCTTACCGTGGTGCGATCTCGCGGTGCACGATGCACGCTGACGGTGCGCGATGGCGGTGCGTTGTGCAACCAGCAAACCCGGGACGCCGATGCTGAATGCGACCGGCGCGTCATAGGGGTCGTACCCGACTGGGTACGACCCCGCCTGGCCGTGCGGGTTGGCGGGCGCCTACCCCGCAGCGGCCAGCGCGGCGGCGACCATCTCGTCGATTTCGCCGCTGATGCTGGACAGGACGCCCGCCACCACCGAGAACTCCTTGCCGGCGGCGCCGGCGCGCGCGGCGACGATGCGGGCGTTGAAGGCCACCATCCGCGCCTGGCGGTTGATCGTCTCGATGTCCGTGATGACGCCGCGTAGCTGCTTACGCACCAGCCGCGCGTTTTGCTTGGCCTGCTCCTCGTAGATGCCGGTGATCTGGTTCAGGATTCCCAGCGTCGGCGTTGTGATGCGCACCAGCTCCGCCAGCAGTTCGGCCGCCTGCGCCGAACCGCGTGCGATCGCGTTCAGTGTGCGCTCGCCCAGGTCGGCGAAGGCAACGATCTGGCGGTCGCCGTCCATCTTGCCGTAGTAGGCTTCCCGCAGCTCTGGACAGAATACGCCCGGCAGCCCGTCGGCCTCGCCCAACAGCGACTTGTGGGCGCCACGGAACAGCGCCAGCGCTTCCCGTGCCGTCGCCTCGCTGTCCGCCTGCCCCTGCGACGCCAGCAGCGCGTACAGCACGATGCGCTGCGACGTGAAGCGGCGCCGCCCCGACAGGTTGATCAAAGCGCTGAATATCTCCCCGGTCAACGCTTTGCCAGCCACACCAGCCGGCGCCAGGGTGCCCGTGGACATATCCATTACGCCGCTTCCTTCGCGGGGTGCGCCTGTTTCCGGTACAAGAATTCCAGCACCGCCGTGCGGTACTCCGTGTAGCGCACGTCCTGCGCCAGCGCCACGCGGTCGCGCGGGCGTTCCAGCTGCACATCGACGATTTCGCCGATGGTGGCGGCCGGGCCGTTGGTCATCATGACAATCCGGTCCGACAGCAGCACAGCCTCGTCGACATCATGCGTGACCATCACCACGGTGGACTTAGTGGCGGCGACGATCTTGAGCAGCTCGTCCTGCAAGTGGGCGCGGGTCAGCGCGTCCAGGGCGCCGAACGGCTCGTCCATCAGCAGCACTTTCGGCTCCATCGCCAGCGCGCGGGCGATGCCGACGCGCTGCTTCATGCCGCCTGATATCTCGTGCGGGCGCTTGGTTTCGGCAGGCGTCAACCCCACCAGCGCCAACGCCTGCATGGTGCGCTCGCGCAGCTGGGCCTTCGATTCGGTCTTGCCAAACACCCGCTCGACGCCTAGGTGGATGTTTTCATAACAGGTCAGCCAAGGCAGCAACGAGTGGTTCTGGAACACCACCGAGCGCTCCGGCGACGGCCCGGCGATCTCGCGGTTGGCGCACAGCAGAACGCCGTCGGTTGGCTTGAGCAGCCCCGCGATCAGATTAAGCAGGGTCGATTTGCCGCAACCCGAGTGGCCGATCAGGGTGATGAATTCGCCCTTGCGCACCGTCAGGTCGATTTCACGCAGCGCGTGGAACACACCTTTTTTGGTGTGGAAGACCATCTCCACGCCTTCGACATCGATGAATTTTGGATCGTCCATGACAGTGCTCCTTAGTTGGATACTTGTTCGTAGGTGAAGGCACGGGCCAGCGCCATCAGCGCCTGCTCCAGCAGCAGACCGACAAAACCGATCGCCACGATCGCGATGATGATGTGCGGGACGTTCAGGTTGTTCCACTCGTCCCATACCCAGAAGCCGATACCGACGCCGCCGGTCAGCATCTCCGCCGCGACGATGACCAGCCAAGCGGTGCCGATCGACAGGCGCACGCCGGTCAGGATGTATGGCAGCGCTGACGGCAGCAGGATCTTGGTGAGCACCTTCCACTCCGACAGATTGAGTACGCGCGCCACGTTCATGTAATCCTGGGGCACGCGCTGCACGCCGACGGCGGTGTTGATGATCATCGGCCAGATCGAGCAGATGAAGATCGACCAGATCGCGGCCGGATTAGCCGATTGGAACACCAGCAGGCCGATAGGCAGCCAGGCCAGCGGCGACACCGGCTTGAGCAAACTGATAATGGGGCTGAACATATTACCGATGAACTGCACGCGGCCGATCACGAATCCCAGCGGAATGCCGACCAGCGCGGCCAGCCCGAAACCGATCGCCACCCGCTGCAAGGACGCCAGCAAATTCCAGCCGATGCCCTGATCGTTCATGCTGTTGCGGTAGAACGGATCGGAGAACAGCTTGATCGCCTCCTGCAACGTGACCAGCGGCGTCGGGAAGGAGGTGTTCTTCACGGTGATGATCTGCCACACCAGCACCAGCAGCGCGGCGCCCAGCAACGGGGCGACGATCTTCAGGGCGGTGGCGGAGACCTGCTTGCGCACCCGCGCCGTCGAATTGGCGGCGAGCGGGCGGCGCGGACGGCGCGCCGGTTTGGCATCGAGTGCCGCCGTTGCCGGCGCGGCGCTGTCGGGTTTGAGCATGGCGTTCATGGCGTTCCTCTATCTGGCTAGGGAAGAAATCAGGCTTTGATCTTGAACGAGGCGGCGAACGCTTTCGGGTCCTTGCCGTCCCACACCGAACCGTCCATCAGCTTCGATGTGCGCAGCGGGCTTTTCGGAATCGGCGTCTTGGTCATCGTCGCCGCGTCCTTGTACAAATCGATCTGGTTGACCGAGGTGGCCACGGCCAGGTAGTTCGGATCTTCCTTCAGCAGGCCCCAGCGGCGGTGCTGCGTCATGAACCACATGCCGTCGGACAGGAATGGGTA
>Ga0308163_10004234_pt1 | contig 11520 bp, 11 predicted proteins | sample PhyTR1_FD_201037 | JGI IMG/M metagenome (GOLD analysis project Ga0308163, IMG submission 201037) | Phyllosphere microbial communities from UC Gill Tract Community Farm, Albany, California, United States - DLSLT.R1 | ecosystem: Host-associated > Plants > Phyllosphere > Unclassified | place: USA... | reverse complement strand
CCATGGCCGCGGCGGTCGTGGGTGATGACGCGGAAGCCGTTGTTGGCCAGGTGGAAGGCTGCCGACTCCCAGCTGTCGGCGTTCAGCGGCCAGCCGTGGCTCAGTACAACCGGTTGGCCGGTGCGCGGACCCCAATCCTTGTAGTAGATCTCGACGCCGTCGCGGGTGGTGATGGTGCTCACCGAGTGGGCGACCGGGCCGCCTTTGACGACCGGCGCGGCTTGGGCCGCGCTGCTCATCGCGGCCAATGGCACGGCCACGGCTGCAACGGCTGCTGCGGCGGCGCCGGCGCTGCCAAACAGGGCGGAACGGCGGGAGAGGCTGACTGCTTGGTTTTGGATGTCTTTGCTCATGATTGGCTCCTGGATGATGGATTAATTAAATAACTTACGATTTAGTAGCTCACTATGCGATTACCGTTTATATCGCTACTAAGCCGCCGATGTGAGAACTATATATCGCGCGCTATTCGATAGCAAGCGATTTCTATAAATATTTTTACACCTCGGTTCAGGACCGCCGCCGGGGCGGTCCCACCCTGCCGTTATCAGGACTTCGCGAACGCCAGGAAGTCAGCGTTGAACTTCTCTTTATGCGTGTCGGTCAAGCCGTGCGGCGCGCCTGGGTAGACGATCAGCTTGGCGCCCTTGACGATGGCGGCCGAAGCTTTGCCGGCGGCGTCGATCGGCACGATCTGGTCGTCGTCGCCATGGATCACCAGGGTTGGCTTGTCGAACTTCTTCAGGTCTTCGCGGAAGTCGGTCTCCGAGAACGCCTTGATCGAGTCGTAGGTGTTCTTGTGGCCCGCCTGCATGCCCTGCGCGGTCCACGAGTTGATCAACCCTTGCGAGACCTTGGCGCCCGGACGGTTGAAGCCGAAGAACGGACCCGAGGCGATATCGATATACAACTGGGCACGGTTGGCGACCGAACCGGCGCGGATGCCGTCGAACACTTCGATCGGCAGGCCGCCCGGGTTGCTGGCGGTCTTGAGCATCAGCGGTGGCACCGCCGAGATCAGGCCCAGCTTGGCGATGCGCTTGGTGCCGTGGCGGCCGACATAACGCGCCACCTCGCCGCCGCCGGTCGAGAAGCCGGCCAGGATGATGTTCTTCAGGTCCAGCTTTTCAATCAGCTGCGCCAGGTCGTCGGCGTAGTGGTCCATGTCGTTGCCGTCCCATGGCTGGCTCGAGCGGCCATGGCCGCGGCGGTCGTGGGTGATGACGCGGAAGCCGTTGTTGGCCAGGTGGAAGGCTGCCGACTCCCAGCTGTCGGCGTTCAGCGGCCAGCCGTGGCTCAGTACGACCGGTTGGCCGCTGCGCGGACCCCAATCCTTGTAGTAGATCTCGACGCCGTCGCGGGTGGTGATGGTGCTCACCGAGTGGGCGACCGGGCCGCCTTTGACGATCGGGGCGGCCTCGGCGGCGGTGCTCAGCGCGGCCAGCGGCACGGTCACGGCCGCGACGGCTGCCGCAGCGGCGCCGGTGCTGTTAAAGAGCGCGCTGCGGCGCGACAAATTGACGTTGGTGTTTTCAGTGGCGTTGTTCATGGTGGTCTTCCTTTTAGCCAATTTTTGGATAGTTGGGTATGTGTTACGATTCTTTGCAAGTTTGGCCTTGCGATGAGTTGAATCTTATTCCTGTCATTGCATTTGTGGAACAGACAACAATGCAAGCCCACTTTGCAGAAATGCACAGCCCAACTTCACTCCCTACATAGATGACAAGCAGCAACGACTTCGACTGGAACGATATCCCGCTGATCCTGGCGCTGGCCCGCAGCGGCAGCATGAGCGCCACCGGGCGCCAGCTGGGCGTGGACGCGTCGACCATCAGCCGCCGCATCGCCGCCGCCGAGAAGGCGCTGAAGCTGCGCCTGTTCATCCGCGACAACACCGGCTACCAGCTGACCGACGCCGGCCGCGTCTTCGTGGCCCACGGGGATACCGTCTACGGCAACGTGGAGAGCATGCTGCAGGCGTCGTCGCAAGAGGCGGACGCCACCGCCGGACCGGTCAACATCACCTCGACCGATTTTCTGTTCGACTACTGGCTGCTGGACCACGTGCCCGAATTGCACGCGCAGCATCCGCACCTGCAACTGACCTTGCAGGCGGAAAACCAGAACTTGTCTTTTACAAGGCGCGAGGCCGACTTCGCCCTGCGCATGGGCAAGCCGGGCGAGGACGCCGCGCTGGTGATGCGCAAGCTCGGCGATCTCGGCTTCGCGGTCTACGGCCACCCCCGCTACGCCGACACGCCGCGCGCCTGCTGGGGCACGCAACCGTGGATCGCCTACGACGACGCGCTGGCCGGCACCGGTGAAATGCAATGGCTGGCAGCGATGGAACCGCAGCCGCGCCGCGTGCTCAAGGTCAACAGCCTGAGCACGATGGTGCGCGCCTGCCGCGCCGGCGTCGGCATGGCGCTGCTGCCGTGCATCATGGGCGAGCCGGAAGGCTTGCGCCGCATTGGCGCCGGGGTAGAAGTGCAGCGCGACATCTGGCTGCTGAGCCATCGCGACGCCGGCTCGATCGCCCGCTTCAAAGCCGTTTCCGCCTGGCTGACGCAACTCTACGCCAGCCACCAGGACGTGCTGTGCGGCGTGGCCGCCAAATAAGCGCCGGGCATACACCAAATATCCGCTAATTCGCAGTCTGGCCCCTCCTTTTTGCAGTTCGTCACATCCCGGTAGCTGGCGGGATGGCCCTTGTCTATAGTTCACTCAACGCAACGAACTAATCAACCCAAGGAGCTCAAAATGAACATCGCAAAAAACATGGAAGCCATCTTCGTCGCCGCCGTCCTCGTCGCCGGCGTCACCACCTTCGCCACCGCCGCCGTGCCAACGCGCGCTGCCGCACCAGCAACCGCGCCAGTGGCTGCAGTCGTCGTCAAGGCGCACGCCAAGACCGACGCCGGCGCCATGCAAGTGGTCACCGTCACCGCCAAGCGCCTGACCGCCGCCGAAAAAGCCGCCCTGTAATCCCACCGACGACGACGGAGCGCATCATGAAAAAATATCTGAAGGCCGCGATGCTGGCCACGGTGTTGTGCAGCGGCGCCAGCGCCGCGCTGGCCGCGGACATCATCAGCGAGAGCCGCAGTGTCGATGCGCGCGCCATCAACGTCGATCTCGATGGCGTCATCAGCCTGAAGATCAAGCAGGGCGCCGCGGCGTCGCTGACCTTGTACGGTGAAGCGGATGCGCTGAAAAAAGTGACGGTCCAGCAGACCGGCGACACGCTGCGCATCGGCACCGCCAAGAACAACACCATTAATATCGGCGGCAAAAAAGAACTGCGCGCCGAGCTGACCTTGCCGAACCTGCGCGCGGTCGTATCGGGTGGCGTGGGCGCCACCGAAGTCACGGGATTCAGCGGCGACAGTCTGCGCCTGGCGCTGGAAGGCGCCGGCGCGGTGAAGGTCAATGCGCAATACCGCAGTGTCGACGTGAAGCTGGGCGGAGTGGGCGGCATGACCGTCAACACCGGCAACAGCGACAACGTCGAACTGCATCTTAACGGTGCTGGCCGCATACAGATGATCGGCCAGACCAAGCAATTGAACGCCAGCCTCGGAGGCGTGGGCAGTCTCGATGCGCAGCAGCTGCGCGCCGAAGCGGTCGATGTCAGCCTGACGGGCCTGGGCAGTGCGTCGGTCTACGCGAGCAACAGCGCCAACCTCAAATTGTCCGGTCTCGGTTCGGCCACCGTGTACGGCAACCCGACCAATCGCAAGTCCAGCGCGCATGGCTTGGGCAGTGTGAGCTGGCAGTAAGGAATGCGCCGGGCCGCTGACACGGCGCCGGCAGCAGCAGGAAACACATGGGTGTGTTTTTTTCCGTCCGGGAGGATGATCTCCACCCGGACGGTTTTTTTATTTCAAGCGGCCGCCTTGGGTGGCATCATGTCCGAGAACGATGCGCATATCGGCGCGCGGCGACTTCGCGCTTTGTGCTTTGAGCGGCAGGCCCAGACGATCCGACAGCGATTCCGCCATCGCCTGCTGATCCAGCTGGTATTCGATGCGGCTGACCGGCACGTCGAAGTTCTTCACATTCGTCAGCCGCACGGTCTTCAATCCCTCCACGCTTAACGAACGCGCCAGCCGCGCGGCGGCGCCGTTGATGCCATTGCCGTTGCTGATTTCAAGGCGCACCGGCGCGGCGGCCGTCGTGCCTGTGGCCACATCGACCGGCATCGGCTGCGGTCGCGGCATGGCCTTCATCGCCACCGGTGCGATGCGCAGCACCTCGACCAGCGCCGCGCCGAGCTGCCGCACCTGGGTACGCGGCATCGACGCCAGCGGGCCGGCCACGGGCGGCACCGGCTCGGCGGCCTTTTCCCGCAGCAGCGCATAGTCGCGTCGCACATCGTGCGCGCGCAACGTCGCCGCCTGCTCGGTCATCCTTAGCGCGCGCTCGCGCTGGCCGTCCGCGTGCAGCGCCGCCGCCAGCGCCTCCCATTTGGCGGCGTCCATGGGATCGGACAGGCAGTCCCGCTCCAATGCCGTGACAAGCTGGCCGCCCGGCGCCACGGCGGCTGGCGGCACGCCGGCCGGCGTCTGCGTGCGCATGCCGCCGCAGGCGATCAACAACAAGCCGGCGGTGGTCGCCAATAGTGTCTTTTTCATCTTGAGCCTCCTGTCAACGCGTCATACCTGGCAACACCGAGCGATAAATCTGTATCCCCGCAGGGCCGATCAGCACCAGCATCAAAGTCGGGAAGATGCAGAAGATCAGCGGGAACAACAACTTCAGCGCGATCTTCGCCGCCGCCTCCTCGGCCTGCACGCTGCGCTTGCCGCGCAGATTATCGGAATGGACCCGCAGTGAATCGCCCATGCTGGTGCCGAAGCGCTCCGACTGGATCAGCATCGCCACCAGGGTGTCGACATCCTCGACGCCGCTGCGCAGGGCCAGGTTGCGCAGCGCCCTCTCCTTGCTGAAGCCAGCGCGCATCTCCATCAGCACCAGCTGCAGCTCCTGCGCCAGCGCCACGCTCTTGATGTGGATCTCGCCGGCCACCTTGGCCAGCGCGCGCTCCAGACTCAGGCCGGCCTCCACGCATACTGTCAGCAGGTCCAGCGCATCGGGGAACGTCTCGAAGATCTCGCGGCAACGGCCGGCCGCCCGGCGCGACAACACAAAATTGGGCAGGTAATAGCCGACGCTGGCCGACAGCAGCAGCAGGAACAGCAGGACCTTTTGCGGCATCGCGCTCAGCATCGTCATCGTCAGCAGCGCGGTCACGCCGGGAAATCCCAGCGCCAGCACCGTCTTGGCGGCAAAGTACAACGACGGCGCCGATGGACTGCGCCAACCGGCGTTCATGAAGCGGGTACGCAACGGCGAGCGTTCCCAGCCCTCCTCCGGCAGCGACAGGCGCGAGAACGGCTGCGCCGCATGCGCCACCCGCTCGACCCAGCCGCCTGGCGCCTCGGGCATGGCCAGCGCCGGCTCCGGCTCGACCACATCGGTTAGACGCTCGCGCACCTGCACCGGCGCGAATATTTTCAACGCCAGCATCGCGATGCCGACAACGACGATGAACACTATCGCCAGGAAGAGTATCTGCCGTCCGTCCATGCCGTGCTCCCTCTATATCCGGATGCGTATCAGTTTGCGCATCCATAAAATGCCGCCCACCGCGACGGCGCCCGAGTACCACATCAGCCGCACGCCGACCGGATCGGTCCACAGGACCTCGATATAGGCCGGGTTCATCACCGACATCAGCAACAACACCGCCAGCGGCAGGATGCCCAGGATCCAGGCCGACATGCGGCCCTCGGCGGACATGACGCGCACTTGTCCCAGCAGTTTCAGTCGCGCGCGTATCAGGCGGCTGATATTGCCCAGCACCTCGGCCAGGTTGCCGCCGGACTCGCGCTGTATCAGCACCGCGATAACCAGGTAGCGCAGGTCGGTCAGCGGCACGCGCACCGCCAGATTGTGCAGCGCCTCGTTCATCGGCACGCCGTAGTTGATCTCCTCGTAGGCGAATTTGAACTCGCCGGCGATCGGCTCCGGCATCTCCTCGCCCACCATCTGCATCACGTTGGCGAATGAGTGGCCCGCGCGCAAAGCGCGGCCGAGGAAATCCGCCGCCTCGGGCAATTGCTCCTCCAGCTTGGACAGGCGATCGCGCCGGGTACGCATCAACACTATCATTGGCGACGCCAGCGCCAGCGCCACCACGCCGCCCGCCGCCAGCGCCGGCGTGTCGAGCATGCGCGCGGCCACCAGACCGACCACCAGCATCACCAGCGAGCAGCCGAGAAACTGCGCCACCGACCACTTGACACCCGCTTGCAGCAGCAGATTGTCGAGCGCCCGCAGGCGGGCGATGCGGCGCAGCTGCTTTTCCAGCGCCGGCGAGCGGCTGTAGACGCGCCGCTTGAGGATATCGACACGTTCGACACCGCCCTCGCCCCGTTCGGCCATCAACCGCAGGCGCTTGGCGATGCGCCGCGCGCCGCGGCCGTGGGCGCCGGACCACCATAGCCAGCCGCCCTCGATGAGCAGGATCACGGCCGCGAACAGCAGCACCACGAAGGCGGAGAAGATGGCGTCCATGGCGCTACTCGTAGACCCGGTCCGGATCGAAGACGGAATCGGGCACCGGCACGCCGAACATGCGCAGGCGCTCGGCAAAGCGCGGCCGCACGCCGGTGGCGGAGAAGGCGCCCTGCACCTTGCCGTTGGCGTCCACGCCCTTTTGTTCGTAGCGGAAGATCTCGTGCATGGCGATCACTTCCCCTTCCATGCCGGTCACCTCCTGCAGGCTGACCAGCTTGCGGGTGCCGTCCGTCATCCGCGATACCTGCATCACCACCGTCACGGCGGCGCATATCTGCTGGCGCGTGGCGCGCGAGGTCAGGTTCACCCCTGCCATGCTGACCATGTTCTCAAGCCGCGCCAGCGCGTCGCGCGCGGTGTTCGAGTGCACCGTGGCCAGCGAGCCTTCGTGGCCGGTGTTCATCGCCTGCAGCATGTCGAGCGCCTCGGCGCCGCGCACCTCGCCGAGGATGATGCGGTCGGGCCGCATCCGCAGCGCGTTGCGCACCAGCGAGCGCTGATTGACCTCGCCCTTGCCCTCGATATTGGGCGGGCGCGTTTCCAGCCGCACCACGTGCGGCTGGCGCATCTGCAGCTCGGCCGCGTCCTCGATGGTGACGATGCGCTCGGACGCGGGAATGAACCCCGACAGCACATTGAGCATGGTGGTCTTGCCGCTGCCGGTGCCGCCGGAGATCAGGATGTTGATCTTGGCGTGGCCCAGCGCCTTGAGCACCTGCACCATGGGTGGCGTCAGGCTGCGGTTGTCGAGCAGGTTTTCGATCGTCAGCGGATTGACGGAAAAACGCCGGATCGACAGGATGGGGCCATCGATCGCCAGCGGCGGGATGATGGCGTTCACGCGCGAGCCGTCCGGCAGGCGGGCGTCGACCATCGGGCTCGATTCATCCACCCGCCGGCCCACGCGCGAGACGATCTTCTCGATGATCTTCATCAGGTGGGCGTTGTCGTTGAAGGTGACGCCGGTCAGCTCCAGCCGGCCGGACCGTTCGACATACACCTTGGCATGGGTGTTGACCAGGATGTCGGACACGCCGGGATCGGCAAGCAGCGGCTCCAGCGGGCCGAAACCGAGCATCTCGTGCTGGATGTCGAGCACCAGGTTGTGCCGCTCGTGCTGGTTCAGCACAATGCGCTCTTCCTCGATGATGCGCTGGACCAGCAGCGCCAGCTCGTGCTTGAACTGTTCCGGCGTGAGCCGCTGCAGGCGCTCCAGATCGATCCGGTCCATGATCGTCTGGTGCATGCTCTTCTTCAGTTCCTGGTAGGCCGCGGCGGCCAAGCCGGGCGGACCGCTGTTGCCCTGCCGGCCATCCTCGCCGCTGGCCAAACGCTCGCGTAAGCTCATTTTCTGCTCCAGCAAATCAATCGTTGTCGGTGCGCCCGAACAGGCGGTCGAACAGGCCCTTGCTCTCGGAGACGCGGCGTGCCGTCACCAGTTCCACCAGGTCGGCCAGGCTGCGCGCCACCGCGCTGCTGCGCGACAGCTGCAGCACCGGTATGCCCTGGTTGACCGAGTCGGTGGCCGACATATAGTCGTTCGGCACCGTGTGCATCACATCGGCGCCGAGCGCCTGCTCCAGGTCCATCAGCCGCAACTTGCCGCCCTTTTCGTATCGGTTGACGATCAGGCGGGTGCGCTCGCTCGGATAGCCCAGCGAACGGAAAATGTCGAGCAGGCGGCGGCCGTCGCGGATGTCCGGCAGCGCCAGTTGCAGCACCGGGTAGATGGCGTCGGCCTGGTCGAGCGCGCGCAGCGAAATGGCGTCGATCTGGCGGCCGACATCGAGCACGATGTAGTCGTAGTGCTGGCGCGCCACGCGCAGGATGGTGTCCATGTGCTCCGGCTTCATGTCCACCAGGTGGTTGGGATCGTCGGCCGCCGCCAGCACGCCAAAGTTCGATGCCACGTGCACCAGGCAGGAATCGAGGAAGGAGCCGTCCATGCGGCTGATCTGGCCGCAAATATCGGACAACGTCATCGCCGGCTTCTGGTCCGACACGTACAGCGTGGCGTCGCCGAACTGGCCGTGCAGGTCGATCAGCAGCACCTTCTTGTCGGCCAGCGCGGCCAGCGCGTAGCCGAAATTGGTCGACAAGAACGTGGCGCCGCTGCCGCCCTTGCACGAGATGAAGGCGAGCACCTTACCGTCGCGCATCTGGCTCACGCCGGCCGCCACCTCGATACGGTCCATCGACTCGTGGAAGGCCTTGTGCACCAGCGGCAGCTGCAGCACTTCGCGCATGCCGGCCCGCATCGCGCGGATCAGCAAATCCTGCTGCGGCTCGCGCGTGAGCAGCATGAACGACGCCGACGGATAGGTTTTGCCCAGGCGTTCGACCAGGTCTGCCTCGGCCGGTTCGACCCCGCTGGCGTCCAGGATCACCAGTTCCGGCGACTCGGGAAGTTGGCGTTCGACGGCGTCGAGCAGGCCGTTGCGCGACGCCACCAGCTGCACCGCCGGCATGCGCGCCGAACCCTGGGCCGCGATTTCCGCGTGGAGCAGGCTGTCCCTGCTGATCATCAGTGCTTTCATGGTCGGGCCTTATTTAACGTCGGTGCTGATCATGAACGTCGGCGCCTTTGGCGCGGTGCCGTTGAAGGTGCGCTGATACCGTTCGTAGGCGCCATGCGCGGCCTTGCCGTTCATGCCGGCCACCGGATCGGCGTTGCGGCGCGCCCCGGGATCGATGATCTGCCGCGCCATCGCGGTGCGGGTGCTGCTGCCGAACTGGCTGTCCCATTGCGGCGTGGTATTGCCCAGCGGGGTATTGGCGCAGGCGGCCAATGTGCATAACGCCAGCATGCTGAATAAGATTCGCATAGTGATTCCTGATTGGTGATTAACGTTTTTCAGTCGCCGGCAAAGGCGCTGGCGCCGGCGGCGGCTCGCCTTCCATTTTCCCGCCGAGGAAGAGCTGCGCGCGGCTTGGTATGGTGGCGCCATCGGTCGGCAGTTTGTAATCGGCAGGCAGCGGCTTCACCAGATGCGGGGTGACCACAAACAGCAATTCGGTGCGGTCCTGCTGGAAGTCGGTACTGCGGAACAGCGCGCCGAGCACCGGTATCTCGCCCAGTATCGGCAGGCCGTGGATATTGCTGGTGCGGTTGTTCTTGATCAGGCCACCGATGGCGAAGCTCTGGCCGTCGAACAGTTCCACCGTGGTGGAGGCGCGCCGGGTGGTAATCAGCGGCAGGACGGCGCCGCCGGAGAAGCCGGCCGCCGTGATGCCGACGCCCTCGCGCGATATCTCCGACACTTCCGGCGCCACCCGCAGGTTAATGCGCCCCCCGGCCAGCACGGTCGGCGTGAAGCGCAGGCCGACGCCGAACTCCTTCTCTTCCAGGGTCACCTTGTTGTTGTCCTGCGCGACCGGGACGAAGATTTTGCCGCCGGCCAGAAAGCTGCCTTCCTGGCCGCTGATGGCCATCACCGTCGGTTCGGCCAGGATCCGCACCATGCCTTCCTTCCTGTCCGCATCGACGCCCGCGCGGTTGCCGTCCGGGCGGCCAATGCCCAGCATTCCCTTCAGCGTGCCGCTGAAGAAGTTCGCCGCCAGCGTGGTTTGCCAGCTACCGCCGCCAACGCTCACCAGCAGCCCGGCCTCGAGCTTGTCGAGCAGCGTCTTGGACACTTCGGCGATCTTCACCTCCAGCATCACCTGCTGCGGCGCGCTGACGTTGAGGAAATTGACGATGCGCGTGCCGCCCGCGGCGGCGCCGGCCGAGCCGCCTTTGGCCTCGGGGGACGACGCCGGCGCGCCCTTCTCGCCGGCGCCGGCCAGCGCATGCGCCGGGCGGCGCACGAAAGCGGCCGCCAGATCCAGCACGCGCGCGGCGGTCTGCGCGTCGTCTACCATGCCGCTGATGACCAGCGTGTCGCCGGCGGCGCTGATGTGGATGTCTTTCTGCTCCGGCATCAGCGCGGCGATCGACGCTTGCAGCGCAGACGGATCGATGCCGACCACAACTTCGACCACGTTGCACATGCCGCTGCGGCCCTGCACAATCATATTGCTGGTGCCGATATCGACGCCCACCACATATAGCGTATCCGGCGCCACCAGCATCGTCTGCAGCACGGCGGGGTTGCCGACGCTGCGCGCCTGCACCGTCTCGGGCATGCGCATCAAAGTCGACTTCCCCAACTGCAGCGTCATGCTGCCCGGCGCGGCGGCCTGGCCGCTGCAGCGCAAGCCGCCGCCCTCCGCCGACGCGGGTAACGGCGCAGGTGCGGATTTGGGGACGGGTGCGGCGGCGGCCTTCGGCGCGGGCGCCGGTGCGGCGGCCGGTACCGACGCCGGCACCGCAGCCGGTGCCAGCGCGGCCGGTGTGACCGCGTGCAGCGGAAGCGTCGTCGCCGCCAGGATCAGCAGGGTCGAAATGCGGAGTGATGTTTTCATGGCGTCCTCACAGACATTCCTGCGTGCGCAGCATGCCGGCGATGACGCCGACGCAAGCGCGCGCGCGTGGGGCGGCCGCCACCCGGGGCGGCGGCTTGACCTCCACCGTGGGTTCGGGCGCCGGCTCGGCAGGCTGGGCGACGACGCCGAGCAGCGAAGACTTGGTGGCGCCGTCCGTGACGCCAGGACGCGGATCGACCTGGTTGCGCAGCACCAGCGACAAGGTGCCGACACTGCGCGCCAGGTCCAGGTTCTCCGCCTGTGACGGCGTCACCTCCAGGGTGACGGCGTTGACCACGCGCGGCTTGGTCTCGTCGCGCCCCACTTCCTGGGCGACGGCCAGCACCAGTATCCGTTCCAGCACGATCTTGGAAATGGCGTTGTCGCTGCTGTGGCCCGACGACTGCGTGTTGACGAGGATATCGACGAAATTTCCCGGCAGCGCGAAGCCGGCAACGCCCACCACGTCGTTGACGCGCACGGTGATGGCCCGCTTGCCCTCGGTGATCAGCGCCGACAGCCCGCCCACGGTGC
>Ga0308163_10004229_pt1 | contig 11532 bp, 7 predicted proteins | sample PhyTR1_FD_201037 | JGI IMG/M metagenome (GOLD analysis project Ga0308163, IMG submission 201037) | Phyllosphere microbial communities from UC Gill Tract Community Farm, Albany, California, United States - DLSLT.R1 | ecosystem: Host-associated > Plants > Phyllosphere > Unclassified | place: USA... | reverse complement strand
GGTCCCAGCAATGCGCGAGCCGAGCGCGCCGATACCGATCCAGTCGAGCATGGCTTCGGCTTCTGCAACGGCGGTGCGTCGGCTCATACCCAATCCGACGCCGGTAACTTCCAGATTGTCGATGGCCGGTAGATCGCGGAAAAGCCGTCCGCCCTGAAAAGTTCTTGCAATTCCTCGGCGCCGCACCTGATGAGGTTTGAGGCCGGCGAGCGACGATCCGTCAAGCTTGATTGCACCCTCGGTCGGCGCCTGAAATCCCGTCAACACATTGACCAGCGTGGTCTTCCCGGCTCCGTTCGGACCGATCAAGCCGCTGATGTGTCCCGGCGTAATGTCGAGCGTCACCGATGACAGCGCCTTGAGCCCGGCAAAGGTAACGGAAACATTGTGCGCACTTAATTGATTCATAAGGCCCTGTTCCTTGTATTGTGACGGAATGGGCGTGCTGAGACGGGCCGTGTTCGGCCTTTAAATCTCGACAATGTTCCCCATCGGTTCCGGCGATCTCTTCGGATCACTTGCCGCCCAACTTCACGCCGTTTTACTGCTTCGTCTTGTCGCTGCGCGTGCCGGACTTTGTCATTCAGCGTTGGGAAGAGCCGCAGTTGGTTGATCGCTCCTCTCCGCGTCCCTGCCGACCTACCGGTGACTTCGGCGTCCATCCCTGCCAAACCGCGGAAGGTGCACTCCTCGGTCATGCAGTCCATCATGGCGCCGACGTCCCGCGCATGATTAACTGGTGAAGAATGTCGAGCCGTCGGCGGTTAGGCTTTCCTTGACCGGGGCATCGTCTCGCCGCCGCTCAAGCCAGGCCTTCTGCGGCAACGGCAGCCGGAAGTCGATCGAGTGTCCTGCCCATGCGCGCCATGATCTCAGTGATGTCTTCCGACGTGACGATCAGCGGCGGGCAAAGCGCCAGTTGGTCGCCGATTGAGCGGAATATGAGCCCTTCTTCATGCCCGATGGCTGAAGCGATGGCTCCTGCCCTCCCGATCTTTTTGAATGGCTTTCGCGTGGCCTTGTTGGAAACAAGCTCAACCGCGCCGATCAAGCCCGCGCCGCGGGCCTCGCCCACGAGCGGATGGTGAGCGAAGGCCTGAAGGCCGGCCTGAAACTGAGCTTCGAGCCGCGCGGCATTGCCGATCAGGTCGCGTTCCTCAATGATCGCAAGGTTCTCGAGCGCAACCGCCGATGCTACGGGATGGCCGGAGGCGGTGAAGCCATGGCCGAAAACACCGATCTTTTCCGAATTGTCTGCAATCGCCTGATAGATAGCGTCGGAGAACATGACGGCGGCAAACGGCATGTAGGATGACGTGATCTGCTTCGACAACGTCATGATATCGGGCGTGAAACCGTATTTTTGGCAGCCGAATGGCTTACCAAGGCGGCCGAAGCCGCAGATGACTTCGTCGGAAACGATGAGAATGTCGTTGGCCCGGCAGATGCGCTCAACGCCTTCCCAATAGCCGACCGGAGGTGGCAGCACGCCGCCCGCCGCCATCAGCGGCTCCCCGATGAACGCCGCGATGGTGTCGGCCCCCTCTGTCGAGATGACGGTTTCCAGCTCGGCAAGCAGGCGCGCGGTGAATGCTGCCTCGTCCTCGCCTTCGGCGCCGAAGCGGTAGAAATGGGGGCATGTCAGATGATGAACCGGAATGGCCGGCAAATCGAAGTCGCGATGGTTGACAGGCAGTCCGGTCAGGCTACCCGACGCTACGGTAATGCCGTGATAGCCTTTGATGCGTGACAGGAACTTCTTTTTGTTAGGGCGGCCAAGCGCATTGTTCATGTACCAGACCATCTTGACGATAGTGTCGTTGGCTTCCGAGCCGGAGGAGGTGAAGAACACGCGATTGATGTTCGGCGGGGTCATTTCCACCAACTTCTCGGCAAGGCTGATTGATGGTTCGTGCGCTTTGGAGGAGAAGGTGTGATAGTACGGCAGCTTTAGCATCTGCTTGTACGCAGCCTCTGCCAGCCGTGGTTCGGAAAAGCCGACGGCGACGGACCAAAGGCCGGCGAGCCCCTCGATATACTCCGTGCCACGCTCGTCATAGACGCGGATGCCTTCCCCGCGATCGATAACGAGCGGACCGGTGCGCTCGTGCTGGCGCAGGTTCGTGTTTGGATGCAGGGTCGTAGCAATGTCTGCGGCGGCAAGTGAATTGGAAAGAACGGTCATCTCAAGATCTCACAGGCTGGAGCTGATAGTGGTGATGGTTCGCATTTAAGAGTTCTTCGATAATCTACGTCCAGACTTTGCGACCAAGCCGGTTTGTTTGGCGCCACCAAACGGCGAGATCGCGTTGGATCAGGTCGTCATCGATACCGCTCACGCCCATCGAACGTATGGAAGCCATAGGCAATGTTGGACAGGGCACATGCGGCATGATCGTCGCCGAGGCGCGAGTTGCCGTAGCTCTCGCATATGTCGCAATCCAATCTCATCAGAACCTTTACTTCTTGAACGAACGTAGCCCGCCCTGCCGTTTACCTCAGCCCAGCGTATTGGCCGCCCAACTCGCCGCGATATGCGGATGGACGGGAGCGGGTTCGCGGTCATGTATCAACCGCAGTACACGCGGCGGTGTAAGCGGCAGCTGCGACACAGGCTTGCCGATCGCGCGGGCAACGGCGCAGGCGATTGCCGAGCCGACAGCGAGGATCGGAACCTCGCCAGCCCCCTTGGTTCCGAGCGGGCCCATCGACGGCGCCCCCTCGTAGAGGTCGGCGACAACGGGAACGACATCCTGGGCGAGCGGCAAGCGATAGGTTTCGAAACTATCCTGGGCGATGCGGCCATCATCCGTGATTGTGATCTCCTCGTGGAGCGCGTAACCAAGCCCCTGCACAACGCCACCCTGGATCTGGCCCATGATGGCGCGTCGGTTGAGAGCACGGCCGACATCCTGCACGACCCGGTAGGCGAGTACTTCGACGTGGCCGGTATCTGCATCGACTGCCACCTCCGCCTCGTGAACGACAAAGACCGGGATATCCAGAGCATCGATGAAATGGCCCATCGCGCAACCGGACATGGCCGGCGTATTCTTAGCAGTGAAGCTGCCAGTGCCGCTGATCGGCCCTGTTGTCGCCTGCGCATGGGCGACCACTGTTGGAATCGATATCCCGGAACCGGGGCGGTCAACGATTTCCACCCGGCCCTCTCGCAGGGCGAGCTTTTCTGGCGCGGTTTGCAACATCTCGCTGGCGGTACGCAACAGCTTTTCCCTAACTTCCGCAGAGGCCCCGATGCTTGCCGCACCGATGGATACCGTGGTGCGACCGCCTCCGACGCCCGCGTCGAGTCCTGCGGCGTCCGTGTCGGCCTCGCGGACCACGACCTGCTCCGGCCGCAGTCCAAGCTGTCCGGCGACGATCTGAGGCAGAGACTGCATCATCGTGCCAGAACCGATTTCGACACCTGACGTAACCAGGGTCGCGCTGCCGTCGGCATTCAGGTTGATTGTTGCTGCAGAGGGCCCGACGAAGATGAACCAAGTGCCGACTGTCGTTGCGCGACCGTAAAGACGGCCATCCGCCTTTTCCTCGACCGTACCAGTCGTTGCCCGCAATACCTCCATGCGCTCCAGCATTGGACGTAGAACGCTGCCTTCGAAAACCTGACCCGTCGGCCCCAGGTCGCCATTGCCTAAGACATTGCGTTTGCGGAATTCCAGAGGGTCTATGTCAAGCGCGGCGCAGATTTCATCTGTATGCCGTTCCAACGCGAAGCCGTTGTAAACACCATTACAGGCGCGAAAAGCACCATTGGGTGGCGTGTTCGTATAGACCGCGCGGCTGACCAGCCGCACGGCGCCCAGCCGATAACTGCCACCAAGCGTGTGCGATGTCATGGTGGTGAGAAAAATCTGCTCACCGCCATAGGCACCACAGTCCATCAGCACGACCGCTTCGCGTCCGACGATCTCGCCATCGGCCGTCAAGGCTGAACGGATGGTAATCTCCGCGTTCTCGCGACACAAGCATGTGGCCATCTCCTCCTGCCGGCTGTTCTCGATCAAAACCTTCCGGCCTGTCATCCGGGCAAGAAGCGCTGCGATCGGTTCGATGGAGGCATCAAATTTAAGACCGAACGCGCCGCCCACAGGCGGGACGGTGACCCGCACGCGCCCGGGTGGCAGTTGCATCACCCGACCGGTGACGTTGCGCACGGTCCATGGCACCTGAGTGGACGCCTCTATATGGGCGCGCCCATCCTCCCAACTGCCGATCGCTACGCGCGGTTCAAAGGGAACATGGCTCTGCCTGCCCACCGTGAAGCAGCTTTCGATGATGGTTACGTCGTCACGCGCGAAGGCGGCATCGACATCCCCCCGCACGGACTTCGCCTCCCAGGCAATGTTGCCGGCACGGGCGCCCCCCTCTGAGAGCACGTCGTAGCTGCGCCAGTCCTCGTGCAGAAGGCGCGCACCTGGAGCCAGCGCCTCCGCCATCGTCAGGATCGGTGCCAGCGGCTCTAATTCGAGGATGATTGCCGCAAGAGCGGCCCGGGCCTCGGCTTCGGTTTCGGCTGCAATCGCGGCAATAGGCTCTCCATTATATCGGATCACGTCGGTCGCAAACAAAGGGTGATCGGCGATACCTATGCCGTAGTTACCGGGCGCATCCAAGCCTGTCGCAATGCCCAGGACACCCGGGCAAACCAGGGCTGCCGACACATCCAGCCGCACGATGCGTCCGGATGGTAGGTTCGAGCGCAGTAGAACGGCATGCAGCATGTCCGGGCTGGTGCGGTCGTTTGTATATTTGGTCCGTCCACGCAGCTTGTCACGCGCATCGCGGCGGGGAAGATCCATAACGGTCGCCGAAACATCATCCATTGACTGGTCCTTCTTTCGGCATGGCGAGGAACTCCATGATCGCATCGATGATGCGCTCGTAGCCCGTGCACCGACAGATGTTGCCCACCATCGCCGCTTTCACTTCTGTCCGCGTCGCAGATGGATTTTCCCTCAAGAATTGAGAAAGGCTCATGATCATTCCGGGGAAGCACATGCCGCACTGGACAACATCGGCGGCCAGGAAGGCGGCCTGGAGTGAATGAAGCGGACCGTCGCCCGTCGCCATCGACTCTATCGAGGCCACGATCGCCCCATCCAGCAGGCCTACGGGCTTGAGGCAGGACATGACCGCCTGTCCATCGATATCGACAGTGCAGGCCCCGCAGAAGCCCTCACGACATACAGCCTTCGTGCCCGTCAGGAAACGTTCACTCCGCAGAACATCCACCAGCGGCGTCATCGGATCGCCGCTAAAGCGGTAGGAGGAGCCATTGATACGAAGTGACACGGTCATCGACCGACCTCCCTGTTTAAAAGGACCGACATACTGCGACGGACAAGGGTCGGGAGTACCTGCCTGCGATACCAGCCATCCGCCTCGATACCGTCCCGCCCGTGGAAGTCGTTGCTCTCGACAGCCAGCGCCTCGGCACTTTTGGCGTCAGCCGGCCTGCCGCTGGGCTGTGCGGCAAACGCCTCTTCAAGGGCTGTCCAGCGGCGCCCTACATCTTCGACAGACCCGACCGCCGCGCAGATCTTTCCGTCGGCAGAAAGCGCGAGTGAAACGATGGCTACGGGATAATCGCCGGCCCGGCGCAGGGGCAACCGCGCGTGGGCACTGGCAAGGATGTCGCGGCGGAGGAACACTTTGGATAACATCATATCGGCCAGGAGCCTCTTGCGGTCCGCAAGAAATGAAGAGAATGGAATGACCAAGGTGCCGTCCACCCCTTGCAGTTCGACCGTCGCCTCTACCGCCAGAAGCGCTGGTACGAGGTCCGCAGCGGAGAAATCCTGCGTGCAAAGATTGCCGCCAATGGTCGCGACACGACGCACCGCAGGGTTGGCTGCGCTCGCTGCAGCAGCAACCACAGCCTCCAGCCCGGCGATGCCTGCCAGAGACCGACCCAGCTCCTGATGGCTCACCGCCGCGCCGATCACGATCCGATCTGCCTCGATATCGACAGTGTTAAAGCCGGCTAGCTTGTGCAGAGACACCAAAGCGCCGGGAAGCGGACGGCCACGCCGCGGATCGCGCATCAGCCAGGTACCGCCAGCCAGAATCGTAGCGCCCCGCCCAACTGCGGCAAGCGCCTCTTCGATACTGCCAGCAACGATCAGCGACCGGTCCCGATTATCGAACATCCTCTAGTAACCTCAAATGCCGTATTTTCCGGCGTTGCAGCCTACGGTCTCAGTTAAGCGCTCATGTGAAATAGGAGTCTGTTGAATTTGATATCGGTAAACCGACGAGAGACCGGCGAGCGCAATTCACCCGCTCCTGGTTCACGTCCAGTGGGCCACACTGCGCTTCTCGAAGCTTTCCCGGAACTGGGCCGTCGTCTTTTCCAGCACGTCTCCGCTTTCCCATTCGAGGATGACAGCAAAGCGGCGAACAGCATCGAGGGCGTTTATCTCACCAGCCTTGTAACGCAACGAAACCTCGGTCGGGTCCATTCTAGCCCAACCCTTCCGCTGGCGGCGGATGTCGGCCCGGACTGCTTCCGTAGCTGGCAAGTCGATCTCGTATGCGCAGATGTCGCGGTCGATCACCACCAGCACCACCCCATAATCGACGACCGCTCGTTCGATAGAAACGTAATCGTCGATGACATCCTCCAGCACTTGCCGCGGATCACGCTCCAGCGGATCGCCAAAGCCTCCCCCGCCGGCTGTCGGGCGGGCGAATTCATCACCTGTAAAGACTGGATAGTCGGAGAATACCGAGCCGAGCCATGTATCGGTCTCTTCACCGGCGCGGCGAATTGTCAGGCCGTGGGGCATGGACGGGAGCCCACCCTCGACGCCCCAAACCACTGCACGCTCTCGGTCGCAGATGTAGGACATGACAGCGTTCTCGGCTTCCAGCAGCACGGACGTCTTCTGAACGCCCACGCCGCCGCGCCACTTGCCCGGACCGGCCGAATCCTGCTTGATCTGGAATTCGACAGTTCTTGTAGGATTGACGCGTTCATTGCCTTCGTTCGGCTGGGACATGAGACCTGTGCCGAAGCAAGCGGTGGTCACGTCGGCACCGTCCTTGCCGTTGCGTCCGCCCCAGCCGCCCGGCAGCCACTCATAAAACATGAAGATCGGCTTTTCTGGCTTGCGCGCATCGCGGCCACCGGCCAGCAGATACTCGAGATTGAAAGCGCAGGCGATCGCCCGTTCGGGCATGATCTGCGACCACATCTCAAAGATCGCGTTCATGATCTTCTCGAATGGCATGAGAAAGCCGGTGACCGCAACCGGCCACTCGGCGCTGACGACGCTGTTGTTCGGTGCCGTCAATTGGATCATCCGGTAAAAGCCGCTGTTGAGCGGCAGATCCGGGAAGAAGGTCTTCATGCCAGCGACAACAGCGGAAAATGTCGCTCCGGGCGCGGAGTTGTACATGGAAGCGATCGTCGAATGACTGCCTGTGAAGTCGTAATGCACAGCGTCGCCCTTGATTGTCATCTTGATGCGGATCGGGATCATTCCCTCCCCTGCCCCCAGATCACGGTCGATGTAATCGACAGTCTCCCAAGTGCCATCGGGCAATTCGGCAAGACGCTTGCGCACGGCGCGCTCCACGTAATCCTGCACTTCCTCCATTCCCTGGGTGACCTTGCCGCGGCCGTATTTCTTGACCAGCCGCAGGAGTTCACGCTCGGCGGCCTGTGTCGCTTGCGCCTGTGAATGGATGTCGCCGATGATCGAGGCAGGATCACGGGTATTGGCAGCAATCAGATTGGCAACATCCGAGCAGAAACGGCCGGCCTGGAACAGCCGAACCGGCGTAATGCGCATGCCTTCCCGAAACATATCGCGCGCCGTGACATCGAAGGAACCGGGCACAGAGCCGCCGAGGTCCGACCAGTGCCCGTTGGATTGTGAAAAGCCGATCAGCACGTCCTCATCGAAGATCGGGCGAACGAGGCGGACGTCGCTGAAATGGGTGCCGCCGGCATAAGGGTCGTTGATCGCATAGACATCCCCAGGCGCCATGTCATTTTCGAAAACGCGGATCACTTCCTTGCAGGTATTGTGTAGTGTACCGACGTGGACAGCGATGTCGTAGTTGCCCTGCGCCACGGAATTACCGTCTGCATCATGCAGCGCGTTGGAGAAATCGCGATTGTAAATGACAAAGGAATAGCAGGTACGCAGCATCTGCTCGGCCATCTGATCGACGGTCGTGATGAAGGAGTTCTTGAGGACTTCAAAGGTGACTGGATCGAGGCTCTGTTCGGGTTCCATAGGATTGGTCATCTCTTAGCCTTTCGTTCCGATTAGAATATTCAGGTATCCATCAATGCGGGCGCTCATGTCCGGCGGGATGACGGTGGTGGAATCGAACTGTTCCACGATGGCCGGACCACGAAAGTTCGCCCCTGCTGTGAGTGTTTCGCGCTGATATACTGCTGCCTCGTAAGCAACTCCTTCAAACCAAACGGGTCGGCGTCCTACGGGGTCTGGAGCATGCTCGCGGATTTCGTATTTCGGAAGCTCCGCCTTCGGAACGATGCCGATGGCCTTAATGGCGATGCGGAAGATGGAGACTGGCGCCTCATCGCGACGATAGTTGAATTCGCGCTCGTGTTCGGCATGGAATGCCTCGATCAACATGCCGACGCTTTCGATCCTGGCAGGGGCGTTGACGCCGAGCGAACGCCACTGACCCTGGTACATCATCTCGACCGTGCGCTGCATCGCCATGTCTGCCGCCGCGATACCCTCGTGGGCAAGTCGCTCGGCGGCCTGTGTTTCCATGCGGACGAATGCGATCTCCATCTCCTCCGCTGACACGATGGAAGCGTCTGTCATAAAGCTTTCGGAAAAATCGTGCTGCACATCCACAAGCAGGCAGCCGAGTGCTGAGGTAACCCCTGGATTGGGCGGAACGATAACCGTTGGAATCGAAAGTTCCTTTGCTACCGCTGCACCGTGCAAGGCGCCCGCACCGCCGAAAGCGACCAATGCGAAATCGCGCGGGTCGTAACCTCGGCTGATCGAAAGCAGCCGTACCGCATTCGCCATATTGGCATTGGCGACGTATACGATGGCTTCGGCAGCCTTGTGCAATTCCATGCCGAACGGCACGGCAACCGTTTCCTGGACTGCTTGCGACGCAAGGGCGGGATCGAGTGTGATCTTCCCACCTGCAAGGCTGTTGCCGAGGCGGCCGAGCACCACATTGGCATCTGTGTTCGTCGCCACACTGTTACCGTTGCGATAGCACGCTGGCCCTGGATAAGCGCCTGCAGACTGGGGGCCGTTACGCAGCGAGCCACCCTCGTCCTGCCAGGCCAGTGAACCGCCACCGGCGCCGATGGTCAACACCTCGATCGAGGGGAAGCGGATGGGGTAGCCAAACTCTATATACCAGTCCTTGGTGATGCGTGATTGACCGTTCCATGCCAGCGACACGTCGGTACTGGTTCCGCCCATGTCGAACCCGATGGAATTGGGAAAGCCGCAAAGATTGCCGATGAAGCGACTGGCAATGGCACCTGCAGCAATGCCGGAACCGGCGAGCCGCGCCGAAAAATCCCTGACGCTGGTCGGCGTCATGACGCCTCCGCCCGAATGCAGCAGCAACAGGTCGCGTTGGTAGCCACCGGCTGCCAGTTTTTCGCTAAGATGAGACACATAATCGACCACGACCGGCGCGCAGACGGCATTCGCCATGGTGGTCGAAAACCGCTCATGCTCGAAAATCTCCGGCATGACCTCTGACGAAATCGAGACCGGGAGACCTGGCATCACTTCCTTGATGATCTCCCGCATGCGGCGCTCATTGACGCCATTGACGTAGGAGTTCATGAAGCAGACTGCGATCGACTTCACCTCGCGCCTTTTAAGGATACCCGCCACCCGGTAGGCTTCCGTCTCATCCAACGGCTGCAACACGACGCCTTCGGCATCGACGCGTTCGCCGACGGTCAGGCGGTCGCGGCGGGGGATGTAGGGTTTGGCGACGTCCTTGTAGGTATCCCAGAGGTCTTCTTTGTTGGCGCGACGGATCTCCACGACGTCGCGGAATCCCTCGGTGCAGATCATCGCCGCCCGCGGCAGACGCCGGGTGATCAGGGCATTGGTCGCAACGGTCGTTCCATGGGAGAACATTGTCACCTCGGAGAGGTCGATCTTTGCCTGCTCGATCCCGTTGAGAATTGCGCGCATCGGGTCGTCGGGCGTCGATCCTGTCTTCTCGATGCGGATCGCCCCGGTTTCCTCGTCCATGATGCAGATGTCGGTGAAGGTTCCGCCGACATCCACGGCCACTCTAGTCTTTGTCATGCTCAATCCTCTCGGCCCGGTCGGGCAGGCACAATTCGCCGTGGCCAGCCCCGTCATAGGGCGTCGTGTCTTTTGGTGTTAGCTTAGGAGGGATGTCGAACTATCCGCAGACGCGCAGATGCTCACGCCCTTCGTCAACGATAAGACGACGGCCCAATAATCCCGGATGTTCAATGAATTACGGCTTCAGCAACGTCAGTGCCGGAGCGATATTCCCGCCGCTCTTGCGCGCAGTGCGGCTTCCCGACGGGTATCCCCCGGAGAGCAGCCGAAACGTGTGCGATAGTGTCGGGAAAACTGCGACTGGTCGGCAAAACCCCACCGATAGGCTATTTCCGCGATCGTCGCTGTCGACGTTACCGACATTAGCTCTTCGGCGCAGTGGTCAAGTCGACTGTCGCGAATAAAGCCATTGATGGACTTCTTATTTTCCTGGAAAAGTCCCTGAAGGTAGCGAAGCGAGATGCCGCCATGATCTGCCACTGCCTGCGGACCGAGCCCATGGTTCTTGATGTTGTCGCGGATATACTGCTCAGCGCGATGGAGATGCCCAGCCCTGATTGAGGAGACGTTGCTGTCGAGCACACGGTCGTCGCTGACGATCGACAGGCACAACATTTCGAGAATATAGCGACCGGTCATTTCCCGGGCCGCCTCATCGATCTCGCCAACGCGACCGATCGTTGTGCGAACCGTGTCGAGAAAAAGTGCCGCGATGCCGCGTGTCGCATCGAAACTCAGGGCGCTGAAACGGTCGGTCGAGCCGATGCGTGACCGCACACCAGAAGAGGGAACCTTCAGGACCCAGAGGGCATTTCGCTGGCTGTGCCAGAATTCATAAGGTGCATCGCCGCGCTCCAGGATGAAGCCACCAGGCTTGCACTTAACGCTGCGGGAGCCCTGCGAAAAATTGATTTCGCTCAACTCAGGCATTGAGATCAGAAGGCTGGCGTGACGTTCGTTCACGAAATGCCGCCGGTGGCGTTTATAACTAACCGCATCGCATGTCATTCTCGAGACCCCGATCAGACCGAGGGACCACGTTTCCAGTTCACCGCTGAATTCGCACCGGTTGCGATACTCGGTATCGAGCGGGAAATATGTTTCCGTTACCGCAGCCTGCCAAGCGTCACCCCCGGCACGGCCTCCAATAGAGTCGACTGTGTATCTCATGCCTCGACATTCCCCTGATGGCCCGGCTTTCCGGTTCCTTTTATTG
>Ga0308163_10004228_pt1 | contig 11535 bp, 11 predicted proteins | sample PhyTR1_FD_201037 | JGI IMG/M metagenome (GOLD analysis project Ga0308163, IMG submission 201037) | Phyllosphere microbial communities from UC Gill Tract Community Farm, Albany, California, United States - DLSLT.R1 | ecosystem: Host-associated > Plants > Phyllosphere > Unclassified | place: USA... | reverse complement strand
ATCCGCGATTACGTGAAGGAACAGAAAATAGGAACGGTCATTTTTGATGACGAGCTCTCACCGTCTCAGCTGAAAAATCTGGAACGCGAAATGGAAGTGAAGGTGCTCGACAGAACCAATTTGATTCTCGACATTTTTGCACAGCGGGCGCAGACCTCCTACGCAAGAACTCAGGTAGAATTGGCGCAATACCAATATCTTTTGCCACGACTTACCAGGATGTGGACCCACCTCGAGAGACAAAAAGGGGGAATCGGGATGCGTGGACCCGGAGAAACGGAAATCGAGACCGACAGAAGGATTATCCGTGACCGAATCACATTGCTGAAAGAAAAGCTGAAAGTGATTGACAAACAGATGGGTACGCAGCGCAACAACCGTGGAAAAATGGTGCGTGTCGCACTCGTAGGTTATACGAATGTCGGCAAATCAACGCTGATGAATGCGCTCTCAAAATCCGATGTTTTCGCTGAAAACAAACTGTTTGCAACGCTCGACACCACAGTCCGCAAAGTTGTGATTGGAAATCTGCCTTTCCTTTTGACGGACACGGTTGGATTCATCAGAAAGTTGCCGACACAGTTGGTAGAAAGTTTCAAATCTACTTTGGATGAGGTTCGTGAAGCGGATTTGCTAATTCACGTGGTTGATATTTCGCACGAGAGTTTCGAAGATCATATTAATTCCGTTAATGATATTCTTCAGGAGATTGATGCACATCAGAAACCGATGATTATGGTTTTCAATAAGATTGACGATTTCAGTTACGAGAAAAAGGACGAAGACGATTTGATGCCCGGTTCTCACAAAAATATCTCTCTGGACGAATGGAAAAAAACATGGATGGCAAAATCGAAATTTCCAACCGTTTTTATCTCCGCTTTAACCAAAGAAAACTTCCCGGAGATGAAGAAAATGATTTACGATGAGGTTCACAGAATTCACATTTCCCGTTTCCCTTACAACGATCTTCTGTTCGAATATTTTGAGGATGAAGAGGAAGCTTAATTATAATTTAAAATAATCCAAATCCGGTTGTCGTAAAAGCGGTCAGCTGTCAACCAACAACTCAATATTAATGGAGTTATATTACTCATTTTCAGTACTTATCGTTTTGGCTTCTGTTTTTGCTTATCTCAATCACAGGATTCTGAAACTTCCCAGCGCAATTGGGATTATGGTCATTGCGATTGTCGTCTCTGTCACTTTGGTGGCATCGGGCGACAATTTTTTGCCTAAAACTACCACGCATCTGACAGACCTTATCAACAACTTTGATTTCACCGAAGTTTTGATGGGTGCGATGCTTAACTTTCTGCTTTTTGCGGGCGGAATTCATATTAATATCAAGGATCTCCGGGAACAGTTTGGCCCGGTCCTGATGTTTTCTACCGTGGGTGTTATCATTTCTGCATTTGCAGTGGCATTGGGTGCCTACTATCTTTTGCCTTATGTCGGAATCACAATGCCGTTTATCTATTGTCTCGTTTTCGGAGCTTTAATTTCGCCGACAGATCCTGTGGCCGTTCTCAGTATTCTGAAGCAGGCTAATGTTTCCAAATCACTGGAAACCAAGGTGGCTGGTGAATCATTGTTTAACGACGGTATGGCAGTTGTCGTTTTTACAGTGGTTTTGCAGCTCGCAATCGGCCGCGAAGTGGAGCTGAATGTGGAAAGTATCGGATTATTACTCCTTAAAGAAGCTGGTGGTGGTTTACTTTTGGGTATTATTCTGGGGTTTTCTGCTTCCAGAGCTATGCGTGTTGTCGACGACTATATTATTTCCGTATTAATCACATTATCAGTGGTAATGGGCGGTTATCTGATTGCGCACGAGATGCATATTTCTGCGCCTCTGGCAATGGTAGCTGCGGGATTGTTTATGGGTAATTTCAGCGAAAGTTTCAAAATGAAATCCGAGACACAGGATTATCTGATCAAATTCTGGGAGCTGATTGACGAAATCATGAATGCTGTTCTGTTTCTTTTCATCGGTTTTGAATTGCTTCTAATCAAGGATCTAAATGAATATCTTGTCGCCGGCGGCATTTGTATTCTGATTGTATTGATAGCACGCTGGATCGCAATTTTTGTTCCTACCAAGTTTATGGCATTCAAGTACAGATTCAGTCCGCAGACGGTCAAAGTATTGGTTTGGGGCGGCATCCGCGGTGGTGTTTCTATTGCTTTGGCCTTGTCGATTCCTCAGAATGAATATAACAAGATTATTATCAGTATTACTTATTGTGTGGTGGTGTTTTCTATTGTAGTACAAGGTCTTACGATTGGGAAAGTGGCAAATCCTAAAAAAATTGCCACAGAGGAAAAAATACTGGAAGAAGTTCATTAATTGCTTTAAAATGAAGATTATAGACATCGAAACCTGGAAGAGAAAAGAACACTTCCAATTCTTTTCCGGAATGAAAAGCCCGTATTTCGGAATCGTAACCGAAGTGGATTGTACGGAAACATTTCAGCTGGCAAAAGATAATAAGGAATCATTTTTCGCGCATTATCTTCACAAATCAATGAAAGCTGTAAATTCAGTTGAAGAATTTGGTTATCGAATTGTAAATGATGAAGTTATAGCATTCGATGTTGTGCATGTTGGTTCTACGATTGGACGAAGTGACGGAACTTTTGGCTTCTCTTATTTTGAATATTCTGATGATTTTCAAATCTTTAATCAGAATTTGCAGAAAGAAATTGATGAGGTTCAAAATTCAATTGGTTTAAGGATCAAAAACGAGTCACTTCCACCAAATCATATCCGACATTCCACGATGCCTTGGACGAATTTTACAGGTCTACTACATCCGACAGATTTTGACCCAAAAGAATCGATTCCAAAGATTGTTTTCGGGAAATTCTCTGAGAAAAACGGCCGAAAAATGTTACCGGTTTCTATAGAAGCGCATCACGGTATGATGGATGGTTTTCATTTAGCAAAGTATTTAGAAGAATTTCAGAATCAGCTTAATTTGATGTAATTTATGAAGATTTATCTATTTCTATCCTTTTTGCTTTTCACTTGTATTATTTATGGACAAAATAGAAAAGATTCAATTATTAATTTTATTAGGAATGATTCTCAAAAGTCAGGAATAAGTTTGAGAAAAGATTCTTTACAGATTCCAGTTTACAAACTTTGTGAAAGATGGTATAAAGAGATAGATTTTTTAAAAAGAAATTTATCAAATGCTGAAATTGCTAATTTAGAAAATGACGAAAATGCTTCTTTAAATATTATTGCTTTGATTTCTAGAATTCAAAAAAATGAAAAGAAATCATTTGTGAAAAAAATTTTAGAAGAAGAGATTAATAGAAACTCTCATAAATTGATTAGTAAGAATTGTTCTGATGCAATTTCTATATTACCGAAAGAATTATTTTTACTTGAGCTGATTCAAAATAAAAATTTCTTTTTATCTATAAATTTTAAACTTTCTAAAAAAGAACTGCAAAACTATAGAAATCAGATATTATTAAAATATTCTAATTTTCCACATTGAAAAAAGTTGATGACATACAACAAGCTCTCGAAATCCTTTCCATTCCCGAAAAAGCCGAATTCTTCCCTAAGTTTTTCAAAACCGGAAAAGGCGAATATGGCGAAGGCGATATTTTCATTGGTGTTACAGTTCCAGACCAACGAAGCGTTGCGAAAGAATTCCACAACAAGATTTCTCTTGAAGAACTCAGCGAATTGTTGCGTTCAAAAATTCACGAACATCGTTTGACGGCTTTGCTGATATTGGTTTATAAATTTGAGAAGACGAAAGATAAAATTCAACAAAAAGAAATCGTCGATTTTTATCTGAAACATCTCGATTTTGTTAATAATTGGGATCTTGTGGATACATCGTGTTACAAGATATTGGGGCGGTATTGTTTTGAAAATCAGCAGGAAAAGCTGTTAATGGAGTTGTCGGATTCTGATAAAATGTGGGAAAAACGAATCGCTGTAGTGGGAACGATGCATTATATTAAGAATGGAAGTTTTGAACTCACCAAGAACTTAGTTAAAAGAAATCTTTGCCATCCTCACGATCTGATGCACAAAGCCAACGGCTGGCTTCTTCGCGAAATGGGAAACAAAAATGAAGCAGAATTGGTGAATTTCCTCAATCAGCATTACAGAGAAATGCCAAGAACCTGCCTGCGGTATGCGATCGAAAAACTGGATGAGAGCGTACGCCAGGATTATCTGAAAGGAAGAATAGCCGATATTAAATTTTTATGAAAATAGCGTTTAAACCTATTCTTGGCGCAGAAATGGATTTGAAAAAATTAGTGATCAAAACAAAATATCGCAACGACTAAAAACTTTAAACTAATAGCAAAAATTTGAAAACCACGATTAAGTATTTATTTATTCTCTGCACTTTTCTTTCACTCACGAGCTGTTTCGATATTATCGATAAGATAAATCTGAAGGCCGATGGCAGCGGAGAATATTCTCTCATCCTGAATGCCAGTAAAAGCAAAACGCGTCTACAGTCCATTTCGAAAATGGAAACTGTAAACGGTAAAAAAGTTCCTAAAAAAGCCGAAATTGAAAGCAAACTCAAAGAAGCAACTGCGGTCTTCAAAAGTGTTCCGGGAATCACCAATGTCAAAACCGCTTTGGATTTCGAGAATTTCATCGTAAAGCTGAGCTGCAATTTCAAAAAGATAGAAAATATCAACTCCGGCCTCGAATTGTTGAAGTCGAAAAAAATCATCGGAAAGACCATTCCGACCCAACTTTATAAAAACAATCCGGCCGAAAAAGTGTTTGTAAGAAACAAAACTGCCAGTTATAAAAGCGATTACGACAAACTCAGCAGCGCAGACAAAGAGGTCTTCAGTAATGCCACGTATACGTCTGTTTTACAATTTGAAAATATGATAAAATCGCAGACAAACAGCTCCTACACAATGTCTCCAAACAAGAAAGCCGTGAAGCTGAGCGGCAGTGTTTTGGATTTTATCCTTCAGAAAAAACAAGTTCAGAATACTATTTCGCTCCACTAAATCCAGAGAAACCATCAAACTATGAAATCAATTTTACTCAAAAAACACCTTCTGTTTTTCTCCGTATTGTTCGGTATTTTTGTCCTTGCTCAAAACAAAATCAAAGTTCCCGCTGAAGCCGTTTTCTTTATGGAAGTGAATGGGAAACAGCTAAACGACAAGATCAACTGGCAGCAGCTGAATCCTATTTTACAGGAGTTAAATAAAAACAGTGTCGAAAAACCGACGTGGAAAGACTTCTCCGATACAGGAATTCTAAAAGATGCCAAACAGTACCATTATGTCACTTTCAATGATTCTGTAAAAACCTATACAGCGCACCTGATCTTGGAAGACGCGGCAAAATTCCTTGATTTTGTAAAGATTTCAGCTAAGAAAGAACTTGATATTACAAAAAAAGCCAAATATTCATACGCCAATCTCAACAATGATACATTTGTGGCCTGGGACGGGAAAAGAGCTGTAATTACCGGTATAGATTATACCAAAAAACTACCGAAAGAGTATTGGGAAGATCTTCCCGCTGACAGTACTGTGGTAGTTGTCGATGCCGCGGATGCCGTAGTAGACAGTGCCTATGCGGAAACCGATTATGCCGACACAGAAGTTAAACCTTTCAATTACAAGGATGAAATCCAATATCTGAAAGACGAAATCCAATATCAGAAAGAAGATATCAAAGAGCATAATGCAGAAATTGCCAGAATGCAGAAGGATATCAAGTATCTGGAAAAGCACCACAAATATCCAGAGGAAAAAGAACCAAAAGTGTCAGCCGAAACTGAAGAAATTGCGTCTGCAATGCCTACAGAAGAGTACGATGAAGCTGCGGAGGAATTGGCATATCAAAAGGAAACAGACTCTTTGCAGGCAGAAAATCTTAAGATTTTGAAAACCTTTGCTGAGAAAGATTTCGACCGCTATTTTGCATCAGACGCCACAGTCGAGGTGCCAAAGGAGCTGATTAAATTCAAGGATCCGAAATCCGATGTCTTTATGTATACCAATTACGGACAGATCTTCAAAAACGGCATTTACGATCGGATGATGAATCTTTACAATATGGGCGATTTCTTTCAGAATGTCTACAATTCAAACTCTTTCTATAATCTTTATTTTGATAAGGACAAGGTGAGGCTGGTCAATAACTATCAACACAGAGATCCGAAGATTCAAAAAAACCTGGCAGCAGTATACCAGGGCAAGAAGAATAAAAAACTGATGTCGCTCATTAACGATGATAATATCGGATATTATGCGATCAATGTAGATGGCTCCAAGTATTTTGATATGATGTACAATCTATTTCAAAGCAGCACAGACAGCGGAAAATATCAGAAGGAGCTGGAGCTGATCGTAGAAACTGTAAAAATAGTTCTGGATGAAGACGCTATTTCGAAAATTGCTCCCGGAAACGGTATTTTTGTACTCAACAATCTGAATGCGAAAAAAGTAGAATATACCGATTATGAATACGACGACGACTATAATGACAAAGAAGTGAAGAAAACCAAAGACGTGGTAGTTCCGGATTTCACTTTTGCATTTGCGACAGACAATGAGAACTACTGGAAACGCGTTTTCGATGTGTTGACTACCAACAAAGAACTTTCAGAAAAATTCTCTAAAAACGGCGATATTTATTACCTGAAAAAAGATCCTAAAAACAGTACTTATATCGATCAGTTATTCTTCACTGTCAAAGACGGCATTGTGTATCTGGGTACATCTCTGGAAAATCTTGGTCCCGGAAAACAGTCCGGTGATTCATCAAAATGGGCTAAAGATGCCGTTAAACACACACAATCCGGAAAGTGGAACACGCAGAAACTTCTGATAGGTCTGGAAAAAGAATTCAAAAGTACCTCGGAGAAAAAAGCGCTAGATCTTTTCAGAAAAAATGTGGGCGATATTTATTTCAAAACAGACGTCAAAAGCGAAAGTCTGGAAACGGAGATCAATTACACCACGCCTAATTCCTCCGAAAACAGTCTGATGTACTTCTTTGATTTCTGCAATGATCTGATCAAAATTGCTGAACCGGAAACGCCTGCTGCACTTTAGATGAAAAGATTTCTAATCGTTTTATCCGGCCTTTTTCTGCTGGCAGTTGTCAGCTATTTTGTATGGTCTTTCCGGGACAAAGATTTGAAATCAGTACCTGTAAATGCCGATGCTGTAGTTTTGATTGATGTAAAAGCCGTGTCTGAGCAATATGTTTTGACTTTGGTAAAGCATCCGTCATTATGGTTCAAAACATCCAAGGTTTCTGAACAGAAGAATGGCATTGAAATCCCCGATTTTATTCAGATTTTCCACTTGAAAGATACCAGCTACAAAGATTGGTACAGCATTTTCCGGATTACGGACAAGGCGGCATTGCTCCATTCTTTAAAGGAAAAAGGTTTTGTATTAGCAAAAAATAAGCTTTACACAAAAGATCAGATTTCGGTTAAAGTAGGGCAGTCCAGTTGCGTGATTGGTTTTTCAGCAAAAGATTTTGAAAGCAGGACGACTGCTGTTTTAACTTCTGGGATGAGGAACCTGCACGCTGACCAGCTTATCAATAATTCTGTGGCCAGCGTTTCTTATCTTGCAAAAACAAAAATTCACAATTTCGCAGTCTATCTCAACGATCACGATATCGAGATCAAAAGCAAAACTACCGATGATTATTTTTCTTCTGTCATTGCAAAACTCGACAACACGGTGTCATTTATGAAGGCTGATCTCGACGCAGAAAACACGCGTAAAATCTCTAAAATTTTCAATAAAAATCTCAGCGATTCAGTTCAAATAACCAACTTTTCAGCTGTTGCAAATCTTGAATCGGTGAATGATACCATCATCAGCTACAGTTATGATGATAACTTCAACGAGGTAGAGAAAGTCAGTTATCAGAACATTGTTCAGCCTTTTTATCAAATCAATATTCAAAGTGGGGATTCCGACAAATTATGGTCCTACTTTCAGCAAAAAGCTTGGATCAATGCACAGAATCAGTTTACACCAATTCCTTTTCAGCCAAATACTGTCACGAAAAATGCAGCAGAGATTACCATCAAATCGAAAGCTAAAGATGTCCCTTTTGGAGAAAAATTATCCGGCAATTATATTTTTATTAAAAATAATCCGTTACTATTAGATTCTTTTAAAACCATTTCCGCATCAGAAAAGAAGAAGGTCGGAGCATTGGATTTTCTGTTTTACGGCAACAAGGGAGATTATCACTATCTGAAACTCAATTTTAAAAAAGAAAAACTGCCGCTCATCCTCAGATGACAGCGTAGGAACCAAGGAATGGAACAAGTACATTTTTTCCCGTTCAGGATTGCAATCCATTATTTTTTACACCTGATTTTTCCGGCTGCTATTGCGTACATTTTTTTCAGGAAAGAGTGGCGCAAGGCCTATCTTGTTATGCTTGCAACGATGCTTGTAGACGCAGATCATCTGCTCAGCAATCCTATTTTTGCGCCAGACCGGTTCAGTATTAACTATCATTTTCTGCACACCTATTGGGCCATGGGATTTTACGTTCTGCTTTTATTTTTTAAAGACGTTCCGCGGATGGTTGGCGTCGGATTACTATTCCATATGCTCACAGACTTTATTGATTTCCAGTTGATTATGTAGGTGTTGAAAGATTTGGGCAGCTATTTCCGTCCTCCGCTCCCGCTTTTTTCTTTTTTTTATTCAAAAAAAGAAAAAGAGCTCCGCTCAGGCCGGGCTGCGGGCTTCTAAGACCCAAAAACATCTTGCAGCTATTTTCTCGCATTCACCATTTTGTGGTGCATGATTCTGGCAATATTCAGAGATCTTGTAATGGCGGTTTCGGCATTTTCACCGGCAAAATTCTCGTGAACTGTTTCTTCCCAAACCTGCAGCCAGCGGTTAAAATGTTTTTCTTCCATGGCAACAACATCATTCAGCGGGAAATGCTTCGACATCGGAAAACCATCATAGACAGGATTTCCCAAAAGGATGCTTTCCCAAAAATCATACATTTTGGGAAGATGTCTGCTGAGGTCTATCTTTGCAATATCAGTAAAGAAAAACCCTATCAAGTCATCTTTGACCAGTTTTTCGTAGAACTTCTGAACCAGAATTTCTATATCTTCTCTATTGGCAATGTCTTTCATAAGTACAAAATTAAAACAAATTAAAACGTAATTTTGCAGTTATGGGAAAAGTCAGTTTTTCTAGGTTAAAATCTGTCAGCGACACTGGTTATGGCGACAATTTTTCCGGCAGATTCATCAACAAAGATGGGCGTCCCAACGTCCGTAAAAGAGGCGTCAATATCCTGAACCGCTACAGCTGGTATCATACGATGCTGGATCTGAAGCGCTGGCAATTCATCGGAATGCTGATTGGCAGCTACATTATTGCGAATTTTATTTTTGCATTAATTTATTATCTGATCGGGATCGAGCATCTGACGGGAATCGATAAAAGCACCTTCATCAATGAGTTTACGGATGTTTTCTTTTTCAGTTCCCAGACTTTCACCACGGTTGGGTACGGAAGGATTGCGCCGGTTGGTTTTCTGGCCAGTCTTGTTGCCACTTTCGAAGCATTTTTAGGTTTATTGGCTTTTGCTATTGCCACGGGACTTTTTTATGGCCGGTTTTCCAGACCGCGCGCCTTTCTGCAGTTCAGTGATGTTGCCCTTATTTCACCGCATAAAGATAAAACGGCACTGATGTTCAGAATGGCACCATTCAAAAATACCTCGCTCACAGATGCGGGCATAACTGTTTTGTCATCATTTGAAATCACCGAAAATGGTGAAACCAGAAGTTCTTTCTACACCTTGAAACTTGAAGTAGAAAAGATCACTTCGCTGATTCTGAACTGGACAATTGTGCATTATATCGATGAAAATTCACCTTTTTTCGGACTCACCGCAGAAGATCTCAAAGCAATTGATATAGAGATTATCGTGCACGTCAAAGCCTTTGACAGTATTTTTTCCAGTGATGTGGTGCAGCGTACCAGTTATACGTCTGCTGAGATCGTCTATGGCGCCAAATTCGAGAAAATGTACGGCGCCGATGAGAGCAACCAGTTCACAGTCCTCAATCTGGATAAGATCAACAGTCATTATTCTACCGAATTACCAAAACTAAACTTGTCAGATGGATCTGGAATTTTATAAAACACAGGCGCTCCAGAAGCAGAAAGAGCATAAAAAATTCCTGGAAGGCCTCAGAAAGAAACCGCCAAAGAATCTGGATTACCTCACACAGGAAACCCACGATGAGACCTTTGCAGAGATCAACTGTCTGTCCTGTGCCAACTGCTGCAAAACTACCGGGCCGCTTTATACAGAAAAAGATATAGAAAGGATTTCCAAGCATCTCCGCATGAGACCTGCCGATTTTGAATCTAAATTTCTGCGTACAGATGAGGATCAGGACAAAGTTCTGCAGAATCTGCCTTGCTTTTTTCTGAATCAGGATAACTCCTGTTCTATCTATGATGTGCGTCCCAAGGCTTGCAGAGAGTATCCGCATACAGACCGGAAGAAGATTTATCAGATTAATAATCTCACCATTCAAAACACGCTGATCTGTCCGGCAACTTACGTTTTTTTAGAAAAATTAAGAAAAGTGCTGGAGAAGTAACTTCTTAAATTTCTATTAAAATTCTTACTTTTTCTTAAGAGAGGCTTTTTTTGGTTTGAGGTTTGTTGCTCATAATCAAATCACTAAAAATAAATCGTTATGAAAAAGTTAATCGCAACAGCCGCATTTTTGATGTTCGGAACATTGTTCGTCAGTGCGCAGACAACGCCTAAAAAAGACAACACCAGAACAAAGGCGGAGAAAAGTATGAAAAAAAGTAGTACTAAGACAGATACATCCGGTCAAAACGGAATGAACGGAACGACAGACACAGCCAAAATTAATAATGGCCAAATGAATCAGGACAACAACAGGATGCAGCAAAATCAAACATTGCCAAACAACGGAACCAACAATGGAACGATGCAGAACAACGGAACTATGCAGAATCCAAATACGACAATGCCAAACAACTCTACTGCTAACCCACAGGTACAGCCTGTGAGCCCTGTGAGTCCAAACGGACAGCCAGTCCGCTAAAATTAAACAAAAACCAGAGTCACTTAACTCTGGTTTTTTTGTGCTTTGACGGAAGTAAATTTGGTGATTTATCAAGATCCTGTTTTCACCATCTGGTAAGCTTGGTTTGATATTTGACCTTAACAATTCAAATCAAAAATAAAAGATTATGAAAACATTAATCACAACAGCTGCTTTCTTGTTTTTAGGGACGGTTTCTGTAATGGCGCAGACCACTCAGACAAAAGATAATAAAATAATCATGCCGGAGAAACCTGCAGGGGAGACAGAGATGAAACTTCAGACGCCAGTCCAGCCAAACGGAATGAACAGGACGGTAGACACTGCCGATATTGCAAAAAGACAGAAAGCGGAAGACAACAGATTGCAAAGGCAAGCCGTTCCGCAGAAAGACGGCCTCAACAATGAA
>Ga0308163_10004227_pt1 | contig 11535 bp, 10 predicted proteins | sample PhyTR1_FD_201037 | JGI IMG/M metagenome (GOLD analysis project Ga0308163, IMG submission 201037) | Phyllosphere microbial communities from UC Gill Tract Community Farm, Albany, California, United States - DLSLT.R1 | ecosystem: Host-associated > Plants > Phyllosphere > Unclassified | place: USA... | reverse complement strand
CAGGAAGGCGCCGACAAACGCGATGACGCCCATATTGATGGGCATGGCGGTGGCGACGATGAACATGAGCGCCAGAACGCAGATTGCAATGACATGAGAGGACACAGGGTGGCTCCTACGAGGTGCGGCGACCGGTTCCACCCGGCGCGTCGCTGGTGATACGTCTCCAATGCATGGCCTGTCGCCATCGCCTCCTCGGACCGTGGTCTCGGGAGCTTTGCGGGGCCGGCCATGCTCTTTTGTTATGCAGGTTGTGCGGCCAAGGTAAACCCGATCGCTGCCGAGATCAATTACGCTGGGGTGGCAACGTTTACTGTCAGCGGAAGTGTTACATTCCTGTCTTGGCAGAATTGAGAACAAAGAACCGGAGAACAAGTTGACAACGAGTGCGACCCCGACATCCAGCAAGACACCCAGCGTGTTCGACACCGTTGCCCGCTGCGTCCTGGTGACTGGCGCCACGGGTTTCGTGGGCCAGCACCTGGTGCGCGCCCTGCTGCAGGACGGCCACCAGGTGATCGCCCTGACCCGCGACGTGGGGCGCGCTGCGACGCTGTTCGGTGGCCGGGTACGCGCCATCGCCGCGATGGATGATCTGCCGCTTGACCACCAGGTCGACATCGTCGTCAACCTGGCCGGCGCCCGGATTCTCGGCCAGCGCTGGACCGACGCGCGCAAGGCTGTGCTGCGCCAGAGCCGCGTCGCATTGACTGACAAAGTGGTTGGCTGGATCGGCCGCGCCAGTCACAAGCCGCGGCTGTTGCTGTCGGCATCGGCGATCGGCTACTACGGCATCCAGCGCATTGGCGACGACGCCAAGCTCGACGAAGCAGCGCCGCCGCAGCCGATGTTCATGTCGGACCTGTGCCGCGAGTGGGAAGCCGCTGCCGCCGGCGCCGTGCGCCATGGCGTGCAGGTCGAGTGCATGCGCTTCGGCCTGGTGCTGGGCGAGCAAGGCGCGCTGCCGATGATGCTGCTGCCGATCCGGCTGGGCATCGGCGGCCGGCTAGGAAGCGGACGCCAGTGGCTGTCGTGGATTCACATCGACGATCTGGTCGCGGGCATCGCCCACCGCTGGAAGCACGCACTGAATGACCGGTCTGCGCCGACGTATGGTGCGACCAACTTCACCGCGCCGATTGCCGTGTCGCAGCTGGAATTCAGCCAGGCGGCCGCGCGCGTCTGGAAACGACCGTGCGTGATCCCGACGCCCGGCTGGCCGATGCGCCTGGCGCTGGGCGAGCAGGCCGATTTGCTGCTCGAAGGCCAGCGTGTGGTGCCGCTACGGTTTGCCCGCGAAGGGTTCGAGTTCACCTATCCGGCGCTGGAAGCCGCGCTGCGCAGCCTGAAGTAACGGCGCTGCCAGGGCCCCGGGGCCTGTCAGTCAGGTCCGGATTCCGGTATCATTCGGCATGCTCAGTTTTCCTTTTCAACCGTTTATTATTGGCGTCGCGGGCGGTAGCGGCAGTGGCAAGTCCACGGTGTCCAGGCAGGTGCTGTCCACGTTCGGCACCGAGATGGTCTCGGTCGTGATGCAGGATGATTATTACTGCGACCAGACGCACCTCAGCCCCGAAGTACGCACCCAGCAGAATTACGACCATCCGCAGGCGTTCGAGTGGTCGCTGCTGGTGCAGCACGTCCAGGCACTGCGCCGGGGCGAATCGATCGACATGCCCGAGTACGACTTCACGCTGCACAACCGTTCCGACCGCACCATCCGGGTCAAGCCGGCCCCGGTGATCGTCATCGAAGGCCTGTTCGCCCTGTATGACCCCGCACTGTGCGACATGATGTCGCTGAAGATCTTCGTCGACACCGCATCCGACATCCGCTTCATCCGCCGCATGCAGCGCGACATCACGGAGCGCGGCCGCTCGGTGGAAAGCGTCATCAGCCAGTACCTGGACACCGTGCGCCCGATGCACAAGCAATTCATCGAGCCGACCAAGCGCAATGCCGATGTCATCATCCCGCACGGGGCGAACAATCCCGCGGTCGACATGATCACCACGAAGGTCGCCAGCGTCATCAACCAGCTGAAGCGCCCGTGAAGCTGGCCGGGCGCTGATCCGCACCGGCATCGGCGCCAGCGTGTTCAGCCCGCTGGCGTGCGGTGTTTCAGCATCCGGCACACCGCCGCCAGCGCCAGCAGGTTCGGATCCCGTTCACGCACCCGCAGGAAGCTCAGGCCGATCGTCTGGCGCATCAGGTAGTCGCTCTTGAGCGGGATCAGTTCTACCTTGTCGCCGAACGCGTGGCGCACGCGGCCCGGCAGCAGCGTGTAGCCGATCCCCGCCCCCACCAGGTTCATCAGCGAGAAGATATCGCCCACGCGCGTGACGATCGTCGGTGCATAGCCGGCAATGCGGAATGCTTCCTGGAACCCGCTGAAGGTCACGAAACCATCCTTCAGGCAGACGAATTTCTCGTCTGCGCATGCGCGCAGATCCACCTCCGCCATCCCCGCATACGGCGAGCCGGCCGGCGCCGCAAAGAACACCTCGTCCTCGAACAGCGCGATCGATTCGATATCCGGATCGGGTTCGGGCACCGCCATCAGCGCCGCATCGATCGCATTCTGCTTGAGTTTGTGCAGCAGATCGGCATTCGAGCCCAATACCAGTTCGGTTTCCAGTTCCTGCTTGCGCAGCTTGATGCCGATGATGACATCGGGGATCGTGCCGGTCGTCAGCGAATACAGCGAGCCGATCTTCAGATGATCGGCTGAATAACCGGCGGCCGAGCGCGTCGCTGCGATGCCGTCCGCCATCAGCCGCACCACTTCGCGGCTCACGTCTGCCAGCACCTGCGCGGCGTCGTTGGGAATCAGGTTGCGCCCCTGCAGACTGAACAGCTGACAACTCATCCCGTCCTCCAGCGAATGCAGCGCGCGGTGCACGCTCACGGCGCTGATGTCGAGCATGCGGGCGGCGGCGTTCAGGTTGCCGCCTTCCATGTAAGCCAGCAGGATCTCGAGCTTGCGGAAGGTGATGTCGTCGCTGATCTGGCTGCGCATGGGGGCCCTCGTGAAATGGATACGGTACGAGGATACATGAAGCGCCCGCCCGGGTCTCCATCGCCAGGCGCCGGCTCAGTCTGGTGAGACGGCGCGCATCCGTCCGACCATCTGTTGCATCGCCGCCATTCGAACTGCGTATTCATCAGAGCGCTTGTTGATACGCAAGGCGACGCATGGTGCGCTCGGGCACATTCCCCCATTGAGCGACACATCCACCGTGGCGACGAACAACAAGGAGACAGGCATGCGTCCGATCAGAAAGATGAAGCTGCTGCATCCGTCCACGTGCGCGTTGCTCGCCGCGTGCAGTAGCGCCATCGGCGCCGTCCACGCGCAGGAAGCGACGGGCATCCCGGCAGCGGCGAGCACCGACGAGAACATGTCGCGGGTGGTCGTCACCGCCCGCCGGCGCGAAGAGTCGCTGCAGGACGTGCCAGTATCGGTCACCGCGTTCTCCGCCGACCAGCTGTCCAAACAGGCGCTGCCCGACGTGACTGCGCTCGCGCTGTCGCTGCCCAACACCACGCTCAAGGCGTCGCGCGCCACCAACAGCACGCTCACGGCGTTCATCCGCGGCGTCGGCCAGGCCGACCCGCTGGCCGGCTTCGAGTCGGGCGTGGGCATCTACATCGACGACATTTACCTGGCCCGGCCGCAGGCCGCCGTGGCCGACATCTACGACGTCGAGCGCATCGAGGTGCTGCGCGGCCCACAGGGCACGCTGTATGGCCGCAACACGATCGGCGGCGCGCTCAAGTACGTGACGCGCAAGCTCGCGCCGCAGCGCGACGTGCGCGTGCGCGCCACATTCGGCGACTATGGCCAGAGGGATGGCGTGCTCACGGCCAGCACGCCGCTGTCCGACACGGTGCGCGTCGGCGGCACGTTTGCCCGCTTCACGCGCGACGGCTTCGGCGCCAACCTCACCACCGGCAAGGGCAACTACGACAAGGACGTCACGGCCGGCCGGGTCTCGGCCGAGTTCACGCCGACCCCGGACCTGTTCGTCCGCCTGGCCGGCGACATCACGCAGGACGATTCCAACCCCAAGAACGGCCATCGCCTGATCGTCGACCGCACGGGCGGCGCGCCGATCCTGGACGACGTGTTCGACACGCGCGGCAACCTGACAAAAGTACTGGGCCGCGACCAGGAAGTGCGCTCGTACGGTGGCTCGGTGATGATCGATTACACGGTCGACAGCGCATGGCGCCTGAAGTCGGTCACCGCTGCGCGCCGCGACAAATCGTGGGCACCGATCGACTTCGACGCCCTGCCCGTCGTCGACATGGAAGTGCCGGCGCTGTACACCAACCGCCAGTTCAGCCAGGAGCTGCAGGTGACCTACACCGGCGCGCGCCTGCAGGGCGTGGCCGGCGTGTACTACATGGACGCCAATGCCTTCAACCAGTTCGACACGCTGCTGGCCGGCGCGGTACCCACGTCGACCTTCACGCTCGGCGACATCGACACGCGAGCCTGGGCCGCCTACGTCGACGGCAGCTACACGATCGCCGATGGTGTGAACCTGTCGCTGGGCGGTCGCTACACGGTCGACAAGCGCGAAGGCGACGTGCTGCGCCAGATCTATTTCGGCCTGGCCGACTCGCCTGCCATGGGCAACCCGAACGCGATCCTGTTTCGCACCGACACCGACCTGCGCGGCGGCCTGCTCGAGCGCACGGACAAGAAATTCACGCCGCGCGTGGCACTGAGCTGGAAGGTCAACGACGCCCACAACCTGTACGCGTCGTATGCCGAAGGCTTCAAGGGCGGCGGATTCGATCCGCGCCTGAACGTGGTGGGCACGCGCATCCCGATCGCCACCGCGCGCGCCGGCTATGCGCCGGAAACGATCGAGACAACGGAGCTGGGCCTGAAGTCGGCCTTCCATGGCGGGCGGATCACGACCAATCTTGCCGTGTTCCACAGCGATTACCAGGACGTGCAGATTCCCGGCTCGGTCGCCATCGACACCAACGGCGACGGGCGCGACGACAGCTTCGCCGGCGTGACGACCAATGCCGGCAAGGCCCGGATCAAGGGTGTCGAACTTGAGGCGGTCGCCAACTTCACACCCAGCTTCATGGTGGCCGGGATGTACAGCTACATCGACGCCAAGTACAGGGAGTACATCGTGGCCAACGTCAACGTGGCCGGCCAGCGCACGTTCCAGAACACGCCGAAGAATTCGGCGAATCTGCGCGCCAGCTACGACATCCCGCTCCCGCTCATGGGCCACAACGGGCGCGTGTCGCTGATTGGCAGCTACGCCTTCAAGGGCGCTACCAGCCAGTTCGAAACCGCATCGATCCTCGACCAGGACTCGTACCGGATCTGGGACGCCAGCATCGTCTGGACCCGCGCCGACGGCAAGCTGCGCGCCGGCCTGCATGGCAAGAACCTGGGCGACGAGCACTATAAAACAGCCGGCTACCTGTTCCCGACGCTGGGCAACGAAGGCACGCTGACCGCGTTCTACGGCAACCCGCGCACGGTGTCGGCAACGCTCGAACTGCGCTTCTGAACCGCAGCCACGGCCACGCCTGACCACACATCACAAGGAGACCGCATGCCCCATCCGATCCGATCCTTCGCCTTCCTGCTGCTGGCGGTGTTCGCCCTGGGCGCCGCGCCCCACGCTGGCGCGCAGGACAAGGCGTTCAGGGTGGCCCTCATCGCCGGCAAGACGGGCGCGCTCGAGACCTATGCGCGCGAAACCGAGAACGGCTTCATGCTCGGCCTCGAATACCTGACCAAAGGGACGATGGCCATCAACGGCCGCGCCATCAAGGTGTACGTCAAGGACGACCAGGGCAAGCCCGATCTGGGCCGCACGCTGCTGGCCGAGGCGTACGGCGACGACCGCGTCGACATCGCCGTGGGCACCACCTCGTCCGCGTCGGCGCTGGCCATGCTGCCAGTGGCGAAGGAGCATAAAAAAATCCTGATCATCGAGCCGGCCGTGGCCGATGCAATCACGGGCGACAAGTGGAACAAGTACATCTTTCGCACGGCGCGCAGTTCGATGCAGGATGCGCTGGCCGCCGCCAGCACGCTCAAAAGCGGCAGCGTGGCCTTCCTGGCGCAGGATTACGCGTTCGGACGCGATGCGATCAAGGCCGGCAAGGAAGCGTTGACCGCCACCGGCAGCAAGGCCAGCGTCATCCACGAAGAGTATGCGCCGCTGGCCACGACCGACTTCACGGCATCGGCGCAGCGTCTGTTCGATGCACTCAAGGACAAGCCGCAGCCGCGCGTGCTGGCCATCGTCTGGGCCGGCCCCAGCCCGATGAACAAGATCGCCGCCATGAAACCGGAACGCTATGGCATCGCGCTGGCGCCGGGTGGCAATATTCTGCCCGTGATGCAAACGTGGAAGGCCCATGCCGGCACCGAAGGCACCATCCATTACTACTATGATTTCCCGAAGAATCCGATGAACGACTGGCTGGTGGCGCAGCACATGAAGCGCTTCACCACACCGCCCGACATGTTCACGGCCGGTGGCATGGCCGCCGCCAGCGCGGTCGTTGCCGCGCTGGGCAAGGTGCCGGATGGCGATGGCGACCGGATGGTCGCGGCGATGGAAGGGATGCGCTTCGAGACACCGAAGGGCGCCATGGTGTTTCGCAACCAGGACCACCAGGCGCTCCAGCCGATCTACCACTTTCGCATCAGGAAGGACCAGAAAAACGAATGGGACCTGCTCGAACTGGTGCGCGAGATCCCGGCCGGCGCGATGCCGCTGCCGGTGCGGAACAGGCGCTGACATGGCGACTGACATCGGGCGCGCTGCGCCGTCCCTGTCCACGCGCGGCCTGACGATCCGCTTCGGCGGGCACCTGGCCGTCAACGCCGTCACGGCCGATTTTTACCCCGGCACCCTCACCGTGATCGTCGGCCCCAACGGCGCCGGCAAGACCACGTGGTTCAACCTGATCTCGGGCCAGATGCGCGCGAGCGCCGGCAGCGTGCACCTGCATGGCCGCGACATCACGCGCCTGGGCGCAGCGCAGCGCACACGCCTTGGCATCGGCCGCGCGTTCCAGCTCACCAACCTGTTTCCGCTATTGTCCGTGATCGAGAACGTGCGGCTGGCGGTGCAGAGCCGCGCCGGCATCGGCCTGGATTTCTTTTCGGTCTGCGCCGGCCACAAGACCCTCGTCGACCGCGCCGACTACTACCTCGAACGCGTGGCATTGGCCGCGCGGCGCGACCTGCTGGTGGGGGCGCTGTCACACGGCGACCAGCGCAAGCTCGAAGTGGCGATCCTGCTGGCGCTGCAACCGTCCGTGATGATGTTCGACGAGCCCACCGCCGGCATGAGCGTGGACGACGTGCCGGTCGTGCTCGACCTAATCCGCGACGTGAAGGACGACGCCGCCCGCACCGTGCTGCTGGTCGAGCACAAGATGGACGTCGTGCGCCAGCTGGCCGACCGCATCGTCGTGCTGCACAACGGCGCGCTGGTGGCCGATGGCAAGCCTGGCGAGGTGATGGCATCCACCATCGTACAAGAGGCTTATCTTGGAACGTCCGACACCGAACATGCTCGCGCCTGATCCGGCGGCGCGCCAGCCCCTGCTGCGGCTGGCCGGCGTGCACACGCACATCGGCCAGTACCACATCCTGCAGGGCGTCGACCTGCAGGTGGCGCGCGGCGAACTGGCCGTGCTGCTGGGCCGCAACGGCGCCGGCAAGACGACGACATTGCGCACGATCATGGGCCTGTGGCGCGCCAGCAGCGGCAGCATCCACTTCGATGGCCACGACATCACGCACCTGGCCACGCCAGCCATCGCGCGCGCCGGCATCGCGTACGTGCCCGAGAACATGGCCGTCTTCTCTGCGCTGACGGTGCGCGAGAACCTGGTGCTGGCCGCGCGCGACGGCCCGCCCGACGCCGCGCGCGTCGACTGGATCTGCGGCTTCTTCCCGGCGCTGCGCACGTTCTGGCTGCGCCCGGCCGGAACACTGTCCGGTGGCCAGAAGCAGATGGTGGCGATCGCGCGCGCGATGGTCGAACCGCGCACGCTGCTGCTGGTCGACGAGCCGACCAAGGGCCTGGCGCCCGCCATCGTCCAGTCCCTGATGGCGGCGTTTCGCGAACTCAAGACGCAGGGCACGACGATCCTGCTGGTCGAGCAGAACGTCCAGGTCGTGCGCGCGCTGGGCGACACGGCCAGCGTGATGGACGACGGCCGCGTGGTCCATGCCGGCCCGATGGCCGTGCTGGCCGGTGACGCCGCGCTCCAGCAGCGCCTGCTGGGACTGTCCGTCGACATTCAACCATAGGAACGTCCATGTCCATCGCCCCCACCGCACCGTCGGCCGCGGTTGAACTGCCGGCCACCCGTCGCGACATCGCGCCGCTGCTGCTCGTGCCGCTGCTGATGCTGGCCATGCTGCCGCTGGTGGGCAACCTGGCCACCTGGCTTACCTTGAGCGTCGCGGGCCTTGCGATGGGCATGATGATCTTCATCATGGCCAGCGGCCTGACGCTCGTGTTCGGGTTGATGAACGTGATCAATTTCGGCCATGGCGCGTTCATCGCGGTGGGCGCGTTTTCTGCCACCCTCGTGCTGGTGCCGCTGCGCGGCTGGCTCGAGATCGATTCGCTCACCGTCAATCTTGGCGTGCTGGCGCTGGCGATCGTGGTCGCCATGGTCGTCACGGGGCTGCTCGGCTGGGCCTTCGAGCGCCTGATCATCCAGCCGGTCTACGGCCAGCACCTCAAGCAGATCCTGGTCACGATGGGCGGCATGATCGTGGCCGAGCAGCTGATCCACGTCGTCTGGGGCGCCGGGACGATCGCTGTGCCACTGCCCGCAGCCCTGCGCGGTGCGCTCCTGCTCGGCGACGCGGCCATCGACAAGTACCGCCTGGTGGCGGTAGCAGTCGGGCTGGTGGTGTTCGTCGCGATGTACCTGATCCTGAGCCGCACGAAGATCGGCCTGCTCGTGCGCGCCGGCGTCGAACACGGCGAGATGGTCGAGGCGCTTGGCTACCGCATCCGGCGCCTGTTCGTGCTCGTGTTCGCGGCCGGGGCGAGCCTGGCCGGCCTGGGCGGTGCGATGTGGGGCCTGTACAAGGAGACGCTGACGGCGGCCATGGGCGGCGAGATCATGGTGATGCTGTTCATCGTCATCATCATCGGCGGCCTCGGCTCGGTCGGCGGCTGCTTCATCGGCGCGCTGCTGATCGCCCTGGTGGCCAATTACGCGGGCTTCCTGGCGCCCGGGGTCGCGCTGGTCTCCAGCATCGTGCTGATGGTCTCGGTACTGCTGTGGCGGCCGGCCGGGCTGTATCCAACGGGACGGGGCTGATAATGCTGCAGCAACTGTTATCGGGCGACCTGCCGCGCAGCCGCATCCTGACCGCGCTGCTGGTCGCGATCCTGCTCGGGCTCGCACTGGCACCGTTCCTGACCTCGGGTGCGCGGCCACTCAATACGGCAGCCACGATCTGCGTGTATATCGTGCTGGTAGCGTCCTATGACCTGCTGCTGGGGTATACGGGCATCGTCTCGTTCGCCCACACGATGTTCTACGGGATCGGCGCGTATGGCGTCGGGCTCGCGCTGGCGCGCGCCGACGAGCCGGCCTGGGGCGTCGTCATGGCGGGCCTGGGCCTGGCGCTGCTGCTCTCCCTCGTGCTGGCGCTGGTGGTCGGCCTGATCGCGCTGCGTGTGCAAGCCATCTTCTACGCGATGATCACGCTGGCCGTGGCCTCGTCGTTTGTGGTGCTGGCGTCGCAACTGTCCGACTTCACCGGCGGCGAGGATGGTGTCACGTTCAGCGTGCCGCACGTGCTTTCTCCTGCCTGTCGGCTGGTCGAGCGCGAGGTGTTCGGGCGCCAGCTCGATGGCCGGCTGCTCACCTATTACATCGTGTTCGGCGGCTGCCTGCTGCTGTTCCTGTTCCTGCTGCGGCTGGTCAATTCGCCGTTCGGGCGGGTGCTGCAGGCCATCCGTGAAAACCCGTTTCGCGCCGAGGCGCTGGGCTACCGCACGATGGTGTACCGGATCTGGGCCAATGTCCTGGCAGCGCTGACGGCGAGCCTGGCCGGCGCGCTGATGGCGCTGTGGCTGCGCTACGTCGGTCCGAAGACGTCGCTGGGCTTCGAGGTCATGACCGACATCCTGCTGATCGTCGTGATCGGCGGCATGGGGACGATGTATGGCGCGGTGGTGGGCGCGACGCTGTTCATCCTGGCCCAGAACTATCTGCGCGACTGGATGGCGCATGGCGCTGCCGCGCTGGACGGCGTGCCGGTCCTGGCCGCCGCCCTGCACCCGGATCGCTGGATGCTGTGGCTGGGGATGCTGTTCATCCTGTCCATTTACTGGTTTCCGGTCGGGATCGTTGGCAGGCTGCGGCTGCGGGCGTGGCTGGCAGCGCGCTCTCTGCATTAAGAACATTCCATTCGCAAACACGACCTCGGCGACGTTTTTTGGTTCCCCCTCGCCCTTTGCGTCGCGCCGGACACGTGACCCAACAGCCCCAACGTACCGCAATAACGCAGCGCCCGCCGTTTCTATGATGAAGCCTCGATCCACGACGCGATGCCTCATCATGCAGCGACTCAATTACATGCTGGCAGCAGCAGCGGCCCCGTCCGCCTGCGCGCCACTGGCCACGCAGGACGCCGGTATCGAGGTATTCAGCGAAGATTTCGGCAACCTGGCCGACGCCCCCGGCTGGGTCCGCATCAACCGCAGCATCCCGCCAGGTGCGCCGTGGCGCCAGGGCGCCCCCGATATCTTCCCCGCCCAGGCTGGCTCACCCGGCGCCTATGCGGCCGCGAGCTGCCGCAGCGCCGCCCACGGCGTCGGCCTCGTCGACAACTGGCTGATCACGCCCGCGCTCACGCTCAGCGGCCCCACCACGCTGTCGTTCTTCACCAGCCGCGAACGCGTCGACGGCTTCGACGACCTGCTCGAAGTCCGCTTCGGCCGCGGCAGCGACACCGATGCAGCGGCCTTCGGCACGGCGCTGGCCAGCATTGGCGGCGCCACCGACTTCCCCGCCCAATGGCAGCCATGGCACCTCCACCTGACGGTGGACGGCACAGGCCGCTTCGCGTTCCGGTACGTGGGCGACGCGGCCAGGCTGAGCCACGTCGGGCTCGACACGGTGCGCGTCGTCACGCACCTGCCGGAACCGACCAGCCGGCTGCTGCTGGCCGACGGCCTGGGCGTGCTTGGCCTGCTGCGTCGCCACGAACGTCATTGACGTAAAAAAGCCGGCAGTCCTTACGGGCCGCCGGCTTTCGGATACTGCACGCGCGCTGGCTTATGCCTGGGCGCCCTTGTTGTACGCTGCCACGCCGGCAACGATCTCGGCCTTGGCTTCATCGATGCCCGCCCAGCCTTCGATCTTGACCCATTTGCCCGCTTCGAGATCCTTGTAGTGCTCGAAGAAGTGCTGGATCTGCTTCAGGCGCAGCTCTTCCACGTCGTCGAGCGACTGGATTTTCTTGTACATCGGCAGCACTTTTTCGATCGGCAC
>Ga0308163_10004225_pt1 | contig 11537 bp, 12 predicted proteins | sample PhyTR1_FD_201037 | JGI IMG/M metagenome (GOLD analysis project Ga0308163, IMG submission 201037) | Phyllosphere microbial communities from UC Gill Tract Community Farm, Albany, California, United States - DLSLT.R1 | ecosystem: Host-associated > Plants > Phyllosphere > Unclassified | place: USA... | reverse complement strand
ATAGATTAATGAATCAAAGCACTGCAAGAAATATGCAAAATATACTTTCATAAATCTCTAAAAACTATCTATCTTTAATTTTTAAATTTTTAAAACTTGAATCCAATTCTTGACATCGTCGTTCGCTCCTTGGCAGTTTACTTTTTTATGGTCATTGCTGTGCGTGTTTTTGGTAAAAATCAATTATCACAATTGAATGCTGGCGATGTCATTCTTTTATTATTGATAAGCAATGCCGTTCAAAACGCAATGGTCGGTTCCAACAGCAGTTTGCAAGGCGGAATTGTCGCTGCTTTGGTTCTCTTTGTCGCGAATTTTATTGTGAAAAAATATATCTTCAAAAATCAGAAAATCAAGGAATTGATAGAAGATAAACCTTACATTTTGGTAAAAGATGGAGTAGCATTTCCTTTGATTCTCAAGAAAGTTCAAATATCAGAAGACGAGTTGGAGGAAGCAATTCACGAACACGGCATCGAAAATGTATCTGATGTGAAATTGGCAATCTTGGAAGTCGACGGAAATATCAGCGTGATTTCTACCGATAAAAATACGGAGCAAACGCATTATTCAAGACATAAAACCAAACTGAAAAGGAAGTTTAGGAATCAGTAAAAAAGACTAACAGAAACGTTAGTCTATATAAGTTAGTTTGTCATTCTGAAAGAATCTAGGCTATTGAGATTTCTACGAAATGACAATATTGAGTTTTACAATTATGCTAAAATAGTAATTCCCTTCTCAACCAAATCATAAATCGTATTCTTGGCACTGTCAGGTTTTACATTCACAGCTTTCGTTCCGTTGAAATGCAGACAAGTAATAAATCCAGCAGTGAAAGCATCAATCGCAGTGAATTTCACGCAATAATCCAAAGCCAGACCAACAATCTCAACCAGCTGAATGTCGTGGTATTTCAGATAATCTTCCAATCCGGTTTTCATAAAATGGTTGTTGTCCTGAAAACCACTATAGCTGTCGATTTCCACATTTTTTCCCTTCTGAATGATGTGCGTCACTTTATCACGATTCAAATCTTTATGAAATTCTGCCCCAAAAGTTCCCTGAACACAATGGTCTGGCCACATAAATTGTGAACCGCCATTTAATGTGATGGTTTCTCCAACGTTTTTTCCATTGTTGGATGCGAAACTTTTATGATTTGCCGGATGCCAATCCTGCGTCAGGACAATCTCGTCATATTCGTTTTCTTCCATCAGAAGATTAATATATGGAATAGTGCTGTTAGCTTCCGGAACGGCAAGAGCGCCTCCTTCACAGAAATCATTTTGAACGTCAACTATTATTAATGCTTTTTTCATTTGGTAATTAATTTTTGAAATTTTGTTTATAAATACAAATTGCCATTCTGAAAGAATCCTGCCAATTATAAAATTAACGTTTTAGACTCTTTCGGAATGACAATTTGACTCAATTTATTTTAAAATTATCCTAAATATGGATATTTATAATCTTTTGGAGAGACAAAAGTTTCCTTAATACTTCTTACAGAAACCCAACGTGTCAGGTTCATTTTGGATCCCGCTTTATCGTTTGTTCCGGATGCTCTGGAACCTCCGAAAGGCTGTTGTCCAACTACTGCTCCAGTCGGTTTGTCATTGATATAGAAGTTTCCAGAAGCATTTTCCAACGCTTTATAAGCCTCGTCAATCGCGTATCTGTCTTGTGCGAAAATAGAACCTGTCAAAGAATATTGAGTCGAAGTATCAACCAATTTCAATGTGTCTTCCCAGTTTTCATCTTCATAAACAAAAACGGTTAGGATTGGACCGAAGATTTCCTCAACAATACTTTCGTAATAAGGATTGATGGTTTCGATAACCGTTGGATATACGAACCAGCCTTTTTTGTCATCATATTTTCCACCGATAACTACTGTTGCATCATTTGAAGCTTCAGCTCTGTCAATGTAGCCTTTACATTTTTCGAAAGAGTTTTTATCGATAACCGCATTAACGAAATTTGATGGGTCTTCCGGAGAACCGATTTTAATGGTTTTGATTTGAGATTCCATCACGGCTTTTACCTGATTCCAAAGAGATTTCGGAACATAGGCTCTGGATGCTGCAGAACATTTTTGTCCCTGATATTCGAAAGCGCCTCTCACCAAACCTGTAGCAACAGCTTCAACATTCGCTGAAGGATGGACCATCACGAAGTCTTTTCCGCCAGTTTCTCCAACGATTCTTGGGTAAGATTTGTAGTTGTGAATATTATCGCCAATCATTTTCCACATTCCTTGGAAAACCTTTGTTGAACCTGTGAAATGAAGACCTGCAAAGTCTGGATGAGCCAAAACTTTCTCAGCTGTTTCTTTTCCGTCTGTGAAAATCATATTGATAACACCATCCGGAAGTCCAGCTTCTTTCAAAACATCCATAATTACTTTCGCCGAGTAAACCTGTTTATCAGACGGCTTCCAAACCACCACATTTCCCATCATTGCCATACAAGCCGGCAGGTTTCCAGAGATTGCTGTAAAGTTGAATGGCGTTACTGCGAAACAAAAACCCTCAAGCGGTCTGTATTCTACACGGTTCCAGATTCCTGCATCAGAAACCGGCTGTTCCGCATAAAGCTCAGTCATAAATTCTACATTGAATCTCAAGAAATCTATGAACTCACAAGCCGCATCAATCTCTGCCTGATGAACATTTTTGGATTGTCCGATCATCGTAGCTGCGTTGATAACATCTCTGTAAGGTCCGGCTAAAAGGTCGGCGGCTTTCAGGAAAATTGCTGCTCTGTGTTCCCAGCCTAACGCGTTCCATTTGCTTTTTGCAGCAAGAGCAGATTCTATCGCGTGGTCAACGTGTGACATATCGCCTTCATAATAAAACCCGAAATCATGATTGTGATCTTGAGGCGAACTTAATTGTACTTTTTTATCTGTTTTAATATCTTTTCCACCGATTACCATTGGGATTTCGGTTTTTTCTTTCCACATTTTTTTATAAGTAGAAATAAGGCTTTTTACCTCGTCAGAACCCGGAGCATAAGCATTAACCGGTTCGTTTTGTGCAAAAGGCACTTGAGAAATGGCTTTAGACATAAATTTAATTTTTAATTTGCCCAAATTTACAACCTAAAAAATTAATACTAAAATTAATGAGATTCTTATTTTTTGATTTAAGAAGTGTTAAAGTTTAGGATTAATCAACAGTTATTTCTATTTTTGGAGCAATAAAATAAAATTATTATGATTAAAAAATTACTTTTTGCTGGTGCTTTAGCATTGGCTTTCAATTCAATGAATGCACAAGTACAAGTTTGGAAAGATGATTTCAATGATGAGGATGTTTCTGATTGGATGTTATATGACGATGATGGAGATGAAATCCAGTTTGGAGATATTTTTCAGATTATGAATAATACAACTCAACAGCCGGTTACGCCTGTTTCATTAATTTCTAGATCTTGGCAGCAAGTTGCTTTGACTCCTGACAATTGGGCAGTTTCATCAGCTATCGATATTTCTAAGGCACAAGGTACATTGACACTTAGCTGGATTACACAAGTAGCAGCAGCAGCTTGGGATTTGGAAAAGTACGCTGTATATGTTTCTACATCTCCTGATCAGGCATCTTTATTAGCATCTCCAGTTAAAGTAGTAGAAACTCTAGGTCAAGGTACAAATGCAGGAACTCCTGTTAACCATACTTTAGATCTTACTTCTTTCATAGGTCAACCTCAGATTTATGTAGCATTTAGACACTATGATTGTACAGATCAGGATTTCCTTTCTATAGATGACGTTACTGTAAAAGCTACTAGTCTTTTAGCTGTTTCTGATGTTAGCAAAAAAGCAGTATCTATTTATCCAAACCCAACTACAGAAGCATTGATTTTGAATGTTAACTCTAAAATTAACTCTGCTGATATCTATGACCTTTCTGGTAAATTGGTAAGAAACGTAACTGTATCTGCTGATAATAAAGTAAACGTTCAGGATCTTAAAAACGGAACTTACGTGTTGAAAGTGAATACTGAAGCAGGTTCTACTTCTCACAAATTCATCAAAAAATAATATTCATCAAATATAGTTTTTTAAAACCTTTCATTTATTTGAAAGGTTTTTTTATGGAAGAATAAAGAAGAATATGGCGCAAAAGTGCATAATACTACCGCCCAAAACAAAGAGATGCCAAATGGGATGGTAAAACGGTTTTCTGTCTTTTGCAAAAAAATAAATCCCAAACGTATAACACAATCCGCCAAGAATGATGAAGGTTAAAGCACCTGCAGACAAGTTTTCTATCATCGGTTTAATAGAGATAATAGCCGTCCAGCCCATAATGGCGTAGAGTGATAATGAGATTTTTTCATTGTATCTCAATGGAGAAAATTTAAAAATAAAACCAATCAAAGCCATTCCCCAGATGACACCAAACATACTCCAGCCCCAAGCGCCTTTCAGTCCTAGTAAAGCAATCGGTGTATAAGTTCCTGCAATGAGAATATAAATGCTAAGATGGTCAATTCTTTGGCAGATTTTTTTCCACTTCAGTCTATAAACTGCGTGATAAACAGTGGAAGCTGTGTAAAGTGCAATCAAACTCAATCCGAAAATCAAAGACGAAATAATAGCAATGGTACTCCCACTAATTGCAGAATAAATAATCAGCAGAACCAACGCCACTACCGATAGTGCCACTCCAATGCCGTGCGTAATCACATTGTATAATTCTTCTTTTTTACGGTTCTTCTTTGGCATCTTTTTCAATTTTAAGTAAAGTTAGGGATTAAGTTTTTGAAGGCTACGCCCACTTATGTATTTAACAAATATTTATAAAAATGCCATACAGGACTGCAACAGCCTCTTTTGCCCTTCCCGAGAGTTCCCTGCACCCCCGCGGCAAGCTTTCGTACTTTCCCGAAAGTTTGTCGCACCCCTGCGACAAGCCTTCGTAGTTTCCCGAAAGTCTGCTGCACTCGTACAACAAGCTCTCGTCCTCTGACGGGTTGAAATTAAAGAGGTAGGATAGATTTCTTTGCGAAAAATATTTATCTTTAAGCTCTTAAAAACAAAAACGTTATCAAATGATTAATTCTATCGACATTACGCGTTTGCGCAACGCGAATTATTTGCAATTCCAAAAGGACTTTTTGGAAATTATTTCTAGAAACAATCCTGCAGTTTTGCAGATAGAAACCAAGTACAATGATCTCTCTGACAAAACCAATGAACTGGAAAATCTGTTCAAAAAGGTTTTGGCTAATCCCATTTCACAAGAGCTTTTGGTTTTGGATGAGAGGAGAGATGCGGCAGTTAATGGTATCTATTACCTAGCGTTAGGCAACTCATACCACTATGATTCAAATCTCAAACAAGCTGCTGATGCGTTGCTCGCCAATATCAAACTATATGGTTCGGGCATCGCAAGACTCAACTATCAGGCAGAGACAGCCACGATCAACAGTCTCATCAATGACTGGGACAACAAACCGGAGTTGAGCCAGGCCATTGACATCCTTGGTCTGAAAGCCTGGAAAGATGAATTGGGAAGCATCAATACAGAATTCAGTACCCGCTATCTGGACAGGACACAGGATTATGGCAATGCCACACCAGAAACTCTGAAGATCAAAAGAGAAGAGACCAATACTGTTTATTACGCTCTGAGAGACAGGATCAACGCTTTGCATCTTTTGGTAGAAACGCCACCATCGCCTTACAGCACAGTCATCAACCAGCTGAATGCTTTGATAGAGCAGTATAATCTGCTGTTGACTGTGCCGGATGAAACTGGAGAAACACCAACGAATTAATATTAATTAAAACTAAGAACCATAAAAATCATTTTATGAATAAAAAACTAATCTTACCACTTATTGTTATTTTCTTTACGAATATCTTGTTTGCACAAGCTCCAAATATACAGTGGCAACGATCTTATGGTGGAAGCAAAAAAGATATTGCTTTGTGCACTAAGCAAACCTCTGACAATGGCTATATTTTAGCAGGCTATTCTGAGTCTAATGATGGAAATTTGACTTTAAATCATGGTAATTATGATTTTTGGATATTAAAACTAGATAGTAATGGTAATATAGAGTGGCAAAAATCCTTAGGCGGTAGTTCATATGATATTGCACAATCAATAGAACAAACCTTTGATGGTGGTTATATCGTAGCAGGTACATCGAGTTCTAATGATGGAGATGTTACTGGTAACCATGGATCTGAGGATTATTGGGTGGTTAAACTAGATAAGGATGGGAATATAGAATGGCAAAAATCTTTAGGTGGTAGTAATATTGATTCTGCATTCGCTTTGAGTAAAACATCGGATGGAGGTTATATCGTAGCTGGAGAGTCTTATTCTAATAATGCTACAGGAAAATCTGATTTTTGGATAGTAAAATTAAATCATATTGGAGATGTTCAATGGCAAAAATATTTAGGAGGAAGTTCATTTGAAACAGCTAATTCAATAAAAGAAACATTTGATAAAGGTTATATTGTTGCTGGATATTCCGCATCCAATGATGGTGACGTAACGGGAAACCATGGATCTTATGATTATTGGGTTGTTAAATTAAATAATAATGGTATGATTGAATGGCAAAAATCTTTAGGTGGTACCGGCATTGATTTGGCTAATTCTGTATTGCAAACTTCTGATGAAGGATATATAGTAGCTGGAAGCTCAACTTCAAATAATGGTGATGTAACTGAAAATAGGGGCTCTGATGATTATTGGGTGGTTAAGTTAGATAAAAATGGTATGATTCAATGGCAAAAATCTTTAGGGGGTAGTGATGCTGATTTTACAAATACTATATATCAAACAGCAACTGGCGACTACATTATAGCTGGTGTTACTCTCTCCAATGATGGTGATATAAATAGTTATTATGGAGGTAATGACATATGGGTCGTTAAATTAGATCAAAATGGTTCTATTAAATGGCAGAAATCTCTTGGCGGTAGTCAAGATGATCTTGCTTTTTCTATACAACAGACTTCAGATGATGGATATATTCTGGCTGGAAATTCAAATTCTAGTGATGGAAATATTACAAGCAATCAAGGAAATGATGATTTTTGGATCGTCAAGCTGTATTCAGAAAATTTAAATATAAAAGAAACTGCTCTTAAAAATACTGTTCTTGTAGAAAATCCAGTAAAAGACCAACTCAACATCCAAAGTAAAGAAAGAATTACATCTTTGCAATTGTATAGTACCGATGGAAAACTTATAAAAACCAGTAAATCGAAAAATATGTCCGTCAAAGAATTATCAAAAGGTAATTATATGCTAAAGATACAACTGGAAAACGGCAAAGTCATTTCTGAGAAAATAATAAAAGAGTAAACATTGATGAAGTATTTCCTTTTAATCCCATTACTAGTTTCGCAAACCTATTTCTCCCAATCGGTTTCTGATAACCTGGACAAATCTGTGAAAGAAATGTTATCAACATCCAACGCGTTGTCAGCCAATCTTTCTTTCTATGTTTCAGATGAGAACGGAAACTTGATTTATGAATATAATGGGAACAAAGGACTTTCTACGGCCAGTACGCAGAAGATTTTCACTTCTGCGGCGGCGTTGGAAACGTTAGGAAAGAATTATCAGTTCAAAACGACCGCTTCCTATTCTGGGAAAATATCGAATGGCAATCTGGATGGTGATTTTTATATTACTTCCAATGGTGATCCTACTTTGGGTAGTTGGCGTTGGGAAAGTTACAAACCGGAAAATTTCAAACAGAAATTGTTAGATGCCATCAAGAAATCCGGAATCAAGAAAATATCGGGTAATCTGATTATCGATGATTCTTATTTCGATTTTCAAAGCACGCCTGGCGGTTGGCCTTGGAATGATTTGGGGAATTATTATGGTGCCGGAACTTTTGGGGTGAACTGGCGGGAAAATCAGTTTGATATGAATGTCAATGGGAATCAAATTAAAAGTTATTCTTATGATTTGGAGAATGTGAATTGGATTAATGAATTGAAAACCGGTGGAAGTTCTGACCAGAGTCTCATTTACACCGCGCCACATTCTAAAACTGCAATGATCAATGGAACGTTGCCTGCTGGAAAAGTAACTACGGTTTCTGGTGCAACTCCCAATCCTCCAATGCAGTTAGCGGTTGAAATCAAAAAAATACTTGAAGAAAACGGAATCTCTGTTTCAGGAAAAACGACAACTTATTACAATGAAAAACTTGACGGAAAGTCCATTTCAAAAACGCCTAATCAGAATCAAATTTTTGAATATAAATCGCCAACTTTGGATAAAATCGTTTATTGGCTGATGCGAAAAAGTATTAATCTTTACGCCGAAACTTTAATAAAAGCAATGGCAAAAGAAAAACGAAATAATCCGAGTTTTGAAACTGGTGTTGATTTTCTTAAAGACTTCTGGAAATCAAAAGGCATCAATTCTAATATGATTAATTTTGCTGACGGAAGCGGACTTTCTCCTCAGAATTATGTTTCGGCAAAAGCACAGGTTCAGGCATTGCTATATTCCAAGAAACAGAATTGGTTCGATGCTTTCTATGAAGGTTTTCCTACTCAAAACGGTATTAAAATGAAAAGTGGAACGATAAAGGACAGCAAATCTTTTGCAGGCTATCAGACTTCCAAAGGTGGGAAGAATTATGTATTTTCTATCATTCTCAATAATTATCAAGGCGGAAGTATCAGCAATGCATTGTTCAAGATTTTGGATAATTTGAAATAAATGGATAGAATCAATTCCTTTCCGCCGATTGTAGACAAGTATTCGAAAATATTAATACTTGGATCGATGCCTGGTGCAAAATCTCTGCAGATGCAGCAGTATTATGCTTTTCCTCAAAATCAGTTTTGGAGAATTATGTTTCATCTTTTTGATGATGATTTTTCTTTGGACTACCAGGTGAGATTGGATTTGTTGAAAATAAATAAAGTTGCCCTCTGGGACGTCATAGAAAGTTGTGAACGAAAAGGCAGCTTGGATACTGAAATTAAAGCTGAAATTGATAATGATATTCAACAATTAATCAGGAATTATCCGAATATTAAAACCATATTTTGCAATGGACAAAAGTCTTACAAGAACGTGCTGAAAATTCTTGGTAAAGATTTCAAAATTCCAATTCTTGTTTTGCCCTCTACAAGTCCGCTTCATACGGTGAAGTTTGAAGAAAAATTGGAGAGTTGGAAAATTATTAAAGAATATTTATAAGATTAATCAGAAAGTTCAAAATATAATGCATCAGGAATTACGACAACATTTTGAAAAAATAATATCACTTACTGATAGCGAATTTGATTTTATCAAATCTCATTTCACAACCAAAAAATTAAAAAAGCATCAATTTTTAATTCAGGATAATGAAACGGTTGTTAATGATTTTTGGGTTGCAAAAGGTTTGTTACGAGCTTATAGCACAGATGATAATAGCAGAGAACATATCATCCAGTTTGCAAAAGAAGATTGGTGGATTTCTGATTATCAGGCTTATTTCAATCAATCTAAATCGACAATTAATATTGCCTGTTTAGAAGAAACCGAGGTGTTTTGCCTTTCATTGGAAGACAGAGAAAAAATTTGCTCAGAACTGCATAAAGTTGAATATTTTTTCCGGAAGAAATCCAATAATGGCTACATCGCTTTGCAACGGCGGATTTTATCTTTGCTGAATAGCAGTGCGAAAGAACGGTATGAGCAGTTTTTGAGTCAATATCCTGACTTGTTGCAACGTATTCCCAAAACGCTGATTGCCTCCTATCTCGGTGTTTCCAGAGAGACGCTCAGCCGACTGATGTGATAATCCTCACACGAAAATTGTGATGTATGTCTCATGATTCTCCAATTCATTATTCGGAGTTTTGTCTTGTTAATATAAAAGAAAATTTTATGAAAAAGTATTTTCAAATGCTATTCAAAATGACAATGATTGTATTTGCAGTTTCATTGAGCTCATTTTATCAAGGTCAAACTAAAAAAAATAAGAAAAATAAAATTTTATTTGTGGTTACCAGCCACGATAAGAAAGGAGCAACAGGAGAACCGACAGGTTATTATCTTGGAGAAGTTTCCCATCCTTGGGAAGTACTTCATAATGGAGGATATGAAATCGATTTTGTAAGTCCGAAAGGTGGTACGCCGCCTGTGGATGGTTTTGATTTGACAGATGCTGTGAATAAGAAGTTTTGGGAAGATGAAGAATATAAAAACAAAATTGACCATTCTTTGAAACCTGAACAAGTAAATGCTGACGATTATTCTGCGATTTTCTATGCAGGTGGTCACGGTGCGATGTGGGACTTTTCGGATAACGAAAAGTTGGCACAATTGGCATCAAATATATATGAACATGGAGGTGTGGTTGCTGCAGTCTGTCACGGTCCGGCAGGTCTTGTGAATGTTAAGCTGAGTAATGGAAAATATCTGGTCGACGGTAAAAAAATCAATGCTTTTACCAATGAAGAAGAAACGGAAGTTAAGCTGGAAAAAATTGTTCCTTTTATGTTGGAAAATAAGCTGAAAGAACGTGGTGCAATTTTCGAAAAATCAGGAAAATGGCAGACTCACGTAACAGTTGATAAAAGGATAGTAACAGGACAAAATCCTCAATCTGCCAAAGCTGTTGGGGAAGCTATCTTAGTAGAACTACAGAAATAATTGTAAGTTTTAAAATAAAAAAGCGACTGTCATCTGGCAATCGCTTTTTTATTTTTTAATCAACTTTTCCAAATTTCCCAGGCCTTCTCTGCCTGTTGCTCCAGCATATAAAAACCATTGAGTGTAGTTGCTCCTTTTTCTGCAGATTTTCTTAGAAATGCAGTTTCAGAAGGATTGTAAATCAAATCAATAACATAATGTTTATCTGTGATTCCATCGAACGGAAATTGCACAGAATCATCTACATTCGGAAATGTGCCAACTGGAGTGGTTTGGATGATTAATAATGAATCTCTTACCAGATCTTCTGAGAGGTTTTCAAAATTAATTTCAGATTTTCTGGACACGGTTTGATGTTCGATTTTATGCTTATCAAGAATATATCTTACCGCTTTTGCAGCACCGCCATCGCCCAAAATCAAAGCTTTTTTGTGATATTCTTTTTTATTAATTAAAAGCGTTTTCTCAAAGCCAAAAGCATCTGTATTATAACCAGTTTTTTTACCGTTTTGGAATCGCACGCAGTTCACTGCACCTATTTGCAAAGCTTCATCACTCAATTCATCAAGAAAAGGAATAATGGCTTGTTTGTAAGGAATTGTGACATTCATCCCGACAAGATTCGGATTTTCTACAATTGAGTTCAAATTTTCAATTTCGGCAATATCAAAGAAGTTATATGAATGATTTTTTAAAAATAATTTTTTGAATTTTTCCTCAAAATATTTTTTGGAGAATGAGTAAGAAATATTTTTCCCTAACAATCCGAATTCCTGTTTTTCCATAAGTCAAATTTATAAAATATCAGCAAAAATATCATCATATTTTTTTGATTCTTCTATTAGCCAAATTATTTTCTGCACCAGTTTGGATGGCGTAATTTTGGCT
>Ga0308163_10004223_pt1 | contig 11546 bp, 9 predicted proteins | sample PhyTR1_FD_201037 | JGI IMG/M metagenome (GOLD analysis project Ga0308163, IMG submission 201037) | Phyllosphere microbial communities from UC Gill Tract Community Farm, Albany, California, United States - DLSLT.R1 | ecosystem: Host-associated > Plants > Phyllosphere > Unclassified | place: USA... | reverse complement strand
CTGTCGCAGGTTGGCGATGGCCACGCTGCCCAGTGAGTCGGCGTTGGCACCGGCTGCACCCTGCTGGTTGGTACGGCTTTCGGCATCGATGCGATCGGCCGTGGCCTTGACCAGCGCTGCGTTCAGTGCCTCTAAGTTGGACGAGGCCAGGGTTCGCTGGACCTGAGTCTGTCCGTTCTGACCGCGGACCTCCTCCAACGAGACGATCCCCTTCTGGGCGGCATAGTTGACGAGGTCGCGTTCTGACTTTTCCAGTCGCTGGCGAAGCGTCGCAAGCCGCCCCTCTAGGAAGGTACGCGCATCCGCGGTTGACGCGAAACGGCGATCCATGCTGGCCGCGATGAACTGAGTCACCCACATGTTGGCGATACGTGCCGACATCTCGGGCGAGATGCTGGTGTACTGAACGTCGATCAGTGACGAATTGCGGATCGGATTGATCGTGACGTTGTTGAGTAGCAGCGTCGTGACCTGGTTCTCCAGTTCGCGACGCGCCGCGGCGTTGGTCGGCACACCGACTACGACCGGCCGCGCCTTATGCGCGGCGAAGAATTCAGGACTGTCCGCCAACCGCAGCGTCCGCCCGACACGCCGGGCCACCGACGTCGCTTCGAGCAGCGAATATTGCGTCTGGTAGAACTCTAGGTCGCGGCCGGTATCCTCAGATTCCAAGCCCTCGACGTTGGTGACCCGCTTCTGTTCGCGGCTGATCTCGATCCGGGTGGATGCGGTGTATTTGGGCGTGGTCAGCAGGGTCGCCACGACCCCCAGTGCCAGGGTGACGACGACTATGCCGCCCATCACCCATTTCCAGCGCTGAACCGCCTGCCAAATCTGGAGCAGCACCGGCGGGAGATCCTGCGGCCGTTGCTGCTCGTCGCCACCGAAGGGCGCATCGTAGCGGATCGGATCGGCCGGGCTGGTTTGCTGAAGCATGGTCACTCTTACTGGGTCAGGAGAACGACGAGTGGGGTCGCGATCGCCGGAAGAACCTGCAGGGCGTCCTTGAAGAGGCGCCGCGCCGAGGACTCGCTGACCACGACGATGTCGTTGGCGTAGATTTCCGGGTCATCGTAATTGCCCCGGCGGATCGCCTTGAGATCGTACAGGGCCGCCATCTTCTGGCCGTTCACGGTGCGGAACACCACGACGTCGTCCATCTTGGCGAACTCGCTTACGCCCTTGGCTGTGGCCACGGCACGCATCAGCGTCATCCGCCCGACCACCGGATAGAGGCCGGGTTCGTTGACCTGTCCGTCGACCGTCACCACTTGGCTAACCGTCTCCTTCAAATTGATGGTGACTTGCGGATCGCGGATGTAGCGCCCGCGCAGCCGTGCCTTGATGGTCTGTTCGAGCTGTCCGGGGGTCTGCCCGGCCGCCTCGATGATTCCGGCCAATGGGAACGAGATGCGACCGCCGGCGTCGGTCTGGACTTCCTTGTTGCTCAGATCCTCGATGCCGAACACGTCAATAATCAATCGGTCGAACGGACCAATGATGTACGGCCGGTCCTGGCGGACCAGATCGGCCGGGCTCGGGGCAGGAAGGTCGCCGGGCTGCGCCACCTGCACCGCGGACGACGGGCTTGTTCCCCCTGCCCGTGGTCCGATCGGCCCGGGACTCGAGCAGCCAGCCAATAGAACCGTGAGCAAGCACGTCCGCGATATGCCCATGCGGACACCGGAAGGAAAAAACTCAGACATCAGATTCTCGCATTGTGCGACCCGTACCATTCGGCCGCAGGGTCGCGCCATTCCAATCCGCTTCTCGACGCTGGCCAACGGTCAGCCATCCAACAGCGATCGCGGCAAACATCGAGAGAGATGGCGTACGAAGCGGATAATCAACGATGCTGGCCAACGCAAGCATCAGGAGAACGGCGCTACCGGCCCGCCCCAGCCGTTCCCCGCGTTCGCGGGTTCCACCTCGCCAGACACGAATGCTCGCCACAGTCCATGCTGCCGTTGCGATCGCGAGCAATAGGATCGCCAGAATTCCGCCTGTCATCCAAAGCTCAAGCCAGTCGTTATGAGCATGATTAAAATAGGTCGGCGACAAGAGGTTCATCGGCTCGCCAGAGCGAAACACGGGATCGAAGCTCCCATATCCTGATCCCGACGGCATCTGCTCACGCGCAAGACGGACCACGACAGGCCAAGCACGCAGACGCTTCTCGCTAGCGCTGCCAGATGACAACAATCTATCCCAGGCCGTCGTGGGCGCCAGCACGGCAACGGCCACTAGCAGCAGCGCGATTAGTGCAAACGCAGGAATCAGCCAACGTGGACGCGACGCGACGGGTGATCCCCGGCGTCGCTGCATGCGTTCGTCAAGCAGAAGTATGCATCCCAGGAGAATGCCGATCCCACCGATCAGGACACCAGCACGCGAGCCAGTGGCGATGATGAGCGGCACCAAGACGATCGCCGTTGCACCCGCCACAACCTGCCGATGACGCTCCCTGCCCGCGAAGGCCGCCAGCACGGGCAACAGGCAAGCAAGGAACACGGCTGCATGATTGCGGTTGGCAAACAATCCCACGGCGGCTCCGGCGTTACCGGACGCGCGATAATAGGGCAGGCTGTCATTGATCGTGCCGACGATCTGGAAAACTCCAAGCAGCCCGGATGTGAGGCCTGCGGCGATTAGCACCCAGCATAGCCGTTGTGACCAAATCTGCGGCAATGCTACCACCATCAGCAAGGTGGCCAGCGGAATCACGAGCGCGAACAGGCTGTTCCAAGTCAGGTCCGGAGTCAGGCTGATCGGACGCCAGACTAAACCTAAACCAGCGACGCGGTCGGCCTCTGCAACCAACGCGCGTCCGGGTAATGTCTGCCACAGGCCCGGGGGTAGCGGAACGAGTTGTATCGCCACCGAGAAGACGATCGCTGCGGCTAACCACCATAGCCAGCGGTGCTGACCACCTTTGCCTGCCGGCATCGTAAACAACGCCCAGCCGCATGCCGCGACCGATAACGGTCTCAAAATCAAGAGCGGGAGAATGTCCGGACGAGACGCACCACCGAACACGAAAACGATGGCAGCAAACACGGCCAAGAAAATGAACCGTCCAGCGCTCCCGATTTGCCCCGCGCGGGCCCTGCGTGGCCAAGTCTTACCAGCAAATCTGATGGGGCTCATGTAATGAAAGATCCGGAGACCATACTGGCCTGTTCTATTACGCGCTCTAGGCGATAGCGACAGGGGTAGCAATGTGCGTGCTATGCACCGAACAGCAGACTCGGCTTTAAGTCGAATGAACGATCGGCTAGCGAACCGACATGCCGTCCCCCGTCCAGCTCGTTCGTCCCCGCCGCCACGGCGATACCCGTGGCTGGTTCACCGAGACGTACAACCGCGACACCTTCGCAGCGATGGGCATCACCGCGACGTTCGTCCAGGACAACCACTCGCTCTCCGCGCCCGCGTTTACGCTGCGTGGCCTCCACTTCCAGACGCCGCCCCGCGGACAGGACAAGCTGGTGCGGTGCATCCGCGGACGGATCTTCGACGTCGCGGTAGACGTGCGCGCGGGTTCGCCGACCTTTGGCCAGTGGGTCGGGGCCGAGCTGTCGGCTGATAACGGCCACCAGCTCTATATCCCGATCGGCTTCGCACACGGCTTCCTGACGCTCGAGCCCGATTGCGAGGTGACCTACAAATGCTCGGACACCTACGCGCCCGAGCATGATGGCGGCATCCGCTGGGACAGCGTTGGCATCAACTGGCCGCTGCCCGTCGGCGTTGCGCCCGAACTGAGCGGCAAGGATGCACGCCAGCCGTCGCTCGCCGATTTCGACGGCCCCTTTCTCTATGATGGCCGGCCGCTGGCCCCGCTCGCCTGAAGGACTTCCTATGCGCATCTTCGTCACCGGCGGGGCCGGGTTCATCGGCTCGGCGCTGGTCCGCCATTTGATTGAGAATACGGCCCACGAGGTCCTGAACTTCGACAAGCTGACCTATGCCGGTACGCTGTCGACGGTCGAGCGGATCGCAGGTTCGAACCGCTATCACTTCGTCCAGGGCGACATCTGCAATGCCCAGGCCGTGCGCGCCGCGATCGCCGAGTTCCAGCCCGAGATTGTCACCCATCTGGCGGCCGAGAGCCATGTCGACCGCTCGATCGACGGGCCGGGCGCGTTTGTGCAGACTAATATCGTCGGTACTTACACGATGCTAGCCGAGGCGCGGGGCTATTGGCTAGGGCTAGACGACGATGCCAAGGCCGCGTTCCGCTTCCACCATATCTCGACCGACGAAGTGTACGGCTCGCTCGGCGACACGGGGCTGTTCACTGAAGACACGCCTTACGACCCACGCTCGCCCTATTCCGCGTCCAAGGCGGGGTCGGATCACCTCGTTTCGGCATGGGGGCATACCTATGGCCTGCCGGTGCTGGTCACCAACTGCTCGAACAATTACGGTCCCTATCATTTCCCCGAAAAGCTGATCCCGCTGATGATCGCCAAGGCGCTCGCGGGCGACCCCCTCCCCGTCTACGGCGCCGGCGACCAGGTCCGCGACTGGCTGTATGTCGAGGATCATGTCCGCGCGCTCCAAGCGGTGTTCGAACGCGGAGCTGCTGGGCGGACCTACAATATTGGCGGGCATAACGAGCGGCAGAATATTGAGGTCGTGTGCACGCTGTGCACGATCCTAGACCGGCTCGCCCCGCGCGCCGACGGGCACCCCTATGCCGACCAGATCACCTCAGTCGCCGACCGTCCCGGCCACGACAAGCGCTATGCGATCGACGCCGGCCGGATCGAGCGCGAACTGGGCTGGACCCCGGCCGAGACGTTCGAGAGCGGGATCGAGAAGACGGTGCGCTGGTATCTCGACAACGAAGCCTGGTGGCGTCCGCTGGTAACGGCCCGGGCGGCCGAGCGGCGCGGGATGGTATGATGGCGACATACAGACACGTCGAGGTGTCGGCATGACGATGCAGCATGTGCTTGTCACCGGTGCGACCGGACAGCTTGGCACCGAGCTGGCGTGGACTGCCTGGCCAGAGGGCTGGAGCCCCGTGGCGCTGGGACGCGGGGCACTCGACCTCGCCGATCTGCACGCGATCGCCGCGACTGTCGCGGGTGGCCATGGCGGACGGCCTTGGGCTGCGGTCGTCAATGCCGGCGCCTATACCGCGGTCGACCGCGCGGAGAGCGACGTGGTCGCAGCCTGGACGATCAACGCGCTGGCCCCGGCCGCGCTGGCCGCGGCGTGCCGGGATGCGAACGTGCCGCTGGTCCAGGTGTCGACCGACTATGTTTTTCCCGGCGATCGCGACGGCGCATGGCAGGTCGACGATCCCGTTGCCCCGCTTGGCGTCTATGGTGCGTCCAAGCTGAGCGGCGAGCTGGCGGTTCGGACTAGCGGCGCGCGCCATGCGATCGTGCGCACCGCCTGGGTCGTTTCCGCGCACGGCGCTAATTTCGTCAAGACGATGCTGCGGCTCGGCACCGAACGCGAGACCTTGCGCGTCGTCGCCGACCAGGTCGGCAGCCCGACGAGCGCGGCCGATCTGGCACAGGCGCTGGCGACGATCGCGGTGCGGCTCGCCGAGGATCGCTACGCGCCGACCGGGACCTTCCATTTCGCCAATGCCGGCGCGACCGACTGGGCCGGGTTCGCGACCGAGATCTTCCGCCAGTCGGCTCTCCGCAGCGGACCCTCGGCGACGGTCGCGCGCATCGCTACCGCCGACTATCCGACACCTGCCCGGCGCCCGGCCAATTCACTGCTCGACACGTCCGCCCTCCACACGGCCTACGGCATTGTGCCCCGCCCCTGGCAGCAGGCGTTGGGCGACATCCTCGACACGCTGGTCAGCCCGATAAAGGACACGCACGCATGAAGGGCATCATTCTGGCCGGTGGTTCCGGCACCCGTCTCCACCCAGCGACGCTGGCGGTGAACAAGCAGTTGCTGCCGGTCTATGACAAGCCGATGATCTACTATCCGCTGTCGGTGCTGATGCTGGCTGGAATTCGCGACATCCTCATCATCTCGTCCCCCGAATATCTCGGCAATTATCGCCGGCTGTTCGAGGACGGGTCGGCGCTCGGTTTGTCGATCGTCTATGCCGAACAGCCTGCGCCCGAGGGGCTGGCGCAGGCGTTCACAATCGGCGCGGAGTTCATCCGCGACGATCCTGTGGCACTGATTTTGGGCGACAACATCTTCTTCGGCGCGCACCTGACCGAGCTGTTAGCCAGCGCGGTCGCCCGCACGGACGGCGCCACGGTCTTTGCCTACCGGGTCGAGGACCCCGAGCGCTACGGCGTGGTCGAGTTGGGCGCGGACGGCCGCGCGCTCAGCCTTGAGGAAAAGCCCGCCGCGCCGAAATCCAACCATGCGGTCACTGGTCTCTATTTCTACGACAACCGCGTTGTGGCGCTGGCGCGCGACCTGAAACCTTCGGCACGCGGCGAGCTCGAGATCACCGATCTCAACCGGCTCTACATGGAGGCGGGCGACCTGTACGTCGAGCAGATGGGCCGCGGCTATGCTTGGCTCGACACCGGCACCCACGACAGCCTGCTCGAAGCGAGCGAATTCGTCCGCACCCTCCAGCACCGGCAGGGCATCCAGATCGCCTGCCTGGAGGAGATCGCATTCGAACAGGGCTTCATCACCGCCGACCAAGCGCGCGCGCGCGGGAAGATGTTCGCCAAGACTGCCTATGGTCGCGCGATCCTGCGGGCAGTGGAACGCTGATCGCGTCGACCTCTTTGCCGATCGGCAAGTTCCGCCTATCGCGTCGTCCAGACAGCATATGCCCGTCCCGGATCCGGGCGGTGAAGAAGGCAAAGTGAGAAGCAATGACCAAGACGGCACTCATCACCGGCGTAACCGGTCAGGACGGCGCGTATCTGGCGCAACTGTTGCTCGATAAGGGCTATGTCGTCCACGGTCTCAAGCGGCGCTCGTCCTCGTTCAATACCGGTCGCATCGAAGACATCTATCAGGATCCGCACGCGCCGAATCCGACTTTCCATCTTCACTATGGCGACATGACCGACAGCACCGCGCTGATCCGCTTGGTCCAGGAGACTCAACCTGACGAGATCTACAATCTCGCCGCTCAGAGCCATGTCGCGGTCAGCTTCGAAACTCCGGAATATACTGCCAATGCGGACGCGATTGGCACGCTGCGCCTCTTGGAGGCGATCCGTATTCTAAAAATGGAGGACAAGACGCGCTTCTACCAAGCGTCGACGTCTGAGCTCTACGGTCTCGTACAAGAAGTACCCCAGCGTGAAACGACGCCTTTCTATCCAAGGAGTCCTTACGCAGCTGCCAAGCTCTATGCCTACTGGATCACGGTCAACTATCGTGAGGCCTATGGTATGTTCGCAACCAACGGCATTTTGTTCAATCACGAAAGCCCGCTGCGCGGTGAAACTTTTGTCACCCGCAAGATCACGCGCGCTGTAGCTGCGATCAAACTAAAGCGGCAGGAGAAGCTGTTTCTGGGCAATCTGGATGCTAAGCGCGATTGGGGCCATGCACGTGAATATGTACGCGGTATGTGGTTGATGCTTCAACAGGATAAGCCAGACGATTATGTGTTGGCTACAGGAGAAACAACACCAGTGCGCACCTTTGTTGAATGGGCGTTCGAGGATGTCGGCATTATATTGCGTTGGGAAGGCGAAGGCGTCGAAGAAAAGGGTTACTGTTCAAAAACAAATAAGTGCCTAGTAGAAATAGATTCTCGCTATTTCCGCCCTACGGAGGTCGATTTGCTGATTGGCGATCCAACTAAGGCAAATACCCAGCTTGGCTGGTCGCATGAAATGTCGGTCCGAGATCTGGCGCGTGAGATGGTGCAGGCCGATCTTCAGGTCATGCGCGATGCACCAATTGCTAAGGACGCCTAACCCGATGCTTGGTGAGCCGTATGTCCTTGCTGGTAAGCGTGTGTTCGTCGCTGGCCACCGCGGTATGGTTGGTTCGGCGATCGTGCGGCGGTTGGGGGCTGAGGGCTGCACGATTCTAACTGCTCCCCGCGCCGAGCTCGATCTAATGAATCAGCTTGACGTGCGCGATTGGTTTGCGCGTGAAAAGCCGGATACTGTGTTTCTAGCCGCAGCAAAGGTGGGTGGCATCTTAGCCAACGACAGCTACCCAGCTGACTTTCTTTACGACAACCTCATGATTGAGGCGAACGTCATGGAGGCTGCGCATCGGAGTGACGTGGGTAAGCTGATGTTTCTCGGCTCATCATGTATCTATCCTAAGCTTGCGCAGCAGCCGATTGTTGAAGCCTCCCTACTTACGGGTTCCCTCGAGCCAACCAATGAATGGTATGCGATTGCAAAAATCGCCGGCATTAAGTTGGCTCAGGCTTATCGCCGTCAGCATGGGCGGGACTTCATATCGGCAATGCCGACAAATCTTTACGGCCCTGGCGATAATTTTGATTTGAAGGGGAGTCATGTTCTGCCTGCGCTGATCCGGAAGGCGCATGAGGCAAAGCTGGCTGGTGCGGAGGCAATCGAGATTTGGGGGACGGGCACGCCGCGGCGCGAGTTTTTGCATGTCGATGATTTAGCTGACGCCTGCGTCTTTATGATGAAGGCATATTCAGATGATGAACATGTTAATGTCGGTTCAGGAAGCGACATTACTATATTAGAACTGACTGAGATGGTATCCCGCGTAATAGGGTTTGAAGGTAAAATCACAAGGGATCAGAGCAAGCCCGATGGTGCCCCGCGCAAACTCATGAGCGTCAACAAGCTTGCGGCATTAGGATGGCATTCTAAAATACCTCTTCAAGATGGCATAATTAAAACATATCGCTGGTTTCTTGATCATCATGACGAGGCAAGGACCTCTTTGCAAAAAGCTGACAACTAAATATGTTATAGACTTTTTGATCATGTTTTAGTTTAATTAAAATTTAACTATAAATATGTAATAAGGTTATTATATCTAGAATAATTTACGTAAATAAACGCGAATAATATTGATAGTAATCTAATAATAGCAAAAGAAAATCAGGCGCAAATGTACGGGAAATCAACAAAAATATGTTGAAAACCCGTTGTTAATTCCTCGTGAGCAAATGAGGGGGGCGCGGAGCCTCAGGCATGTCCGTTGCGACTGCCGGGGACTGTTGCGTGTTGAAAGACCGATTTGCTCATAGCACAGCGGATGAAGGAATAGCGGAAGCCGCATCTGCGGCTGCCAGTATGAAGTTGGCGACGCCAGTCGCTGGACTGCTGCTCGCTGCTTGCGGCGGGGGTAGTGGCGCTGGAGCCGGAGCCGGGACTGGGGCTGGGGCAATAACCGTAGTGACGGTTCCTGCGTCGACTTCGGCGCCCGCTTCAACGACAACACCGGTTCCCGCATCTGCATCTGCATCGACACCAGCAGCGGCTCCATCAGCAAGCCCGACATCGACGTCAGTTTCCACGCCGACACCCGCGTCGGCATCAACATCCTCGCCCAGCTCCACGCCGACAGCAACGCCCAGTCCGACCCCGACCCCAGCCCCAAGTTCGCCGTCGACCTCGGGCTCTTCTACGGAGCCGATCCAGGTGGTCCGTGTGCCGGTCACCCAGGAGGAGGCGAGCCGTTTCCTGCTGCAGGCGACCATGGGGGCCACCCGCGCCGACATCGACAAGGTCATGGCGCTCGGTTTCGAGGGCTGGATCGACGAACAGATGACGATGCCGCGCGAGATCTCGCACTGGGATTGGCTGGTCAGCGTCCGGGTCGAGGGCGACCGTTCCTATATCTCAGGCACGGGGTATGGATGGGACCAGACGATCTGGCGCCAGTTGATCGGCGGGCAGGACCAGTTGCGCCAGCGCATCGGTATGGCGTTGCTCGACTTCCTAGTGGTTGGGATGGACGGCGTCACCGGCTCTTGGCCGACGATGCAGGTCGCCGCCTATATGGACGTGCTGATGGACAATGCGTTCGGCAATTACCGGACGTTGATCGGGCAGATCACGACCAGCACCGCGATGGGCTCGTTCCTCACCTATCTCGACAACCGCAAGGGCGATCCCGTCAGCGGGGCGGAGCCGGACGAGAATTATGCCCGCGAGCTCATGCAGCTGTTCACGCTGGGGCTGCATCAGCTGAATATCGACGGTACGCCGCAACTCGCGGGCGGCGAGCCGATCGAAACCTACGGCAGCGATGACGTGGCACAGCTCGCCCGGGTGCTGACCGGGCTCACCTATGCGAACGCCGACAAGAACACGCCGGACCGGCTGCGGCTGCCGATGATCGTCAACGAGTCGATCCACGAGGGAGGGGCCTCGACCGTGCTGGGCGCGACGGTCAGTGGTCCTGGCGCCACGGCGATCCCTGCGGCGCTCGACATCATCTTCCGTCATCCCAATGTCGCGCCCTTCCTCGCGCTAAACCTCATCAAGCGGCTGACAAGCAGCAATCCGTCGCCCGCCTATGTCGCCAGCGTCGCCCGCACGTTCGTGGATAATGGTCGGGGCGAGCGCGGGGATCTGGCGGCCACGGTCCGCGCGATCCTGCTGCATGCCGAGGTGCGTGGTCCCGCCGCGTTGACCAACCCCTCCGCAGGGCGGCTGCGCGATCCGGTGCAGAGATTTACCGGCTGGGCGCGCGCGTTCAACGCGGTGACCGCCGGCAAGTGGAAGGTCGGCGATCTCAGCGCCATCACCAAGCTGGGCCAGTCGCCGGGGCGATCGCCCTCGGTCTTCGGCTTTTTTCGCCCCGGCTATTCCGCACCCGGAACGCAGGTCAGTGGAGCCGGACTCGTCGCACCGGAGTTCCAGCTGGTCAACGAGCAGACGGTGCTGTCGTTCATCAACTTCATGTACACCACGGTTTCGGGCGGGGTCGGCGACGTGAAGGCCGATTATACCGAGATCCTCGCCAAGGCCACGGACGCGAACGCGCTGGTCGACGAGGTCGTACTGCTGCTGGCCGCCGGTCAGTTACCCCCCGCCACCGTCGCCGCCATCCGCGCGGCGGTGGCGAGCATCAGCCTGTCCAAATCGGATGGCCCCATCAACCGTGTCGGGGTGGCGATCATGCTGACGCTCGCCTCCCCCGACGGCTTGGTACTGCGATAGCCCCATGCACCTGAACCAGCATCATTCGCGCCGATCCTTCCTGACGCGGAGCGCTCAGCTCGGCCTAGCCGGCGTTGCCGCGCCTTTGGTCGACACGCTCGGCTGGATCGGCGAGGCGGCCGCAGCGACCGCCAGCGACTACAAGGCACTCGTCTGCGTCTTCCTTTATGGCGGCAATGACTATGCCAACACGCTCGCGCCCTATGATGACACCAGCTACGCCGCCTATCTGAAGGCCCGGCCGAGCGTCGCGCTGACCCGCGAGGCACTGGCACCGATGCTGTTGCGCCCCGACCAGGCGCTCCCGGGCGGGCGCCATTACGCCTTGGCGCCGGCGATGGCTCCGCTGCTTCCGCTGTTCGATCAGGGCAAGATGGCGATGCTGCTCAATGTCGGCACGCTGATGGAGCCGACGACCAAGGCGCAATATCTGGCCAAGACCGTCCGCGTGCCGCCCAAATTGTT
>Ga0308163_10004220_pt1 | contig 11559 bp, 11 predicted proteins | sample PhyTR1_FD_201037 | JGI IMG/M metagenome (GOLD analysis project Ga0308163, IMG submission 201037) | Phyllosphere microbial communities from UC Gill Tract Community Farm, Albany, California, United States - DLSLT.R1 | ecosystem: Host-associated > Plants > Phyllosphere > Unclassified | place: USA... | reverse complement strand
CGCCTTCGCCGCCCGCTCCCACGAGCGCGCCGCCGCGACCTGGGCGTCCGGCGGGTTCGACGGCGAGGTCGTCGCCGTCACCCTCCCCGACGGTTCCGTCGTCACGACCGACGAGACGGTCCGTGCCGGGACGACCCCCGAGGCGCTCGCCGGACTCCCCGCCGTCTTCCGCGACGAGCGGCTCGCGGCGCGCTTCCCCGAGATCGCCTGGCGGATCACCCCGGGGAACGCCTCACCGCTCACCGATGGCGCCTCCGCCGCGCTCATCATGAGCGAGGTCCGGGCGCTCGAGCTGGGGCTGACGCCGCGTGCGCGCTTCGTCTCCTTCGCCGCGGTCGGGAGCGACCCGATCGAGATGCTCACCGGCATCCTCCCCGCCACCCGCCGCATCCTGGAGCGCAGCGGGCTCGGTATCGACGACATCGACGCGTTCGAGGTCAACGAGGCGTTCGCGTCCGTCCCGCTCGCGTGGCAACGCGAATTCCGGGTGGACGACGACCGGCTCAATCCGCGGGGTGGGGCGATCGCCCTCGGGCACCCGCTCGGCGCCTCCGGGACGAAGCTCCTCGCCACCCTCCTCGGCCAGCTCGAGGCGACCGGCGGCCGCTACGGGCTGCAGACGATGTGCGAGGGCGGCGGTATGGCCAACGCGACGATCATCGAGCGCCTCTGATGGGCGCGCCCACCACGTGAAGGGAACCAGCACATGGATGTGACCGGCAGTTCGGCGATCGTCACCGGCGGCGCCTCGGGACTCGGATTCGCGACCGCGACGCGGCTGGCCGGTGCCGGTGCGCGCGTCGTGCTCGTCGACCTCCCCGGTTCACCCGGGGCGGAGCGGGCCGAGGAGCTCGGCGGGTTCGCGACCTTCGTGCCCGCCGACGTCACCGACGGTGAGCAGGTGCAGGCGGCGGTCGCAGCGGCGGTGTCGCGTGGCCCGCTGCGGGTCGTCGTGAACTGCGCCGGCATCGCACCACCGGCGAAGGTGCTCGGCCGCGACGGTCCGGCGGACCTCGGCGCGTTCGAGCGAGTCCTCCGCGTCAACGTCCTCGGCACCTTCAACGTCATCCGGCTCACGGCCGACGCGATGCAGCACAACGATCCGGACGGTGATCCCGTCGACGGCGCCGGAGACCGCGGCGTCATCATCAACACCGCGTCCGTCGCCGCCTTCGACGGACAGGTCGGCCAGCCCGCCTACGCCGCGTCCAAGGGTGCGGTGCACTCGATGACGCTGCCGATCGCCCGCGAGCTGGCGCGCTTCGGGATCCGGGTCGTGACGATCGCACCCGGCATCATGGAGACGCCCATGCTCGCCGGACTGCCCGAGGCGGCGCAGGAGTCGCTCGGGCACCAGGTGCCGTACCCGGCCCGCCTCGGCCGCCCCGACGAGTACGCCGCACTCGCGCTGCACATCGTCGAGAACGGCTACATCAACGGAGAGACGATCCGCCTCGACGGCGCGATCCGGATGGCGCCGAAATGACCGGCTCTCCGATGCCGACGAACCCATCCACCGACCAGGGAGCCACTCCGTGACCAGCGACGACACCATCCTCTTCGAGGTGAGCGACGGCCTCGCGCACCTCACGCTCAACCGGCCCGCGAGCCTCAACGCGATCGACGACCGTGCGGCCAGACGGTGGCGCGACCTCGCCCTCGAGATCGCGGAGCGCGACGACGTCCGGGCGGTCCTGTTCGACGCCAACGGACCGGCGTTCTGCGCGGGCGGCGACGTCCTCGCGATGTCGCGGATGGGTGACGGCAGCGCAGGATCGACGGGCGCCTTCGTCACCGAACTCGCCGACATCATCCACGAGGGCCACCGGACCCTGCAGTCGGTCGCGAAGCCGATCGTCGCCGCCGTCCAGGGGGCTGTCGCGGGCGGCGGACTGGGGTTCATGCTCGTCGCCGACGTGATCATCGCCTCCGACCGGGCGAAGTTCGTCAGCAAGTACGCCGACATCGGCCTCACGCCCGACTGCGGCGTGAGCACCCTGCTGCCCGAGGCGGTCGGCATGCGTCGGGCGCTCGAGCTCACCCTCGGCACGCGGATGCTGAGCGCCGACGAGGCGCTCGACTGGGGGCTCGTGACCGAGGTGGTCTCCGCCGAGCAGCTCGATGCCCGTGCCCGCGAGGTGGCCGCGTTCTGGTTGGCCGGAGCCACGGCCGCGTTCGGTCAGGCGCGGCGGCTGCTGCGCGAGAGCGTCGGCCGCGGCTACCAGGACGCCCTGGACGACGAAGCCCGCACGATCGGCGCGGCGATCGAGACGCCCGAGTCGGTCGCGCGCGTCGCAGCGTTCGCCGCCGCGTCGGCGAAGCGCGCCGCCGCGTCGACCACCACCACCCCGAATGAGCCCACCGCATGACCACCCTCGCCGGCAAGACCATCCTCATGTCGGGCGGCAGCCGCGGCATCGGCCTCGCGATCGCCCTGCGTGCGGCCCGCGACGGCGCGAACGTCGCGATCCTCGCCAAGACCGACACCCCCGATCCCCGCCTCGAGGGGACGATCCACACCGCAGCGGACGCGATCCGTGAGGCCGGCGGGCAGGCGCTCCCGATCCTCGGCGACGTCCGGAACGACGACGACATCACCCGGGCCGTGTTCGAGACGGCCGGTGAGTTCGGCGGCATCGACATCGTCGTCAACAACGCGAGCGTCATCAGCCTCGCGCGCACCCTCGACCTCGACGCGAAACGGTACGACCTCATGCAGGACGTGAACGTGCGTGGCACGTTCATGCTGTCGCGGGCAGCCATCCCCATGCTGAAGGACGCGGAGAACCCGCACATCCTGTCGCTGTCACCACCGCTCAACCTCGACCCGAAGTGGCTCGGCGCACACACCGGCTACACGCTCGCGAAGTACGGGATGTCGATGGTGACGCTCGGTCTCGCGGCCGAGTTCGGACGCGACGGCATCGCCGCGAACACGCTCTGGCCGAAGACGACGATCAAGACGGCGGCGGTCGGCAACATCCTCGGCGGCGAGGCCCTCCTGGCGAAGAGTCGCACCCCGGAGATCTACGCCGACGCGGCCTACGAGGTCCTGACGGCGTCGGCGCGTGAGCTCACGGGTCGGTCGCTCATCGTGGAGGACGTCCTCGCGGAGGCCGGGGTCACCGACCTCGCGAAGTACTCGCCGGGCGTCGACGAGTCGGAGCTCTACCCCGACATCTTCCTGTAACGGCCGGCCCGCCCTGTCCGCTGACGGCAGAACGCGGGCTCCCCGAGCCTGGCCGAGCCGCGCCTACAGTGAGAGCACGCGGTCACGGAGCCCGCGCCCGCAGCCGGAAGGAGTCGCCATGTTGTACCGCGAGGCCCTCGGCGCGGCCCTGCGCACGCGTCGACTCGAACAGGGACGCACCCTGCAGGACGTCGCGACCGCCGCAGCCGTCTCGACGCCCTACCTGTCGGAGATCGAACGCGGCCGGAAGGACGCCTCCTCCGAGGTGGTGGTGACCATCGCCGACGCGCTGCGCACCCGCCTCGACGCGCTCATGTTCGACATCGCCGACCGCTTCGAGACCGCGGCGGATCCGATCGTCGTCGAGCTGCCCCTCGGCGAAGACGCGCTCGCCGACGCGACGATCACCCCGCTGCGCCCCGCTGCCGACCCGCAGCTGCTCGCCGCCTGACCCCGACCGTCGGCGATCGTCCGGACGCGCTGGTTCGTCCCGTCCGGTGACGGCCAGCCGCTCGCTCGGCCCACCGCTCGCTCCGTCAGCCGCGGGCGAGTGCCTCGAAGGTCTCGTGGAGGAGCGGCTCGGCCGTCTCCCACGTCGTGTCCGTGTCCCAGGCACCGAGGTCGGTGACCTCGGTATGGCGGCCGGCCTGGTGCTTCGGCTCGGGATCGCCCGGGAGCCGCAGTCGCTGGGTGAACCCTCCGGTCGTCCGGTCGAAGTCGAGCATGTGGAAGGCGACGTTCCGGTTCCAGTCCTCGGACGGCCACGAGATGAAGTTCACGCGCACCCGCTCCGCGGACAGCGGCCCTTCGGCGACGTAACTGCCGGGGTGGTCCTCGCCCGGCGACAGGATGCGGTACGCACCGTTCGAGCAGTAGAGCAGCAGGGCCGGCACGAACGGCTTCTCCGCGAACAGTTCGGTGTAGTGGAGCGCCTCGGCTCGGACCACGTCGCCGAACAGGTGCAAGGTCTGTGGTGCCCCAGGGGTGTGCATCGGCACGGTCGTCTCCTTCGGTTCGTCAGCGGTCGGTATGCGTGTCACTCTGGCCGCGGCCGCCGTATGCGCGGTGTACGCGGGCTGGGTGGATGCGGAGAACGAGGCTGGTATTCCACGGTGCCAGGAGAACAGCGCGACAGCAGGACCATTCCACGTGAAATGTCCTGTTCCCGGGCGGTTCTCCTGCTGCGGCGCCACGGACCCGCGGGCGTAGGCTGGAGGACGCGACGCCCCGCAGCACACTCGGACGGGCCGCACCCGAAAGGAACACCCGTGATCCAGCACCACTTGCGCGTCCACCGCAGTGACGAGAACCTCGCCCGCGAAGGACAGCTCGCCTGGCAGCTCGCCCGCGTCGCGACCGATCCGGTGGAGGTGACGCCCGAGGTCGTCGACATGATCATCAACCGCGTGATCGACAACGCCGCCGTCGCAGCCGCCTCGCTCACGCGCCGGCCCGTCTCCTCGGCTCGCGCCCAGGCGCTCAGCCACCCCGTCAGCACCGGCGGCGACGGTGCCACGGTGTTCGGGCCCGACCTCGCCCGCCGCGTCTCCCCGGAATGGGCGGCCTGGGCCAACGGCGTCGCCGTGCGTGAGCTCGACTTCCACGACACCTTCCTCGCCGCCGAGTACTCGCACCCGGGCGACAACATCCCGCCCATCGTCGCGGTGGCGCAGCACGTCGGCTGCACGGGCGCCGACCTCGTCCGCGGGATCGCGACCGGCTACGAGATCCAGATCGACCTCGCGAAGGCGATCAGCCTGCACCGACACAAGATCGACCACGTCGCACACCTCGGCCCGAGCGCCGCGGCCGGCATCGGTACGATGCTCGGCCTCGACCAGGCCACCATCCACCAGGCGATCGGCCAGGCACTCCACACCACGACGGCCACCCGCCAGTCGCGCAAGGGCGAGATCTCCACCTGGAAGGCGCACGCTCCCGCGTTCGCCGGCAAGATGGCGGTCGAGGCCGTCGACCGGGCGATGCGCGGCGAGACCAGCCCGTCGCCGATCTACGAGGGCGAGGACGGCGTGGTCGCCTGGCTGCTCGACGGCCCCGACGCCTCGTACGACGTCCCGTTGCCCGGCGCCGGTGAGCCGAAGCTCGCAATCCTCGACTCCTTCACGAAGGAGCACTCGGCGGAGTACCAGGCGCAGGCGTGGATCGACCTCGCCCGCAAGCTGCACCACGAGCACCCGGAGCTTTTTGCCCTTCGACAGGCTCAGGGACCGCAGGTGGACCGCATCGTCCTCCACACCTCGCACCACACGCACTACGTCATCGGCTCCGGCGCGAACGACCCGCAGAAGTACGACCCGACGGCGTCGCGTGAGACGCTCGACCACTCCATCCCCTACATCGTCGCGGTGGCGCTGCAGGACGGCGCATGGCACCACGTCGACTCCTACCGTCCCGAGCGCGCCACCCGCGCCGACACCGTCGAGCTGTGGCACCGGATCTCGACGGCGGAGGACGCTGAGTGGACGCGCCGCTACCACTCGCTGGACCCGGCGGAACAGGCGTTCGGCGGGCGCATCGAGATCACGCTCACGGACGGGTCGACCATCGTCGACGAGATCGCCGTCGCCGACGCCCACCCGCTCGGCGCCCGGCCGTTCGCGCGCGCCGACTACGTCCACAAGTTCCGCACGCTCGCCGCTGACGTCCTCGACCCGGAGGAGATCGAGCGTTTCCTCGCGCTCGCCGAACGTCTCCCGGAACTCGACGCCGACGAGGTCAAGCAGCTGAGCATCCAGGCCGCCTCCGGGGTCCTCGCCTCGGCACCCCACCCGAACGGCCTGTTCTGATGCCGGCCGACCTCCAGAAGGGACTGCGCTGATGCTGTACAGCGAGACCACGCCGGCCGAGAAGCGCCGGCTGTTCCGCGAGCGACTCGCCACCGGTGAGCTGCTGCGCTTCCCGGGCGCGTTCAACCCGCTCTCGGCGAGGCTCATCGAACAGAAGGGCTTCGACGGCGTCTACATCTCCGGCGCGGTGCTCTCCGCCGACCTCGGGCTGCCCGACATCGGACTGACGACCCTCACCGAGGTCGCCGGTCGCGCCAAGCAGATCGCCCGGATGACCGAGCTGCCCGCGATCGTCGACGCCGACACCGGCTTCGGGGAGCCGATGAACGTCGCACGCACCGTCCAGGAGATCGAGGACGCCGGGCTCGCCGGGCTCCACATCGAGGACCAGGTCAACCCGAAGCGCTGCGGCCACCTCGACGGCAAGCAGGTCGTCGACACCTCCACTGCGCTCGGCCGGATCCGTGCCGCCGTGGACGCCCGGCGAGACCCGAACCTGCTCATCATGGCGCGCACCGACATCGCCGCCGTCGACGGGCTCGACGCCGCGATCGACCGGGCCAAGCAGCTCGTCGACGCCGGAGCCGACGCGATCTTCCCCGAGGCGATGCGGTCGCTCGAGGAGTTCGCCGCCGTCCGCGACGCGGTCGACGTGCCGATCCTCGCCAACATGACGGAGTTCGGCAAGAGCGAGCTGTTCACGACTCAGCAGCTCGCCGATGTGGGCGTGAACCTCGTCATCTGGCCGGTGTCGCTCCTCCGCATCGCGATGGGCGCCGCCGGTCGCGCGCTCGACACGCTGAACGACGAGGGCTCGCTCACGAGCAAGCTCGGTGAGATGCAGCACCGTGCCGACCTCTACGAACTGATCGACTACGAGGGCTACAACCGCTTCGACACCTCGGTCTTCAACTTCACCATCGACCGGTAGGCGTCCCCGCGCCGGTGAACACCGCCTGGGTCTCCGCTCCCCGAGCTTGTCGAGGGGCGAGCCGGGTGCCAAGCTCGACCGACGCGCGGAGGACGCGCGCAGGCAGTACGCAAAGGAGCAACGCATGACCGAAGCGACCAGCGACATCAAGAAGGGTCTCGCCGGCGTCGTCGTCGACGTGACGAGCGTCTCGAAGGTGAACCCGGAGACGAACTCCCTGCTCTATCGCGGGTATCCGGTCCAGGAGCTCGCCGAGCACTGCAGCTTCGAGCAGGTCGCGTACCTGCTCTGGAACGGTGAACTGCCCACGGACGCCGAACTCGCGGAGTTCACGGCGTCGGAGCGGGGCCAGCGCGCGCTGGACGACAACGTCAAGGCGGCCATCGACCTCCTCCCGACCGAGAGCCACCCGATGGACGCCCTCCGCACGGCCGTCAGCGTGATCGGCGCGAACGACCCGACCGCCGAGACCAACACCCCCGAGACCAACGCGGTGAAGGCCGCGAGCCTGTACGCGAAGCTGCCGGCGATCGTCGCCTACGACCAGCGCCGCCGCCACGGCCTCGAGCTCGTCCCGCCGCGCGACGACCTCGGCTACAGCGCGAACTTCCTCTTCATGACCTTCGGCGAAGAGGCCGATCCGGTCGTCGTCGAGGCGTTCGACGTCTCGATGATCCTCTACGCGGAGCACTCCTTCAACGCGTCGACGTTCACCGCCCGGGTCATCACCTCGACCCTCAGCGACCTGTACTCGGCGGTCACCGGTGCGATCGGCGCGCTCAAGGGCGCCCTGCACGGTGGGGCGAACGAGGCCGTCATGCACGTCTTCGACGAGATCGGGACGGCTGACCAGGCCAGCGCCTGGCTCGACGCGGCGCTCGCCGAGAAGCGCAAGATCATGGGCTTCGGACACCGGGTCTACAAGAACGGCGACTCGCGCGTGCCGACGATGCTCAAGGCGCTCGAGCGGCTCGCGGAGCACTACGGCAAGCCCGAGATCCTCGAGCTGTACACGACGCTCGAAGCGGACATGGTCGCGCGGAAGAACATCAAGCCGAACCTCGACTACCCCTCGGGCCCGGCGTACAACCTGATCGGGTTCGACACGGCCACGTTCACGCCGCTGTTCGTCGCCGCTCGGATCGTCGGGTGGACGGCGCACATCGCCGAGCAGCTGGCGTCGAACGCGCTCATCCGTCCGCTGTCCGAGTACGTCGGGCCAGACGAGCGGCACGTGCCGACCGACTGAGGACGAGTTCTCCACAGATTCGGCGGCAGCCCCCACGGCGATATTCCAGATGAGTAGCCTCGGTCCTCGTGACTGCTCTGATCCGTGCTCCGCGCTCCCTGCTCCGGCGCTCCACGCTCTCGGCCCTGGCCGCCGCGACCATCCTGCTCACCGCGGTGGGACTCCCGGGTCCGGCGTCGGCTGCTCCGCCCGTCGGGTCCATCGCGGACCAGCAGGAGCACGACGACGGACCCGGTGACGCGTTCGGCGCCGGGGACGTCCCCGGTGCGTCGGACGCCGTGGCCCCCGCGGCCGGCTCGTCTCGCGTGATCGGCAAGCTCGTCCTGCAGAACCGTTCCAGCGGATCCTCGGCGTACGTCGGGCTCTCCTCGCCGGAGTCGGGTCGCAACGTCCAGCGGCTGTACTCGTCCTCGGTGGGCGGAGCAGCGTCGCTCGCGGGAACGTATTCCCTCCCTGCCGTCGGCGCGGCCGGGCCGATCACCGGCACGGGAACGTCCTCGACGCTCTGCCTGACGCCCGCCGGCGACGGCTCCCGCGCGCTCGTCGCAGCCCGGACGTGCACCGGTTCCCCGTCGCAGGACTTCGAGTGGCGGTACGTCTCGAACACGTGGGTGGCCGGCTACGCCCTGTACCCGGTGTCGAGTCCGTACTCCTTGGGCGGTACGGACAACGACACCTTCGTCGAGCTCACGATGGACGCGCTCACCGATGTCGTCGTGGAGTCGCAGCTGGCCCCGATCGAGCCGTTCGAACTGCGGACCCCGGCGATCGGCGCCACGGTGGACACGCCGACCCCCACGTTCAGCGGTATCGGGCAGCCCGGATCGTCCGTCTCGATCCGCACCGACGCGCAGGCCCTGCTCGCGAGCACGAACGTCCCCCTGGACTCGACCTCCTGGTCGGTTCCGTCGATCCGGCTCGAGCCCGGCCGCTACACGGGAACCGCGACCCAGAGCGGGACCGGTTCGGATGTCCAGGTGCGTTTCGACTTCACGGTCCCGTCGCCGCTCGCGCCCGGCGCCTCGATCCCCAGACCGACGCTCGCCCCCGGTCAGTCCGTGGAGGTGGCGGCGACGTTCAACGCCGATGCCGGTGGTCAGCGTATCGACGTCTACCACCCGGTGTACACGCGGATCACCGCGGTCGACCACCCGGCCTTCACGCTCGACGCGTTGGGCTTCGGGGGTGTCTTGCCGGTCGGCGCGACCACGCTGAGGTTCACGCTGCGGGCGAACGACGACGCTCCCGTCGGCGAGGCCACGGGCGGCAAGGTCACCTACGGTTCCTCCCGCATCACGATCGCCGACTTCACGGCGAACATCGTCCGGGCACCGGACGAGCCGATCGCCCCTCTGGTGGTCGAGTCGCCGAGGCGCAGCGAGACGATCAGTGAGACGACCCCAGTGTTCCGTGGGACCGGCGAGCCGGGGTCGCGCGTCGAGATCCGTGGCGCGTGGGGCGACGTCCTCGGCTCAGTGGAGCGGGTCGACGCGAGCGGTTCTTGGTCGATCACCTGGAACAAGAGCCTCCTGCCGAGCCGGTATGCCGGAGGCACCGTGAAGCAGTTCGTGGACGGGGTGCCGACGCACACCTTCGTGTACGACTTCACGATCGTCCAGCCCCGACTCGTCGTCACCTCGCCGAGAGTCGGCGACACCCTCACCGGCACCAGGCCGGTGTTCACCGGTACGGCGAACCCGGGGGCGCGGGTGCAGATCACGGGCGCGTGGGGCACCGACCTCGGCTCCGCGATCGCCGACCCACGGACCGGGGAGTGGACCATCACCTGGCCGCGTGACTATCTCCCGGCGCGGTACTTCGGCGGCACCGTGACCGAAACCGTCGCCGGCAAGGTCATCGCCTCGTCCGGGTACGACTTCACCCTCACCCAGTGAGCTGACCATCGAGCCGCCGGCCCGGCGTCACTGCACCGGGCCGGCGGCTCCTGCCTCCCCCTACCGAGCCTCCGAAGGAGCACCCATGCCCAAGCAACCCACCCTCCTCGCCGCCGCGGGCCTCGTCGTCATCGCCCTCGCCGGATGCACCGACGCGGATGCGACGTCGACGACGAGCGCGTCACCGACGGTCGCCGCCGAGTCCACCACCGGTTCCGAGTACACGATCCCTGACGTCACCGGTGAGTGCGTCGACGGCACGGCGACCATTGTCGACGACAGCTCGAACGTGACCGTCGACGGCGACTGCGAGAACGTCGTCGTGGAGGCCTCCAACAGCATCGTGACCGTGACGGGAGCCGTCGTGAACCTCTCGTTCAACAGCTCCATCACCCTCGTGAACGTCTCGACCGTCGACAACGTCACGTTCGTCGAGGGAGCCAACGGCAACAAGGTCGCGACCTCGTCGGCGCCGGTGGTCACCGACAGTGGGGAGGGCAACACCGTCGCCGCTGACTGACCGTCGGCGATCCGGTCCAGGTGTGTCGGACGCCACACGTCGCCAGGCGTCCCAGGACCCGGGTGTTGTCGAGTCTGGACAACCGTGGTGCACGAGGCCGCGCCGGCGGGATACGGTCGCATCCGTGCACCTCATCTTCCGCACCATCGCCATGTTCCTGCAGTCCCGCCGTCGAGCCCGCCGCGGCGAGCGCCTCGACACCTGGGACGTCGGACGGATCCGGTTGCGCGTGCTGCCGACCGACCTCGACGTCCTCGGCCACATGAACAACGGTGTCTACCTGTCGATCTTCGACCTCGGCCGGTTCGACCTCCTGATCCGGAACGGACTCTGGGATCGCTTCAAGCGCCTGGGCTGGTACCCGGTGGTGTCGAGCGAGAGCATCACCTTCCGGAAGTCGCTGCAGCCCTGGCAGCGTTTCGCCGTCGAGACCCGGGTCACGGGCTATGACGACAAGGGTGTGTTCATCGAACACCGGGTGGTCGTGGGCGGGGAGATCTACACCCAGGCCCTCGTGCGAGGTCGGTTCCTCAAGCGCTCGGGCGGCGTGGTGGCGCTCGCGGAGCTCATCGAGCTCACCGGCCCGGCTCCAACCGACCTCCCTGCGTGGCAGGCGCAGTGGGCGAGGGATGTCGCCCTGCCGCCCACGAAGGCGTCGGCTCCGAGCGACTGGTGAACCGGAAGAGTCGGTCGACATACTGGATTAAGCAACTGGAATACTTGTAGGCTGACCGCGTTCGTTCGCGAACGCTCCGCCGGTGCGTCCGGACGGCTCTCCCTCGGGTCGTCTCGGGCGCACCCTTGCGAAAGGTCGCCCATCGCCCATGAAACTCCCCATCCCCATCGCCATCGTGAGTCTGCTCGGCATGACGGCGAGTCTGCTCACCGGTCCGGCCGCCCGAGCCGCCGGGCCGGCGCCTGACACGACCCCGGCGGTGTCCTCGGTCGAGGGCAGGTTCGTCGGCCA
>Ga0308163_10004218_pt1 | contig 11561 bp, 13 predicted proteins | sample PhyTR1_FD_201037 | JGI IMG/M metagenome (GOLD analysis project Ga0308163, IMG submission 201037) | Phyllosphere microbial communities from UC Gill Tract Community Farm, Albany, California, United States - DLSLT.R1 | ecosystem: Host-associated > Plants > Phyllosphere > Unclassified | place: USA... | reverse complement strand
ACACCGTTCACTCTCCACCCCGACCATCCAGCTTCAAGCGCCGGGGGCCTTGTTATCCTTGCGACCTTCATGTATACGCAGCCCATCAAATTGGGAAGCCGTGACACAACGTGTCTCCGGCTTCATGTATTGAATTGGGTCCGCCGATGCAATTGCGGCAAAAAGACCCCCCGGCAAGCAGGAAGACCGTCATGAAGGCTAACATTCATCCCGAGTACCACAAGATCAAGGTCGTCATGACTGACGGCACCGAATACGAAACCTTTTCGACCTGGGGTTCGGAAGGTCAGGTCATGAACCTGGAAATCGATTCCAAGTCGCACCCGGCCTGGACCGGCGGCAACCAGCAGCTCATGGACCGTGGCGGCCGTCTCTCCAAGTTCAACAAGCGTTTCGGCGGCCTCGGCCTCTAATCTTCGCTTGCATATGTCTTCAAGAAAGCCCGGTCGTAAGATCGGGCTTTTTTGTTGGCTAAGCGACTTTGTTGTCCCGTGACTTTTCTTTTTGCGCGCCGGGATTAAACCGCGCGTCGCGGTGTTCTTCTCCTCAGGACCATCATCGTCCTAATAAGAGGAGAATGCGTCTTGAACCATCGTCTTTCGCTTCGGCGCCTCGCGCTCGTCTCGGTCCTCGCCTCAACCCTTGCCTCAACTCTGGCCTTAGGTTCGGGTGCTGCATCGGCGGCGCAATTTTCGTCGGCCGCCGGCCGCTACCGCATCGATCCGGCCTCCCGGATCGGCTTTTCGATTGCCCAGGTCGCGGGTCCTGGCATTAATGGCACGTTTCCCGGCATATCCGGCCGGTTTGATATCGATGCGGATCACCCGGCGCAGTCCTATGTGGAAATCACGCTCAATCCCGCCAGCGTCAAGACCGGGCAGGAGCGGGTCGAAAACTTCCTACGCTCCAGCGCCGTTTTCGGTGTCGCCGACTATCCGCAGATCACCTTCCGCTCCAGCCGCGTGGTGCAGGATGGGCCGCGCAGCGCCTTGGTCGAGGGCACTTTGACGGCCAAAGGTGTATCCAGGCCAGAGACCTTTTACGCGACCTTCGTCGAGCAGCAGGCGGGAACGGTTACCTTCCATGTCACCGGCAATATCTTCCGCGTTCCCTACGGCATGGGCATCGGCGTGCCGCTCTATTCCAACACCGTTGCCTTCGACATGGATCTGAAGGGCATTCGCTGAGGCGGGTTTCAAAAAAACAATGGGCGACCGGGATTAAACCCTCCGCCCAGGTGTTTCTCACATATCGGGCAAGATGTCCGAACCGTTCACCTCTTCCTCGTATCCTACTTTGAAAAGGACGATATCATGCGCCCACATCACCTGCTTCTGACTGGCGTTATCCTTGCTATCTCGGGTGCGGCAGCCTTTGCCGAGCCCTATGCCGGCGGCGCCGTTGTTGAGACCAAAACCGCCAAGGGCACGATCCTGACGGATGCCAAGGGCATGACGCTCTACACTTTCGACAAGGACAGCAGCGGTGCATCGGCCTGCTACGACGACTGCGCCAAGAAATGGCCGCCGCTTGAAGCCAAGAAGGGTGACAAGGCTGAGGGCGATTACAAGCCGATCACCCGCAAGGACGGCACGATGCAGTGGTCGCATGACGGCAAGCCGCTCTACCGCTGGCAGATGGACAAGAAGGCTGGCGACATGACCGGCGACGGTGTCGGCCGCGTCTGGCACACCGCCAAGGAATAGGCTCAGATATGCCCGACTTTCTGGACGAAATCGCAGGCTGCGTTCCGGGGCTTCGGCGCTATGCCCATGCCTTGACGCATGACCGCGACGTGGCCGACGATCTCGTTCAGGACTGTCTTGAGCGGGCGATCCGCAAGAAGGGGCTGTGGCGTCCGCAAGGACCGCTGCGGCCCTGGCTCACCCGGGTGCTGCTCAACATCTACCGCAACAATCTGCGCGATCGCCGCCGCCGGCCTGTTGCCGTGCCGATCGAGGATGTGGCAGGTGAATTGTCGGTGCCCGCCGCTCAAGGCGGCCGGCTGGCCTTGGCCGAGATGGCACGGGCAATAGACCAGCTATCGCCGGAGCAGCGGGAAGCGCTGCTTCTCGTCGTCGTCGAGGGCATGAGCTACAGCGAGGCGGCCGATGTGCTCGGCATTCCCCTGGGCACGTTGATGTCGCGGCTTGGCCGGGCGCGTGCCGCCTTGAGCCGGCTGACCGAGGGCGACGAACCGAAGTTGAGGGTGATCAAATGAGACATGGCGAGCCAGGCATGACAGAAAGCGACCTTATTGCCTTTGCCGACGGACGGCTCGGCGATGCCGAACACAAGGCCGTGGCCGATTATCTTACCGCCCATCCTGACGAGGCGCAGAAGGTGGAGCTATGGCGCCAGCAGAATGCTGCCCTGCAGGCGCTTTACGGCGCGGTCCCCAAGGAGCCGCTGCCGACCCGCCTCGACGTGCACGCTATCGACCGCCGCCTTCGCGAGGAGCGAACGGCCTGGCGCAATTTTGCCGCCGCCGCCGTGGTGATCCTCGCGGTCGGTATGACAGGCGGCTGGTTTGGCCGGGGTCTGTTGATATCGGGTCCTGCGGCCTCCGATCCGCTGGTGGCGGAAGCGACCCAGGCGCATCGTCTCTATGCCAGCGAAGTCATTCATCCCGTCGAAGTCAGGGCCGGAGAAGCACCGCAGCTGAAGACATGGCTGTCGAAGCGGCTCGACCGGCCGCTTGCCATTCCCGATCTCACGGCCGAGGGCTTTTCGCTGGTCGGCGGCCGGCTGCTGCCGAGCGCCGATGGTCCTGCGGCGCAGTTGATGTATCAGGATGAAAGCGGCCAGCGGGTGACGCTCTATATCGTCCCCTCCCGCGATGAACAGGAAACCGCGATCCGTTGGACAAGCATGAAGGCTGGGGCAGGCGGGCTGCAGGCGCTGTTCTGGAATGATGAAACCATCCGCTGCGCGCTGATCGGCGATCTGCCGAAGGACCGCATGCAGGTGCTTGCAAATGCAAGCTACAAACAGTTGAGCTGATCATGGCTATGGAAGAACCCTTGCGTTTCGCTGCCGAGCCAGTGCCGGATCCGGATCCGGCGCGGCAGACCTATGGCTGGCTCTCCATTGCCTTCCACTGGACGATTGCGCTGCTGTTCATCGGACAGATCGCCCTCGGTTATCTGATGTCGCGTCCCGATATCGATCCAGCGCTGCAGTTCAACCTTTTCCAGTGGCACAAGTCCTTTGGCTTTACCGTGTTGGCGCTTGCCGTTCCCCGCGTCGTCTGGTCGCTGGTCGGCACAAGGCCGAAGCCGATCGGCGGTAGCCGGCTGGAACGGTTTGCGGGGCGGGGCGCGCATCTCGCACTGATGTTGCTGACCGTGGCGGTGCCGCTGGCCGGCTGGGCCGTCGCCTCGACGTCACCGTTGCAGATCCCGAGCTATGTGTTTGATCTCGTCGTCATCCCCGGCTTGCCGATGACAATATCAGATCAAGCCGAGGCCTTCTGGACTGAAGTGCATGCGACGCTGGCCTATACGGCGGCGGGCCTGGTGCTGCTGCATGTGACGGCGGCATTCTGGCATCACGCTGTGCGCAGGGATGCAACGTTGCACCGGATGCTGCCAATCGTGAAGCGCAGGGGCGGGTAGAGCAACTATCTATCGATTTGGTGGCTTCGCACCCCCTCATCCCCCTGCCGGGGACTTCTCCCCGCTGGGGAGAAGAGAGCAAGGCGATCAAACTGAAGGTCATTCCGATTTAAGGGACTATGCAGTAGATCAGGCGCAAGACGCTGCTTTACACCTCTTCTCCCCAGCGGGGAGAAGGTGGCGCCCTCATTTAGTATAGAAATGGGCGGATGAGGGGGCGAAGCCGCGAAAACTTGCCTCAATTGCCGCTGATAGATTTTCAGAAAAATGCCTGAAAATAGAAAAAGGCGGGTTAAACCCGCCTTTTCTGCATCTTGCTCGCGTCACTGACGCTGAAACTTTGACAGTGCTCAGTTGGCGTTGAAGGCCGTGCGCAGCAGGTTGAGCTGAGCCTGGACGCTGTTTTCATTGTCCGGCACCATCGAGGTGTCGTTCGGACGGTAGATTTCGCGGTCGAGCAGGGCGATACGGTTCTGCAGGCGCAGCGAACGCTCGATCAGATCGCGGAAGGATTCCGGCAGATCGTTCCAGCCGGGCGCATTGCGGTCGACGTTGAAGCCGTCGAGGCGAACCTTGCTCTTTTCTGAGATAACCTGATCGCGCGACATTTCGCCATTGTTCACGGCGCGCTGCAGAAGCAGCCAGGATGCCATCTGCATCAGACGGGTGGTGAGACGCATCGACTCGGCAGCATAAAGCACGGAAGCCATGCGCGGCAGCACCTTTGCGGCAGACCGGCCAGGTCCATCCAGATAGGCTGCTGTTTCTTCGACCAGTCCCATGCCTTCAGCGTAGGTAGCCTTGAACTGCGACGACGAAGCAGCGCGCCCGGCAAAGCTGACCGTATTCAATCCAAGTTCCGACATCGACATTTTCCCTGTCTTACGCATCACTTTTTGAGATAGCGCGGCGGTTAACGAAGTCCAGCGCCAATTCCATGGGTGAACGATGCTACCAATACCCGAAATGCGCAAGCCGTTTCTTAAGAAAGGGTTAATTCCCACAGTTTTAGGTAAAGTCGACAAGCGCAAAAAAAGAGCCGCAAAAGCGGCTCTCAAGGTAAAACAGGGAGAAAAATCAGACCAAATCGCCATCAGGTGAAACTGTCTGAATCCAGAAGAACCGGACAGGTTTTACATTCGCATAAAATGCTTAATATTTGCTTAATACTGCATCGGGATAGATCAGTTCTGCCTTGGTTTCGATGGTCTGGGCCTGGTCATTGGTGACCTGTTACCTCCCGCGACACCTGTAATATTTTGACCCAAGGCGTGCTACTTTGAAGTGCGAAACAGCGATTCCGCCGCCATTTTACCGGCGAGCTTGCCTTCTTTTGCCGATTCGAGACGGTTAATTTCTTGTTTCAGAAGGGTGATTCGCGCGTCGATTTCGCTCGCGGAGAGCAGCGAAAGGTCGCAACCGATCTCGTGTTCTGCCGGTTTGCGCGGGCGGTCCGGGTCTTCGATCATGGCTCGATCTCCTTGGTTGCGGTGTCCTCCGCATTGATTTCGTCCCGTTCGGCCCTGGGGTCAAGGGTGACCGATTGCGGGGTGGCCATCAAGGTAGAGACCGGTCCGGTGCCGGAGAAGGTTTCCTTATCTTCAGTCTTCAAGGTCGGCCGCGCCCGGCTGCGAATGATGGCATAGGCAACGAGCAGGCCATGGGCGGTAGCGGTAACTGCAAACAGCGCATGGGGACCGAACCAGGTCATCACCGGGCCACCGATCGTTGGGCCGATGATTGTGCCGATGCCAAACAGCAGCAGAAGGCCGCCGGAGACTTTGACGAAATCGCCGCTGTCGGCAAAGTCGTTGGCATGGGCGACGGCGATCGGATAGAGCGCATTGGCGGCCGCGCCGTAGAGGGCGACGAGCGGGATCAGGAACAGTGCCGTCTGCGGCCGCAGCACCAGCAGCAGCAGGGCCGCAAACAGCGCCACGCAGGCAATGCCGGCCAGAACATAGCGACGGTCGGTGTGATCGGACAGGCGCCCGGCCGGAAACTGCGCGGCGGCGCCCGAAAAGATGGTGATGCTGAGCATTGTGGCGATCATTGCGTCGTGCAGGCCGACGCGGGCGCCAAATACCGCCACCAGCGTGCCATAGGCGCCATTGGCGATACCGATCAGCAGAATGCCGACGAATGAGACCGGCGAATTGCGATACAGTTTCGGCAGGTCGAGCTTCACCGATTTCAGCGGCTGCGGCGAGGCGGCGTTGGACATGGTGGTGGGCAGCATGGCCAGGCAATAGAGAATGCCGCAGATCATGAACAGCGTCGTGGTGTGGACATTGCCGAAAGCAACCATCATCTGGCCGCCGACAACGCCAAGCAGGGTCACTGAAATATAGAAGGAGAAGATCGAGCCGCGGCTCTCGTTGCTGGCCCGCTCATTCAGCCAGCTTTCGATGATCATCGAGGTGCCGGCGGTGCAGAAGCCGGTCAGCGCGCGCAATCCCACCCAGGAATATTCTTCGACCACCAGGCCTGTTATCAGGGAGATGATGGCGATGACCGCGATAAAGCTGGAAAAGGCCCTGACATGGCCGACCCGCATGACCAGCTTCGGAGCGAAGAAACAGCCGAGAACGAAGCCGCTGGCCCAGGCGGTGCCGAGCAGGCCGAGCACTTCGTTGGAATAGCCCTCCGCCGAGCCGCGCACCGGCAGAAGCAGGCCGTGCAGTCCGTTGCCGAGAAACAGAAACAGCGTACCGAGCAGCAGCGAGAGAACGGGAAAGAGATTTCGGGTCATGCGCAATCACTTCGAGATGGAGCGGACAAGGGCCGGACTGGGCGGAAGGCGGTAACGTGCCTCATTATTTTCGCGAATGGGGTCGATTTATGGATTTTCTCACGCTGCCGTTACTGCGACGTTACAGAATAGGATTTCCTGGCGATTTCCAAGGGTGTTTTGCCGAGATGGGATGTGCGGCGTCGGAAGTGGGCTTTGCTTTCTCGCTCAACCATCCTACAGACCGCCGAAATGCCTTGGAAGAGACCTGCCACCAACCGAGCGATACACCATGAGCAAAGCCATTTCCGCCTTTCTGATGCTGGTCATGCTCGTGCAACTGATCCGGCCGCTCGGTCTGCCCGGTCTGCGCAAACGCCTCGATTTCTGGAAGCTTGCGGTGGTGGCCTTTGTCATCTGGACGGTGACGCTGCTGCTGCGGCCCTGACGCCACAGCCCGTTTCACACTTTCTGATCCGCTGCGTGAACCATAGCCACCAGCACATCTGTCTGGGCGATCATGCCGACCAGCTTGTGCTGGGCGTTGATGACCGGCAGGTGATGCAAACCGGCCTCGGCGAAGGTGACGATCGCATCGGCAAGCGGAGCGTCCGGGGTTACCGATTTGACCGGCGTGGTCATGATATCCTTGACGGTGCCATTTGGCGCACTCGCTCCTTGCAGGGCAAGTGCCAGGCGGCGGCCAAAGCCTATCGTCGGCTTGCCGCGCATCCAGCTGGCCTTGTCGATCAGATCCGTCTGGGTGACGATGCCGAGAATGGTCGCGTCTTCGGCGGTGACGGGCAAGGCTTTCACCCGGCTTTGGCGCAACCGGTGCAGCGCTTCGCTGAGGCTGGTATCGGGCGATAGCGCTGTTATGCCGGGTACCATGATCTGGCCGCAGGTTGCGTGGCTCGAGCGGCGGCGATAGGCGCGCAACTCGGTACGGCGCAGAATGTCTTCGAGATCGTCGCGGTCGATGTCGAGAAAGGCATCATTGTCCTTCAGCACGTCGTCGAGGTCCTGGCGCTGAAAGGCGGCGCGGTCGGCAAAGCCGGGCGGTTCCGGCGGCAAAGTCGGCCGGGCGCGATGCGGGTAGCGGCGTCCGACCAGCCTGTTATAGGCGAGCGCGCTCAACAGCAGGATCAGCGAATTGCCCAGCACGGGCCAGAGCACGAAACCGTAGCCAAGCCCATGAATGGCGGGGCCGCCTAGCACCGCCGTCAGCGCGATGGCGCCGCTCGGCGGATGCAGGCAGCGCAGGGCGATCATCGCCGCGATCGCACCGCTGATGGCCAGCGCGCTGGCAATGAACGGATCAGGTATCAATTTGGCAATGGTCACGCCGATCAGCGCCGCACAGAGATTGCCGCCGATGATCGACCAGGGCTGTGCCAGCGGGCTTGCCGGCACGGCAAACAACAGCACGGCCGAGGCGCCCATGGGTGCGACAAGCACTGGCAGGCTTGAGGATGGTCCGAGCGCAAAGGCGCTGATGAGCCCGGTCAGAAAAATACCGAGCAGCGCCCCAACCGCCGACCGGGCCTGTTCGGCATAGCTGATCGATGTCACATGCGGGGTGAGGGACGAGAACAGGCGTTTCCACGCGTTCGTGCTGCCTGGCTGCATGCTGCCGTTCTCCTCCATAAAGCGTCCCGGCATTTTGCTGGCAGGCTCTCATCATCGTTGCGACCGTTATCAGCCTCGCTGTATCGGTTTCAAGTCCGCGCTGTCGCAAAAGCAAAAGCCCCGCCGGTGAGGGCGAGGCTTCAGATCGATCAAATCTTGAAGGACTGCTTAAGCGGCCTTTTCCAGATCCTGCTTCCAGGTGCCGGTTGCGGCAAGGCTGTTCATGCGGGCGCGGTGGGTGAAGGCGCGCTGGCCAGCGGCGACGTTTTCGCTGCGGCCGCCCCAGGCCTTCAGGGCGCTGTCCTGCAGGGCGCGACCATACGAATAGGTCAGTGCCCAAGGCAGGTCGTAGCCGGCATTCATGGCCGAGAGATGGGCGGTTGCTTCTTCGGTGCTCTGGCCGCCGGACAGGAAGGCGATGCCGGGAACGGACGCGGGAACGGTTGCCTTCAGCACCTTGACGGTTGCGGCAGCAACTTCGTCCACGGAAGCCTTGCGGGCGTTCTTGCCGTCGATGATCATGTTCGGCTTCAGGATCATGCCTTCCAGCTTGACGCGGGCATCATAGAGATCCTGGAACACGGTGCGCAGCACCCATTCGGTGACTTCTGCGCATTTGGCAATGTCGTGGGTGCCCGGTGCGCCGTCCATCAGCACTTCAGGCTCGACGATCGGTACAATGCCGGCTTCCTGGCAGAGAGCGGCGTAGCTGGCGAGCGCCTGGCTATTGGCCTTGATCGAACCCCATGTGGGCAGGCCGTCGGCAATGGCGATGACGCCGCGCCACTTGGCGAACCGAGCACCGGCCTTGTAGTAATTGGTGAGACGCTCGCGCAGGCCGTCGAGGCCTTCGGTCAGGGTTTCGCCGGGAAAGCCAGCCATTGGCTTGGCGCCGATGTCGACCTTGATGCCGGGAATGGAACCGGCAGCCTTGATGATGTCGACGAAAGGCGTGCCGTCGGCTGCCTTTTGATAGAGGGTTTCTTCATAGAGAATGACGCCGGAAATGTATTTCTTCATCGCCTCGTCGGACCGGAACAGCATTTCGCGGTAGTCGCGCCGGCTGGTCTCGGTGGATTCAAGCCCGATTGTGTCGAAACGTTTCTTGATGGTGGACGTGGATTCGTCCGCTGCCAAAAGGCCCTTGCCATCAGCCATCATCTTAACGGCGATGTCTTCAAGTCTCTCACTCATAATCCATGCTCCCAAAAACGTTACCACTGGGGTAATCGCGTAACAGATGTTTTTGGCAAGGAAAATGGGTGCTTAAGTCATTGAAACGATTGAAATCGTTTCAATCGTTTTAAAATTCAAAATTTTTTAAACAAATTTCAGGTGCGGCCTTTGTTCCGGCCGCACCCGAATTTTTTTGGTATGGTTAAGCCGACTGCAGTACGGCCACGCCCGGCAGCTCTTTGCCTTCCATCCATTCCAGGAAGGCGCCACCGGCGGTCGAGACATAGGAGAAGTCGTCGGCAACGCCAGCATGGTTGAGCGCCGAGACGGTATCGCCGCCCCCGGCAACCGAGACCAGCTTGCCGGCCTTGGTGCGCTCGGCGGCATGCTTGGCAGCCGAAACGGTGGCGGTGTCAAACGGGGTGATTTCGAAGGCGCCGAGCGGACCGTTCCAGACCAGGGTGGCAGCCTTGCTGATCCAGTCGTTGACCAGTGCCACCGACTGCGGGCCGACATCAAGCATCATAGCGTCGGCGGGAATGGCCGATACGCTGACGGTTTCATTGGCGGCATTGGCCTTGAATTCGCGGGCGACGACGCCGTCGACCGGGAGCACGATGGTGCAGCCGGCGGTTTCGGCTTCGATCATGATCTGCTTGGCGGTCGCGGCGAGATCATGCTCGCAAAGCGACTTGCCGACATCAATGCCCTGGGCGGCGATGAAGGTATTGGCCATGCCGCCGCCGATGACGAGCGCGTCGACCTTCTTTACCAAGTTCATCAGCAGGTCGATCTTGGACGAGACCTTGGCGCCGCCGACGATGGCAACGACCGGATGGGTTGGCTGTCCCAAGCCCTTCTCGAGCGCTTCGAGCTCCGCCTGCATGGTGCGGCCGGCATAGGCGGGCAGCAGATGGGCAAGGCCCTCTGTCGAGGCATGGGCGCGGTGTGCGGCCGAGAAAGCGTCATTGACATAGATATCGCCGTTCTTGGCGAGTTCCGCCGTGAAATTGGCGTCGTTCTTTTCCTCTCCCTTGTGGAAGCGGGTGTTTTCGAGCAACAGCACATCGCCGTTGTTGAGCGCGGCGACGGCGTTGGCGGCGGACTCACCGATGCAGTCGTCGGCGAAGGCCACGGCCTGGTCGAGCACTTCTTCCACGGCGGAAATGATCTGCGACAGCGACATATCGGCAACCGGCTCGCCCTTCGGACGGCCGAAATGGGCCAGCAGGATCACCTTGGCGCCCTTGGCGGACAGTTCCTTGATGGTCGGCGCGACGCGCTCGATGCGGGTTGCGTCGGTGACCTTGCCACCGGAAACCGGCACGTTCAGGTCGACGCGCAACAGCACGCGCTTGCCGGCGATATCGTGGAGATCGTCGAGTGTCTTGAAAGCAGGCATAGTGAAATTCCCGTGTTGAATGTCGAGACGGTACGCTGCGCCGGACCTTACACCGGTTCGGCCAAGAGGCAAGACTTTCAGCCTACCCAAGAACTGCCGCTGACAGCTCGAAAATGGCAATTCCTGAACAAGCTGAGACTATAGAGGTTGCCTTACCAAGTGGGGTCCGCAACTTTTTTGTCCGTGGTTTACCCCCCTCTGTCCTACCGGACATCTCCCCCTCAAGGGGGGAGATCGCCAAGGATTGGGCTTCCAATCCACATCATCTCCCGCAAGATCCGTTCAGGAGGAGCGCGGGGCCACTCCATCCGATCTCCCTCCTTGAGGGGGAGATGCCTGGCAAGGCAGAGGGGGGTAGGCCACAAATAAAAACGCTTGCGTCGTGGACTCTACAGTGCGGTCTTAGGTTCACGCCCAGAAATCGGGGATGGTCTCGGCAAGCCGTGGCCCGATGCGCAAGGGCGCGATCTTTTCGGCCAAGCCCGTGCTGTCGGAAATCTCCACGCCGACGCCGCAGATGGTTGCCGGGCCATGAGCAGCTTCAAACCGGCCCTTCGGCATTTTCGAGATGAACCGGTTGAGCGGCTCTTCCTTTTCCATGCCGAGCGAGGAATCGTAATCGCCGCACATGCCGGCATCGGACATATAGGCTGTGCCGCCGTTGAGGATCTGGTGATCGGCAGTCGGGACATGGGTATGGGTGCCGACCACGAAGCTGGCGCGGCCATCGACGAAATGGCCGAAGCATTGCTTCTCGCTGGTGGCCTCGGCGTGGAAATCGAAGATGATGGCGTCGGCCTGTTCCTTCAGCGGACAAGCGGCGAGGATGGTTTCAGCCGACTTGAAGGGGTCGTCCAGCTCCGGATGCATGAAGACGCGGCCCATGATATTGGCAACCAGCACGCGCGCGCCATTGCGCGCATAATAAAGACCGGAGCCCTTGCCGGGCGTGCCTGCCGGATAATTGGCGGGGCGCAGGAACTGGTCGTGACGGCCGGAAAAGGTG
>Ga0308163_10004217_pt1 | contig 11565 bp, 13 predicted proteins | sample PhyTR1_FD_201037 | JGI IMG/M metagenome (GOLD analysis project Ga0308163, IMG submission 201037) | Phyllosphere microbial communities from UC Gill Tract Community Farm, Albany, California, United States - DLSLT.R1 | ecosystem: Host-associated > Plants > Phyllosphere > Unclassified | place: USA... | reverse complement strand
AGGTGCGTTTGTGCGCACATCGGCAAACGGCAATATCGACTTTAGGAAGTGCTCATTTTTTTCAATGATGACCTCGACCCGGCTGCCGGTTTTAAACCTGCATGGCCATCACGTCCTTGTACGCCGTCAGCAGGCGGTTACGCACTTGCACGCCCATCTGGAATGCCACGCTGGCTTTCTGTGAATCGGCCATCACATCACTGAGCGATACGGACTGATCCCCCGCCTGGAAGGCATTTGACTGGTTGGTGGCGGTGGACTGCATCTGGTTGATACGGCGCAGCGATGCCTCGAGTTCGCCGCCGAAGCCGCTGGCGGCTCCCGTGCCGATGCTGGTTGTGCTTGCGCCTTCGGCCTGCTGGGCAAGGCTGGCCAGCTGTTGCAAGGCGTTAGTCAGGGCGGACGAGTTCATGGCGCAAGCTCCGTATGTAGCTATGAGGCCAGCAGATTAACAAGGCAGGCACCATGGGCATTCGTCCAATTGACCACAAAAGCATCGGCTTTTCCGGTCTTTAGCTGCGGGCATTTTCGCCAGAATGACCATCAGCCAGCCGTCCCGAATCGTCATCGAAGAGGGGGCTGATCGACTACTACCGCCAGCGGATTGTGCAATGTCTTTCGTACCGGCCCCAGCCTTGCTATCGAGGTGTTCGTGAGTACCGCAGTCCCGGTCAAAGGTGCTCCAAAACTCGTCCCGCCCCTGGCTCCAGCCCGGCCGTGGGAAGCGTTGATGACCCTGTTCCGCAATCAACCCCTGCTGCCCTTGTTGCTGGCGGGCGCGGCGGCGATCGCGATTGTCGTCGCGTTGCTGTTGTGGGCGCGGCAGCCGGAATATCGCGTGTTGTTTTCCAGCCTCAGCGAGGCTGACGGCGGGCAGATCATCAGTGAGCTGGAGAAACGCAACGTTCCCTATCGCCTGAGCGAAGGCGGCAACGCCATTATGGTGCCCGGGGAGAAGATGAATGCCTTGCGCCTGCAACTGGCCGAGCAGGGTTTGCCCAAGGGCGGCAGCGTGGGTTTCGAGTTACTGGACAAGCAGGCGTTCGGCGTCAGCCAGTTTGCTGAACATTTGAATTATCAACGCGGCCTGGAAGGCGAGCTGGCGCGGACCATCGAGTCTCTGGGGCCGGTGTCCAAGGCGCGGGTGCACCTGGTCATGGCCAGGCAATCGGTGTTTGTCCGTGATCGCGAAACGGCGCGGGCATCGGTGGTATTGACCCTGCAGACCGGTCGGGAGCTGGGTCAGAGCCAGGCCAGCGCGATTGTGCATCTGGTGTCTTCCAGCGTGCCGGAACTGAGTGTGGATGCGGTCACCATCGTCGATCAGAACGGGCGCCTGCTGACTCAGACCAATGGCAACGACAATGGCCTGGACGGCTCGCAACTCAGTTACGTGCGTGAGATCGAACGCACCTACCAACAGCGCATCGAGGACATTCTGACCCCGCTGTTGGGCAATCAGAACGTCCACGCCAAAGTGGTCGCCCAGGTGGATTTTTCCAGCCGCGAAAGCACCGCCGAGCGCTATGCGCCCAATCAGGACAGCAACGAGTCGGCGGTACGCAGCAAGCAGGTGACTGAGCACGTTCAGGAAGGTGACGAGAGCGGGCGCGGTGTGCCGGGTGCGCTGACCAACACGCCACCCAATACTCCCGCGCCGACCCGTGCCAATGCGCCGGTGCCGGCTGCCAATAACACCAATGCCGCGGCGGCGAACGCTGCGCCAGCTGCTGGCTCTGAGGCCAAATCGAAAACCCTGCAAAGCGAACGCATGATCAACTATGAAGTTGATCGCAACGTCGAGCACGTCAAACAGGGGCAGGGCAACATTCAGCGCCTGACCACCGCGGTGGTGGTCAACTACCGCACCGTCCTCAAGGATGGCGTCGCGACTCCCGAGCCGTTGAGCAAGGAAGAGCTGGAGAACATCAATAATCTGGTGCGTCAGGCCATGGGCTTCACGGAAAGCCGGGGCGATGCCCTGCAAGTGATCAACAGCCCGTTTGTCGAAACCGACACCGCTGTCGCCGAGCAGCCCTGGTGGAAAACACCTGAGGCCTACAACCTGCTGACCAGCGGCTTGCGCTATCTGCTGGTGGCCTTCGCCGCGTTGATGCTCTGGCTGCTGGTGCTCAGGCCAATGCAGCGGCGCAATGCCGACCGGCATGACCGGAACATGCAGGACGACATGGACATGGACGACTCGGGCACTGCCATGGTGCCAAGCGGCATGGGCACTGCGGTCATGGTCTCGAACCAGGACGGCACGCCACACAAGCTGCCTCGCAAGTCGGCGCTCTATGAGCAGAACATGCAAAGCCTGCAACAGATTGCTGCCGAGGATCCACGACTGGTGGCGCTCATCGTGCGTGGCTGGATGAAGAAAAATGACTGAGAAAATGACCGGCCCGCGCCGCAGCGCCATCCTCTTGCTGTCCCTTGATGCCGACAGCGCGGCTGAAGTATTCAAGTTTCTGCCCAGCTCCGACGTCGAAGCCATCAGTATGGAAATGGCGCGGCTTACCCAGGTGTCCCACGAGGAAATGCGCCTGGTCCTTGAGGAGTTCATGGATGAGACCGACCAGTACGCCGCCATCAACATCCAGACCAGCGACCATATTCGTGACGTGCTGACCAAGGCCCTGGGCAGCGAGCGCGCGGCCAGCCTGATCGACGACATCCTTGAAAATACCAACACCGGTTCGGGCATCGACAAGCTGAACCTGATGGAAGCATCGATGGTTGCCGAGATGATTCGGGACGAGCATCCACAGATCATGGCAACCATCCTCGTGCACCTGGAGCGCCATCAGGCTTCGGATGTGTTGCAACTGCTACCGGATCGCCTGCGCAACGACATCATCCTGCGCATCGCGACCTTCAGCGGCGTGCAGCCGGTGGCCTTGCAGGAACTGACCGAAGTGTTGGGCGTCATGCTCGATGGCCAGAGCCTCAAGCGCAGCAAAATGGGCGGCGTGAGGACTGCGGCGGAAATCCTCAATATGATGAATTCCACCCACGAAGAGTCGGCCATCGACACGGTGCGCCAGTACAGCGAAGACCTGGCGCAGAAGATCCTCGACGAAATGTTCCTGTTCGAAAACCTCATCGAAGTGGACGACCGTGGCATTCAGATGATCCTCCAGCAGGTCGAAAGCAACTCCTTGGGCGTGGCCCTTAAAGGCGCACCGCCGGCCTTGCTCGAACGCTTCCTCAACAACATGTCCCAGCGTGCGGCCCTGCTGTTCCGCGAAGACATGGAAGCGCGCGGGCCGATCCGCATGTCGCAGATCGAGGCCGAGCAGAAATCCATTCTGGCGGTGGTGCGGCGTCTGTCCGACAGCGGCGAAATCGTGACCGCGCGCGGAAATGACTCTTATGTCTGATCAATCCCCGGCAGCTGATCGCGACCGTTGGCAGACCTGGCAGATGGATGCGCTGGGCCGCGATGAACCGCTGTCGACGGACGATCCGGACATGGGCCGTCGTGAGCTGCTGCGTAAACAGGCTTTTCAGCAAAAGCTGGAGTTGCAAAAGCTCAAGGAGAAAACCCTTGGCGAGGCGCAGCAGGCGGGTCACGCCGCAGGCCTGGAGCAAGGTTATGCACAGGGCCTGAGTGAAGGTCGTGAGGCTGCCGCCGTGGAGTTGCAAGAGCAGATTTCCCGGACCTTGCAGCCGCTGCTGGAGCTTTGCCAGAATTTCGAACAAGCCCTCGGGCAAATGGACCAGCACATCGCTCGGCAGTTGACCCGGGTTGCCCTGGATACTGCCCGGCAATTGGCCGGGGAGGCGCTGAGCGCGCAGCCGGAACAAGTGATCTGCACGGTGCAGGCCATGCTTGGCAGCAATCCGGACCTGAGCGGCAAGCCGCGTTTGAACCTCAACCCTGACGACTTGCAACTGGTGCAGGACAGCCTGGGCGAACAGCTGCACATGGCCGGTTGGGTCATGCACGCCGACCTGAACATCCTGCCGGGCGGCTGTCGCGTCACCAGTGCCAGCGGCGAGCTGGACGCCACGCGCCAGACCCGCTGGGAAATGCTCAACGGCAGTGCCGAGCGTTTGCTGGATCAGGCCGTTGCGTCTATGGGCGAGCCGTCATGAGTCAGGCCAACCCTCACGTTGAGCGCTGGAGCCGGGTGCTTGGTGCCTTCGAGGGTGAGCCACTGAAGATTAGCGATTACCTGCGCAGCGGGCGGATCACCCGCGCGACGGGCATGGTGCTGGAGGCCGTCGGCTTGCGCCTGCCACTGGGCGGCGCGTGCCGGATCGAGCTGACAGCTCAGGGCCTGACAGGCCTGAAAAGTGAATTTGCCGAGGCGGAAGTCGTCGGTTTTGCCGGGGACATTCTGTACCTGATGCCGCTGGAGGAAATCCACGGCCTGCGCCCTGGCGCGCGAGTGTTCGCCTCGGGCGAAGGCCTGGATGGCACAACAGGCGCGCGCTTTTTCCCGCTGGGCATGCCATTGCTGGGCCGGGTGCTGGACAGCAGCGGGCAGCCGCTGGACGGCAAGGGGCCGGTACTCGGCGCGCATCTGGCGAGTCTGCACACGCAACCGCTCAACCCTCTCAAGCGTGCACCGATTGATCGCCAGATCGATGTCGGCATTCGTGCCATCAATGCACTGCTCAGCGTCGGTCGTGGTCAGCGTTTGGGCTTGTTTGCCGGTTCCGGTGTCGGCAAGTCGGTGCTGCTGGGCATGATGGCGCGTTATACCAAGGCCGACGTCATCGTGGTCGGGCTGATCGGCGAGCGGGGCAGGGAAGTGCAGGACTTCATCGACAACATCCTGGGCGATGAAGGCTTGCGCCGTTCAGTGGTGGTTGCTGCACCCGCCGACACGTCGCCGCTGCAACGTTTGCAGGGCGCGGCCTATGCCACGCGGCTGGCCGAGGATTTTCGCGATCAGGGCAAAGACGTGCTGCTGATCATGGATTCATTGACTCGCTACGCCATGGCCCAGCGGGAAATTGCCCTGGCGGTGGGTGAACCTCCGGCCACCAAAGGCTACCCGCCGTCGGTGTTCGCCAAACTGCCGAAACTCGTGGAGCGCACTGGCAACGGCCCGCCCGGTGGCGGTTCGATTACGGCGTTCTACACGGTCCTCAGCGAAGGCGATGACCAGCAGGACCCGATTGCCGATGCGGCGCGGGCGATCCTGGATGGCCATATCGTGTTGTCTCGCCAACTGGCGGAAAGCGGCCACTACCCGGCCATTGATATCGAGGCTTCAATCAGCCGGGCGATGACCGCCATCGTCAGCGACTCGCAACAACGCAAGGCGCAACAGCTCAAGCAAACGCTGTCCCGGTATCAGCGCAATCGCGACCTGATCAGCGTCGGTGCCTATGCACCGGGGCATGACGCACAACTGGACCGCGCGGTGGCGATTTACCCCCATGTCGAGCGTTTCCTGCAACAGCGCATCAACGACCGCGCCAGCGTGGAAGAGACCCAGCACGGGCTCAACCTGTTGTTCCCTGGCAAGTAATCCACTGAAGAGTAATCACGCATGGCTGATCAAGCGTTTGACCTTCTGATAGAGCTGGCCAGCAAGGCGCGTGACGAAGCAGCACGGGAATTGGCCAAGGGCCGCAACACCGAGCAGCAGATCCTCAAGCAATTGCAGACGCTGGACCAGTACCACAAGGAATACCGGCAAAACCTGCAAATCGAGCTGCACAAGCAGGGGATGAGCCCGTCGACGCTGACCAATTACCAAGGCTTTCTCGTCTCCCTGGAAGCCGCCGTGGACCGCACACAAAAAAGCCTGGACCGCCAACGCAAACAAGTTGCCCAGCAACAACTGGAGTGGGTCGCGCAATGGCGCAAGGTCAGTTCCATGGAAGCGCTATTGAGCCGCCGCGCCCAACAGGAAAAGGTTCGGCTGGGGCGGGTGGAACAGCGACAGATGGATGAGATGGCGAGTCAGATTCGTCGGTCGGTACCGCGTAACCCAATGGGGTAGAGATGAATACCTGTAGGAGCTGCCGCAGGCTGCGAAAGCATTTTTCCTGACAGGCCGCCGTTCGCAGCCTTCGGCAGCTCCTACAGGTTCGATGTTCATCACAGGATTTTTTAGAGGGCATCATGGACATCATTGCTTCACTCGCTTCACCGTCCGTTACACCGGTTCAGGTCGGTGATTTATCCGTGGCTTCGTCCAGCGAGCCATTTGCTCAAGTGTTAAGCCAGGCGACTCAGGCCAGTGAGCCTGTGGCCGCTCAGGCTCCGGCCCAAACCAGTGTGGTAAGCAAGGTGCCGGTTGCCGATGTTGCGACGCCCGCAGTTAAGGTTCCTGCACCGGTGGTCAGCACTGTGCTGGCTGCGGCAACGCTTGAGGCCGAGCCAGAGCCGGAGCTGCCCGTCACTCCGGAGCCGACCGTAGCGCTTGCCACGCCGCAACCAGTCGTACAGGCCAAACCCGCCGTCACTTCCCGCCCGGTTGCGCAGCCCAATCCACAGGCTGCCGCGCAGGAGCCCGAGGTGGATGACAGCCTGGCTGTGGATATCTATCCGGTGTCGGAAGAGCTGGCGCAGGACGCAGACGCATTGGCCTCAGACAGTACCGACGACAGCGACAGCTCGTTGCAGGACATTCGCCAGCGCATGGACCTGATCGAAAGCGCCGGGCAGCTGGATATGGCCTCGGTGATCGTGGTCCCACCGGCGCCGGTGCAAATCATGGCCGTGGCCAGCGGCTCAAGTGATGTACTTGGCGACACACAACAATCGCCCGACGATACCGCCTCGCTCGTGAGCAGTGAGCTGTCGGCTTCGGCTTCTGCTTCAGATCTGGCCTCGGCAGACTCCGACGTAGCGGCGGATGACCAAGTATCGACGCTGCTCGATCCAGCAAGCACGGTCCAAACCCTTACAGGCTCGTTCGCCAGCCAGACCAAACAAAGCGATAGCACGCTGGTCGACAGCCAGACCGATAGCTCAGTCAGCAGCGACCCCCAGGGGGGCTTCAATCTCGCTGCGTTGGCCCTCAATACGACCAACCTGATCAACACCGAAACAAGCACCAGCGATAGCCCGCTATTGTCGGCGGCCGTCGGCACGAGCAGTTGGCAGGACGGGCTTGGTCAGCAGGTCATCGACATGTTCAGGCGCGGCGATAAACAGATGGATCTGCGCCTGCATCCAGCAGACCTTGGCCCGCTGTCGATCAGCCTCAACCTCAGCGACGGCAACACCCAGGCGCAATTCCAGTCGGCCCATGCTTCGGTTCGTGCGGCGGTGGAGCAGGCCTTGCCACAATTGCGCGAAACCCTGGCTTCCCAGGGCATCACCCTTGGGCAGGCATCGGTAGGCGATGAGTCATCGCGCTCCAGTGGCCAGCCCCAGCGTGATGCGCCAACCCAAAGCAACGGATCAATGATCACCGCCAGCGAAACCCCGCTGGCCGCAGAGGAACCGATTGTGCAGAGCCTCATGGTGAGCAACGGGGGCGTCGATCTGTACCTCTGAATAACAATTTCAAAACAGCAAGATACCGCCGTTACCGGGGTCTTATCGCGTCATGGGCACGGCGGGGTGCTGGTCATACTTGGAACCTGATCGACAGTTCTTCTTCTTTGCATGGTTCCCGTCAATGACCACCACCCGCAAGACTCCGTGGCTTTTCTTCATCCTGTTTTTGCTCTGTGCAGCCGCCGCCAGTTCGGCCGGCATGTACTTCTACCTGAGCAAGCAGCAAGCCCATGCCGAGCCCGCCGCGAAGGTTGAAGCCGCCGCCAGCACGCCACACGCGCCGCTGCTGGTCACCATTGCGCCGATGACAGTCAACATCCAGAACGAGCGTAACGAACAGAGCCTGCTGTACGTGGGCTTCGTGCTGGAGGTGGGTAACGACGCTACCCAGCAATTCATTCAGCAATACATGCCTCAGGTGCGCAGCCGCTTGCTGACGCTGTTGAGCGGCCAGAATACTTCGCGTCTGGTCAACGCTCAGGGCAAGGACATGCTGGCCGCCAATATCCGGGATGCCCTCAAGCAACCCATGGCGACGCAACAGCCTGAGCTTGCAGTGCTGAACGTTCTTTACACCGATTTCATCGTGCAATAACCCATGGCCATCGACGATCTGCTCTCCCAGGACGAAATCGACATGTTGCTGCGCGGTGGCGGCGACAGTGATACCAGCCCCAAGACTGGCGAGGCCGATCCGCTCAAGGATGCGGTGATTCGCCCGTACGATCCAGCCACTCAACACCGGGTCATTCATGAGCGGCTGCACGCGCTGGACATTATCAACGAGCGTTTTGCCCGTTACTTCCGCATGAGCCTGTTCAACCTGATCCGACGCAGCATCGACATCACCGTCACCAGCCTGCGCTACCAGAGCTACAGTGATTTTTCCCGGCATCTGCCCATGCCCACCAACATCAACCTGCTGGCAATGAAACCCCTGCGCGGCACCGCGTTGGTGGTGTTCCCGCCGAGTGTGGTGTTCATGGTGGTGGACAACCTGTTTGGTGGCGACGGGCGCTTCTTGACCAAGTCCGAGGGCCGCGAATTCACCCACACCGAGCAGCGCATCATCAAGCGTTTGCTGGGCCTGTCGGTGGATGCCTACAAGGACGCGTGGAAGTCGGTCTACCCGCTGGACATCGAATACATGCGCTCGGAGATGCAGGCCAAGTTCGCCAACATCACCAGTTCGCCTAACGAAATCGTGGTCAACGCCACTTTCCATCTGGAAGTCGGCAACCTCTCCAGCGATTTCAACATCGTCATCCCCTACCTGATGATCGAGCCGATGCGGCAGCTGCTCAACGGCCCGCTGACCGATGCCAATCCTGAAGAGGAAAAGCACTGGAACAAGCGCATGGCGGGCGAGATTGCCCATTCCCACGTTGAACTGATCGCCGACTTCGTCGAAATGGATTCCCGGCTGGGTCAGGTCATGGCCCTGAAAGTCGGTGACGTCCTGCCTATCGAACTGCCCGATATCGTCAGTGCGCGAGTCGACGGCGTTCCTGTCATGAACTGCGAATACGGCAGCCAGAACGGTTTGCGGGCATTGCTCGTCAAGGAACTGATCGACCACTCGCTGAGCCCTGCCTCGTCCTCTTCCACCAGCCGGTTCATCAAGGGCCAGTTATCCACAGCCAAGGAACCAGACAATGACTGAGTCAAACAACATCGATCCCAATGAGGCCGAAGACTGGGCCAAGGCTGCAGGTGAGGCAGGCGTCGAGCCGGAGGCGGATGATCCCTGGGCCATGGCTCTGGCCGAGCAGAGTGAAGCCGAGGCGTCCGAGCCCGCAGAGCAAGGCGGGGCTCCCAGTGTCGGCAGCAGCGTGTTCAAGCCGCTGGCCACACCGCAACTGGGCAAGGCCACACGCGAGATGGAAATGATCATGGATATCCCGGTCAAGCTCAGCGTCGAGCTGGGCCGGACGCGGATCACCATCAAACAGTTGCTGGAACTAGCCCAGGGTTCGGTACTGGGCCTGGACGGTCTGGCGGGCGAACCCATGGACATCCTGATCAACAGTTATCTGATCGCTCAGGGTGAAGTGGTGGTTGTGGATGACAAATACGGTATCCGCATCACGGAAATCATTACGCCGTCCGAACGCGTTCAAAAGCTCAACCGATGAGCCTCGTCAGCCCAACTCCGCCGGTCAGCCTGGGCACTTCTTCCGAGAGCCTGATGAGCCTGGCGCTGCTCGGCAAAACCGCATTGGCCCTGGGCCTGGTGCTCGGCTGTGTGTTCCTCTGCGGCTGGGTTGCGCGGCGGGTTGGCGCACGGCCGCTGGCCCCCGGCAAGGTGATGCGGGTGGTCAGCAGCACCAGCCTCGGTCAGCGCGAGAAAGTGGTGATTGTCGAGGTGCAGGGCAAGTGGCTGGTACTGGGCGTGACCGCTCAGCAGGTCAGCGCGCTGTCAGAACTGGAAGCGCCTCCGGCCGAGCCCGAAAGCAGCGATGGGATTACCGGCAACGGTTTTGCCGAACGTCTTGCAAGTGCCCTGAAACGTAACGTCCAGGGCCGCCGCTCATGAGCGTTCAGCGCGGTTTGAAGCTGTCGGCATTGTTGGCGGTTTTGCTAATTGGGCTTGCCCCAGAGGCATGGGCCGAACCGCAGCTGCAGGGGCTGGAAGCCTTCACTGGTCAGGCGGGCGGGCAACAATGGTCCCTCAGCCTGCAAACCCTGTTGCTGCTCAGCGCCATGGCGTTCCTGCCCGCGGTGTTACTGATGATGACCGGTTTTACCCGGATCATCATTGTGCTGGGCTTGCTGCGCACGGCCATTGGCACCACATCCGCGCCGCCGAATCAGGTGTTGCTGGGGTTGTCGTTGTTCCTGACCTTCTTCGTCATGTCGCCGACCCTCGATCAGGCCTACAGCAAAGCCTGGGTGCCGTTCTCCAGGGACGAAATCAGCGTCGAACAGTTTCTCGATCAGGCCAGCCAGCCGTTTCGCAAATTCATGCTGCGCCAGACCCGCCAAAGCGATCTGGCCCTGTTTGCCCGGCTTGCCGAAATCGAGGACCTGCAAGGCCCGGAAGACGTACCGATGCGGGTCCTGCTGCCGTCCTTCGTCACCAGTGAATTGAAGACCGCGTTCCAGGCCGGATTCACCATCTTCATTCCGTTTTTGATCATTGATCTGGTAGTGGCGAGCGTGCTCATGGCCCTGGGCATGATGATGGTGCCGCCGTCGACGATCTCCCTGCCGTTCAAGCTCATGTTGTTTGTGCTGGTCGATGGCTGGCAGCTGTTGCTGGGCTCGCTGGCGCAAAGTTTTTACACCTGATTGAGGATGCAGAAGATGACTCCGGAAATGGTCATGGACCTGGCGTACAAGGGCATGCGCATGAGCATGATGGTGGCCGCGCCCGTGTTGCTGGTGACGTTGTTCATCGGCCTGTTCGTGAGCCTGTTTCAGGCCGCGACGCAGATTAACGAATCTACTCTGTCGTTCATCCCGAAAATCGTCGGGGTGTGCGTGGTACTGGTGCTGGCCGGGCCGCTGATCATGGAAATGCTCACCGACTACACCCGCGCGCTGTTCAGCAGCCTGCCCACGCTGATTGGTTGACGGGCGTTGATCGAAGTCAGCTCGGCGCAATTGCAACTCTGGTTGACCACCTTCTTCTGGCCGTTTTGCCGGGTGCTGGCGTTTCTCATGAGCGATCCGATCCTGGGTCACAAGAACGTCTCCAGTCAGGTCAAGGTCGGGCTGGCGATGCTCCTGAGTTTTCTGCTGGCGCCCAACCTGGCGCCGGTCCCTGATATCGCGCTGTTTTCATGGCCGGGGCTGGGGGTGATCGTCGAACAGGTATTGATCGGCATGTCTCTGGGCATGGTCATGCGCGTGACCCTGGCCGCCGTGGAAATGGCCGGTGAAATCTGCGGGATGCAAATGGGCCTGGCCTTCGCCACGTTCTTTTCTGCTGACACCAATACCAACAGCATGGTCCTGTCGCGCTACCTGAGCATGATCACCATCCTGATGTTCCTGGCGCTGGATGGTCACCTGATGGTTATCGAGTTGCTGGCCGTGACCTTCAAGACCCTGCCCATTGGCACCCTGCGTTTCGACCCGGGCGC
>Ga0308163_10004216_pt1 | contig 11573 bp, 13 predicted proteins | sample PhyTR1_FD_201037 | JGI IMG/M metagenome (GOLD analysis project Ga0308163, IMG submission 201037) | Phyllosphere microbial communities from UC Gill Tract Community Farm, Albany, California, United States - DLSLT.R1 | ecosystem: Host-associated > Plants > Phyllosphere > Unclassified | place: USA... | reverse complement strand
TTTCGTGGCAACGGATTCGGTTGCCTTTTCGTTAGCGCTGGAGTAATTTGACGCATGGCAGCATAAATCCGTATTGAGGAGCATCAAGGTGAGTGACGAAAAGTTGAATCCGTGGTCCGGTTGGCCAACCAATCCCTTCGCCCTCGCGCAGCAAGCGACCGATTACTGGGTCGATGCCTGCCAGCGCAGTGTGCTGCTGATGGACGTGCTGCGCCAGCGCGGTGACGAGCGCAACCTGCGGACCGAAGAGACCGCGCCGCACGTGCTGAGCTTTGAATTCAAGGTCATCATGGACGGCCGCGATCTTGCGCGTCCCGTCAACTACGGCCTGTGCTATATCGCGCCGCCGGACGGCGTCGCTCCCGACCCCTCCAAACGCCCGTTTATCGTGTTCGACCCGCGCGCCGGCCACGGCCCGGGCATCGCCGGCATGAAGCAGGACAGCGAAATCGGCGTCGTGCTTAAGGCCGGCCATCCCTGCTATTTCGTCGGCTTCCTGCCCCATCCGGTGCCGGGCCAGACCATCGAGGACGTGTGCCGGGCCGAGGCGCAATTCATCGCCCATGTGGCCGAACGGCACCCGCAAGCCGACGGCAAGCCGGCGCTGATCGGCAACTGCCAGGCCGGCTGGCAAATTATGATGACGGCCGCGCTGCAGCCGGACCTGGTCGGTCCGCTGGTGCTGGCCGGGGCGCCGCTGTCGTACTGGGCCGGCGTGCGCGGCAAGAACCCGATGCGCTACCTGGGTGGCGCGCTCGGCGGCACGTGGACGACGTCGCTGGCTGGCGACTTGGGCAACGGCATCTTCGACGGCGCGCAGCTGGTGGAAAATTTCGAGAAGATGAACCCGGCGAACACGATGTGGGGCAAGAACTACAATGTGTATTCGAAGATCGACACCGAGGCGGCCCGCTTCCTTGAGTTCGAGCGCTGGTGGGGCAATCCGGTGCTGCTCAACGCCGGTGAAATGCAGTACATCGCCGACTCGCTATTCGTCGGCAATCACTTGAGCGCCGCCGCGCTGCTCGACAGCGAAGGCCAGCGCATCGACCTGCGCAACATCAAGTCGCCCATCGTCGTGTTCTGCTCGTGGGGCGACGACATCACGCCGCCGCAGCAGGCGCTCGGCTGGGTGCTGGACCTGTACGAGGATGACGATGCGCTGGTCGCCGGCGGCCAGACCATCATCTATTCGATGCACCAGAGCATAGGGCACCTGGGCATTTTCGTTTCCGCCTCGGTGGCCAACAAGGAGCACGAGGAATTCACGGCCGCGATGGACATGATCGACATCATGCCGCCGGGCCTGTACGAAGCGGTGTTCCTCGACAAGGACGAAGAGATGCTGCAGGCCGAGATCGCCGCCGGCGACATGATGGGCGGCGACTTCGTCATGCGTTTCGAGCGGCGCGGGCTGGACACCTTGCGCGCGCTGGGCGGCAACGATGCCGAGGACGAGCGCCGCTTTGCGACCGTCGCGCGGGTGTCGGAAATCAACCAGGGCTTGTATCGGCAGTTTGTCAGCCCCATCGTCAAGAGCATGGTGACGGAACAGAGCGCCGAACTGCTGCGCGAGGCGCACCCGCTGCGGTTGCGCTATACGGCGTTCTCCAGCAAGAACAAGCTGCTCGACGGCATTCCGGCGCTGGCCGAGAAGGTGCGCGCACAGCGGCGTCCGGTGGACAAGGACAACATCTTCCTGCGAATGCAGGAACAGATGTCGAAACAAATTGTCGCCACCCTCAATGCCTATCGCGACGCGCGCGACGAGGCGACCGAAAAAGTATTCCTGAATGTGTACGGCTCGCCGGTGCTGCAGGCGTTGGTCGGCTTGCGCTCCGACGCCGGGGCGCCACGCCGCATCGGCCGCGACCTGGCGCACGAGGCCACGTTAAAGGCGTTCCGCGCGGCGGCCGCCAACAAGACGGCCGAGGGCGGGGCGACCGAAGCGATCATTCGCGGCTTGCTGTACATCTACCGCAGTCCGGAGATGAGCGCCGCCGACGAGCGCGCGTTCGCGACGATACGCCAATTGCGGCTGCGCACAGCGGACGATGAAGAGTTGAGTGTCACGCAGTTCAAGACCATCGTGCGCGAGCAGTATTTGATGTTGCAAGTGGACGAGGAGGCGGCGATGCGCGACCTGCCGTTGCTGTTGCCGGACGAGCCGGAAGCGCGCGCGGCGGCGTTGGGCATCGTGCGGCAAGTGGCGGGCGCGACCGGCACGCTGGTCGGCGACGGCGCGGTGCGGCTGGAGCGCGTCGCCGAGATGTTCGGTCCGCATGCGCCGAAGCTGGCCGTGGTGCGCAAGAAGAAAAAGCAAGCGTAAGCCGAGTACCCACGGAGACACGTAGGGCGGATTAGGCGGCACGCCGTAATCCGCCAATGCATGCGCCGTCGCGACGCACGCATTGGCGGATTACGCTGCGCTAATCCGCCCTACTTAGTTCCTTGCGCATGAACACACTCATCGGATCGTCCGGATAATCGCCAAACGGGCCGCAGCGCTGGAAACCGTGCCGCTCGTACAGCGCCATGGCCTCCGGCTGCGACGGCCCCGTCTCCAGCACCATCTGCGCGCAACCGGCTTCGACCGCCGCCTCTTCAAGCAAACTCAACATGCGCCGTCCGGTGCCTTTTCCGCGTCCGGCTGGATCGACATACAGTCGCTTGAGCTCACCATATTCCGGCGACAGCACGATCGCGCAGCAACCGACGATCTTGCCAACGGCGCCACCGTCACGCGCCACGGCAAACTTCACATGCGGCGCCATCAACGAGGGCAAATCGAGCGCATAGACCAGCTCCGGCGGATACAGTGAAAGCTGATACGCGTCGAGGTCGGCGATCAGGGCGATGACTTCAGGCTGGTTTGGGGTTTCAAAGGCGATATGCATCATGGATGATCGGTCATTTTGTTGGACGGTAAATCCAGTATAATGGATAACATGGATATCAACAAACTCATTGCCCGCCGGGTGCTGGCGCTGCGCGAAGCGCGCCAGCTTTCCTTGACTGCGCTGGCGGAGCTGAGTGGCGTAAGCCGCTCCAACATTTCCCTCATCGAACGGGGCGAGAGCAGCGCCACCGCCACCGTGCTCGACAAGCTGGCCGGCGCCTTGGGTGTCACCTTGGCTTCGCTGTTCCAGGCCGACGACACGTCGGCCGCGCCATCGCCGTTGCGCCGCGCAGCCGAGCAGCAGGTATGGACCGACCCCGCCTCCGGCTACGTGCGGCGGCAACTGTCGCCCGCGACGATGTCGCCGCTTCAACTGGTCGAGGTGGTGTTCCCGCCTGGCCAGCGCGTCGCCTACGAACGGGTGGCTCGGGCGTCGGACATCTACCAGCAGGTATGGCTGCTCGAGGGCACCATGGACATCTCCGCCGGCGACCAGCAATGGCGGCTGGAAGCCGGAGATTGCGTGGCGATGCGCGAAGATGAGCAGATCATCTACGCCAATCCCGGCAGCGCTCCGGCGCGCTATCTGGTCGGGTTGGTGACGTTGCCGTTCGCCCCGGCGCAACGCTCCGATGGTCCGCCACGGGGTTTGGCGATATAATGACGACCCTCATCCGTTTCCCGCAGTAGCCACCATGACCATTATCGACCAGCCGACCACCGATACAGCCGCAGCGCCTGGCGTCAAGCCGAGCCGCCGCCTGTCGGTCGCGCCGATGATGGACTGGACCGATCGCCACTGCCGCGTATTCCACCGCCACATCAGCCGCCACACGTGGCTGTACACGGAGATGGTCACCACCGGCGCGCTGGTGTATGGCGACGTCGAGCGCCACCTGCGTTTCAACGAGGAAGAGCATCCGGTCGCGCTGCAACTGGGCGGCAGTGATCCCGCCGACCTGGCCACCAGCGCCAAACTGGGCGAAAAATGGGGCTACGACGAGATCAACCTGAACTGCGGATGCCCGTCCGAGCGCGTGCAGAAGGGCGCTTTCGGCGCCTGCCTGATGGCCGAGCCGCAACTGGTGGCCGATTGCGTCAAAGCCATGCGCGACGCGGTCAGCATCGACGTCACCGTCAAACACCGGATCGGCATCGACCAGAGCGAAAGCTACGACTTCGTCCGCGATTTCGTCGGCACCGTGGCCGACGCCGGCTGCAAAACCTTTATCGTGCACGCCCGCAACGCCATTCTCAAAGGCTTGTCGCCGAAGGAGAACCGCGAGGTGCCGCCGCTGAAATACGACTACGCCTACCGCCTCAAGCGCGATTTTCCGGACTTCGAAATCATCATCAACGGCGGCATCAAGACCGAGGCCGAGATCGATGAGCATCTGCTGCATCTGGACGGCGTCATGCTGGGCCGCGAGGCGTACCACAACCCGTTTGTGATGGCCACCTTCGACCAGCGCTACTATGGCGACGACAGCGCCATCAAGTCGCGCGAGCAAGTGATCGAGGCGATGATTCCCTACATCCAGGCCCAGTTGGCCCAGCACGGCGTCAAGGGCTTAAAGCTCAACAGCATCACCCGCCACATGCTGGGCCTGATGACCGGCCTGCCGGGCGCGCGTCAGTTCCGCCAGGTCCTGTCCGACTCCAAAAAACTCGCCGCCGGCGACGCCAACCTCCTCCTCGAAGCGGCCGCCCGGCTGCGCAACGCCGCCTGAATCTTGCCTTTCCGGCACTGAATTCCCCAAACTGTTGGTATTTCCACGCAGAAATTCGACTTGCATAATTTAGTGGCATTTTTTTCTTGCTTTGAGGAAAAATTTGCATCTATAATTCATCAAACACCACACACTTCAAGATCACCCACGGCATATTGCGACGCAAAAACTACACCCGAGCTCATGTGTAGCGCTAAATTTTGCATTCGCAGTCATTGTTTGCTAATGTCATGTTTTATTGATTTACAGCAATGAGCGTGCGGGTAGTGTTCTCGTGTCAACGAGGCAGTCCAGGGCAAATTCTTATCAACAGTGTCACTTAAGAAGAGACGAAATGAATTTAGCAAAAATGAAAGTCGGAACGCGCCTGGGCCTCGGATTCGCCCTGGTACTGGTGTTCCTGATCGCCGTGACCACGGTCGGCATCTTCCGCATGGCACAGATCCAGGATCGCCTGGACCACGTCATCAGCGTCAACAATGTCGTCTCGCGCCTGGTGCTTGACATGCGCACCAACGTCAATGACCGCATCAGCTCGCTGCGCGTGCTGACCCTGATGACCGACGCCGCCGACATGGAACCGGAGCTCAATCGCGTCAAGGAACTGGCCGCCAAGTACACCGACGCGCAGAACAAGCTGAGCGCCAAATTCGCCGTCGAAGCCACCGCTGAAGAAAAAGCCCTGCTGGCGACCATCAAGGAACAGGAAGGCGTGGCCATGCCGGCGATCGCCAAGGCGACCGAGCTGTGGTTGGCAAGCAATGCCGAAGGCGCGACCCGCGTACTGATCAAGGAAATTCGTCCCGCCCAGAAAAAATGGATGGCCGCGCTGGACCAACTGGCCGCGCTGGAAGACAAGCTGAACGCCCAGATGCAGGTCGACGCCGCCAACGGCTTCTCCAGCGGCCGCAACTTCATGATCATCATGGGCCTGCTGGCAGTCGGTATCTCGATCGTCGCCGCGCTGATGATCACCCGTGGCCTGCTGAAGCAACTCGGTGGCGAGCCGGACTACACTGCCTCGATCGCCAGCAGCATCGCCAACGGCGACCTGGCCGTGTCGATCGACACCAACGGCAACGACAAGGACAGCCTGCTGTATGAGATGAAAGAAATGCGCAACAGCCTGGTGGACATCGTTGGCCAGGTTCGTTCGGGCACCGAAACCATCGGCACCGCCTCGCGTGAAATCGCCGCCGGCAATATCGATCTGTCGGCCCGTACCGAAATGCAGGCCAGCTCGCTGGAAAAAACCGCCTCGGCAATGGAAGAGTTGACCTCGACCGTGAAACAGAACGCCGACAACGCCCGGGAAGCCAATCAGCTGGCGTCGGTGGCGTCGGATGTGGCGATCAAGGGCGGCAAAGTGGTGTCGGAAGTGGTCAACACCATGAGCTCGATCGACGCGTCGGCCAAGAAGATCGTCGACATCATCGGCGTGATCGATGGTATCGCTTTCCAGACCAACATCCTGGCGCTGAACGCCGCTGTTGAAGCGGCCCGTGCCGGCGAACAGGGCCGCGGCTTTGCCGTGGTGGCGTCGGAAGTGCGCAACCTGGCCCAGCGCTCCGCTGGCGCCGCCAAGGAAATCAAGATGCTGATCGACGACTCGGTCGAGAAGGTCGGCGCCGGCACCAAGCTGGTCGGCCAGGCCGGTGTGACGATGGATGAAGTGGTCGCCTCGGTACGCCGTGTGACCGACATCATGAGTGAAATTGCCAATGCCAGCCAGGAACAAAGCGCTGGTATCGAACAGGTCAACCTGTCCATCATCGAGATGGACAGCATGACCCAGCAAAATGCCGCGTTGGTGGAAGAGTCCGCCGCCGCAGCACAAAGCTTGCAAGACCAGGCCTCCGAGTTGTCCCGGGTGGTCAGCATCTTCAAGCTGGTGGAAGGCGAGGAGCGCGTTGCCGCTCCGGTATTTACGCCAGCCCCGAAGGCAGTGGTCAAGCCGATCACCGCCGCCCGCGCTCCTGTGAAGAAACTGGCCGCCAAACCGGCCGCAGCGATCGCTAAACCGAAGAAGGTCGTCAACGCCCCAAGCAGCACCGGCGCCGACGAGTGGGAAGAGTTTTAAAGCTTGCCTCGGCCTGCTGTCGCCCTTTGCGACACGTGTGCGGGCCTTGGCGTCTATCTAATCAGTGTCTAAAAATAATTGTTGGGAAATACAAATGAACAAGTTTTCGATCATCGCCGCCATCGTTCTGTCCGCCGTCTCCGCTGTCACCATCGCCGCCGAAGTGCCGGCCTCGGTCGATGCGAAAAACTGCAAAGCCGAATACCCGAAGGCATCGCTGATGAATGAAGAGCAGGGCGACGTCAAGATGGCGTTCCTGGTCGGCGCCGACGGCAACGTCGTCGAGTCGAAGCTGGAAAAGTCGAGCGGTTTCAAAAACCTCGACAAAGCGGCGCTGAAAGCGCTGAGCGGTTGCAAGTTCAAGCCGGGCACCAAGGACGGCGCGGTAGCACAGACCTGGACCAAGGTCGACTATAGCTGGAAGCTGTAACACCTGTCTCACATGGCCATGCGGGGTCGCATGGCCGATTGTCGAATCCATTCATTAGGGGAAATCAGATGTCTACAAATAAGCGTTGGTTGAGTGTGGTTGCAGCAGTGCTCGTATCGAGCGTTCCAGCGGCGTTCGCGGCCGAAGTGCCGGCCAGTTTTGACGCCAAAAGCTGCAAAGCGGAATATCCAAAAGCGTCGCTGATGAACGAAGAGCAGGGCACGGTATCGATGTCGTTCCTGGTCAAGGCCGACGGTTCGGTGTCCGATTCCAAGCTCGACAAGACGAGCGGTTTCAAGAACCTGGACAAGGCCGCCATCAAAGCCTTGAGCGCCTGCAAATTCAAGCCGGGCACCAAGGACGGCGCGCCGGCCGAGACCTGGACCAAGGTCGATTACGCCTGGAAGCTGGACTAACATAGTCCTGCAGCACGACACCAAAAGGAGCCGCATTCGGCTCCTTTTTTTTCGCCCGTGTTTTTACGTGTAACAAGCTGTAATCGGGCTGCGAACGCGCTAAACTTCCTTATATAGTACGATACTGGAACAAGGAGATTTGCCATGAAGATTATCTTTGCCGTCGTCGGCGCGGTGGTGGCGCTGACCGGGTGCGCAGTGCAGCAGCCGTATTACACCACCGCCCAGGTACAGGATCCCTACCAGTGGCGCACCTTGTCCGTGACGCCGTCGAATCGCGTGCCGGGCAGCGCGCCGACGACCGTCTACACCACCGAAGAATTGCCGGCGCCGAGCTCGCGCGTGGTCTACGGCGAGCCGGTCAGTTCCACCACTTATGTCGTCGCGCCGCCCGTCTATTACGCGCCGGCGCCCGTGTATTACCAGCCGGCGCCGTCGTACTACTACCCGCCGGTGTCCATCGGCCTGGACTTCTCGTTCAGCCGCTTCTCGGGCGGCCATCGTGGCGGCTGGGGACGCGGTGGCTGGGGTCGTGGCGGTTATCGCCGTTGATCGCCCGCCGGTAGCACTGCCGCAATGACAAAATCCCGCCAGGCCTCTACGGCCTGGCGGGATTTTTTGTATTCGTCCGGGAATTTCGCCGCGCGATGGCGCTGGCGCGTCAGCGGATCAGCGCAACACGTAGACCGATGCCTGGCCTAGTGCATTACCCTCAACCAACACATAAGTCGAAGCGCATGCCAAGCTGAGCAGCAAAGCGCCGTATGCGAAGTGGAGATAGCGTGCCATGACAGACTCCCGGAGGTGGGTGAGGGTTGTTGATGTCTCCAGAATAGTCTTAAGGCTACATTAAGACCATCAGCCAAATGTCCGGCGGCGTGTAGGACAACACGCCGTCTCTATCTTTTAATCAACTAGTTATTTAATTTTCCACAACACGACAGGACCGGCGGGCGCGGTGTCGGCTGCATTGGATGCTTCAAGCCAGCGTTGCAGGCCTTCCGGTTGTTTGAGGTGGATGCCCATGCCGTCGATCAGGCCGACTTGGTCGAGCATCTTGGCGTCGATTTTGGCCTTGGAGACGGTTGGGGCGCCCATGACCATGCGGTCGTAGGCTTTGCGCGCCTTGTTTTCCCATTTGTGCAGGCTGCTGTCATCGAAGCGGTTGGCTTCGAAGTAGACGGTCAGCGAACCGTCCGGGTTGCCGAAGCCGACAATGCCGGAGCCGCTGCGAATGGCGCTGTTAGCGTTTCCGTCAAACAGTTCTGTGGGCACGAACACGCCGGCGCGGCCGTCGAGGTCCGGACGGCCGACCGGCGTGTCTTTGCTATAGGTACTGACTTCTGAGAGGGATTTTGGTTCAGACATGGCTGCGCTGTAGGGGTAACTGGATGACGTAATTCGGGAAGCAAAGTGGCCGCTGATTGGTGCCGAAAGGCATCCTTATTGTAGCGTCAATCTAGTGCTATCGGGCAATGACTTGCAAAATATTCTTTGGCCTTGGATCGAATCTCGTAGGGTGGATTAGGCGGGATGCCGTAATCGGCCAATGCGTGAGGCGGCGCGATGCACGCATTGGCCGATTACGCCACACTGATCCGCCTGCGTAAGTTAGTGGGACTTGCTGGGCATGCGTACGGCATCAAAGAAGAAGCCTTTCCAGTGCACGACCAGGCGATTGCGAGATTTGATGTAGACCTCGGTGCAACTCACGTAGACGACCGTGACCGGGTTGGGCAGTCTCAGTTTTTTCGCGCTCACATGTGCGGCGTCACGGAAAAATTTGTTTGTTTCAGCCGTGGTGACTTCAAAGCCCGGCGAGTCACATACCCGAGCATCAAGCTGAACTTTGTCGCGATCAATCGTGATGATGTGACCGACTAAAGCCTTCGCCTCTTGGTCGTCCAAGGACGTGATGTCAGAAGAGTCGAGCACGGCTGTTAATTTCCACTTGCCGATAACGGAAGTCCGTCGCTGCTCGGCGGCCTGCAACGGCGGTACGGACCCCCAAATTAAAGCCAGAGCGATGAAACCAGCACGGAAAGTACGGCTTGAACGAAGATAGGACATTTCTCTTACTCCTTGGTCCGGATAATCGACATCGATGCGTTTGAGGGGGAGCGTGAAAAGGTGCGCTTTCTACTGCCGGCGCTTGATTGAACCCGGCGTGATGACCAGAGTGCCTCCAACGCGCACGCTATCATGGTGTATCTTCTTTATAGGGATTTGCTGGGCATACGGATAGCATCAAAGAAGAAGCCTTTCCAGTGCACGACCAAGCGATTGCGAGACTTGATAAGGACGTACGTGCAGCTGACGTGGACTGCGGTGACCGGATTGGGCAGACCGAGCTTCTTTGCACTTGCGTGAGCCGCCTCTCGCAAGTACCCGTTCGTTTCGGCTCTGGTCACTTCAAAGTCTGGGGCTAGGCACACTTGGTCATCAAGCTGAACTTTGTCGCGACCGATGGTGATGATGTGACCGACTAATTGTTCGGCTTCCTCGTCGTCCAACGCGGAGATGTCGGAGGAGTCGAGTACCGCGCTTAGCTTCCAACTGCCAATAACTGATGGGCCTATCTGCTTTGCGGCCTGAGCATGTGCTGAAGACCAGATGGTTGTGGCAAGCACTGCGACGCAAACAAAAGTGCGACAGCTTAATTTTAGGAAGGACATGTCTCACTCCCTGGCTTGGTTGTTGGAAGACGATCTATGCGCCGGGGCCGTGCGGAAGGGGGCACTTTCCTCGGCGCGCCTTTTGATTAATCCCGGAGCAAGGACTTTCTTCCCATTGACACGCACCTTCGTCATCGACGAGATGTTTGAGGCTGCGCCGGCGAAGTTCCCGCGATTAAGATAACCATACGTGGCGTTTGCACCCCAGGCCCCTGTGTTGAACGTCAGACTTACGAGAGCGTCAAACTGGGCTTGGTTTAGTTCGACGATCACATTTCTCTTCACCGCCCGTTCGGCCTCAGCCACATTGCGTTCAAACTCTATTTCGACGGAGGTGACACTAACCTTCCTTTTGAGCTCCTCCTCGCTGCAGACTCCTCGGTGCGCGAGGATCCCCGCGCCCCACGTACAGTGCCCTTTGTTCTTTCCCATGTCGTTGTAGTAGTTGTAGACGGCTTTTTCGGTAGAGCGCATTTTCGCTTTTGCTATGAGACTCATGCGCATATTTACGTTGGGGTTGGCGGTTAGGGGCGTGGAAGACATATCAGACTCTCCAGTGGGTCGGAAGGACAATTTACCTCGCGCGAGGACAGCCGATGTTGAGTGCCATCACAGCCGATGTGAGCCATGCGTAATTGTTTTCGGGAGACTTGAGCTCGCGAAAGTTCAGACGAAAAAAAGCCGCTTAGGCGGCTATATGGCGCCTGCATGCAACTGCGTTACCGGTGCGTTGCTCCTTCTCACGCCAGAGCCAGTTCGGGATGCCTTCCGAGCGCGCGAATTGCTTGCTCGATACTGTCAAGCTTTGACGTATGCCGCACATCGATAAGGCGGGTAACGTTCTGCGGGATTGTCGCCATTCGGCGGGCCACTCGGACGTGCCGACGTTCTGCGCCAGCATTTCATTCGACAGCAGAACCTTAGCCGAAATGTTGGCCGGCAGGGGAATCAGTCGCTCGCCCCGCCGGGCTTTGGAAGCTCTGGGGGATTGGGCGTATGTTGTCCAGATAGAACTCGATAGAAGAGATTAAGACTTCTCCTGCCATCGCCATCGCTTCGGCATCATCGTCACCTTGGGTGATTGCTGGGAATGTCGCGAAACGTGAGGCCGTAGCCACCGTCATCGGTATTCGCTTTAAACACGGCAGGGTATTGCATGTGAGCTTCTTTTCCGCGTAGCGGTGATCACTTGCTTGTCTGGTCTGCGGGGCGCGAGGCAGGTACATGGGGCCTTACTTCAATTTGAGCTGTTTCTTTGCGCTCTCCACCAAGCCGGTTTTCAACTTCTTGGCCGGGTGCCTCCCGAGGCCCCCGGTGTAATTGCACTACCTGTAAATTAAGCA
>Ga0308163_10004215_pt1 | contig 11573 bp, 8 predicted proteins | sample PhyTR1_FD_201037 | JGI IMG/M metagenome (GOLD analysis project Ga0308163, IMG submission 201037) | Phyllosphere microbial communities from UC Gill Tract Community Farm, Albany, California, United States - DLSLT.R1 | ecosystem: Host-associated > Plants > Phyllosphere > Unclassified | place: USA... | reverse complement strand
GCAGAGCCGATGCGATCGTCACTTACAACCTCAAGGATTTTCCGGTCGAAGTGGCCGCCCGCCACGGTATCGAGGTGAAGCATCCCGACGACTTCATCGTCAATGTCATCGATCTTGATACGGCCAAAGCTTTGACCGCGATCGGTAGCCAGCGCCGTCAGTTACGCAATCCCGCTTTAACTGCCGAAGATTACCTCGACCGCTTTCGGAAAAGCGGCTTGGTCCAAGCGAGCCACCGACTGCAACCCCTCGCCGAGCTATTTTAAAAGAGCATTCTGACACCAGTAAGCCGTTGAAAGGCGTTGACCCATTCGAAGTGTCACAACCGTCCGGTTGTGACACCGAAAGCCCATTCCTGGGCCATTCAGACGGTTTACCCGCTCCCAACTTCATCGGGCCTGTTCGATTGACCGCGACGGCGGGAATTGGGACATTATGCTCGGTTCGCTATTGGACGTCCAAGCGAGGAAAGCCGACATTCAATGCCATGGATTGGCTTGTCAGCAGTGCCAGAAAGTTCCCCTCCGTCAAAAAGGTCTCAACCGAGTATCGGTGTCCGGGAGCAGATCACGAGTTGGCGGGAGCCCCGTGTCATGGCGACATAAAGATGACGGGCGTCTAGCTCATCGGCTCCGAGAACCACCGCGACATCGGCCTCCAAGCCCTTGAGCAATAGCGTACTGCCTACGGCTCTGCGGGGAAGCGACCGGCCGACCATGCGATACTCCTCCCGCATCGCGATCACAGTATCCACAAAGGGCGTACCATCACGGTCGCAGCGCTGCAGCGCTTGCATGCAAGCCCTGAATACCGCTGGACGAAAAACCCGTGCTCCTGATTGGCGATTGAGTTCGCTCAGCAGACTTGCAACGCACCGGAAGTGCCGCTCGGCCTCAAACGCAAGGGCAGCCTTCTCAACATCGTTCGGTTCTTTGCGCGCCTGCCCCCGACGCAGGACGTCAATGCGGCGAGTAAGCTCGGCCGTTCCAACATTGGTCATGAGCCTTTGGGCGAAATCCAAGATCTGAGCCGTCGCAGCAGCCCCGTTCAGGTCGAACGTCTCCGCGAAGGACACCAGATCGCGCAGGTCCACGGCCTCGACAGTCACCGCGCCCGGGGTCTGAGCTGCGAACCGCTGCTGTCCCGACGGATTGCGTGAATCCCCAATGATGAGAACCGTCCCGTCCGCAACAGGGGACCGCGTCTGACATGCGGCTAGCTGACGCTGGTGATCTTGCTGGCTGCCATCGAGCTGGATCCAGCGTACCTCGGGTACTGCCTGCCGCAGGTCAATTTTTCGCCCCGCCTCCAATTCACCCCGGGCGTAGAGCAGCCATTGGCCAAACGTCTCCGTGCCTACGTTTCGCCAGCGCCACGGGTCGGCGAGGGTACCGGCAACACCGAAATGGTTGAGCACGGCCGTATGCCAGCCTGCGAGCGGATCATTTCGGTCGAAGCCGAAGATTGCCTGCATCGGATCTCCAACTATAACGGTTGGCAATAATGCGGACAACGCAGCAACAAGCTGATGCTGCAGGACCGAACAGTCCTGATACTCATCGACGAGAAGCCGCGCGTAGCTCGCTTGGATGACATCCGACACATGACCGGATGCAAGAAGTTGTGCTGCGGCCCGTCGTATCGCGACATAGCCGGGCGTCCGTCCCTCAAGAATTGCTGGGTCATGTCCGGACCGCATCGGGAATGTCTTGATGAGCCGCATCGCCCATCCATCGATGGTGGCCAGCCGGTAGAAATCGGCTTGCACGTTCGCCCGTTCAAGCCTGCTCCTCAGCGCCGCAACACCCGCGTTCGTGTGGGTGAGGACCAAGACCGGTTGTTTGCCGCCGTGCTGAGCCAGGGTCCGGCTGAGCAACTCGGTTTTTCCGCATCCTGCCGGGGCAATGACGGCGCCGCGCGCGATCGCTAAAAGGTCGAGTGGTGCGCTAACCATTGCCGAACCAGTTGAAGATCGCATCGATGGTCGGGCGTAAATGACCGCCCGTCGTGTGCCGGAGATCGGGACCCACGATGTCCTGGCCCACCGCCTCCATCGCCGTCACATTCTTGAACCAGCCCTTGCGAACCCGCGAAGCCCGTCCAAGCAGCGCCCTGGATGCGTCATCCACCGTGCCGGTGGCGATCTCGCTGAGCACAGCACCAAGTTGGCATGTATTCTGAGAGACAGTGCGAATGTGCTCCGTGACCACGCTCTCTTCTTTGAGGTCGATGCCTCGCTCTAGGAGGAGTTTGACTCCGTTGGTCGACAGACAGATGAACAGCTCGTCCTCTAATGCCCGGCCATCGGTCCATTTAAAGACCTGCCCACCTTGCTGTTGAAATGCCGCTTCTACATTCCCGTGCACCGCAATGTCGCTGTCACGCAAGACGGCAACGCGGTAGCCCATCTTCTGGAAGGCCAGCGCCCGGGCAAACGTCGTATCGCCCCCGCCATCGACGAGGGTCGCGCCCAAAGCAGTCAGCGACGGCAAGCCAGCTGCCTGACGGTCAAGATCGAGGCCCCGGATAAAACCTACTTCGCTTGCCCCTTCGCAGATCAAAACGGAACGGGCGAGAAGCGCTTCGGCGAACTTGCGCACGGTCCCTTGCACCTCACCAACGCGGCCCATCCATGTAACCTCGTGACCGAGCGGTCCTTCCCGCACCACATGAAGTTGCTGGATGGACAACTCACGAACCGCCACCGGAGAGTGGCTGGTAACGAATGCTTGTAGCGGCGGTGTAACCTCCTTTGCGCCAAGCTCGGTCAGAAGCCTGATGATGCGATGAGGCTCCAGACCATGTTCGAGCTCATCAATGAGGATCATTGGCGCCTCGCCAGCAACGTGCCTCTGCAAGCCAGCGACCAGCAACCGGACTGATCCCAGACCCAACCCCCGCAAGGGAACACCATCTCCACCATGAAGTGAGATCGTGCCGCCGGTCAAATTCACGCCATGGGCATCCAGCAGCGCCTGAACGGTGCCACCGATTGGGACGCCAAGTCGTGTGGCGGTCGCCTGAACTGCCGCCAGCGCGTCAGTGAGTTGATCCTTAGCCTTATCGCCAAAGGCGATCCTGGCGTCGCGCGCCGCTTGTGCGATAGCCGTCGCAGCGCTGGCGCGCTCCTCCGAAACCTTGTTCAGGATCGATCCGCGCCTCCAGCTCAGATTATGTTCGCCGGACTGGCCAAGCCTCGTTGGCGCCAACCGCACCCGATCCGCCCAGCTAAGGTTCCTTGATTGGCCCAGCGCCTGGGCCCGCTCAGACACCAGCCGCCACTGTGGCTCCAGATCGTCGCGCACCGACAGTTCAACGGTGAGAACCGTATCCAAGCCGGCGCCGGGTTCAGCTTCGATCGTGCCGGTCTGTCGATTGAACCCCCGTAAATAAAGGCCATAGGCCTCCATTGAGCGTAGATGGTTATCGAGTTCTCCCAGCGTGATGGTGATCTTGATTGGCTGATCCAGCCGAAGCTGGTAGAAGTCATCATCGCAAAACGTCAGCGACCGGCGCGCGCCTAGGCAAAGATCAATTGCCTCGAGAATGGTGGATTTGCCGCTGTCGCCAGGCCCGATCAGGCAGTTGATCCCATCTCCCGGAAACCAGCTCAGCATCCAGATTGATCTGAAATTGCTGATATCTAATTTGCGAATTCGCGCCATTCGACGTCGGTGCCCCCTTGGCCATTTGCGGATGGAGTACCGTCAATCGGACGTGGTTCAAAGTCGAAGCCGTTCATTTTAATTACAGCGTGCCATGAGCAATGAACCATTCTTAGGCCCATTGCAGGAGGCAATCAGCACGCCGCAATTGAGGATTAGGCTTTTAGGGTGGCTAGCGGATGGATCGGGCCGGCACATGGACTATTGACGGCCAGTGTGGTTCGGCCGTGTTTTGCGAGCCGATCGGAGTCAGGAGAGCCCGTTGCTGAGGATTAAACGCGAATTCTCGCTGGACGAGCTCGAGCAGGGGCTAGACGCGATCGCGCGCGGGGAGACCGAGCTCCAGCTGCCGCACACATTGAAGACTAACGCCGCCGGAACCGAGCTCGCGCTCATCCAGCTCATCATTACCTGGGCCCGAACGGCCGGCTCTGCTTCTCGACTGCGGCTGCACAGCGCCGGCACGGACGAGGCGATACAGCGAGCGTTCGCCCGTACGGTGTTCGGCCTTGTCGCGCTAAACCTCGGGCAATCGGCCGTTGACCGGTCCGGCGGGGAGCTGGACAGATTCGCCCTGCTCACGCTCGCGCGCGACTTCGTGGTGACCATGGCGGAGCGGCCGATCGAAGCGCTGCGCGAGTTCGACAAGAGCGCGATGCCCTTCGTCTGCATCGACAACGCCCGCAACTACCGCCGCCCTGCCCGCCTGTACGTACCGGGCACGGATCGGGTCCGAGACCGCGCGGACTTTGCCAGCCTAGTAAAGTCCTGCGCGCAGCTCTTGCCACTCAGCCGGCGCGCCGAGCTCGGGGTGATCCTGGATGCCGCCGCCAGCCTGCTGTCCGAGGCATTTCACAACACCCACGACCACGCCCAGACGGATCACCGGGGCGATGTCCTTCGACGTTCTGTGCGAGGCTTCGTCGTCGGTTTTCAGTACGTCAAACTGGATGCGCTTGCCGCCGCAGGAGGCCAGAGCCCCCCGCTTCAGGCATACTACCGCGCTTGGCATCCACGGGCGCCCTCTGCCCAATACGCCCAGTTTCTTGAACTGGGGGTGTTCGACAGCGGTCCCGGGTTGGCGCGAAGGTGGCTGTCGGCGGACCGCGCCCTTGCCGAGCGCCTGCCCGAAGGTATTGATCTAGCCGCCGAGTACCAAGCGGTCACGTCGTGCCTCGCCAAGGGAGCCACCACCAAGCGGAACCACACGAGCGGGAACGGACTATTTCGGATCATGCAGGTGGTGAAGCGCACCGGCGGGTTCATAAGGGTCAGGACCGGCAACATGTCCCTGATCCGATGCTTCGACGAAGGCGCGACCCCTCTCACGCCTGATGACCTCCGGCTCATTGACCTCACCGAGCCGAGCGGCGTGCCTCGTCCGCGCGCCTGGGCGGAGGGCACGACCCTCTCCGTGCTCCTTCCGATGAACCGGGCAATGGCGTCGTGAGCGCCGTATTCCACTTCCGGTGCCTGACCCCGTGCTACCCACGGAGCGACGCCGTGCTGGTGCTCTTCGCGGGTCCGACCACGTACGACCGCAACGCGCTGCTCGACGCAGTGACCAAGGAGAGCCGGCGAGCACTCGCGGCAGAGGCTGCGTATCTCCTATACCCAGCCCACCTCGCCGCGGATGCTGCGGCGGACCTCGAAACCGCTCCCGAGGTGTTCGCCGCGCTTCCGGAGGACGCGCCGGTGTGCATCTACAGATACGACAACGACGGTCGCATCTCCTTGACCAGCAACTTGCGCGGGACACCACCCGCAAGATTTCCCGAGGCCGAGATTCGCCGTCAGGGTCTGACCACGCTGTTCCGGCGCCACGGCGGCGCGCTGGATGCCGGTCCGACCGCCCACTTCGTTCGCCCGTCGATGCGCCCATCCACCAGATTTCTACGCGCCTCGCACGCGTTGTCGGACGGGGCGGAGATTTACTTCGCCGCAATGTGGCTCCTCCCCCATCTCGCGTCGGACGTCGAGTACGTACACTTAGACACCACGGCCATCGCGAGCGTCGTTTTGGCAGCGCTGGCTCTGAAAGGACTGAACCCGCAGCCGGCGATCCTGACCTTCCACTCATACGCGGGGATGAAGAAGCACCCGTTTAGCGTCGATCGCCCCGATCTTGTCGTGATCTCCGCCTCCCAGTCCGGGACGATGGCGAAGGACCTGACGCAGCTGGTCGCCGACCGGAGGCGTATCCTAACACTCTTCTCGTCGGCCGACGCCGTGCCGGACACGATCGTCATCTGCGACATCAGGCATGACGACCGGGACAATCCCCGAGGCTACACAAAGGCACGCGAGGTAGGAAACACGTCGCGGACCCGGCCTATAAGGCTGATCAGCGAACATTTCAGCATCGAACCCGAACCGCCCAGGGCGGTGGTGCCCACGGTGCAGCACAAGCCGAAGGTCCTCGAGACCCTGGCTAGCCTAGCCGGTCGCGAGGTTGTGCGGAGCCTCAGGACAACGGACATCGCAGACGAACGGACAGCGGTCTGGATCGACATGCTCAAGCTAGCCTCCCAACCCGTCTTTCAGAACTGGGTGGAGACGATGGTGGCACGCCGCGTACCCGCAGCGACCCGCGCGATCGTGCAGACCGGTGACGACGCGCAATCGGCCGTGCTGGCCGACGCGATCGGCGAGGCGGTCGCGAGGCACGGTTCCTCGTTCGAACCGGAGAGGCTTAGAATGTCTGACATCGAGCGCGACGAACGGCGCTGGCCTGAGCCTACCTCCCCAATCATTGTGACCGGTGCGGTGACGGGGCGGGGCACCCAGCTGCTGGCGGCAAGCCGTGCGCTTCGGCGCTTCGCTCCTAAGTCCCACCGGATCTTCCTCGCCCCGGGAGCCATCGGCCTCTCGACCTGGTCCATCGAACTGCTCCGCCGCAACCTGCGCCAGCCGAACCACGAGGTCGAGACCATGTTTGAGCTCGTGCTCGATCGCGAGCGCGCGGCGGAGAGCTGGCGCGATGAGCGGACACTGCTCGAGGACTTGCAGCGGGGGAAGGAGCCAGCACAGGTCGAGGAGCGGATCGAGTCGCTCATCGGACACCCGGAAGGACGGATGGATGGCCTCTTCCTAGACGCGCCAGGCGGTGCGCTCCACCTACGGGAGAACTTCGCGTTCTGGCCAAAGGGCACGCCTTGCACATCGGCCAGCCAAGCCGACGTGTTCACCACCATATGCGCCGTTCTGGAGCACATGCGGAGTGACGCGACCTCAATCGAGCAGCGCCTCGTCAACGACGTCCAGACCCATACGAACCTCAGCGTGCAGACGTTCTCGCGATACAACGACGGCATTATCCAGGCTGCGTTTCTCAGGGCGGCCCACCCGATCGAGATGAACTACCGGGACACTCCGGCAGAGAGCCGCCTCATGCTCGACCTACTCCGCCAAATGATCCGGTACGCAGGTCGCCAGCAGGGGGAGGCGCTCGCCGAGTTCCTGCTCGCGATCGCCTGTGGCCGCCTCAGGCTCGTTGACCGCGACCTCGACCTACTCCGGTCCGAACTCCGTGCCGGTATTTCAGATGCAAGCGTCATGGCCACTTGGCTCGCCGATTGCCTCGTCGACCGCTTCCAAACCCTGCCGATCGATTGATGGTCGTGAGCGTGGCGACGGAAGCGAAAACCGCGAAGGCCCGCGCTCGATGCTGCGGCACCAGACAGGTCGGCTGACAGGTCCAAGCGAGCTGAACGGCAGATCTGGCCCGGTTAATGTTCGCAGCGCCGAGCCGTGGCAATCAATACGAACAAATGTGGAAATCGCTGATTCATCGCTCAGAAGCGGATTAGCCGCTTCCCATCAATTGAGAGAGTACCACGGTGTCACAACCGAGCGGTTGTGACACCCGCAGCTATTATTCGTTGCGTGCCATCGCACCCACGCGCACTGCTTCTTCATGACACCGCTGCAAGCACTCGGAATCACGCTGCCGATCGTGCAGGCACCTATGGCAGGCGTCTCCACTCCCGAGCTGGCCGCGGTCATTTCAAACGCCGGTGCGATGGGCTCGATCGGAGTAGGCGCGACAGACGCGTCTGGCGCGCGTGCGATGATCGAAGGCGTGCGGGCTCGCACCAAGCGGCCGTTCAACGTCAACCTGTTCGTTCACGCGCCCGCATTAAGCGACGCTGCGCGCGAAACCGCCTGGCTCGGCGCGCTTGCCCCGGTGTTCAATGCCTTCGGCGTCGAGCCTCCTGCGGCTTTGCGATCGATCTATAAAAGCTTGGTCGAGAATGACGATATGCTCGCCATGCTGATCGACCTTGCCCCCCCGGTAGTTAGCTTCCATTTCGGCTTGCCGAGCGCGAATGCGATCGCCGCGCTCAAATCAGCCGGGTGTGTCCTGCTGGCGACTGCGACCAACCTCGCCGAAGCGCACGCGGTGAAGGACGCCGGCATCGACGCCGTAGTTGCCCAAGGTTGGGAGGCAGGCGGACACCGAGGCATGTTCGACCCTGACGCACCGGATAACTGCCTGGGCACAATGGCGCTCACCCGCCTGCTGGTGTTGCGCTCCGGCCTTCCGGTGATAGCCGCGGGTGGGATCATGGACGGGCATGGGATCAGGGCCGCACTCGATCTCGGGGCTGTGGCGGCGCAGCTCGGCACGGCGTTCATCGCCTGCCCCGAAAGCAGCGCGGATCAAGCCTATCGCGACGCCCTAACCGGGCCGGGTGCGGAACATACGGTGATGACGCACGCCATATCGGGAAGGCCTGCCCGTTGCCTGCGGAACCGCTTCACGGAATGGGGGGAGCAAGCCGGGCTCGCCTCACCTGGCTATCCGATGACCTATGACGCGGGCAAGGCGCTCAACGCGGCTGCGAAGGCGACTGGGGAAAGCGGGTTCGGAGCGCAATGGGCTGGGCAAGGTGCGCCGCTTGCCAGAGCGATGCCAGCGGCCGAGCTAATCGCTACTCTCGTCGGGGAATGTCGAGCTCACGCTCTTTAGGGTGTCACAACCGACCGGTGTGACACCGGCGCACCATATTCTGCGCAAGCGCATTGTGTTTCGCATACGAACTACATATTACGCATACGAAGTGATTCGGAGCGGTGTCGGTCTGTGGCGAAAATTGCGAGCAACACTCCTGGAACGGCACGGCGTCCCAGGTTCATCTACCTGCTGAGCGTGGCGCAACGCCGGGTCCAAGCAGCAATCCAGGGCGACGTTGACGGTAAGACTGCGGCGCGCGCGGGCGTGCTGATGGCGTTGCGACCAGACGGCCAAGGCCTCCCGATGAAGCAACTCGGCGCGCAGCTCGACCTCGGCGCGTCTTCGCTCTCCGGCCTCCTCGACCGCATGGGCCGTGATGGCCTGATCGAACGCCAGCCCGACGCGACTGACAAGCGCGCGTGGAACATCGTGCTTACCGAAACCGGCAAGGCAGTGCGGGCCGAAGCCGTGCGATCCGCCCGCGTTCTGAACGACCAGCTCTGCGACGGCTTCGATGATGCGGAACTCGCGATCGTGGCTCGATGGCTGGAAGCTGTCGGCGCTAAATTTCCCAAGGAGACGATGAAGTGACTGACCATATCAAGGTGAGCAAGTCGGACGGCGTCCTGACGCTCGTCATGGACCGCGCCGACAAGAAGAACGCACTGACGAACGACATGTACGGCGTGCTCGCTGACCAGATTGAGGCAGCGCGGACAGACGCGGCCGTTCGTGTCGTCATCATCCGGGGCGAAGGCGACATGTTCACTGCCGGCAACGACGTTGCCGAGTTTGCCTCTGCTAAGCCGGGCAGCCTGCAAAACGTCGGTCGATTCATCCGCGTTATCGCCGAAACCGAAAAACCGCTGATCGCGGCCGTACAGGGTCGAGCCGTCGGCGTCGGCACCACCATGCTCCTGCACTGTGACTACGTCATCCTTGCCGACGATGCGAAGCTGACCACGCCGTTCGTCAATCTGGGCCTCGTGCCCGAGGCTGCGTCAAGCATGCTTCTCCCGGCCCGCATCGGCCATCTGCGCGCCTTTTCCATGCTGGCGCTCGGCGAGGCCGTCGAGGCGCGCGACGCGGTGGCCTGGGGTCTCGCAACAGCCGTCGTGCCGATCGCCGAGCTGGTTCCTGCCATCGAGGCGGTCGCGGCCCGCATTACGAAACAGCCACTCGGCGCGGTGAAGGCGACCAAGCGTCTTATGCGCGATAGCGCGACCGTGACGGCGCACATGGGCGTTGAAGGCAAGGAGTTCGCCGAGCGCCTGCAAAGCCCCGAAGCGCAAGAAGCCTTCATGGCGTTCGCGCAGCGGCGAGCGCCCGACTTCTCGAAGTTCGCGTGATTGATCGATTTCAGGTTTTGGAGAGACGACCATGACATTGGCGGGCAAGACGCTTTTCATTACCGGCGCGAGCCGGGGCATAGGTCTGGCGATTGCCCTGCGGGCGGCGCGGGACGGCGCTAACATCGCGATCGCGGCCAAGACGGCCGAACCCCATCCCAAGCTGCCGGGAACGATCTACACCGCCGCGGCCGAAATCGAGGCGGCAGGCGGGCAAGCATTGCCGCTGATCGTTGACGTGCGTGACGTGGACTCGATCCGCAAAGGCGTGGCGTCGACTGTGGAGACGTTCGGGGGCATCGACATTGTCGTCAATAATGCCTCGGCGATCTCGATGACCGGCACCCTGGCGACCGATCCGAAACGCTATGACCTCATGCATCAGGTCAACGGGCGTGGCACGTTTCTGACCTCGCAGGCGTGCATCCCGCATCTGCGCCGGTCAGAGAATCCGCATGTCCTGATGCTATCGCCTCCCCTGGACCTCTCGCCGCACTGGTTTCAGGGGCACGTCGCCTACTCGATGGCCAAATACAACATGAGCCTGTGCGTGCTCGGCATGGCCGAAGAGTTCCGGAGCGAAGGCATCGCGTTCAATGCGCTTTGGCCTCGCACCGCCATCGCCACTTCGGCAATCGAGTTTGCATTGTTGGGCGAAAACACCCTGCGCTTTTGTCGTCGCCCGGAGATCATGGCCGATGCCGCGCACAGCGTGTTCACCAAACCGGCCCGCGGCTTCACCGGGCAGTTCCTTATCGACGATACCTTCCTGTTCGGGGAAGGTGTGACGGACTTCTCCCCCTACAGCGTGGAACCCGGCCAGCCGCTCATGCCAGACTTCTTTGTGCCCGCGACCAGCGTTCCCCCACCCGGCGTCACGATCGGTGCGAGCTAACGTATCAGTTAGTAGGTGTCACAACCGACCGAGACTATTAAAAAACTCGACGAGCACGTAGTGGGGCCACCTTACGCGTAAAATGATGACTTAGGGATAGCGATTTTAGCACAATAAGCTGCGTAGTTCGCCACAATATGAGAGAAATATTGCTCGGACCAACGCCCCTTCCAAGCCGGAGTGACTTTTTCAACAGCCTCGACCGGTTATGACACGTTCTAGCCTTCCTTGTCGGGCGAACTGGGGGCAATGAAACTGATGTGCCCGATGCGCCAGGCCCGCTCGGGATCGCCCGGCCAGTACACTTGGGGATCGACGATCGGGGTCGGGGGACTAGCACCGACAACCTGGGCGCGGATGACCCGGCCGGTCTCCCGAAGCCGGACCTGGCAACCGGGAAAACGAGCGTCGAGCGCCTGGTGTAGCTTCGCGGCATCCTCCGCGACATCGGGGCCATCAAGCGCGCGCGGCGCACCGTCCACAAGTTCGGCCGTTGCCGCACGAAGGGCACGCACGCCATCATTTAGGATATCTAGCGCGATAAGGCCGGCTGCGAGTGCGTCGGCCCACCAATAGCCGAGCCCGATGCCAATGATCCCGCCAATACCCGCGATGCCGGTCAGCCAGTTCGCCTTCTGGGTCTGAGCATCGGTGAACAGGGTTTTGTCGCTGAGTTTCCTTGCCAAAGGGAGCTTCAGTCGACCGAG
>Ga0308163_10004212_pt1 | contig 11580 bp, 10 predicted proteins | sample PhyTR1_FD_201037 | JGI IMG/M metagenome (GOLD analysis project Ga0308163, IMG submission 201037) | Phyllosphere microbial communities from UC Gill Tract Community Farm, Albany, California, United States - DLSLT.R1 | ecosystem: Host-associated > Plants > Phyllosphere > Unclassified | place: USA... | reverse complement strand
AATGCCTTATGCATTGACCGGAGTTATTTCCGGAGCAACAGTTTTCGGAGCTAGCCATTATATCAGCTCAGAAAAAAATGGAGAAGACTTCTCATACTTCACAACAGCTTCTGACAAAGCATCTTTCGCAGGTATTGGATCTGCAGTGGGCGATGATTTTGTGAAAGCTTCCAAAACGACAGTTCCCGCTGTGGTTACTATAAAAAATTATCAGGATCGCGCGGCTTCTCAGAGAATGCCGGAAACGGATATGTTTGACTTTTTCTTCGGTCCGCAGGGTGGGAATCAGCAGAGACAACCTCAGCAGCCACCTAAAAATATGCCTTCAGGACTGGGATCTGGAGTTATTATTTCGCCCGATGGTTATATTATCTCTAACAACCACGTGGTTGCCGGCGCTAATAAACTGGAAGTTGTTCTTAGCAATAAAAAAACATACATCGCAACACTTATCGGGACAGATCCCAACACAGATATTTCTCTTTTGAAGATTGAGGAGAAAGGTTTGCCTTATCTTAATTTTGCCAATTCTGATTTGACGGAAGTGGGACAATGGGTGCTTGCTGTGGGAAATCCGCTTGGACTTAATTCTACTGTAACTGCAGGAATTATCTCGGCTAAAGGAAGAAGCATTGATATCCTGAGCCAGCAATCCAGAACACCGATTGAAAGTTTCATCCAGACCGATGCGGCTATTAACCCTGGAAATAGTGGCGGTGCATTGGTAAACGTCAATGGTGATTTAATTGGAATTAATACAGCAATTCAGTCCAAAACCGGATATTATGAAGGTTATGGATTTGCAGTTCCATCCAATCTTGCCAGAAAAATCGTTGAGGATATCAAGAAATTTGGATTGGTACAAAGAGGCTTCTTAGGCGTCGGAAGTTTAGATTTGTCCAATGAAATGCAAGTGGCAGCGTACAATCAAAAAGAAAAGAAAAACCTAAAAGCCGGCGACGGAATCTACGTCACAGAGATCACCAAAAATAGCGGTGCTCAGGATGCAGGAATTCAGCCTGGTGATATTATTACCAAAATTGACAACACCGATATCTCAGGATTCTCCGACCTTTCTTTAGCGATTGGAAGCAGAAGACCAGGCGATAAAGTGGCTGTAACCTACACAAGAAATGGCAAAGTCAACAACGTGAATGTAACGCTGAAAGATCTGAAAGGCGGAACATCTTCCAGAAGTAAAGATGATTTGACCGTTGTGGAAAAAATTGGTGCCGAATTTGAGCCTTTAAGCGAAAGAGTGAAAACAGATTACGGTCTGGAAAGTGGCGTTATCGCGAAGAATGTGATAGAAGGACTTGAGATGGATAAAATTGGCGTGGTTGATAATTACATCGTGATGGAAATCAATGGGAAACCTGTCAATTCTCAAAAAGATGTTGAGAAAATCCTAAACGGTTACAAAGGCAATGTTCAGGTAAAATATGTGGATGCCTACGGAAGAATCACGACGAGAGGTTTTAAAATGCCTTAAGAAGAAGTGAAAAATTAGTCTTTAAATATCAGACTAATTTTAAATTATAAATTTTGAAAGCCATTCCTTACGGATGGCTTTCTTTTTTGGGTAAATTTGCAGTTCGAAAATCAAGATGCAACTTTTCAATTCTTACATCAAAACATTCAAAGGGCTTTCAAGAGAAGCCTGGATGCTGTCCATCGTAATGCTCATCAACCGTTCCGGCTCGATGGTTTTGCCGTTTTTGGGTGTTTATATGACAGATCATCTGAAATTCAGTCTGGAGAATGCAGGAATTGTTTTAAGTTTTTATGGTATTGGATCTGTACTCGGTTCCTACTTAGGTGGGTTTTTGACGGACAGATTTGGAGAATATTACGTCCAAAGCTGGAGCTTGTTTTTGAGCGCACCAATATTTTTAATCATTCCATTCTTTCCCAGCGTGGAGATGATGGCATTTTTGATTTTCATTCAAAGTATCATCAGCGACACGTTTAGACCGGCGAATTCTGTGGCAATTACCAAATATGCAAAACCTGAGAATCTGACCAAGGCTTTCTCATTAAACAGAATGGCGATCAATCTCGGTTTCTCAATTGGGCCGGCTTTGGGTGGAATGTTATCTGGTATTTCTTACAATTTTCTATTCGTTGTGAATGCCATCGGCGCGTTGAGTGCCGGAATCATCTACGTTATCTTTTTCCGAAAACGAAATAAAATTTTCAGGGAGAAAAAGGGGTCAGAATCCCATATCATCGTTGAGAAAAAGCTTGTCCAGTCACCTTACAAAGATTATCCGTTTCTGCTTTACAGTATTCTTTGTACCATTTTTGCGATTTGTTTCTTCCAGTTTTTCAATACGATTCCGTTGTTTTATAAGGATGTGGCAAAGCTGAGCCAGAGTACAATTGGATTTGTTCTGGGTTACAGCGGATTTATCATTGTATTGCTGGAAATGCCTTTGGTGAGTATTGCTGAGCGGACTTTGAAGATTCCGCAAATCCTGTTCATCGGAATCTTGATGGCTGGATTATCGTATTTGATTTTGCTTTTGGGAAGTAACGTTGCGTTGCTCTTACTCTCGATGACGGTATTGTCTGTGGCGGAGATTTGGGTTTTGCCATTTATGTCTACGGTAACGGCTTTGCGTGCAGAGAGAGGAAACAAAGGCGCGTATATGGGACTGAATGGGATTGCATTTTCTTTCTCGTTTATCATCACGCCGTTTTTGGGAACTTATGTGGTGAGCCAGTTTGGGTTTGACAGTTTGTGGATTGGATCATTTGGTGTTTTGGCGTTGTCGGCGGTTCTAATTTATATCGTTGTAAAGAAGATGATTCCGACGCGGTAATTGGTTTTGGTTGAATAAGGTCTTCGACTCCGCTCAGACTGACATTGCTTAAAAACCAAATAGGTATTCGATGTCACACTGAGCATTTCGACTTCGCTCAATATAAACTTCGTCGAAGTGTTTTTGAAATCGTCAATTTTAGCCCAAAAACGTGTTTGGATGTGAAATCCGCAGCCCGACTTGAACGGAAATCCTTTTTTGCTTGCTCTTAATTTCTACTAAAAACAAAACGTCGGCAAAAAAGATTGGGAGTGGAAGGCGGATAAAGCTGCCCAAATAATTATTTTCACACCAATGCGATAAAAAAACTATTTTTGTTCAACTCAAATTTGAACAATGAATCCGGGAACTATTTTATTATTATTCGTTTTTGCCTATTTTATCGGGCTTTTGGTCATCTCTTATTTTACAAGCCGTAACTCGGACAACCAGTCTTTTTTCATCGGAAACAAGAAAAGTAAATGGTGGCTGGTGGCGTTTGGGATGATTGGGACGTCGCTTTCGGGCGTGACGTTCATTTCTGTTCCGGGCACAGTTGGGAAGATGACGGCGGGCGATTATGCGTTTGGCGGATTCGAATATTATATGATGGTGATTGGGTTTTTCATCGGTTATTTTATCGTGGCGGGCGTTCTGCTTCCGCTGTATTACCGGATGAATCTGACTTCGATTTACACGTATCTGGGGCGAAGATTCAATGTGGAGGCGCATAAAATTGGGTCTTTGTTTTTTATTATTTCGAGAGCGATTGGCGCGACGGCGAGGTTGTATTTGGTCGTGAATATTCTTCAGATTTTCCTTTTGGAAGCGCTTGGCGTTCCGTTTTGGGTAACGGCTTTTGTGCTGTTGTTGATGATTTTGCTTTATACGTTTGAAGGTGGCGTGAAAACGATTGTGATTACGGATACGTTGCAGACGTCGTTTATGATTTTGAGTTTGATTGCTTGCATCGTTTATATTTTATCGAATTTGAATCTGTCGTTTGGTGAAGCCTACTCGATTTTGGAGCAAAAGCAGTACACGCATTTTATCAATACTGACATTAATTCCAAAACTTTTTTCCTGAAAACCATTCTGGGCGGGATGTTCATCACGATTGCGATGACGGGTCTTGACCAGGAAATGATGCAGAAAAACATCTCTGTTGACAATCTGAAAAACTCGAAAAAGAATATGCTGACATTTGCGGGAACATTACTTTTTGTGAATTTGGCGTTCTTGTTTTTGGGTGGTTTGCTCTATCTTTTTGCGATACAAAATGGTGCGGGTTATTCCACTGTAACGACTATCGTTGAAGGAAAAGAAGTGGTGACAAACCTTTTCGGATTCAAAGATGCGACTGGGAATGTAACCAATATTATGGGCGATGACCTTTTTCCGGCGTTGTCACTCGGACATTTTCCGATGGCGCTTTCTGTAATTTTTATCATTGGATTGATTTCCGCTTTGTTTCCGTCTGCTGATGGTGCTTTGACGGCGGTGACGAGTTCTTTCTGCGTCGATCTTTTGGGAATGAATGAAGACCAGCAAAAAACCGAAAAGCAGAAGAAAAGACTGAGAATGAAAATTCATTTGACGTTCACGGTGGTGTTTTTTGCGTTGATTATGGTTTTCAAAGCTATTAATGAAAAGTCGATTGTTTATTTGATTATGGAAATTGCGGGTTACACTTACGGGCCACTTTTGGGATTGTTTGCTTTTGGGATTTTGACGAAATTTACGATTGTAAAAAAGTATTCCATCTTAGCTGTGACGATACTTGCGCCGGTTTTGACTTATTTGATTAATCTGTATGTGACCAATAGTACGGATTACAGAATTGGTGTGGAATTGATTATTTTGAATGGATTTTTGACGTTTTTGGGATTGTGGTTGGTGAAGGTAAATTATAAAAGTGAAGTCAAGGTATAATTATCATTTTAGTAAATTCTTAATATAATAATAATCAATGGGAACATTTAATACATATTCAAAAAATAAATTTGGAATTCCTAATATATTAAAATATGATGATATAAGTGATAAGCTTAAGAATCAAATCTTTTATATATGGAACAATTTTTTTGAACAACCAAACTTCCCAAAAGATGTAGTTGCAGAGATTAGGGAAATAATTTATAAAACCATAAAGGAAGAAACTGGTTTAAAAAATTTACATTCTAACAGTTTGTTTAGTGACGATAATCCTATAAGACAAGTTGATGAGTATTTCTCAAATCTTAATGATACAGATAAAATATTAGATGTAATCCATATTGTTTTCCATTATATGAACCGTTTACAAGAATATTTTGATGATAGATTTTATATTAAAAATCCATATAGATTTGAATCTGCGCGGGAAGATTTAAATATTAGATTTAAAGAAAATGGTTATGGATATGAATTATTAAATGATAAAATTATTAAAATTGATAATAATTTATTGCATAATGAGACAATTTCTAATACAATAAAATTTTTAAGTAATTCTGCATTTGAAAATGCAAATGAAGAGTTTTTAAAAGCTAACGAACATTATCGTTATGGCAGGTTTCAAGAGACTTTGAATGAATGTTTAAAATCTTTTGAATCAACAATGAAAATAATTTGTGAAGAAAATAATTGGGAATATAATAAAGAAAAAGATACAGCTAAAGACTTGATTGCACATCTTTTTAGTAATAACTTTTTTAAATCTTATCACGACAACTATTTTGCTTCTTTAAGGCAACTATTAAGTAGTAATATACCTACTATCAGAAATAAAAATAGTGGTCACGGCCAAGGTATAGAAAAGAAAATTGTTCCTGAAAGACTTGCTAAATATTTGTTATACTCTACAGGCTCAACTATCAATTTACTGGTTGAAACACATTTAGATAACAATAAGTTGTAAAGTAAAAATATTAAGTTTTTTTAAAGAATCTTCAAGATACAATTATTAAATATTTCATTCAATGATAACCCACACCACCAATTACACCAACACTTTAATAGAAATCGCAGAAGATTCTCCGGTTTCCAAAGCGGTGATTCCGGTGGTGAAAAATGAGAAGAAAACGATTGCCAATTATCAATTCGAAAAGCTGTCGAAAAAGCCTTTGAAATATACTTCCGACGAATTGTTGTTTGAAATTTTTGCGGAACGAAATGACATCACGCCTTCGGAAATTGAAGAAGAGAAAGAGAAATTCTTTTCAAAAGGTCAGGCTTGTTTGCGAACGTCACCTTTGGCTAAGAAAAATGGATTTGGGATTTTTCATAATGCGGATTCTAAAGTCCAATTGATTCCGGCTGAATCTGATGATTATCAAAAATTATTGGCGGATGATTCTGTGAAGAAAGTGAAGGCGATGAAGTCTAAAAAGTGATTGATAAAACACTTAAGTCACTTTAGAATTAAACTGAAAACTAAGTTCAATTAAGATTTGATAATGAAAGAATTTCCAGCTTACGTGTTCTTAAGTTTGCTTAATGTTTTCAAAAATAATGGAACTTAAGTGTTTACAAAATGAATTACAATTTTGCTGTAATCTCGCACAAATCTTTCCAGGTTCTAAGCTAAACTCCGACTCTTATTTTTATACGAACCCAGCGTTTTGCTCTTCTTATTTTTGAAATAATGCGAAAGGTGGCTTTCGTCCGTAAATCCAAACTCATAAGCGATTTGCTTGATGGTATTCTGCCCGGATTCCATTCGTCTTTCTATCAATGCCATCCTATAATCATTGATGTAATCGCGGTAGGAAACCTCGAAATTCCGTTTGAAATAAGCACTAAAATAAGTCGGCGAAATATTGAAATGATAGGCGATATTTTTGATTCGAATCGTCTCTGGCTGATAGATATTCTGATGGATGTAAGAAATCACATCTTCCTTATTCTGAAGCCCAACGTCCAGTCTGATATCCATTTTCGAAGTCGCTTCTTTTATCAACCCGAAGATTGAAAGGATTTGATAAAATACAATCGGCGAAGTGGAAACATCTTTTCTGCAGTTGTAAGACAGAATATTTTCAATCGTTTTTTTCAGAATCGTTTTGCAAGGTTCGGTGAAGATGAGTTTTTTCTCTTTAAGAACTTGTTTTCGCATCACATTTTCCGGTGAGTTCATCGCGAAAGAATCCGGAGAAAGATGTTTGTTCCCTTTGAAATAATCGTCTGTGAACTTAATAAATATCAATCTCGAATATTTATTGTACTCAAAATAATGCTGGTCGTCGGGTGAAATTAGGAAAAGGTCCCCACATTTGTAAGGCAGAATAATGTTGTTGATATGATGATTTCCATTCCCTTTCAACACATAAACCATCTCATAATAAGTATGGCTGTGCGACGGATGACCATAATCATGACCTTCCAAATCACTAATCACCAAAGACTCAAACTGCAGCTTTTTCACAATATTAAATTAGTTTTAATTCATTACAATAGCATAAAAGTACAATTATTTGAATTAATTGTACAAGCTGACTTTTTTAATTTTTCACAACATTTGTATAGAAAATCCAAGGCACAGAAATTGGAACTCAGAATTTAAAATTATCAAAGACAAAATGGAATACAGAAAATTAGGACACAGCGATTTAGAAATCTCAGCAATCACCTTCGGAGCCTGGGCTGCCGGCGGATGGATGTGGGGAAGCACAGACAGAAACGAAGCAATTGAAGCCATCAAAGCATCTTACGATGTTGGCGTCACTTCAATTGACACCGCACCAATCTACGGACAGGGAACGAGCGAAGAAATTGTGGGCGAAGCGATAAAAGATATTTCCCGCGACAAGGTTCAAATCCTCACCAAGTTTGGAATGCGTTGGGATCTCGACAACGGAACTCTCGCAATGAAGAGCAAAAATAACGACGGAAATGATATCGACATTTATAAATACGCCAGCAAAGAAAGCATTATTTACGAATGCGAGCAAAGTCTGAAACGACTTGGAACAGATTACATCGACCTTTACCAAATCCATTGGCCGGATGTTACAACGCCGATTGATGAGACTTTTGAAGCCGTTTCGAAGTTAATCGAACAAGGGAAAGTCCGTTTTGCCGGCGTTTGTAATTATGATGCGCAACAAATGGCTGAGGCTGAGAAAACTCTGAAATTAGTCTCCAACCAGATTCCATTCAGTATGGTAAACCGTGGAATTGAGGACGAAACCGTTCCGTATTGCATTGAAAATAACAAATCCATTTTGGCGTACAGTCCTTTAGAAAGAGGATTATTGACGGGGAAAATCACTTCAGATTACAAATTCCAATATGGCGACCACAGAGCGGGACATCCACATTTCCAGCCAGATTTCATTAGTAAAACAAATGAACTTCTGAATAAAATAAAACCGATTGCTGACGAGCATAACGCTAGTCTCGGACAATTGGTTCTTCGTTGGACAATCGAAAGACCCGGAATTACGATTGCTTTGGCTGGCGCAAGAAATGCTGAACAAGCTGTTCAGAATGCAAAAGCGATGGACATCAATCTTTCGAAGGAAGAAATTAAAACGATTGACGATTTGGTAAATGCTTTTTAACAATGGAAAAAAGAAACAACACTTATCAGTTAGATTTAAAAGAACTTAAACTGAAAGACGGTTCTGAAGGCACGAAAAGTTTAAATCTTGAATTTGATAACCACGATGATATTTTCAACATAATTGAGGTCATCAAATCCAAGAAAATATTTGATAATGAAAATACGGCAAACGAGTTTGCAATAGGACTAAAACTGTTCACAGAAGTGATGCTCAAGAACAAACAACATCCATTGTTTGAGGAATTGAGACCGGCGATTATGGAATTTATGAAGAAGTTGAAAAGTCTATAAAAGCTTCGACTCCTCTCAGCCTGACAATTAGAAGAAGTCTTTAAGTTGTCACACTGAGCGGAGTCGAAGTGTTTTACCAAAGAATTAATAATCACAAAAAGAAATTAAATAAAATGGAATATAGATTTTTAGGAAAATCAGGACTTAAAGTTCCAGTTCTCAGTTTTGGAACGGCGACTTTTGGTGGTGAAGGCGATTTTTTCAAAGCCTGGGGAAACACGCAGGTGGACGAAGCCAAAAAGCTCGTCAATATTTGTATGGATGCCGGCGTCAATTTCTTTGATACGGCAGATATGTATTCCAACGGAAAATCGGAGGAAGTGCTCGGAAAAGCGATCGAAGATTTTTCCCGGGATCAATTAATTATCTCCACGAAATCCACTTTTACTTTTGGCGAAGGTCCAAATAATCAAGGCTCTTCCCGACTCCATATTTTGAAGCAAATCGAAGGAAGTCTGAAGCGCCTCGGCACAGATTACATCGACGTTTATCATATGCACGGCTTCGACGGAAATACGCCGATTGAAGAAACTTTGAAAGTTTTGGATGAATTGGTGACCAGCGGAAAAGTCCGGTACATCGCCTGTTCCAATTTCTCTGGCTGGCATTTGATGAAGTCACTCGGGATTTCAGAAAAATATGGCTGGAGCAAATATATTGCGCATCAGGTTTATTACTCGCTCGCCAACCGCGATTACGAATGGGAATTGATGCCTTTGGGATTGGATCAAAATGTCGGTTCTATTATCTGGTCGCCATTGGCTTCCGGAAGATTGAGCGGAAAACACGGCCGAAACAAACCCATTCCGCAAGACGGAAGAATTGCGCAAGGCGGAAGTCCGGTTCCGGAAGCGGTTGTGCAGGAAGAGATTTTTTACAACACGATTGATGCATTGGAAGAAGTCGCAGGCGAAGTTGGAAAGACTGTTGCTCAGGTTGCTCTGAATTGGTTGTTGCAGCGCCCGACCGTTTCCAGCATCATTATTGGTGCAAGAAATGAGGAACAGTTGAAACAAAATCTGGAAGCTGTCGGTTGGAATCTCACGCGTGAGCAGGTTGAAAAACTCGACAAAGCCAGTGAAGTGCCACCCACTTATCCATATTGGCACCAATGGAAAAACAAGAGTTTGAATCCTACGCCGGATTTTTACAGTCATTTGAAATAAGTTGAAGTGATCTTATTCTCGCAGATTTTGCAGATGGCGCAGATTAAATTTCTAAAAAATCAGCAAAATTTGCCCAATCTGCGAGAGATTATTTCTGCCCATATTCTTATCGAACCAACTTTAAAGTTAAGCTACTAATCCTAAGGCGGATTTTTTAAAGCCATCTTACATAAGTTTGAAGTGATCTTGATTCTCGCAGATTTTGCAGATGGCGTAGATTTTAGTTCTAAAATAAATCAGCGAAATTTGCCCAATCTGAGAGAGATTATTTCTGTTCATATTCTTACCGAACCAAATTAAAATTAAGCTATGAAAGACTTCAAAACTACTTTCTTCTTCCTCAGACTACCAATCGCCGTTTCATTACTGGGACACGGTTTGGTGCGTTTACCAAAGTTGCCGGCTTTTACAGATTGGTTGGTGACGACGATGGAAAAATCTGTGATTCCGGAATTTCTGATCGTTCCGTTCGGTTACGTTTTGCCGATTGCTGAGTTTCTGATTGGATTGTCATTATTAATCGGATTACGGATGAAATATAGTTTGTTTGCCGGTTTGGCTTTGATGAGCATCTTGATTTTTGGAAGTTCATCTATCGAAAACTGGAGCGCGATAGAATCTCAGCTTTTGCATTCTTTTTATCTCTTCGGATTGGTTTGGTTTTGGCAGAAGTACAAACCGGAACCTACTCATTAAAATCAATTTTATGAAATATTTGAAATACTTAGTCCTTTTATTTTTATCAATTCATCTTTCAGCTCAGGAAAATCGGCCGGTGTTGGATATTATGCTGACAAATTATAAATATCCTTATGAGGTCAGTTTTCTGAATTTGAAAAGTCAGAATCAGGACTTGAAAATGGCTTATATGGACATCAAGCCAACTAAAGCGAATGGGAAAACCGTCGTTCTGCTTCATGGCAAAAACTTTAACGGCGCTTATTGGAAAACAACGGTTGAAGCTTTAACCAAAGAAGGATTCCGAGTCATAGTTCCGGATCAGATTGGTTTCGGAAAATCGTCAAAACCTACTGATTATCAATTTACTTTTCAGCAATTGGCACAGAATACGAAATCCGTTTTGGATGAATTGAAAATCAATAAAATTTATCTTTTGGGACATTCGATGGGCGGAATGGTGGCGACAAGATTTGCATTAATGTATCCTGAAACTGTTGAGAAATTAATCCTCGAAAACCCAATCGGCCTGGAAGATTGGAAGTTGGTTGCACCTTACACTTCTATCGATAAAAATTACGAAACCGAACTTAAAGCGGATTACGAATCGACAAAAAAATATCAAAATCAATCCTATTACGACAATCAGTGGAAACCGGAATATGACGAATGGGTTTATCTTTTAACCGGCTGGACAAAAGCTCCCGATTATCCAAAAGTCGCTTTGGTGAATGCCAAAACTTCTGATATGCTCTTCACGCAACCAGTAGTTTATGAATTTGAGAATCTGAATGTTTCTACTTTACTAATCATTGGAACGAGAGATAGAACGGCGATTGGAAAAAACAATGTAAAAGATCCAAAAATAGCTGAAACGATGGGGCGATACGACTTATTAGGAAAAGAAACTCAACAAAAAATAAAAGGTTCAAAACTGGTGGAACTCGACAATGTGGGACATCTTCCGCACATCGAGGTTTTTGACCGATTCATCAAACCTGTTAAGGAATTTTTAAAATAATAAATTATCAAAATGAAAAAAGTAAATATTAAAAATACAGACTTAGAAATCGCTCCAATCAATTTCGGAGGAAAT
>Ga0308163_10004211_pt1 | contig 11585 bp, 6 predicted proteins | sample PhyTR1_FD_201037 | JGI IMG/M metagenome (GOLD analysis project Ga0308163, IMG submission 201037) | Phyllosphere microbial communities from UC Gill Tract Community Farm, Albany, California, United States - DLSLT.R1 | ecosystem: Host-associated > Plants > Phyllosphere > Unclassified | place: USA... | reverse complement strand
GCCGGTGCCGCCCAGGCCGCGGTATTCGAGATGAAAGTGGAAGAGGAATACGAGTGTGGCCGCAAGCCAGCGCAACTGATCGATGCGCGGGTTGTACTGGATATTCAGCGATTGCATGGCTGGGCCTGGGGCTTATCAAAATGAAACATTGTAGTCGTAAAATGGCCGGCATCTAGCCGGCCATTTTGTCAGGCAATGCACAAATTAACGGAAGTACGCTGCGATTTCCCGCACATCCTGTGCGTCAACCTTGCCAGCCAGCGCCCGCATGCGCAGCACGCCGACCAGGTACGAATAACGTGCCTGCGCCAAGTCGCGCTGACTCAAAAATAGCGTCTGCTGGGCGTTGAGAAGATCGAGGTTGATACGTACGCCACCCTTGATGCTCTGCTCGGTCGCCTTCATGAGAAGCTTAGCCGAATCGACCGCCGCAACCAGCGCATCGACCTTGCGTGCGCTGCTTTGGACCAGGCTATGAGCGCGTCGAAGGTCAATCAGCATCGTGCTGGTACGGGCATCGAGGTCGGACTGGGCGCGCGCGTAATTGGCCGCAGCCTGGCGCGTCTGCGCATTGATAGCACCACCAGCATACATCGGAATATTCACCTGCACACCCAAACTGCGGTTGGTGATGTCCTGGTTATAGGTGTTGATGGTTTCACTGTCGCCCTTGCTGTAAGATGCGACGAAATCGACACGTGGCAAGTGGCCTGCCTTGCTGCGGCCTATTTCCAGGCGTGCATTTTCTACTGCCAAGCGACCAGCGGCCAGCGCGCTATTGTTCTTCAGCGCCATTGCACTCCACTCTTCGTACGATCCCTCCACCAGGCCGGCCACCCGGAAGCCTTCGACGAGCTGGTCGAGAGGACCAGCTTCGCCACCGATCACACCTTCGAGTACTTCGCGCTGCGCCACAGCATTATCTTGCGATTCGATCAGCTGGGCCTCGGCCAGATCCAGGCGTGCCTTGGTTTCCAGCATATCAGTTCGGGTGCCCTCGCCCTTCTCGAACAAACGCTGGTTGACCATTTGCTGCTCAAGGTACATGTCACGCTGCACGCGCGCTAATGCCAGCTGGTCCTCGGCGAACAACACATCGAGATAGGCGCTGACGAGGCGCACCGCCACGTCGTTGGAGTCGGCCTTGAACTGCTCTTCACCTTGGGCCGATTGCACTTTGCCCTGACGGAAGCGCTGAACTGCTTCCATATTGAACAGCGGCTGGCGCAGCTGCACCACTGCCGACAGACTGCTATAGCGCGGATGATCCAGTGACTCCCGATTGTTCTGAGTGATGATCCGGTCGGTCACGTTTTTGTTGCGGCTGTAACTGCCCGATACGCCCGGCAGCAGGCCGGCACGACCGAGGACGCGATATTCGCGCGAAGCTTCCCGCGCGTAGAACTGGGCACGGTAGGTCGGATCGTTTTTCAGGGCAGCCTCGTAGGCCTGCTGCAGGCTAAGCGCGTTGGCATTGCTGGCGGCCAGCAATGCCAACGATAGCGCCAGCATGCGCATTGGATGTCGATAATTCATCATTGCGGCCACCATCAATCTTCGCTCATCGCCATATGGGCGCGGTCAAGCAACGGCCGGAGCAGATAATTCATCATCGTGCGCTCGCCGGTCTTGACGAACAGGTCGGCCGGCATCCCGGGGATGATGTTCATCTTGAACTGGGCAATTTTCTTCGCTCCTTCTGGAGTGACTTTCACGCGCACCAGGTAGTACGGCATTCCACTGTGCTGGTCGACGGTACGGTCGGCAGAGACCTGCGTGACTTCGCCGTTGATGTGCGGCGTTTTGTTGGTGTTGAACGCCGAGAACATCAGATCGACCGGCAAGCCTGGATGGACTTTGTCCACCAGATTGACCGCCAGTTGACCCTCGACGATTAAGCCATCATCGCTTGGTACGATGTCCATCAACTTAAAGCCGGCTGGTACCACACCACCATTGGTGAACACTGCCAGACCGACCACAATGCCGGCGGCTGGGGCTTTGACATCCACGCTTTGCAATTCGAACTGCTGACCTTGCAGGCGAGCATACTGAGCCTCGGCTTCGCGCTGGACGTCGGAAAGCTGTGTGCGCACTTCTTTCTGGTAATCCTGCAGTCGCTGGGCACGGCGCATCGAAAGTTCCAGCACCTGCCGCTGCGAACGGCCGATATTGCCGATGTCTTCCGAAATCAGGCCATTGAGCTGAGCATAGGTGCGCTCCAGGTCGAGCAGGCGGTTACGTGCTACATAACCTTCCTTGGCCAGGTCGCGCATGCCGACGAGCTGTTCTTTCAGGATCGATACCTGTTCTTTCTTGCTTTCGCGCGATTCTTGCAGGCCCTGGACCTGCAGCTTGAGACCGGCGATGCTTTCATCGACACCACCCAGTTCGTTTTGCAGCGACATCTGACGCGACACCAGTAACTGCTCTTGTAACGTCAGCATTTCTGCCACGCGTGGCTCATTGCGACGTTCGACCAGCTCGGCCGGGAACGTGATGGTCTTGCGGCCATCGCGTTCGGCCACGAGCCGCGCTTCGGTTGCACGCGCGCTCAGATACTGCGATTCGGTCATATCGAATGCCGCCCGTACGGTGATCGGGTTCATCCGGACCAGAACCTGGCCCTGCTTGACCACATCCCCGTCCCGAACCAGGATTTCCTGGATCGTACCGCCACCCTGGTGCTGCACGGCCTGGCGGTTCGACTCCTTGGCGACGAAGCCAGACAGCGGGACGCCCTTGTCTAGCGGCGCTAACAGCGCCCACAGCATGAAGCCACAAAACCCGACCAGCACGACCAGCCAGCCAATGCGCGCATAGCGACGCGAATCGGTCTGCACTTCCAGTGGCGTCACGTCATGGGCGATGACGTCTGACACTTCATTCTTAATCAGCTTCATGATTGAATTTCTCCAGTCGTCGCGTTGGCATTTGAAGCAGGCGGGTTGGTCCCTGCCTGCGGCGGCGCTTGCACACCCGGTTGCTGCGGTGCCTGTGGGCGCGGCGGTGGCGGCGACTGCTGCGGCGCCTGCGGCTGAGCAGCCTGCTGGGCCAACAGCACTTTTTTATTTGCTTCCTGCAGTGCGGCCAGGACGTCATTGGTCGGACCAAACGCTTGGGCCGTGCCTTCTCGAAGCAGCAACAGCTTGTTGGTCGCGCCCAGGATCGTGGTGCGGTGAGTGATTAGAACGACCGTCTTGCCGCGCTGGCGCATGTCGCGCACCGCTTGCACAAGGGCTTGTTCGCCTACGTCATCCAGATTCGAATTCGGCTCATCGAGCACCAGCAGCGACGGGTCGCCGTACATGGCGCGCGCCAGTCCAAGGCGCTGTTTCTGGCCGCCGGAAAGGCCGGCGCCGCTATCGCCGAGCTTGGTGTCGTAACCACCCGGCATGTGCAGGATCATATCATGCACACCGGCGCGCTTAGCCGCTTCGACCACCTTCTCGGCATCGACCTCGCCGAAGCGGGCAATGTTCTCGCTGATGGTGCCAGTGAACAGTTCGATATCCTGCGGCAGATAGCCGATGTGCGGGCCCAGCTCAGCCTTATTCCACTGATACATATCAGCGCCATCAAGGCGCACCTTGCCGGCGAATGCCGGCCAGACACCCACCATCAGGCGCGCCAGCGTCGACTTACCCGAGCCGCTAGGACCGATCACGCCCAGGACGTCGCCCGGAGCAATCGCAAAGCTCAAATTCTTGATGATGGCGTTCTTGCCGCCAGGCGGACTGGCGGTGACGCCCTCGACCGACAAGAGACCCCTCGGGCTTGGCAATTGCATCCCGGCTTCACGCGCGGGATTGGCCTGCAGCAGGCCGCTCAGGCGTTCGAACGCACTGCGGGTGGTGCTGAAGGTTTTCCATACGCCGATCACTTGCTGGACCGGCGACAGCGCACGGCCAACCAGGATCGATGCAGCGATCATCATACCGGCCGTCATCTTGTTCTCGAGCACCAGCAAGGCGCCAAATCCCAACACCAGCGATTGCAGTGAGACCTGGACAAACTTGGTGGCGGCAGACACCTTGGCCGCCTTTTCGCTCGCTTCGGCCTGCAGGCTCAGAAAGCGGCCGTGCGTCTTGAACCAGCGCGAGAACAAGTTGGGCAGCATTCCCATCGATTCGATGACTTCGGCATTGCGCAGGTTGTTCGTCGCCATTACGCCAGCACTGACGGCCATCGAGTTGGCTTCGGCCAGCGGCTTGCGCGTGACCCGCTCGTTGACATAAGCAAGCACCACCAGGATGGCCGTGCCGCCCAGTGCGAACCAGCCCAGCGACGGTTCAAAGAAGAAGATGACGATCAGGTAGATCGGGAACCATGGCGCATCGAAGAAGGCAAACAGCGCATTGCCGGTCAAGAACTGGCGCAGCGTGGTCAGGTCGCCAAGCGACTGGCCGGCATTGCCGCCGCTCTGCTTCAGATTCTGCTCGTAAGCAGCCGTGTAGACTCGCTTGTTCATCATCATGTCGAAACGTGCGCCGACACGCACCAACACGAACGAGCGCACCAGTTCCAGGCCCGACATCAGCATGTAGGCGCCTAGCAGCAACACGGTCAGCATCACCAGCGTGGTCTCGTTGCGGCTAGCGAGCACCCGGTCGTACACTTGCAGCATGTACAGCGACGGGGCCAGCATAAGGATGTTGGTGATCGCGCTGAACATGCCGACCGTCCAGAAGGTACTTTTGAACGAGAGCAAGGCTTGCTCGAGTTCATTTTTCTTATTGAATAGTTTGGTTTTCATCAGGTCGTTTGACGTGGTTTAGGCGGTGCCCTAGCCTCGTCAAACTGATATGGCAGGACGAGTGAGCAAGCCATTATCGCCCAAATCTGCCGCAAATTGTGATGCACATCACAATTTGAGATGCCAAATTCGCCTATTCGTCGTTTTTTTGCGCGCTAGAAATAGTTTTTGATCACTATCTTGTCGCGCTGCTTATTAGCAGACGCGCAAAGCTTGCAACAGCGGAAGGCGGCGCTCCTTGAAAACGGTCGCTTGCGAGAGCAGCTCTTCCAGCTGGGCGGCATTGTCTTCGAGGGTCACGGCGGCCTTGACCACGCGCTGCCCCTGCTCCATCAACAAGCTGAGCACCATGCGAGCCCACTCGACTGGCGATGCAATCTTCCGTTCGATCGCCAAAATAAACAATTGTTCAATGCGTGACACGGCAACTGCGCCGCCGGTCACCGGTGAGGCCAACGCGATGTTTGCGCTCAGCGCGCGCGCACGCAGGCACAGCTCTCGGTTGAGCTTGGCAGTGCGCTTCGCAGCGACTTTGATATCGGCGTCGTCCTGCGCCGCATGGAACGCGCTCTTGCCAACCAGGATCACCACGATCTGCATCAGTTGTGCGAACGACAGCGGACTTTCGCGCAGCGCGTGCTCGATCTCGCCGATCGTGCGCACCTTGTAGTCGCTCATCAGGTCGAGAACTGGCCCATAGATGTCTTCTTGCAACGATGCCTCGCCGAGTGCGCCGCTTACCTTCAGGCTGATGTCGCTGCGCGTTACCACCTGCACCAGGCGCTGCTGGCGGATCATTTCCAGCCGGTCGAGCATTGGCAACTGGCGTGCGCCACGCACCCAGTAATCGCGCCGGAACTGCTGGTTGACGAGGAAGTCGCGCACGGTCTCGCGGAACATGCGGTCGGGAATCTCGTTGATCAGCTTTTGCTGTTCCGGGTTGAGGTTGATGACGTCGATATGATCGAGGTAATGGGCAGAGCACACATACGTCAGCTTGGCGTCCTCGAGCCAGCCCTTCATGCGAGAGAACGACATCGGCAGCCAGTCGCGGTTGAAGTATTCGTGCGCCAGGTAATTGCGGTCCTGGCCCTTGAGCTGCTCGAGACGCTTGGGCACGGCCGGATTGGCACGCGCATAGGCCGCATCGGTGGCCAGCACTTTCTGTGCAAAGTCGAGCGAGCCATCGATGCGCGGCACGATGCCAAGGCCCGGCGCGCCCATCAGCTCGGCATGTTCGGTCAACAGGTCGCGCAGCGGCGCCATGGCGGCCCACCCTGGCTGGGTGTTGTAGCTGATGTAGAGCACACCACCTACCTTGAGCTTGCGGCGGATGAAATCGGTGATGACGGTGCGGTTCTCGTCCGAGATCCAGCTCCAGATGCCATGCAGGCCGATGTAGTCGAAGTCGGGCAGGTCCGGGCGGTTGCAGAAGGCGTCGAAGGACTCGTCGAACAACTGGGCGCCCGACTCGCAGCCCTGGGCCAGTTCTTGCGCGAAGCCGGCCTGGGCCGGATTGAAATCGGTGCCATACCAGCGGGTGACGGACGCAGCCGCATGGACATTGACGCTGATGCCCTGGCCAAAGCCCAGCTCGCACGCGGCGCCGGTGGCGGGGAATGCATAGCCCGCGTTCAAAAACGCAAGCTTGACGCGCTGCGGATTCAACTCGGCATAGTACCCAAACGTGTAGCCAATATCGGCAACATAGCCTTCGGTCCAGTCAGACATCCACCACTCCTTTGTCGTCATCAGAGCTGAACATGGTAGCACCTGTACCTGTGCTTGCAGCCTGTCGAACACTGCATTTTTGTCCATGTTTCGCGCATTAGCGAGCAGGCTCGTACGGCACGGGACGCTGCCATACGCCGGACGTAAAAAAACCCTGCAGCCGCTAGGCCGCAGGGTTCTTGAACTTCCCTGCCCCGCTGCTTACGCAGTAGGTCAGGGAGCAGACACTTAGACGATGAACAGGCCGTCGGTGGTGCCGGCTTCAGCCAGGGTGGTGATGCCAACAGTGCCGACCAGCTTAATTGCCAGATCGGTAGTTGCGCCGTCGTTAAAGACATAGCTGTCGTTCAGGTACTGGAACACGACAACTTCACCGTCGGCGATCGCGCCTGCAGCCAGAGCGAAGGCAGCCGTCAGGTCAGCAGGACCCGCGCCGGTGAAGGTCAACACGCCTTTGGCGATGGTGCCGCCAGTGACGGTCGTCGAATCAGCAGCGACTCCAACTGGACCACCGAACGACAGGGTGTCGGCATCGGCGATCGCTGCATCACGAGCGGTCACGACAGCAGCGTCGGTACCGGTAACGGCAGCAGCAGCTGCTGCTTTCTCGAAGCCCGACACTTGCTCGAAGTTACCAGCGGTTGCCAGCGACGAAGCCGACACGGTCAGGACATCAACGCCGCTGCCCAGTTTGATGGTGCCAGCGTTGGCGACATCATCGGTCGACACGATCAGGCCACCGGTATGTGCCGATGCATCGATCGTTGCCAGCTTGGTTGCGCCGGTCACGGTGCCGATGGTCAGCTGCTGAGCACCAGTCACGGTGACCGAGGTCAGCTTGTCGCTACCAGCGATGTTGATGTTGTTGCCGGCATTGGTACCACCCGACGTGATTGCCACGGTCGTCGCAGCAGCAGCCGTCAGCGACAGCGTGGTGTAGTTGTCAGCAGTTGCGCCCAGTGCTTTTTCAGCAGTGGTGTCAGCCAGGTACGCGGTGTCGAAGACAGCGTTGACCGAGGTAGCGTTGGTCGAGATAGAACCGGTAACCAGTTCACCTGCATCGGTGCCAGTGGTCGCGGCTTCGTCAGCGTCGACGGTCACGGTCAGGGCGCCAGCAGTTTTCTGGGTCACGGTCAGGGTCGAAGCAGCCATGTCACCGGTCACGCGCACGCCGACGCCTGCACCGACGTTGGTCAGCGTCGCACCGGTACCGACGTCGCCCGAAGCAACGAATTCGGTCACGGTGTTTTTCGATGCCAGGATTTCGACGTCCAGGGTACGGCCCAGGTCAGCAGCGTCGAACAGGTCGAAGTTGCTGAATGCACCGATGTTGGCCGAACCGACCAGGTTCAGTGCCAGGGTGTCCATACCTGCGCCTGCATCGATGGTATCGCCAGCATTAACAGAAACGCCGGTTGCCACGTTGAAGGTGTCGTCGCCTTCACCCAGGTTCACGACCAGGGCGCCGCTGCTACGAGCATTCAGGGTTACGGTGTCATCGCCTGCGCCAGCATTGACGGTGGTGGTGCCGGTGCCAGTGGTTGCAACGAAGATCGTGTCCTTGCCAGCGCCGCTTTCGACGATTGCATTGATGGCGGTGACGCCAGTTGCTGCAGCGGCGGTTGCGGTGTTCAGGGTCAGGGTATCAGCGGCGGTGCCGGTACGGATTGCCGAAACACCAGTGGTGCCGACGTAGGTCACGGCGCCGGTCGACGACGAAGCATCGATCGCGGTCAGCTTGGTGGTCGAGCCAGCGGTCTCAGCGACGGTCAGGGTAGTAGCGACCGACGAATTGAGGGTGAACGAGGCGACGTCCTTACCAGCAGTCGCGTTCAGGGCCAGCGAGCCGACGGTAGTGTTGGCATCAGCAGCAGTGTCAACAACGGTACCGGTCAGGTTGATGCCTGCCAGTGCGGCGCCGGTCACGGCGATGGTTGCCGTTTCAGCAACGCTCTTGACATTCAGGCTGGCCGATTTGGCGGCAGCTGCAGCAGCGACCGAGATCGTGCCGGTGGTGCCCTGGAAGCCAGCGGTGGTGGTAGTAGCCAGGTTGGTCACGGCAGCAGCCGCTTCACCGATCTGGTTCAGCGCGGTAACGCCAGCGAATTTCGATGCGTCAGCCAGGGCAGCAGCGCTTGCAGTGTTGTAGACGTTGATGGTCTCGACACCGGTGACGGTGGTCGAGCTCAGCAGCGTGGCGTTTGCGGAGCCGGTAGTGTAGACGTTCAGCGTGTCGTTACCGCCGTTACCGGTGATGGTATCGAATGCAGTCAGGGTGCTGCCTGGGGTGCCGTCAGGGTTCACCGACAGGGCGTTGAAGACGTCGTTGCCGTTAGTGCCGTTGAAGGTGTCAACGCCTGCGGTCAGCGCGAAGGTCGTACCCACGGTGCCGCCGACGCCCGAAACTGCGTTAACGGTGTTAGCCAAAGCTGCTGGCTCGATGGCGGCTTTATAGCCATCATCGGTGGTGATGGTGGCCAGCCAGGCTTTGGCGGCGTTGTTGGCGTTGACGCCGCTGTAGCCCAGGATTTCAGCTGGGGTGTCCAGAGCAGCGGTAAATGCGGTTGCTGCAGCGACTTTGGCAGTGTAAGCCGCGTCGTCGGTGCCAACAGCTGCTTCAGCGATGGTGGTGACAGCGGTGTCGACGGTGAATGCACCGCTCAGCAGGCCTTGACCCCAGAAGGTCAGTGCAGCAGCTTCTGCAGGACGACCGAACAGGTTCATATAGATCGTGTTGACAATCTGGTATTGGCTCTGGCCGGCGAAGGTGTCGGTGTACTCTTGCGATGCGGCAAATGCTTGCGACACGGCCGAGGTGTCACCGTTCATGCTGGCGACTACGGTTTCCCAGTAAGCCAGGCCAGCAGCATCAGCAGGACGGCTGAAGTAAGCGACATACAGCTCTTGTACTGCTTCGGTATAAATACCCATTTATTGCTCCTAAGTTTCGGTCAAGTTTAAATTCACAGGAGTACACGGACTTCTGCAACCAACGGGGCACATGATGACAGAGGGCAGGAAGGGAGATATGTGACGCACATCACATCAAAACATATTTCCGACCCTCGATCTGAAAATCATCGTGCTATCTGTCAGGCGGTTATTATCAGAGATGCAGTATTGCCAAGCAAGAACAATAGAGCGCACAGAGTGAAAAAAATAGAACAACATCCCTGCTTAGTGGCCTTATTAACAACTCCCCTACCTAATTGGCGGCAGTATAATTTGTTACAATTTTCTTGAATTAGCAAAGTGACTTGTTTCTCGTGCAACCATGATCACTTTCTTATTCAATGCACGCATAAAAATAGACAAAAAAAAGCCTGGCGAACCAGGCTTTAAGTAGCGCAAGTCTATCTGGCCCAGTACGTTACGCCATTCACATAACGCTGTTCATCAATACGACCCTGGAATATATACCCTGCGGTATTGCCGCCGCTCCCCAGCATCCCGTCCACCGCCATGTTATTGGTATTTGGCCGCACGAATGCAGAATTACCAAAGCGACCATCGGCCGCGATCATGCCTTCAGCTTTCATGCTGGACACTTCACGACCATTGATCAGATCAAAACTGGTGGTAAACGACGCTTTGCCAAAGTCGACGGAGAGCATGCCATTGCGCACCTGCGCGGACACCGGCGCACCGCCTGCATCGTGGCGCACCGTCGCATCTGCTCCCTGCAAATTGAAACTCGCATTGCCGCGCTCGGGGATCACATACGCCCTGCCGGCAGTCCGCAGGATGACGTAATCGCCGGACACCATGCGGGCGCCACCGATCGGCGCCGTCGCGTCGATCGTCGCCGGTGCGTCCGCAATCGCCTGCCACCGTCCCCAGAGAATCTGACGTTCGGGCAGCGGTGGGGTGACGGGGACGACCACCTCGGGGTCGATAGGAACCGTTGGTGCGACGACTACCGGAGGTGGGTTCTCTGGCATGACCGGGCCCGGCTCCGGGGCTGGCTGCGGCTCTGGCTTTGCGGGCACTTGGCTCACCAGCTTTTCGATGGAGTCGCCCTTGCGCGCATCGAGAATGGGTGTCGTGGTGGTAGCGCCGTTTTTCGTGACAGGTTCGTCCTTGTGCGGTGGCGACACCTGGTCGGGCCCGGCTGCACCGGACTGCATCAGCTGCGGCGCCGCGCCGCGGGTCACCTCGATGAGTTGTCCGCGCTGCGCGGCAAACAATTCGCGGCTGGCGGCGCCTTCGCACGGTCCGCCGCCCTCGGGACGGCAGGCGCCGGCAAAGCCGCTGACCACCACCCCACCGGTCAGCACGGCCACGCGGGACGTATCCTGATCGGTGTAGACAGTGAAGTCGGTACCGCGCACGCCAATCGCCGCTACCGGCGTATTGAAGCGGAAATTCTGGCGCGCCTGCTTGACGGCGTCGCCGGACTTGCTGCGCGCGACACCGCTGATCAATTCGAGCTTGACCTGCGTGTTGGCGGGATTCTTGCGGTCGACGCGGTACGCAACGATGCGTGCCTTGGTATTCGGGCGCAGGATGAACAGGCCATTGTCGAGGGTTTTCACATACAGAAAGCCATCGGCGCCCGTCGACAGGAGCTCGCCCTCGTCGACCGACGTGCCTTCGGCGCCGGCCTTGCCGGCAACCTGCGCCTGGCCAGAGGCGAAGATGACCTTCCCTGCTTCGGCCGCAACTGCCTGGGCCTGAGCCAGGGCGATTGTCAGTCCCAGCGTGGTGATGATCATTATTTGGCGCAACATGTTCCCCTTTTTGGGCAGATTATCCGGCACGTGCCGGCAATTCCGTGACGTACATCACATTCTAGTGCAAACTTATGCTTTACAGAATGTGCTTACAATTCGTTGCGTTTCATTTCGGCAATTTTGAGCGGTATCTCGGCCTCCCCCTATACTGCGCCTTTTTCTCAACCGGATCCTGCTACAGACAGCGTGCGCCTTACTTCTACCGCCTCACCAGCCGGCCGATCGACTGCATGGCGTGCACCTGCGCTGGCCCGGGTAGCGATCGCCGTCGCCGCGTTGCTGCTGACCGCCCTCGCCCAATGGGGGCCACAGGCATCGATGTCGTTTTTTGGCAACGAGTGGTTGCGCGACCGTTTCATCCGGCT
>Ga0308163_10004207_pt1 | contig 11597 bp, 8 predicted proteins | sample PhyTR1_FD_201037 | JGI IMG/M metagenome (GOLD analysis project Ga0308163, IMG submission 201037) | Phyllosphere microbial communities from UC Gill Tract Community Farm, Albany, California, United States - DLSLT.R1 | ecosystem: Host-associated > Plants > Phyllosphere > Unclassified | place: USA... | reverse complement strand
TCGATGCTCAGCCTGACGAGGAGTTTTCCAGCGATCAACTACAGGCCCGACTCAGAGACCTCTCGGTCGGCGACGCCGGGGTCATGGACAGGCTCAGGTCAGAGCTGATGAGCAGCCACACGCAAGGCCTGATCGATTTGCAACGCCTAATGATGGGGGGTGACCGCCAAGGGCTGGCCAATCTGGCCCATCAGATCAAAGGTGCAGCTCGTCTGTTGCAGTTCGAGGAGCTGGTGGTGACCTGCGAGAACCTTGAAGACACCTGCCAGCGTCAGGCCTCGCCCCCGGCTGTTGAAGCGGCGGCCAGCGCTGTACGGGCGCGCGTCCAGCAATTGCTGCAATGTTTGCACGCCCCATCAGGGCCCGCCTGATGGGGCGGCCACCTGCGTCTATTCATCCGCTGCAGCATGCACGTCAGCTTAAGAAATTTCCTACAAGGACGCAGGAAACGCCTTAACTAAAAGTCGATAAAAATCCCACAAGCTAGCCTCCACTTTTACACGGAGGCTTTCCAGTGACCCTATCGACCCTGCGGATCCTGGTGCTTGAAGACCAACCCTTGCAACGCTACGCACTCGTCGCCAGTCTGCGCCAATTGGGCTGCGCGAACATTCTCGAGGCAGCCGATGGTGTTCAGGCGCTGGGACTGCTCCAAGAGCATGGCCCGGTCGATATAGCCTTTTGCGATATCTGCATGGCCGGTATGGATGGCCTTTCGTTTCTGCGCCACGCAAGCGAAAGGAAATGGATCAACGCAGTCATCATCAACAGTGAATTAGCAGCGGACTTGCGGCAAACCATTGCCAGCATGGTTGAGCTTTCAGGGATGCAGTTGCTGGGTGAATTGGCCAAAGCCGCCAAAGTACCGGCACTCAAGCAACTGCTCGGGCGATACAACCGGCTGTCGCTACCTCATAGCCATGGCCTGCCTGACCAGCATGTCTTCACCGATACCGAGGTACGGGAAGCACTTGAAGCCGGGCAATTTCAAGTCCACTGCCAACCCAAGTTCAACCTGAACACCCTGGAAGTCGACTCGCTGGAAGCTCTTGCCCGATGGAACCACCCAAAGCAAGGCTTGTTACCGCCTGCCGTTTTCCTGCCGATTCTGGAGAGGCTGGGGTTGCTGGACCGCTTGTTGTACCAGCAAATCGAGCAATGCCTTGGACTGCGCGCTCAGGCGAAAGCCTATGGCTATGACTTCAAATTCTCGATCAACATCCAGACATTCCAGTTGGCCAACGAGCAACTGAGCACGGAAATTATCCGTCGGCTTGCCCTGTTCGAAGCACCCGGAAACTGCCTTTGCCTGGAGATAACCGAAACCGACCCAAGGGCTTTAACCCCCGCGAGCCTGGAGAATCTGGTCCGGATCAGAATGGCCGGGTGCGGCCTGTCCATCGATGACTTTGGTACTGGCCACTCGTCCCTGCAACGGCTGTGTCAGTTGCCATTCAATGAAGTGAAGCTGGATGCAACGTTCACTCGCGAACTCAAACGTTCCCCCCGTAGCAGCGCGGCGATATCAAGCACCCTGCAGTTGGCCGCAGCCTTGGGCATGAGCGTAGTGGTGGAGGGCATCGAAACCCTGGAGCAGCGCGACTTACTGCTCAGCCTGGGCTGCAAGATCGGCCAGGGCTACTTTTTCGCCAAACCCATGGCACCGGACAAGCTGCTGATCTGGCTGCTCAATAAAACCATTCAGGACGATTTCGGCGTGATTCGCGACCGACTGCTCAGCAGTCAGCCCTGCGTACGCTCCGCGCTAAGCAGCTAAGACTGCCAGTAAACGCCCTCCCCCTTCATTCAATACCCGCCCCCCTTCGCGGCCGGTATGAAGCCTGAACATTTGATCGGAATAAAATCATGCGACTACGCAACATGAACATTGGCCGTCGGCTGGCCGTGGGTTTCAGTCTGATGGGCTTGATTGTCGTTATCCTGGGAGCCCTGTCCGTCACCCAGATGCAAGAGATGGCCGGCAAATCGGACGAAGTCGACAAGAAGTGGCTCCCCAGCATTCTGGCCCTCAACGACATGCAACGGGCAATCACCGAACTTCGGGTCAGCATGTTCCGCGCGCTGCTGGATAAAAGCCCCGCGCAGGATGCAGCCAGTCATGCAGCCATCGACATGGCGCGCGAAAAAATCCAGACCACCATTGATCAGTACGCCAATAACCTGGAAACACAGGAAGAACGCGCCAGCTTCGAGCGGCTGAAAATCATCCAGGCTCAGTACATCAAGGTGCAGGACAACGTCATGGATATGGCCAAAAAAGGTGATCGGGATCAAGCCGTATCCTTCATGAATAACGAGCTAAACGGCCACGGCGACGCCCTCAACCGCGAGTTGGCACAACTGCGCAGCATCAATGTCACAGAGGCTGATAACGCTGCCGAAGAGTCCGATAACGCGTTTATCGATGCCGTCAAAGGCGTAGGACTCGCGATAGCACTGGCCATTATCCTGACGGCCGTTTTGGCCAGCCTGTTTACACGAAGTATTGTCCGGCCCCTTAAGCAGGCTGTGGGCATCGCCGAGGAAGTCGCGAAGGGTAATCTCACCGTCGACATTGAGATCGAAGGTCGCGATGAGCCTGCACAATTGCTTGAGGCCCTGGGCCTTATGCAGACGGATCTTCGCGATACGATCCATCTGATCACCGACTCCTCCAATCAACTGGCTTCCGCGGCCGAGGAGCTGTCGGCGGTCACCGAAGAGTCCACCCGCGCCTTGCATGAACAAAACAGTGAAATCGAACAGGCCGCCACGGCTGTCAACCAGATGACGGCAGCGGTCGATGAAGTGGCCCGCAACGCGATCACTACCGCCGATGCCTCTCGAGACGGCGACAGCATGGCGGTTCAAGGCCGAGAACACGTTGTGCAGACCGTTGAGTCGATCTCTTTGCTGGCCGAGGAAGTCACCGTTGCTACTCAGGAAATCCAGGACCTGGCAGACAGCGTGCAGAGCATTTCCAAGGTACTGGATGTGATCCGTGCCATCGCCGAGCAAACCAACCTGCTGGCGCTCAATGCCGCCATTGAAGCGGCCAGGGCCGGTGAAGCCGGACGTGGGTTTGCGGTGGTCGCAGATGAAGTCCGGGCGCTTGCCCACCGTACCCAGCAATCGACGCAGGAAATCGAGCAGATGGTCACTGGCGTACAACAAGGCTCGAACCAGGCCGTAGCGGCGATGCATCGCAGCAATGACCGAGCCGGCGCCACCCTTAGCCTGGCCACCAGTGCAGGCGAATCGCTGAACCACATCACCCGGGCGATCACTCTGATTACCGAAGGCAACCTGATCATTGCCAGCGCTTCAGAAGAACAGGCGCAGGTCGCGCGCGAGGTGGATCGAAACCTCATGAACATCCGCGACCTGTCCTCGCAGACAGCAGCTGGCGCCAATCAGACAAGCGCGGCGAGCCAGGAGCTTTCGCGTTTGGCGGTAGGCTTGAGCACCATGATTTCGAAGTTCTCCATCTGAGGCCAAACAGAGCAATCCACCGGGTTACAAGTCGGGCCACTCCCGACTTGTTCCAATAGGGTGGTAAACGTCCTCATTAAGAAGCTTTAGTTATAACCTAATCATAAAATAATCGCATATTAGACTAAGCCATTATGTTTATATTAAGCCACGCATTCACCTGGCGCTGGTATAGACATGACGCACACCCGACACCCCGAACGCCTCCGGGAATTTATTGGCGCACTGGCCGAGCTGATCGACAGCAACCCTCGCGAAGGCGACCTGCTGCATCGCGGCGGCAAACTGCTGGGCCAACTGGTCAGTTACGACGACTGGCTCCCCGATGAATACGCCATCCCCAGCCCCGAGCGCTATCAGCAATTCCTGCTGCACGCCGACTCCCGGCAGCGCTTTTCGATTGTCAGTTTCGTCTGGGGCCCGGGCCAGACCACCCCGATCCACGACCACCGCGTCTGGGGCCTGATCGGCATGTTGCGCGGCGCGGAATACTCCCAGGGCTTTGCCCGCAGCCCCGATGGCCGACTGGAAAAGGAAGGCCCGGCGATCCGCCTGGAACCCGGCCACGTCGAAGCCCTTTCGCCACGCAGCAATGATGTGCACCAGGTCAGCAATGCCTTCAGCGATCAGGTGTCGATCAGCATCCACGTCTACGGCGCCAACATCGGCGCAGTGCGCCGCGCGGTCTACCAGCCCGACGGCACTGAAAAACTGTTCATCTCCGGCTATTCCAACGCCTTTCTGCCCAACATCTGGGATCTGTCCAAAGAGAGCCAAACACAATGACTCAGCCTGCTACCCGCTCCTTCGCCGACATCCGCCAAGCGCTGCTGGCCCATGAAGAACTGGCGCTGGTGGATGTGCGAGAGGAAGCCCCTTTCGCCGAAGCCCACCCACTGTTCGCCGCCAATATCCCGCTGTCGAAACTGGAGCTGGAAGTCTTCTCCCGTATCCCGCGCCGCGACACTGCCCTAACTGTTTATGACAACGGCGAAGGCTTGGCCCAACGGGCGCTGGAGCGCTTGCAGGCATTGGGCTACACCGACGTGAAACTGCTCGAAGGCGGCTTGCAAGGCTGGCGTGAAGCAGGCGGCGAGCTGTTCATCGACGTCAATGTGCCGAGCAAGGCCTTCGGCGAACTGGTGGAGCATCACCGCGACACCCCGTCGCTGGCCGCTGAAGAAGTCCTGCAACTACTCGAATCCAAAGCCGACCTGGTGGTGCTCGACGCCCGCCGTTATGACGAATACCAGACCATGAGCATTCCCAGCGGGATCAGTGTGCCCGGTGCTGAACTGGTGCTGCGCGCTCGCGAGCTGGCGCCAGACCCGAACACCCGGATCATCGTCAATTGCGCAGGTCGCACCCGCAGCATCATTGGCACCCAGTCGCTGGTCAACGCGGGCATCCCCAACCAGGTGAACGCCCTGCGCAACGGCACCATCGGCTGGTTACTGGCTGGGCAAACGTTGGATCACGGTCAGGCTCGACGCTTTGCCGCGGTCAGTGATGACACTCAAGCAGTAGCCGGTGCCGATGCGCGTCGCGTGGCCGACAAGGCGGGCGTGGGGCGTGCAAACCTGGCGCAACTGCGCAGCTGGCAAGCCGACAAGTCGCGCACCACTTACCTGCTGGACGTGCGCACCCCGGAAGAATTCGCCAAAGGCCATTTAACGAGCGCTCGTTCCACGCCAGGCGGTCAGTTGGTGCAGGAAACCGATCACTACGCCAGCGTGCGCGGTGCCCGGCTGGTGCTGGTGGACGACGACGGCGTACGCGCCAACATGTCGGCTTCCTGGCTGGCGCAACTGGGCTGGGAAGTGTTCGTGGTCGATGGCCTGCAAGCCAGCGACTTTAGCGAACAGGGCGACTGGAACGCGCCGATCCCTACGCCTGTACAGGTAGAAGAAATCAGCCCGCAGACCCTGGCCGATTGGCAGCAGCATGGCGACGTCGCAGTCCTGGATTTCACCACTAGCGCCAACTACGTCAAGCAGCATATTCCCGGTGCCTGGTGGACCTTGCGCGCTCAACTCCAGGACGCACTGCACAAAATCCCCAAGGCCGAACGATACGTACTGACCTGCGGCAGCAGCAAGCTGGCGCGTCTCGCGGTACCTGAAGTAGAAGCCCTGACCGGCAAGCAGGTGTTCCTGCTCAAGGACGGCACCGCCAGCTGGATCAAGGCCGGGCTGCCACTGGAAACCGGCGAAAGCCAACTGGCCTCGCCGCGCATCGATCGCTATCGCCGCCCTTATGAAGGCACCGATGCGCCACGTGAAGCCATGCAGGCCTATCTGGACTGGGAGTTCGGGCTGGTGGAACAGCTTGCCCGGGACGGCACTCACGGTTTCCACGTGATCTGAATACGGTTTGCAAAAAATCTGACCCAGCAGGACCGACCCCTCCAGGCGGAGGTCCTGCCAGCCCCCTCTTAGCCTGGAGATGCACCCATGCCGCTTAACTCTTTCCCGCTTAAAAAACTGCTGCTGGGCGCGCTGCTGAGCCTGACCCTCGGCCAGCAGGCCATGGCTGCCGACCTTGAACCGCTGTTGGTCGCCAATCAGAAATCGGGCATCAAGACACTGCTGACAGTCGCAGGCGAATTGAAAGATGTGCCCTATGAAATCCGCTTCTCCGAATTCCCTGCCGCTGCACCACTGGGCGAGGCGCTGAACGCTGGCGCCGTCGACATCGGCGGTCTCGGTGACGCGCCCTACGTGTTTGCCCTGGGTGCTGGCGCGCCCTTGAAAGTAGTCAGCATCACCCATGCCGAAGGCCGTTTCACCACGGCGCTGCTGGTGCCCAAAGACTCGCCGGTCAAGACCGTCGCTGACCTCAAGGGCAAGCGCATCGTCACCGGACGCGGCTCCATCGGCCACTATCTGGCGATCAAAGCCTTGTATCAGGCGGGTCTGAAAACCAGTGACGTCACGTTCATCAACCTGCTGCCAGGTGAGTCGCGCATTCTGTTGTCCAACGGCGGCGCCGATGCCTGGGCCACCTGGGACCCGTACACCACTGTCGCCACCACCCAGAGCCATGACCGGGTCCTGATCAGCGGCAACGAGTTGCTGAGCAACCATCTGTATCTGGCCGCCACCAGCAAAGCCATCGCTGACAAACGCGTACAGCTGGATGACTTTGTGGCCCGTGTCGAACGCGCTTACCTGTGGACCAACACGCACCCGAACGAATACGCCAAGGCTCAAGCCGCGATCACCGGCCTGCCGCTCGAGGTGCACCAGGAAATCGCCAACGCCACCAAGATGCACCGCGTGGAAATCGACGATTCTATCATCAAGGGCCTGCAAGCCACGGCTGATATCTACAAACAGGAAGGCATCCTGACCAAAACGATCGACGTCTCAAAAGGCTTCGACAAGAGCTTCAACGCTTCGCGTGCTCAGGTTGTGCAAACAGCCGCTCATTAACCCGGACAAACCCTAATTTTCAGATTCAGGAGCACGCTTATGAGCAATCAACGTCAATTAAAGCTAGGCGCAATGGTCCACGGTGTTGGCCACGGCTGGGGCGAATGGCGCCACCCGAATGCCCTGGCCGATGCCAGCGTCAACTTCGGCTTTTATAAACAACAGGCGAAACTGGCAGAAGCGGCCAAGTTCGATTTCGTGTTCATCGCCGACAGCCTGCATATCCATGAAAAATCCAGCCCGCATTACCTGAACCGTTTCGAGCCGCTGACCATCCTGTCGGCCCTGGCAGCCACCACAGAAAACATTGGTCTGGTGGCCACGGTCACGGTCAGTTACACAGAGCCTTTCCAGGTGGCGCGACAGATCTCATCGCTGGATCACATCAGCGGCGGCCGTGCCGGCTGGAACGTGGTGACGTCCTGGCTGAGCGGCACCGCTGACAACTTCAGCAAGGGTGAACATCCGCCACACGCCGTGCGCTACCGCATCGCCAAGGAACACGTGTCCGTGGTCAAAGGCTTGTGGGATTCCTGGGAAGACGACGCCTTCGCCCGCAACAAAAAGACCGGCGAGTTTTTCACCCCTGGCAAGCTGCATGCCCTGAACCACGAAGGCGAGTTCTTCTCGGTCAAAGGCCCGCTGAACATCGCCCGGTCCAAACAAGGCCATCCGCTGATTTTCCAGGCCGGGACTTCCAACGACGGTCGCAACTTCGCTGCTGAATATTCCGACGCGATCTTCGTCCACGCCGAGTCTCTGGAAGAAGCCCAGGCCTATTACCGGGACCTGAAAAAACGCGCAGCAGGCTTTGGCCGCGACCCGCTTGAATTGTCGATTTTGCCGGGCATCCGACCAATCGTTGGCCGCGATGAAGCCGAGGTTGAGCGCCGCTATCAGCAAGCCGTGGATCTGGTGACAATCGAAGACGCCATTGTCGCGCTGGGTCGTCCTTTCAATGACCACGATTTCAGCCAGTACCCGCTGGACGCGCCCTTCCCCGAGCTGGGTGATCTGGGCTCCAACAGCCAGAAAGGCGGCTCCGACCGGATCAAGCAACTGGCCAGGGACGAAGGCCTGACCCTACGCGAAGTGGCGCTGTTCTTCTCCCGCCCACGCCGCGAATTCGTCGGCACTGCCGAGCAGGTCGCCGATACGATCCAGACCTGGTTCGAACAGGAAGCCGCGGACGGTTTCATCATCAACTCGCTGCTGCCGGATGGTTTGCAGTATTTCGCCGAGCTGGTGGTACCAGTCTTGCAAGCAAGAGGCTTGTTCCGTAGCGAATACCAAGGCTCGACCTTGCGCGAGCACTTCAATCTGCAAGTGCCGGAAAACCGGTATGCGCTGCAGGAAGAAACTGCGGAGCTGGCCTGACTCCTGTTGGAGCGAGGCTTGGTCTGGGCCGCATCCGGACGAAGAACGGTACGCGAGATATCTGACGCACCGCGGTGACAGCTTCGCGGGCAAGCCTCGCTCCATCAAGTACATAAAGGAAACCCCATCAATGAGCGCACTTCCCCTTCGCCCCGTTGCCGCCAGCGTCAGCGACATCGGGCCCGCCGAGGCTTTCACGGCCCGGCTGGCATCGATCACCGCCGCTCTGGCCGCAACCGCCGGGCGTTATGACGAAAGCGGCGAGTTCCCCCACGAAAATTTCCACCTGCTGCACGAGCATGGTTTGCTCGGGTTGACGGTGCCCACTGACCTTGGCGGCGGCGGTGCTGACTTGCCTCAAGCGCTGCAGGCCATCAGCGCTGTGGCTCAGGGCGAGCCTTCCACGGCGTTGATTCTGGTCATGCAATACATCCAGCACGCACGCCTGCAGCAGAGCAAAAGCTGGCCGGAACATTTGCGTCTGCAAGTGGCGAAAGAGGCAGTCCGCGACGGCGCGTTGATCAACTCCTTGCGAGTCGAACCCGATCTTGGCACCCCCGCTCGCGGCGGCCTGCCTGCAACCACTGCACGACGTACCGCCGAAGGCTGGCGCATTAGCGGCAGCAAGATCTACTCCACCGGCAGCCATGGCCTGACCTGGTACAACGTCTGGGCGCGCAGTGACGACGCCGACCCGCTGGTCGGTGCCTGGCTGGTGCACAAGGACACGCCGGGCATTCGTATCGTCGAGGACTGGGATCACCTGGGCATGCGTGCCACGTGCAGCCACGAAGTGATCTTCGACGATGTGCTGGTGCCGCTGGAACATGCTGTCAGCGTCAGCCCATGGAGCGCTCCACAAGCCGAACTGGATCCGGCGGGTATGCTGTGGATGTCGGTTTTGCTGTCTTCGGTCTATGACGGCGTCGCCCGCTCGGCGCGCAACTGGTTCGTGCAGTGGCTGGAGGAGCGCAAACCGTCCAACCTCGGTGCCGCGTTATCGACGTTGCCGCGCTTTCAGGAAGTGGTCGGCGAGATCGATACGCTGCTGTTCAACAACCACAGCCTGCTGCAATCGGCTGCCATTGGCCTGACCCCGCCAGCCCATGCGGCACAGATCAAATACCTGGTGACAACCAACGCCATTCGCGCCGTGGAACTGGCCGTAGAAGCCGCAGGCAACCCCGGCCTGTCACGCAGTAATCCGCTGCAACGGCATTTACGAAATGCGCTCTGCGCACGGATTCACACCCCGCAGAATGATGTGACGCTAGTTGGCGTGGGCAAGGCCGTGTTTGCTCAGCGGGAGAAAGTGGCGGGTCGCTGATCCGGTAGTGTCGCTATCTCTGTAGGAGCTGCCGAAGGCTGCGAAGCATTTATCCTGACACACCGCCATCGCAGCCTTCGGCAGCTCCTACAAGTCATCTGTTTCCTGAACGTCAGCGCTGGGTCAGGGACGTCCGACACAGGTGTACTCCCTGAACCTCAACCCCTGACGAAGTATGACGACTTTAGATACCTCTCCTCGCTAAAAAGAATCACCCCCTCCCTCCGAAACACCCACATACCCCATAAAAACTGGAAAAAACCCATTGACACACCTAACCGACAGGGAAAATAATCGCCCCATCGTTGTATGACGACATACAGCAAAGCCACCTAATAATCACAATATCCAAGGCAAGCTCTCCATGAAAATCACCCGTATCAGTGTCGAGGTCTTTTCCCATCCGTCCCGTCGCGCCGTCGACAGCGCAGGTCATGCTCATCCTGGCGAAGAGAAACCGGTCAATCTGGCCATGCTGCGCATCGCGTGTGACGACGGCAGCGAAGGTTATTCCTTCGGCGCTCCAGAGCTGATTCGTCCGCACATCATCGAGTCCTTCGTGAAGAAAGTGCTGATCGGCCAGAACCCGATGAACCGCGAAAAAATCTGGCAGGAACTCGCTCACTGGCAACGCGGCAGCGCCAGCCAACTGACTGATCGCGCGTTGGCACTGGTCGAACAGGCGCTCTGGGATCTGGCCGGGCGAGTACTTAAACAGCCGGTCTACAAACTGCTCGGGGGTTATCGCGACAAGGTATTGGCCTACGGTTCGACCATGTGTGGCGACGACTTGCCAGGCGGCCTTTCCACTCCGGATGAGTACGGCCAGTTCGCCGAAAAGCTGGTCGCTCGCGGCTACAAAGCCATCAAGTTGCACACCTGGATGCCACCCATCTCCTTCGCGCCAAACCCGCGCATGGACGTGAAAGCCTGCGCTGCGGTGCGTGAAGCGGTCGGCCCGGACATTGCGCTGATGCTCGATGGCTATCACTGGTACAGCCGCGTCGATGCGCTCTACATCGGCCGAGAACTGCAGAAGCTCGACTTCGCCTGGTTCGAAGAACCCATGATCGAAGACTCGGCCGAATCCTATGCCTGGCTCGCCGCCAACCTCGACATCCCGGTCCTCGGCCCAGAAAGCATCGACGGCAAATATCACAGCCGTGCGAGTTGGGTGACGTCCAGATCCTGCGATATTCTGCGCGCCGGGGTGGCCGGTGTAGGCGGTATCAGCCCGTGCCTGAAAGTCGCGCACATGGCCGAAGCCTTTGGCATGGATTGCGAAGTTCATGGAAACGGCGCAGCCAACCTTCAAGTGATTGGAGCCATCAGCAACTGCCGCTGGTATGAGCGCGGCCTGTTGCACCCGTTCCTGGATTACGAGCAGGTTCCGGCTTATCTGAACACGCTGGTCGACCCTATGGATGACGAAGGCTACGTGCATTTGTCGGACCGCCCGGGCCTGGGTGAAGACATCAACTTCCACTTCATCGAGGCCAACACGCACCAGCGTTACTGATCTGCGGCACCGCACAGGGGTGACATGAGCGCCCCTGGCACAAGAGTCTTAATAAATATAAGAAAGGACTGCCCTATGAAACTCTGGCCTTCGCGCCTGCGCCAGCTACTGTGCGTGGCGCTGACTGCGACGCTTCTGCACACCCCGCCCAGTATGGCGCGTGGTGAAACGCCGGTTGATCAACTGGTGGTCGGCATGAGCATGATCAACCTGCTGTCCCTTGACCCTGCTGCTGCCACAGGCCTTGAAGTGGCCGAGGTCAATTCCAACGTCTACGACATGCTGCTCGAACAAGATGCCAGCGCGCCTGACACGCTGATCCCGGCATTGGCACAACGCTGGGAAGTCAGCGCCGACCGCATGCGTATCACCTTCCACCTGCGTCCCGGCGTGACCTTCCATTCCGGCCAGCCACTGACTGCGCAGGATGTTGCCTGGTCGTTGCAAC
>Ga0308163_10004204_pt1 | contig 11602 bp, 9 predicted proteins | sample PhyTR1_FD_201037 | JGI IMG/M metagenome (GOLD analysis project Ga0308163, IMG submission 201037) | Phyllosphere microbial communities from UC Gill Tract Community Farm, Albany, California, United States - DLSLT.R1 | ecosystem: Host-associated > Plants > Phyllosphere > Unclassified | place: USA... | reverse complement strand
CGCGTTGGAAAAGGATCAGCGGTTAGCCGGGCGCGCATTTTAGCCTGTCCGTATAGAGGTTCTTAGCATTTATTTCGCAATTAACCTTCGATTTGGCAATAACAAGATCAAAGGTCATAAAAAAGGAACGCTCCGAGCGCCTCATCAGTCACTAGTTAAGCGACTTGAAACCCTGGGTGCCGTGCCCGGGAATCACTCAAGGGTCTGCGGAAGGCATCCGGGGCCAAACGAGGAGTTTACGTCTGATGAGCATCAAAAAGCCTGCACCCGATAAAAGCGAGATGGCCGGAACCGATACCCCGGATCGCGCCAACACCAACGCCAAGCTCGACAGCCTGGAAGAATTCCGTTCCGACGCCACCGGTCAGGCACTGCGCACCAATCAGGGCGTGAAGATCGCCGACAACCAGAACACCCTCAAAGCCGGGCCGCGCGGGCCTTCGCTGCTGGAAGACTTCATCATGCGTGAAAAGATCACGCACTTTGACCATGAGCGGATTCCGGAGCGTATCGTCCATGCGCGTGGTACCGGCGCCCACGGTTTCTTTCAGACCTACGAGAACCATGCAGCGCTGACCAAGGCCGGTTTCCTACAGGATCCGGGCAAGAAAACCCCAGTGTTCGTGCGCTTTTCCACGGTGCAGGGGCCACGGGGTTCCGGCGATACCGTGCGTGACGTGCGCGGCTTTGCGGTGAAATTCTTTACCGATGAAGGCAACTTCGACCTGGTCGGCAACAACATGCCGGTGTTCTTCATTCAGGACGCGATCAAGTTTCCGGACTTCGTCCACGCGGTGAAACCCGAGCCGCACAACGAAATCCCCACCGGCGGCTCGGCTCACGATACGTTCTGGGACTTCGTCTCGCTGGTGCCGGAATCGGCGCACATGGTCATCTGGGCGATGTCCGACCGGGCCATCCCGAAAAGCCTGCGCAGCATGCAGGGCTTCGGCGTGCACACCTTCCGCCTGATCAACGCCGAGGGCAAATCACGCTTCGTCAAATTCCACTGGCGCCCTACCGCCGGCACCTGCTCGCTGGTGTGGGACGAGGCGCAGAAGCTCGCCGGTAAAGACACCGACTACCATCGTCGCGACCTGTGGGAAGCGATCGAGATGGGCGACTACCCGGAGTGGGAACTGGGCGTACAGATCGTCGAAGAAGAGAACGAACATGACTTTGATTTCGACATCCTCGACCCGACCAAGATCATTCCGGAAGAAATTGTCCCGATTACGCCGCTGGGCAAAATGACCCTGAACCGCAACCCGGACAACTTCTTCGCGGAAACCGAGCAGGTCGCTTTCTGCCCTGGCCACATCGTGCCAGGCATCGACTTCTCCAATGACCCGCTGCTGCAAGGTCGACTGTTCTCCTACACCGACACGCAGATCAGCCGACTCGGCGGGCCGAACTTCCATGAGCTGCCGATCAACCGTCCGGTGGCGCCGTTCCACAACGGCCAGCGTGACGCACAGCACCGCACCACCATCGACAAGGGCCGCGCTTCTTACGAGCCAAACTCGATCGACGGCGGCTGGCCGAAAGAAACCCCGCCGGCGGCACAGGACGGTGGTTTCGAGAGCTACCCGGAGCGCATCGACGCCGCGAAGATCCGTCAGCGCAGCGAATCGTTCAGCGATCACTTCTCCCAGGCCCGCTTGTTCTTCAACAGCATGAGCGACCACGAGAAAGAGCACATCATCGCTGCCTACAGCTTCGAGCTGGGCAAGGTCGAACGTGAGTTCATTCGTGCCCGCGAAGTGAACGAGATCCTTGCCAATATCGACCTGACCCTGGCCAAACGCGTGGCGGAAAACCTTGGTTTGCCGGCGCCAGCCAAAGGCACGATCGAAGTGCGCAAGACCTCGCTGGAGCAATCGCCAGCGCTGAGCCAGGCCAACCTGCTACCGGGCAATATCAAAACGCGCAAAGTGGCAATCCTTGCTGCCAATGGTGTTGACGCTGCGGCCATCGATGCGATGAAGAAAGCGCTGGAAGCCGAGGGCGCCCACGCGAAACTGCTCGGCCCGACCTCGGCTCCAGTGAAAGCCGCTGACGGCAAGGCTTTGCCGGTGGATGCGTCGATGGAAGGCATGCCTTCAATTGCGTTCGATGCGGTGTTCGTACCGGGCGGCGCGGCGTCGATTACCGCGTTGAGCGGCGACGGCGTGGCGCTGCACTACCTGCTAGAAGCCTACAAGCACCTGAAGGCGATCGCGCTGCACGGCGAGGCCAAGCAGTTGCAGGACTTGTTGAAGCTCGATGCGGATGCGGGGCTGTTGCAGGGGGCGGATGTGGGTGCGTTGACCAAGTCGTTCTTCGCCGCGATCGGCGAGCATCGGGTCTGGGCGCGGGAGCCTAAGGCCAAGGCCATTCCAGCGTAAAAGCAAAAGATCGCAGCCTTCGGCAGCTCCTACCGGATGTACTTAATCCCATGTAGGAGCTGCCGGAGGCTGCGATCTTTTTATGGTTTACGCGGGCTTAAAACCATCTGCGCCGGCACTGTGCGCAAGATCTGCTTCTCGATTTGCAAATCAAAATCAGGATCTAGCTTCTTGACTCGCTTGCTCAGCAACGTCGCCAGCCATGGATAATCCGCGGTGCGCGGCGCCTGAATGCTGACGGCGCATTCGTAATTCACCACATCGGCGGCGATCGCATCGAGTTGTCGTTGCAGCTTGTGAATATCACCGATGTTCAACGCAACTGTGGTGCTCTCGGCGGTCGGGTCGATGACCTTGGCTTTCGGCCTGGCTTCAGCTGCCAGCAGTGCGGCCTCAGCCTTTTCCAGCTCGGCCTTGCGCGCTTCGGTGATCGCGCCGTTGACGCCGCCGGTCAGCGCTGGCGCCTTGGGCATCAGAGCACGGGCGCGGCTGAGCGCGGTGGCGGCAGCGTTGACATCGCCTTTCTGCAGGACGATCTGGCTGCGGCGCAGGTACGCCTCGGCCAGCTGCCGCTGGTATTGCTCAAGGGATTGATCGTTGGGGGTTGCGGCCTGCAACGCGGCCAACTGGTCTTCGGCGGTGGCCAGTTCGCTGCTGGCCAGGCTTTGCTCCAGCTGCGCGATGGCCGTAGCCCGCGCGTCCGGGACTTCAGCCACCGGCGGCGTGCTTTGGCAGGCGCCCAGCAGCACTGAAAATGCGACAAGGAGCAGATAACGGGAGGCGAACGGCTTCATTCCTGCGACTCTCTAATTGCGCAAAAAGCGGCCAAGTCTACACCCCACGACGGGGCAGAACAAAACTCAACAGAAACAGCGCGGCTGCCGTCACCACGATCGACGGCCCCGCCGGGGTGTCCTTGAACCACGACAACGCCAGCCCGCCGCACACCGCGAGCATGCCCAGCAGGCTAGCCCCCAGCGCCATCTGCTCCGGCGAACGGGCGTGACGCTGTGCCGCAGCCGCTGGGATGATCAGCAGCGAAGTGATCAGCAGCACCCCGACGATTTTCATCGCCACGGCGATCACCACTGCGATCAACAGCATCAGCGCCAAGCGCAAACCCGCAACCGGCAAGCCTTCGACCCGCGCCAGTTCTTCGTGCACGGTGACCGCCAGCAACGGCCGCCACAGCGTCACCAGCAACACCAGCACCGCCGCAGTGCCGCCGAGAATCCACGCCAGGTCGCTCGGACTGATCGCCAGCAAATCGCCAAACAGATAGGCCATCAGGTCGATCCGCACTTCATGCATGAAGCTTAGTACCACCAGGCCGAGAGAGAGCGTGCTTGGCGCAAGAATTCCCAACAGCGTGTCGGACGCCAGTGGCTGGCGCTGTTGCAACGTCACCAAGAGCACCGCCAGCAGCAGGCAGCCGACCGTCACCGCCACGGTCGGGCTGACGTCCAGCAAAAAGCCCAGCGCCACGCCGAGCAGTGCGGCGTGGGACAGCGTATCGCCGAAATAGGCCATGCGCCGCCACACCACAAACGAGCCGAGCGGCCCGGCCACCAGCGCCAGGGCCAGACCTGCAAGCAGGGCATACAAGAGAAAATCAGCCATGCTTGCAGCCGTCTCCATGAACATGAGGTTGCCCGCCGAGCGGGCCTTTGACCACCGAACCGTGCAGGTCGTGGGCGTGGTCGTGATGGTGGTGATAGATCGCCAGACTCGGCGCGTTCTTGCCGAACAGCTCGACGAATGCCGGATCGCCGCTGACCTGCTCGGGATGCCCGGAGCAGCAGACGTGGCGGTTGAGGCAGACCACCTGATCGGTGGTGCTCATCACCAGATGCAAATCATGCGACACCATCAGCACGCCGCAACCGTGGCGGTCGCGCAGCCGGGTGATCAGGCTGTACAGCTCGGCCTGCCCGGCCACGTCGACGCCCTGCACCGGCTCATCAAGCACCAGCAGCTCAGGCTCACGCAGCAGTGCCCGAGCCAGCAGCACGCGCTGCATTTCGCCGCCGGAAACGCTCTGCACCGGGCTGTCGATCACGTGTTCGGCGCCGACTTCCTTCAACGCGGCCAGGGCACGCGAACGATCGACGCCAGGCACCAAGCGCAGGAAGCGCAGCACTGACAGCGGCAGGGTCGGATCGACATGCAGCTTCTGCGGCATGTAGCCGACGCGCAGCTTCGGTTTGCGCCAGACGCTGCCGCTGTTTGGCTTCAACAGCCCGAGCACGGCGCGTACCAGCGTGGTCTTGCCGGCGCCGTTGGGGCCGATCAGGGTGACGATCTGCCCCGGTTCGACGCTCAGCTCGATGTTGTCCAGCACGGTCTGCCCGGCAAACGTGACGGCGACCTGTTCCAGACGGATCAGCGCATTGCTCATCAGGCCCCCTGGCAACCGGCGCACAGGCCGACCACTTCGACGGTCTGCGCTTCGACGATGAAACCGACGTCTTTGGCGCTGCTGATGATCGCGTCGCTGATCACTTTTTGCTCAAGTTCGATAGCGGCGTGGCACTCGCGGCAGATCAGGAACTGGCCCTGATGCGCGTGTTCCGGGTGTACACAGCCGACGAAGGCGTTCAGCGAAGAGATGCGATGGACCAGGCCGTTTTCCAGCAGGAAATCCAGTGCGCGGTACACGGTAGGCGGCGCGGCGCGGCGGCCGTCCTGCTCGCTGAGCACCGCGAGGATGTCGTAGGCACCCAGCGGCTTGTGGCTCTGCCAGACCAGTTCCAGCACACGGCGGCGCAGGGCGGTCAGACGCAAACCTTTCTGCGCGCACAAGGTATCGGCCTCGGACAAAGCGCTGTGCACGCAATGGGAGTGGTCGTGGGGACGGCTGGCAATCGGGGTAATAGGCATGAGCGGCGACGAGATTTGCTGGAGACGTTATTATGTTACCCGTTCTCGCTTCCTTGAGTGGTCATCGTGTCCCGACTTTTTTCTGTTTTTGTGGCTTTTGTTGCCAGTTTTCTGCTGATCGGTACGGCTCAGGCCGAGGTCAAAGTGCTCACCAGCATCAAACCGTTGCAGTTGATTGCCGCTGCCGTGCAGGACGGCGTGGCGATTCCCGAGGTGCTGCTGCCACCGGGTGCCTCGCCGCACAATTACGCCCTGCGCCCGTCCGACGTACGGAAGGTGCAGTCGGTCGATCTGCTCTACTGGATCGGCCCGGACATGGAAGGTTTCCTGCCGCGCGTGCTCGGCGGTCGCAGCCTGCCGAGCGTTGCGGTGCAGGATCTGCCAGGCCTCAACCTGAGGCATTTCGGCGCGGATAACCATTCCCATGCCGAAGAAGCCGACGAGCATGATCACGATCATCGCCCCGGCTCGCTGGATGCACACCTGTGGCTGTCACCGGTCAATGCGCGGGTGATCGCCGACAAAATGGCCGCCGATCTCAGCGCCGCCGACCCGGCCAATGCCCAGCGTTATCAGAGCAATGCCAAAGCCTTCGATGAACGTCTGGATGCGCTCGATCAGCGTTTGAAGAAGCGCCTGGCCAATGTCGAAGGCAAGCCGTACTTCGTCTTTCATGAGGCGTTTGATTATTTCGAAGACGCTTACGGCCTGAAGCACGCGGGCGTGTTCGCGGTGGCCGCTGAAGTACAGCCCGGCGCTCAGCATGTCGCGGCGATGCGCAAGCGTTTGCAAGAAGTAGGCAAGACCTGTGTGTTCAGCGAGCCACCATTGCGTCCACGACTGGCGGAAACGCTGGTGGCCGGTTTGCCAGTGAAACTGGCCGAGCTGGATGCGCTGGGTGGTTATACGCCGGCGACCGCTCAGGGATATGAGCAGGTGCTGGAAAAACTCGGCAATGATCTGGCCGGATGCCTGGAATCGCTGTAACAACACAAACCCTGTGGGAGCGAGCCTGCTCGCGAAAGCGGTGGGTCAGTCAGCAAAAATGCTGAACGGGCCGCCGCCTTCGCGAGCAGGCTCGCTCCCACAGGTTCATGTTTGCTTGGCGAATCTACTCAGAGGGCGAAGGGCAACGGTGTATTGACCTTCTGCCGCTGCGCCAGGCGCTGCTCGAACTCTTGCGGATCGTGAATCAACACATCCTGCCCGGCGAACTGCTCGGCGGCGATCAAGCGTGACAGCCAGAACCGCACACAGGCCACACGCAACATCGTTGGCCAGAGCTCAGCCTCCGCCGCCGTGAACGGGCGCAGCGCCGCATAGGCACCGAGAAACGCACGCGCACGCGGGCCATCGATCACGCCCTCCTCGTCAGAACACCAATCATTCAAGGCAATTGCCACGTCGTACAGCATCGGCCCCGAGCAGGCGTTGTAGAAGTCGATCAGCCCGGTCAGGTGGGTGCCTTCGAACATGGCGTTGTCGCGGAACAGGTCGGCGTGAATGTTCGCCCGAGGCAGTGCAAGGATCTTGTCTTTGCGCTCGGTGATCTCATCCAGCGCCTTTTGCAGCAAGGCACGCGGCTCATCGCTCAGGTGCGAGAGAAATTCAGTGCCCTCCTCCAGCATCCAGTCCAGACCACGATCGGTCTTGCGCTTGATCATGCGCTCGCCTTGGGTCGCCAGGTGCAGATGCGCCTGCAACTCGCCGACCTGGGCGCAGTGCTGGGCGTTAGCGACTTTGATGTGCTTGCCGGACAGGCGCGGTTGCAGCAGCGCCGGTTTGCCTTTGAGCTCACGCAGGGCCAAGCCGTCGGTGGTGCGCAGGGCGTAAGGCACCGGCAGTTCGGCTTCGTGCAGCACGTCGAGCAGGTCGATGAAGAACGGCATCTCCTGCACCGGGCCGCGCTCGACCAGGGTCAGGACAAACTCGCCCTGCTCCAGACTGATGAAGAAATTGGTGTTTTCGCTGCCGGCGGCGATCCCCTGGAAATCAAGCAGGCGGCCGAGCCCGTAAGGGGCGAGAAAGGTTTCCAGCTCGGGCCGAGCCAGGGGAGTGAACACAGACATGTCTTAACTGCCAGTACGGGCGCCGCAACGGCGGCGCCGAGTGAATTAAAAACCTACTTCCATTCGAATATCTTCCATGACGGGATCAGCATATCCGGCTGATCCGAACGGATGAAATTGGCATCCGTCCCGTCGGCGCGCACCAGAAAGTACGGCGGCGCGCCCTTTGGCGTGACTTTGATCGCATAGAGGAAACCGTTCTGGCGGTACTCCTCAATGGTCTTGTCGCCCTCCGTGCGGATGGTGACCTCGGGGTCGCCGCCCGGCGCATCATCCGCCGCCATCGCGGCCAGTGGTGAGACAGCGATCAACCCGACCAGCAGCAAGCGATTTAACGTACGCATGATAACCTTGTCCCTTTGTCGTCAACGGTCCCGCTATTCTAGCCCCGGACCCGCCGAAAAGGTTGATCCTGCTCATGAGCCAAGCCCCCCTCGTCCTGGTGGACGGTTCGTCTTACCTGTACCGCGCCTTTCATGCACTGCCGCCACTGACCACGTCCAAAGGCCTGCCGACCGGTGCGGTCAAAGGCGTGCTGAACATGCTCAAGAGTCTGCGCAAGCAGTACCCGGACAGCCCCTTCGCCGTAGTGTTCGACGCCAAGGGCGGGACATTTCGCGATGAGATGTACGCCGAATACAAGGCCAACCGGCCAAGCATGCCCGATGACATGCGCGTGCAGATCGAGCCGCTGCACCAGAGCGTGATCGCCCTCGGCTTCCCGCTCCTGTGCGTGGACGGCGTCGAGGCCGACGACGTGATCGGCACCCTCGCCCGCAGCAGTGCGGCAGCAGATCGCCCGGTGATCATTTCCACCGGTGACAAGGACATGGCGCAACTGGTCGACGGCCACATTACCTTGGTCAACACCATGTCCGGTAGCTCGATGGATGTGGAGGGCGTTAAGGAGAAATTTGGCGTCGCACCGGAGCAGATCATCGATTATCTGGCGCTGATGGGCGATTCGTCCGACAACATTCCAGGCGTGCCGGGCATCGGCCCGAAGACGGCGTCCGGCCTGCTGGTCGGCGTCAATGGCGGCCTGACCGAGCTGTACGCCAACCTCGACATCGTGCCGACCCTGCCGATCCGTGGCGCAAAAACCTTGCCGGCCAAGCTCGAAGAGCACCGGGAGATGGCTTTCCTGTCCTATCAACTGGCGACCATCAAGGTCGACGTGCCGCTGGATATCGGCCTCGACGATCTGCAAATGGGCCAGGAAGACCCGGCCAAACTCTACGAGCTGTACACCCTGCTGGAATTCAAGAGCTGGCTCAATGATCTGGATCGCGATGCCAAGCGTCAGGAACTGAGCGCGGCTGCCGAACCTGCGCCCGCCCATGATCTGTTCAGCGCCCCGCAAGCCGAGGCACCTGCTGCCCCTGCCGAGGCCGCGTACGAAACCATCCTCGATCAGGCCCGCTTCGACGTCTGGCTGGAAAAACTGCGCAACGCCAAACTGATCGCCTTCGACACCGAAACCACTGGCATCGACGCGCAGCAGGCGCAACTGGTTGGCCTGTCGTTCGCCGTACAGGCCAACGAAGCCGCGTACATCCCGCTGACCCATTCCTACATCGGCGTGCCGGAGCAGTTGGATCGCGACACCGTGCTGCGCGCACTCAAGCCGATTCTGGAAGATCCGAGCAAACTCAAGGTTGGCCAGCACGCCAAGTTCGACATGAACATTCTGGCCAACTGCGCCATTGGCGGCGATCAGAGTGAAGGCATCAGCGTGCGCGGCATCGCCTTCGACACCATGCTTGAGTCCTACGTACTCAACTCCACCGCAACCCGCCATGACATGGACAGCCTCGCGCAGAAATACCTCGACCACACCACGGTGAGCTTCCAGGACATCGCCGGCAAAGGTGCCAAGCAGCTGACCTTCGACCAGATCGCCCTGGAACAGGCCGGGCCGTACGCCGCTGAAGACGCCGACATCACCCTGCGCCTGCATCAGGCCCTGTTCGACAAGCTCAGCGCGATTCCGAGCCTGGCCAGCGTGCTGACCGACATTGAGATCCCGCTGGTGCCAGTGCTGGCGCGCATCGAACGCCAGGGTGCGTTTGTCGATGCCGAGTTGCTGGGCATTCAGAGCATTGAGCTGGGCAACAAAATGGTCGCGCTGGAGCGTGAAGCCTTCGAAATCGCCGGGGAAGAATTCAACCTCGGCTCGCCGAAGCAGCTGGGCGTGATTCTTTATGAAAAGCTCGGCCTGCCGGTGCTGAAGAAAACCGCCAAGGGCCAGCCGTCCACCGCTGAAGAAGTGTTGGCGAAACTCGCCGAAGACGATCACCGCTTGCCGAAGGTGCTGATGGAGCACCGCTCGATGAGCAAGCTGAAAAGCACCTACACCGATCGCCTGCCGGAGCAGATCAACCCGCGCACCGGGCGCATCCACACCTCGTATCACCAGGCGGTGGCTTCGACCGGGCGCCTGTCCTCCAGTGATCCGAACCTGCAGAACATTCCGGTGCGCACTGCCGAAGGCCGACGCATTCGTCAGGCATTCGTCGCGCCCAAAGGCTACAAACTGCTGGCGGCGGACTATTCGCAAATCGAACTGCGGATCATGGCCCACCTGTCCCGCGACGAAGGCCTGATGAACGCCTTCCGCAACAATCTCGACGTACACACTGCAACCGCTGCCGAAGTATTCAAGGTCGAGCTTGATCAAGTGACATCCGACCAGCGTCGCAGCGCCAAGGCGATCAACTTCGGCCTGATCTACGGCATGGGCGCGCAGAAGCTCGGCAAGGACATCGGCGTCGACACCAAGACCGCCAAGGCTTACATCGACACCTACTTCGCCCGTTATCCAGGCGTGCGCGAATACATGGAGCGCACCCGCGCGCAAGCGGCGGATCAGGGTTACGTCGAAACTTTCTTCGGTCGTCGCCTGTACTTGCCGGAGATCAACTCGAACAAGCCGCAGGAACGCGCTGCGGCAGAACGCACGGCGATCAACGCGCCGATGCAGGGCACGGCAGCGGACATCATCAAGAAAGCCATGGTGGCTGTGGATAACTGGCTGGCGACGTCGGGTCTGGACGCGCGGGTCATCCTGCAAGTGCACGACGAACTGGTGCTGGAGGTTCGCGAGGATCTGGTCGAGCAGGTCAGCGCCGAAATTCGTACGCACATGAGCGAAGCGGCGAAACTGGATGTGCCGCTGCTGGTGGAAGTCGGCGTGGGCAACAACTGGGATGAGGCGCACTGAGTCATTGTTGCGCAACCGTCGCCGCGACCTACCGTCGCGGCAACTACCGGGAATCCGGCTTAGATCGAAAGGCGCTTGAGGCTATTCCAAAGCTTTTTGAAAAAAATCTGAACTAATCTGTCGATCGAACACTCAGAGGTACTGAATGGCTGGTGAAGCCCTTCGATGCTCCTATGTTGTGTTAAGTGTTGGCAGATATCTGAACCCCGCCCTAGCGGTTCGGAACTTGAACCCCGGAATTTCTCCCTCCCCAATGAAATCCGGGGCTTTTTTTGCCAAAAAATCGGCTGTAGCGCGGCCATGCTGCGTTAAAAGCATCGCTAAAAATGCTCATTTAGGTCCCCTAAACTCCGCTTTTTAGCGCTACTTTTGCCTTGCATGGCCACAGTACAACCAATTTTTCCCCATTCTGAATTTACTCGGCTGCCGCCTCGGCGCCTTTGTCTGCCAGTTCCATCCAGTCGGCCAGCACAGTGTAGGCCTCTTCCAGGCCCATGCGTTTTGGTGCGGAGAACAACTGGATGGTGATGGAGTCGCCCCAGCCTTTGCGGATTTCCGACTGTACTTTCAGCAGGGTGTTCTTGGCTGCGCCGTAGGTGAGCTTGTCGGCCTTGGTCAGCAGGATATGCATCGGCATGCCGGCGGCGACGGCCCAGTCGAGCATCAGCAGGTCGAAGTCGGTCATCGGATGGCGGATGTCCATCATCAGAATCAGACCTTTCAGACTCTCCCGACCACCGAGGTAAGCCTCGAGGTGGCGCTGCCAGTGTTGCTTGAGCGGGATCGGTACTTTTGCATAACCGTAGCCCGGCAGGTCGACCAGACGGCGATCTTCGTCTAGCTTGAAGAAGTTCAACAGCTGTGTGCGGCCCGGAGTTTTCGAGGTGCGCGCCAGGCTGGCGTGGGTCAGGGTGTTCAGCGCGCTGGACTTGCCGGCGTTGGAACGACCGGCAAACGCCACTTCGAAGCCTTCGTCGTCAGGGCATTGATCGACTTTGGCGGCACTGAGCATGAACGTGGACTGTTGGCACAGGCCGAGGATG
>Ga0308163_10004202_pt1 | contig 11605 bp, 11 predicted proteins | sample PhyTR1_FD_201037 | JGI IMG/M metagenome (GOLD analysis project Ga0308163, IMG submission 201037) | Phyllosphere microbial communities from UC Gill Tract Community Farm, Albany, California, United States - DLSLT.R1 | ecosystem: Host-associated > Plants > Phyllosphere > Unclassified | place: USA... | reverse complement strand
GCGGCTTGCTGGCGCCCAGCCAGAACTTTCATCTGGGAAAGCCCCTCCCGCTCACCCTGCGAACCCTTTTTCTCAATCCGCTTCACTTCCTCATCTGGAGGAAGCTCTACGGGGAACGGATTAGTAATTGCGTCCCGAGTTTCTCTGTGCTTGGCAATTGCTTGGGCATCATTGGCAATAGGGGCATCATCAATGACGGTTGTAGGATCAGTATCGTCTTTAGCTAAAACTTCGATTACTTTGGTAACCGAATACTCTTTCCGAGATTCGCCTGGTGGCAGGTTGGCCCCACGCTCGTTGTACTGCAACGACTTCTTACTCAAAGCTTTGCGAACAGTGTTTGCTGCCCCTTTAGCACCCGATCGAATGTTTGCTGTTGCTGTCTGTGCGCAGGCCAGGCGGGGCTTGGCAATTGAAGGGTCAGATACATAGGCGTTCTGAATACGCTGCTTCGTCACACCATCTGCAGTTGCGATCGCAGTTTGGACGGCAAGCTCCGTGCGCATTTTGTAATCGTCAGCGTTCATCTGAGCTTCAGTCTGCATCCGTATAGCATCAATGATGCTATGGGCGGCGTTGTACGTTGCATCTTGGCAGTTGAAGCAATAGACGGGAATGCCCGCACCCACCGCAGCACTTGCAGAATTTGCCCCAGCAAGTAGGGCCATTGCTATGGCAGCCTTGAGTAAGCGATTAGAGACCATTCATAGCATCCTTAACAACGTCACCGACACTGTTCTCAACACGCGGAAGTCGATCAGGTGTAACAGTTGGAATTTGTGCAGCCACACCACGAGATTGCTCGTTCATTACCTCGCGGGCTTTTGCAGCAGCAGCCTCCATCACTTTATCCCGCACTACAGCACCAAAATCATATTGGTCTACTTGCGTGCCGCCCTCGCCAGTGGTGGCACCGACACCAACCGAAGCGATACCGTAGGGGTCAGATACGTTGAACTGCATTTTCCCGACCACGCCACCGATGAAATCGTTGGCGTACTTGCAAGCCATGTCACGGATTTTTGCCATGATGCCGCTCATGATCGCTCCTGTAGAGGGAATGCGCAGGCGAAGCAACGTATCCAACGTGTCTAGAATCGGAAGGCAGCTAGCATCTTTCACAGATGGGGCGGTTTCAATCTGCTTTGCAAGCGGCTCCTCAAGGTTCACCTTGTAAATACCAACTGCCAACTCGTTCATCTTTTTTTGATTGGCCGCCATCATCTCATCGATATCGCACGCAGAGTCGGTCATAGCCTCGTCTGCTGCGTGAGCCACCTGCACGCTCAAAGCCAAGCTGGCGCACAGCATCAATGCTGCTGGCTTTAACTTAGACATTTCTTGTGTCCCTAATAGTTCGGATGGTTTCAGTAATTGCACTGGACCGGCTATTTCCAAAAACCAATCCAAGCAGTTCGCCACGATGGACGACCAGGACCCGCTCATAGAACAGATCAACGTACCGACCAGGATCACCACCAACGCGACCTAGAGCCAGCACAAGCCGGTTGACGAAATTCGGAGAGTTGCGATCCATCACTTCGAGCACCCTGAAGAATCTGGATGACGTCACCCAGGCCAGCAGCTCGGCTAGAGCGGATGCGTTCTGAGGCTTGTGAACATCCTTGACCCATGATTCTTGTTCGCTCAGCTCAATGAGGCGATTAAGCATCTCGATGAGCTCAGCTTCGCCACCCTGGCTCAACCAAACCTCTTGGTTATCCATCCAGGTCATGAGTCGGGCAATCGACGCTCCGACCTCCTGCCATCTTGTAGCCACGACCGAAGCGTCCAAAACGCTTGGTTCGGCGCCACTTCCTCGGGTGCTGGATTGGTCGAGCAAGGTACCACCTCAAGACGTTTAACAATGTATCGTATTCTTATACCATAATCGCAAGGCTAGCCTAAACGCCTCCAGCGAGATAGATCATGGTAAAAAGCGAGCATCAATCGCAGCCTATTCAGGCTGTAGAAGACAGGGTTGCACAGCCACCACCCCCCAAGAAATCGGGCGCGATCATGGGTTCGGTTAAGCTTGTGCTTGCAACCAAAGCTTGGTCGAACCAGGCGTCAATCCTCAAGAAAAGAGGATCGTTCCCCCTCCTGCGCACCGTCCTCAAAAACAACGTTGTCTCCAACCGAGTAATCATCCCCACGGAAGCGATCAGTGATCATCTGATAGCCAAGTCGATCATAGGCCATCGCCTAATGGTGGCCGCAGTCGTCATTCCGCTGCTTTATGGGCTGGTCTTGATTCCGCGTGGCGTTGCAATGGGACTGAAGCTTGGTGACTGGATGAATTCCAACCTGTTTTTAGGTGTGCCAGTGCTCATGTACTCGGGCATGCGCCTGCTGATGAGCCGTAAGGTTTTAAAAGCCCTGAACGAGGAAAATGTTCGACGTAGAGCACGAGAGTCAGGAGGGCCCGATGCGTAATAGGAACGTTTTTTCTCTCAACACTGCGGCATTAATACTGGGCGTCAGTTGCCTTGTTGCAGCCCAGATGGCCATGGCGGACGACGCCTTCAAATTCACCTCGCTTTCGGCCACGTCAAACGCCACCTATGACTTCGGGCAGAAAGTGATCAACTGGATCACGTATGGCGCTGATACAGGCTCCCACGGCGAGAAGTCTCTACTATCGGTCCTATCGCTGACCTTGAACACGATCGGCGCTTTCATGATGGCCGTACTCCTTGTTGTGGGTGGCGCCAACTACATCATTCAGACTGCAAACAAGGGGGTACCAGGCGGTCAGGTCATCTCGTCGTTCTGGATGCCACTTCGTATGGCTGTAGCAAGCATTCTGATGGTTCCGCTTACATCCGGTTTTTCGGGGTTGCAATATGGTGTGACCAGCATCGCCGAGATTGGCAACACGCATGCGAACGTCTTGCAGGAAGCTGGGCTTAACTACATTTATGACTTTGGCGTTTACCGACCGATAGCCCTGATAAATGGAGAGGATGTAGTATTCAGCTGGGTAGCATCTGAGGTCTGCCGCCAATACATTAACTCATATACAGGCGATCAGACTATTAGTTATGCGGTAACTACCACGGGTAATGTTGAAACCGGTTTTGTCAACAAATTTTCTTATCCATACAACGAGTCTCCTAGCTCGTATCGCGCAGCCAACCCGCGCACCGAATATTGCGGATCTATTACCATTGCAGCGCCTGCCAAGGGTGAAGTTCCAGACAGCACTGGTGTTCTTGAGTTCACCAAGAAGGAAGATATTTCCAAGAAAACATCCTCAGATGCCCAAGCAAAACTCCTGGAGCTCATGAAGTCCTTGCAACCATCAGTTGCCAAGGTCGCGTCCCAGATTATGTCTGACCAAAATGCCCTAAAGTCGATGCAGACTAATGGTTCAGGAGCACAGTCAAGCTTCGAAAAAGCTCTCAAGGAGGCTAGAGGCCAATCTAGCGGACTTGTCAAAGACTTAGAGTCAATCCTTCAAAAATACAATGAAGGTCGTCAGAGTATCGTCGCACAAGCGGTAAATAGCGCCAACACAGCTGCCAAAGATGGCAATGACTGGAAGAAGCAAACCATTGAATGCGGGTGGGCATGCCTAGGCACGGTGTTCTGGCAGATCAATAAAAACCAGTCTCAAATTAACAGTCTCGCGCAATTCATGCAGGCTACAACGACTGACCCTCAAATTGATGGTGAGTGGTCTAAAGATCAACGCTTGCAGGAGTTGTCTCAACGTATCAACGCTTTGAAGACAGGTTACGCTGCAGCGGGCGCCCCCGTTAGCAATAAAACTACAGGCGGCACTATCCCATCACTGTCGGCAATTGCAATGTCTGGTTCCGATGGCGGGGATGTATTCGAAAAAGCCAAGATGGCTTTGTATAACGGGTTGAGCGCTATCACTAAAGCTGCACTTCAAATGAACTCACCTGATGACTTAATCATCAACGTTCAGTACATCTCATCTGTCATTGGCTCAACAGCTGAAGCTCTGTATTTGACGAAGGGTGCTATCTTTGTTGGTGCAACTATGGCCGCGAAGACTGCCGAAGCAGCAGGCGAAGCTGTTTCCTCTAACCTCTTCACTTGGATTCTTCCCATTGGTATGGGAGCTAAGGCTGCGGGGGGTGTAGGCACAGTAGCAGCTGCAGGAATTGAGGCTTTGTCACGATTCCTGTTCCCATTGATTGACCAAATGATCGCGATTCTAATAGCTGTTGGCTTTGTCGGAGGTGTGATTCTTCCAACAATTCCATTGAGCATCTGGTTCATGGGCGTAATCTCGTGGATGCTCTTCTACATCGAGTGTTTACTCGTGTCGCCATTCTGGCTTGCCGCTCACGGCACAGCAGAAAAAGAAGGGTGGGGGACGGAGCACACACGCCAGGGCTACATGCTGATGATTGGGTTGTACCTAAATCCAATTCTTCGCGTAGCCGGTTTCTTCGCCATTTTCATTGCCCTGAAACCAATCGCATACCTAGTGGCCTGGTTCTTCGACTATGTCGAAGGCGTGCTGATGTCTGGCTTCGTTATGTTGTTCTCTTCGATTGGCGCTGTTGTCATCTGCATTATCTTTGCGTACTCGGCCATTGTGCGCGTGTTTGGCCTTCCCTCAGAACTATTCGAGAAGGGCTTGCGTTGGGTTAACGGAGGTCAAGAGGTTACAGGTGACGGCCACAGCGAGGAGAAGGCTCGCAGCAACTTTATGGCTTTCGTAGCTAAGGGGGAGCATGCTGGCTCCAAGCCTATGAACATGGCATATACACCAGGCGCGACTGGCAAAGGTGCAGGGCTTGAAGGAGGAGGGGGAGAGAAGAAGTAAAATGAATAAAAAACCAGCCTTCGAAGGGCTGGTTTTTTTGGGCCGCTGCTTGAGGTTTGGCCTATTGGAAGAATGGAACTGCGAGGCCAGATGCCGCCATTACAAAGAAACCGAACGAGAAGAACCCAGCTAATGGATTGGACCCTACAACCATCACCTTGTTCCGGATGGTCGAACAAAAGCCCATCATTGCTTGCGGTTTGAAGCCAAAAGCGCATCATGCCAATCCCAGCAACCTGGAAGGCCAAGACAGACACTACCGCGAAAACCGCGACCGCTGACACACACTTGACCGCCTTGGAGATAAAGTCACCCAACCCGTAGCTCAGCGTTAAAACCTCAGCAACCCCTCCCATCAGTTCAGATGCCCTACCCGCCTGCCACGGCAACACATAGGCCCACTCAAGCATGATCACACCGAGGATGGCGCCAGCTATCAGCAGCGGGTAACTCTCTCGTGCATAGGCGTACCCCGAAAGCTTTCCAGCAACCACAGAGTTGCGCAGCGCTGCGATCGCTCTAGGGCCGAAGGCCAGAAGCAATAGAACGCCGACCACAAAGCAACCCATACCGACCTTCAACTCTTGGAAGCCCACACCGAAGAAGACCAGGGCGGAAAACCAAGCTGATACTTTCCAGAGCGGCCACACCTCAGTGAACCAGTTACCAGCGCTGGAGCGGCTGTAATAGAACTTGAACTTCCGCTGACTACCCTCCCCCTTCGAAGTCAGACCCATCGCGCCATAACGCTGCGCCAGGCTAACGAGAACCTTCGACTCTACGCCAAGGGCTCCCGCCTTCCAGGGAACAATGGTCACGCCATGCGGATCAACGCGGACTGAATGAGCCGCCTCGTCCAGCAGGTCATTGCAAACAGAATAGCCCCGTGGCTTCCTTACACTCATCCCTTAATCCTCAAAGCAGTTTGGGTTTGGCCTGATCCTATAGTGCGGGCAAATACACCACCTGTCAATATATAGTTCTGAGAATCATATAAAGATTTCAGGCCACTACCCTGTTACAATGCCTGGGCATTGATCCTCCACCCTGTTAACAAGGTTACCCATGGCAAGACCAAGCATTGAAGGCACCCATGTCTCTCCCACCGCCTTCCAGATCAGACCTGAATTGCTCGATACCATGATAGAGGGGGCCTCAGTCCTGGCCCGGAGAATTGGTGAGGTACACCCCAAAAAGAGAACCCCATCCCCAAGCAATGCGCACTGGCTAAGAGTGCTGTTCGAGTTCGCATCGGTCGAGCTCGACACCGATAGCTTGCGGTGGGATGCATGCTCGGATCTAACCCCAGTTCCATCTCTACAAGCTCGTAACCCGCAGGTGAGAGCAACTATAGCGAAGGTGGTTCAGCCAACGAGCGGCGCGGTCCGCGTGAGCCTTAGAATCCCAGATGAACAACGGATCATCCTCAGGAAAATTGAGTGCGCTGGCCAGGCCTTGGACTGGACAGTGGACTTCAATCAAACTGCAGTCATGAATCTACTCGTGATGCTATTCGGCCAAAAGCTCAACCAGGCGCTGCTCCAAGGCTCCTACCCTCCCCCAGAGCGAAGCTCTCTGCTGGTTACAAGCATAAAAAAAGGGGCCCTTTGAGGCCCCTTCATATGTCTATTACTGTCCCATCGCACTCAAAGCATTCCCGCCCATTGGCCTTCTCGGCTTTGGCGGGCTGAAAGCTGGCTGAGCTCGTACTTGCTCATCCGGCCGGTCTGCACTGCTAACCGGCTGATGCACCTCATGCTGCCCTGCACGAGAAAGTTCCAAGTTGGAACTTTGAGAGTCCCTTGACTCGTAACTGGGTGTGTCGGGTTCGCTAGGAGCAGCAACGATATTCGGTCGCGGCTCAATAGCTTGCTGGTGCTGGTCCCCATGGCCGACATGAGCAGGTTGCTGCTGGAATGCATGTTGATGAGGTACAGCCCCACCTGGTACTTGAACGCTAAAGCCGATAACAGGCTGCCCCTCCTCATGGCGAAGCTTGTTTCTCAGTGAATCCATCACGAATTCAAGGAGTGTGTTTGAGGTTTGCATGCCCTCAATCATCGTGATCAAACGGTTGCGTTCAGTATTAAGGGCAACGTCTTGATCTGATGCACGGAGCATGACCTGTACGCGAGCCACTACTTTTCGCGCCGATTCGACTTTCCTACGTCCAGTCATCTATCCATCTACCAAGGTGGGGAACGATCAGGCCGAGGCCTGCTGAGCCTCTTGAGCTTTCATGTACTTCAACACTCCACGAGCGTTGGAGAACTCGTCGCCGAGCGTGGCGATACGGACTTCCTTTTTCAGCTCCTCGGCGAACAAGACAGCACCCCCGCCCACAAAATGAATCACGTCAAAGCTATTGATGTCGCCTGCTTTGGTGCGCAGATAGCTCACGATTCGCTGAGTCACCCCACGGATAATAAAGGCTACATCCGCTTTGAGATCTCGTGGCTCACCACCCGCTCTGTGAGAGCCAGTCTCCATGATTCTCGCGATCGCACGAGGCGAAAGTGAAGACTCGTGCCCGCCGCCGTATTTCTTCTGGTAGGCGCTATTGATCTGCTCACGCACATCGTGAACGCCGATTTTTTCGGTACCGGAATGCCCTTGGTCAATCTTGATGTTGCCGTTGACCATACGGATGCAAACGATGTCAGTGGTTGACCCGCCGATGTCGACGATCAATGCGTTGCCATCGTTCGTGTCGAGGTCGTCATAGCCAGCAGTAGTGTTGCATTCATCATCCATGGCCCAGTCATAAAAGGCGCTCATGCCTTCTGGGTACACCTTCGCTGAGATGATATTTACCTTTTGCTGGCCCTTCTCTGCCACAACGTTGTTCTGCATGAAGTTCAGCTGAGAACGCTCAACATAGCTCGCCTTGATCGATCCGTCCTGACCGTAGTAGTCGCGGAATGGCAGTGTCACACCAATTGCAACCGACTTACCCGCCAGGCCGGAGGCGACCAGAGCATGATGCATCAGCACTCGGTTAGCCTCCACAAATGGATAATCCGAGTTACGGAGTTCCAATGGGGAAGTATTCGCTGGGCTGCAGGTATAGGTGGCCAGGATCGAGCCGTCCTCGTGATACACGTGATAAGAATCTTCCTTCTCACCACCCACACCTGTAAGGGTCGACCCGCCTACCTGGATGTTGGTATCGACCTTCGTGCATTCGATTTTTCCTTCTGCGTTGTAGTATGCGGTTTTATGCGAGGCATAGCCGTTATCGTCAGCAGCGAGGATCATTTCTGGGGCCTTCTTGGAAGCGATAGGTTTCATGGTTTGATCTCAATATTTGGCCATTCGGGCCATTTTTCGTTTAGTCGATTTGGTGCGTGTAGAGCCTGCGCATCGGCGACGTAGTCGTTTGAGCGCATACATAACGGTCCACCCCCTGCGCTCCAGAAGCATCAGGGCTAGGACGATGGATGAGCTGATTTTCAAAGTGATCAAAAACGGCGCCAACGGTAGGATCAGCAAAGGGACAAGTACGCTCGTGTGAGCCTCGGTGAACTTGACACTGATCTTTGATTGCTTGCTGCAGAATGCCGTGTTGATCTGCTCTCCCTTGGACGTGGTTAAAAGCATCAGAGAACCTCCGCTTTCATTTCTCGCTCCAACGAGGCCAGAGTGGCTTGATCGATGTTGCCCAGGTCGAACTGGTGCAGCGCGGATTGGAGTAGGCTGATCCCCTCTCGCTCCGTTGCTTCCTTTATAAGCAGTGGCACCTTGTCGATCTCACAGCGAAGGAGCTGGTTGCGGATGTCCTGGGTGAACGCCAGAGCAGACCGAATCGCAACCACACCAACCCCATCTTTGTGCCTAATCAAGCGCTGATGAACGATCAGGCGCACGTTATCGATCAGGGCATTCGTCATCCGAATCCGCTCATCTGCTGGGAATTCGTCGACCATCCTTGCGATCGTCATGTGAACGTTCGATGTGTGCGATGTTGTGTATGTAGCGTGAGCGGACATCGATGCCAGTACCGCGCCCGCGATCGTTGGACGATCACGCGCTTCCCCGAATACCACCTGGTCAGGGTTCCTGCGCAGCATGTTGCGAACTGCGAGCGAGAAGTCTTTGAGGTGAGCCCCTTGCCCTGGTATGCCGATATCCGACTGAACCACCTGACCAACGCGACCAGGAATACTGTTGAGGTCATTCTCGATCGGTGCGTAGTACGTGATGATTCGCTTTGCGGGATAGCGGGTAAGGTTGCGCATCAGGATCGAGTCTAGAAGCGTTGTTTTGCCAGATCCTGTGGGGCCGGTAACAATAACGATTCCCGAATCAGGCTCTGAATTGTCCTTGATATAGTCTTCTACCCCGAGCGCTTCCAAAGATGGGATGGGTTTACCCGTTGGACGGAAAATCAGCTCTAAACCACTACTCCCATTCCTTCCCAAGCAACCTGTCGCGCATCCGCGTATACGAATTGGCTTGGGGACCAAACGCTCAAGCACATATGCAAAGTCCCTCGGCTCCGCCCGCGATACCTCTAACGGGGCGTTTGGATCTCTTACCATTTCCGCCAAGAGGTCTTCGACCTCTGATAGATAGAAAGGGCGCTCGCCAAATCGGTATAGCTCTGCACCTGTCTTCATGACGATAAAGTCATCTGTGACAATGATGAGGTCCGAAACCTTTTTCTCAACGCAGTACGCCAAGAGGCTGTCCAAGTAATCGAGGTTGATCCTGGCTGGCATTGGGAACGGTGGTGCTTCAAGCGCCGTGCTGGAAACCAACGCCTCGACCACACCCTCGCGGCGCCGCTCGGCTACCTCAGCGAGATTGATTACCTTGTCCATATCGGCGCCCAAGTCTGACTCTGGGTAAAGTTACCCAGCTGGCCGATGCCTATGATCTGCTCGCCGACGTTCATGGTGCGGCCCTGGAATGTCACCTTGGAATTCACTACTGTCAGATCGGCTGGTCTGAACATGCCTCGCGATTCGAGGGTCAGGTACTGATGACGGCCTTCAACAGCCTTTGCCAGCTGATTCACGCGGTCATGAAACATTTCATCAGCCTGATACACACCAGCATTCCACCCCTCCATAAGAGACTTCTTCCACTCGGATGCCTCGTAGTCATCCCGTGGATAGAGAGCTTCATGTGGCAGCTCGGGCTTTTCGAAGCGCTGGTAGACGTAGTCCCGCCAAGTGGGGACTGACGAAACAACCCTCGCCTCTTCTTGTACGGTGTAGGCGACCTTCACCTTATGGACTGCGCCATCTTCCTTCGTGAACTGGTCACGGGTCTCTGTGATGGCAGGGATTAGAAGGTGTCCATCCCGGACGAATTGAGCCAGGTTGAACGCAACGTTCAGCTTGGGCTCAACAGCATCGAGATAGTCCATGATCATGCCGTACCGGTACGCCAGGCCGGATTGAGCACCAACGCGCAGCCCTTCCTGGCGCAGCGCATCAGTTCGCAACTTGCCACCCTCTTCTTTAGACAGCTCCTTCTGATCGCGACCTTTCAGTTCGCCGATCTGCCTGAGCTCTGCTGAAGGCTGGATTTGAGCTGAGGGCATCTCAGCAATCGGAAAATCCACCATGTTAACTCCGTATAAAGATATTAGACGTTGTCGCTGCGGGCATTATCACACCTCAAGGGCAAGCCTTCAAAGGGGGCCGCTGTGGTACGGTACCACAGCATAGTACTTGTTGTGCCACGGAAATAGCAAGCTTGAGTCGCCGCCACTCAATTCCGTGCCACAACAAAACCTTTTCATGGCCTTTATCTGGTTTTCAAATAGCCACGAAATGACCACGAAATCTCCAAGCCCAATCTTGCTCAGCTTTGGATACCACAAGGTGGTTATTCAGTGGTATTGATGTGGCACGGAAATGCACCCTGAAATGCTGTGCCATCCAAACACATTTGTCGTGGTGTTTCCGTGGCACAAAAAGGACGGGTTAGCATTTTGAGCCGCTGGCAGAGGCAACTGGTTCCAGGCTGGTATCGGCAGCCTTGTCCCTTTCATCTTTCGGCATTGCTTCACAGGAGGCACGGAGCGCCGCGCTCAACAAGCACTGATCCAGTGATCTATCAATTGACTCTAGATGGACAGTCGGAGTGAGGTCCTGAGATCGATTAACCCCCTCTCCTTGCTGCCCAGCGAAGGGCGCCCAAAGGCCTGCCTGGGGATTTACAAGCGCTTGTACCGGGCTTTGGACTTTTTCTGTACCAAGGGGTGGATTTCTTTTGTACCTGGGTTAGGATTCTTCTTTGTACCGGGGTTCGGACGCTTTAAAAAAGGTCCCGAATCTATTACGTTTTGGTGTTTGTAGGTGGTACACCGGAGAACAGCGAAACGTCCGGCCAGCGCTACATTTGCCAGCAATCATTGGAAAACGTCAGCTAGAAATCAGGCGAGCGTTAACTCCTTTACGAGCGTCATCTATGCCTATCAGCAGCGACATCGAACTACGAGCAATCGGTATCCTCACTTCTTTCCAGAGCGAGCGCCCAGAATCTGAAGCGTTGACACCAGGACTGGGGGGCACCTCTGCAGCATTCAGAGTTGACGCGCCCTCCTCTGCCAGCGACATCAAGAGCGTTGACGTCGCAGCATTTACTCGTTGGCTTGACCGCCGCGTCGCCGTGAAAGGACTTGGTGAGCAAACTGCTCTCTGTTATCGCAAATGGGTGGCGAGCTACCTTGAGGAGCAGGGTCATGAGTCAACCTCCGAGCTTCGTGCGTGGATCCCCCCCAGCAGACGTGAACGCTTAAAGGCTGAGGCGGCCGAGAATCCCGAGAACGTGCTACTCAATGGC
>Ga0308163_10004201_pt1 | contig 11609 bp, 12 predicted proteins | sample PhyTR1_FD_201037 | JGI IMG/M metagenome (GOLD analysis project Ga0308163, IMG submission 201037) | Phyllosphere microbial communities from UC Gill Tract Community Farm, Albany, California, United States - DLSLT.R1 | ecosystem: Host-associated > Plants > Phyllosphere > Unclassified | place: USA... | reverse complement strand
CGCCTCCCCGGGGATGACGGATGTGGCGAGGCCAGGCCCGCCTCAGTCCCCCTTGTTCAGATACCGCCGCCCGAGCAGCTCCGCGATCTGCACCGCGTTGAGCGCCGCGCCCTTGCGGAGATTGTCGCTGACACACCACAAGGACAGCCCGTTCTCCACGGTCGAATCCTCGCGCACGCGGCTGATAAAGGTCGCATATTCGCCGACGCATTCGACCGGGGTCACGTATCCACCGTCCTCGCGCTTGTCGACGAGCATCACGCCGGGCGCTTCGCGTAGGATCTTCTGCGCCTGGTCAGCCGAGATCTCATTCTCGAACTCGATGTTGATCGCTTCCGAATGGCCGACGAACACCGGCACGCGGACGCAGGTCGCGGTGACCTTGATCTTGGGATCGAGGATCTTCTTGGTCTCGACCACCATCTTCCACTCTTCCTTGGTCGATCCGTCGTCGAGGAAGCTGTCGATGTGCGGGATCACGTTGAATGCGATCTGCTTGGTGAACTTCTTGGCTTCCGCCGAATCCCCGACGAAGATATTGCGCGACTGTTCGAACAGCTCGTCCATCCCCGCCTTGCCCGCGCCCGACACCGACTGATAGGTCGCGACGACGACGCGCTTGATCTTGGCGAAATCATGCAGCGGCTTGAGCGCCACGACCATCTGCGCGGTCGAGCAGTTCGGGTTCGCGATGATGTTGCGCTTGGTATAGCCCGCGATCGCATCGGGGTTCACTTCGGGCACGATCAGCGGCACGTCCGGGTCCATCCGGTACAGCGACGAATTGTCGATCACCGTGCAGCCAGCGGCGGCAAAGCGCGGCGCATGGATCTTGGTCCCTTCCGAGCCGATCGCGAACAGCGCCATGTCCCAGCCGGTCGGATCGAAATGCTCGATATTCTGGACCTTGAGCTTCCTGCCCGTCTCGCCGAAATCGACTTCGTCGCCCTGGCTGCGCGACGATGCGACGACCGCGATGTCGTCGAGCGGGAATTCGCGCTCCGCAAGAATGTTGAGCATCTCGCGCCCGACGTTGCCCGTCGCACCCGCGACCACGATCCTGTAACCCATGTCTTCCTCCAATTCGGAACGCGCCCGTAGCGTCATTACGCGGGCACGTCCAATCGCTTTGCTAATCGTGCGTGCGCGCCTGCCAGGTCGCATGGGTTATTCCATGCACCCGGGCGAGATGATCGGTCAGCGCGTCGAGCTCGCTCACCGCTATATTGGTACTGACGAGCTTGGCCACAATCTCGACGCGGTCCTCGCCGCGGTTGATGATGTCGAGCTCGGCGACCGGGAGTTGCGCATCCTCCAGATGCTCGGTCAGCAGGTCGCCCATCGGCCCGGCTTCGGCGGCGTCGGTGGTGATCGTGACGGTATAGGTCACCTCGACGCTGCGCCCTTCCAGCGGGATGCGGTTGATCGCATCGACCAGCGGGCGCAGCATCGTGTTGGCGAGGATGACGAAGCCGGTGAGCAGCACTGCCTCGGCAACCATGTCGCTCCCCGCGATCGCGCCGACCGCGGCCGAGCACCACAAGGTCGCCGCGGTGTTGAGCCCGCGGACGTTCATCCCCTCCTTCATGATCACGCCCGCGCCGAGGAAACCGATCCCCGACACGACATAAGCGATGATCCGGATCGACTCGATGTCCCCGCCGAGCCGCTGGCCAAGATCGACGAACGCCGACGAGCCGAGTGCGACCAGCGCGTTGGTGCGCAGGCCCGCGGTCCGCTGGCGATACTGCCGCTCCGCGCCGATCAGCGTGCCGAGCACGAACGCGACGAGATAGCTGACGACCGTGTCGAGGAACGGCCACAAATGGAAGGTGGTGAGGAACCGCATGATGATGGCCGCCCTAGCCGGATTATCGCTCTATCGCTTCCCCGGCGAAGGCCGGGGCCCAGAAGCGAAGGTGGAGGTAACGGAGCGCAGCCGCTCGCATCCTCTCGTGTCTCTCCTGGGCCCCGGCCTTCGCCGGGGAAGCATGCCGGATTACCCTACTTCTTATCCTTCACGTTCCGATCCAGGAACGTCAGGATCGTCCCCCACAGATGCTCGCTGATCCCCGGCCCACCGACACGGTGGGTATAGCCCGGATAGAACATCATCTCGAACGGCGTCGCGGTCGACTGCATCCGCGCGGCGAAGGCGGTCGAGTTGGTGAACACGACATTGTCGTCCGCCATGCCGTGGATCAATAACAGCGGATCCTTGATCGCAGGCGCCTTCCCCAGTGCATCCGACGCAACATACGCCTGCTTGTCCGCGACCGGCGAGCCCATGTAGCGCTCGGTATAATGGGTGTCGTACAGGTCCCATTGCGTCACCGGCGCACCCGACACGCCCGCGGCATAGACCCCCGGGTTCGCCTCGAGCATCTTAAGCGTCATGTAGCCGCCGTACGACCAGCCATAGATCGCCACCTTGGATGGATCGACGAACGGCTGGCTCTTGATGAACTTCGCCCCCGCGAGCTGGTCGGCGACCTCCACCGTCCCCATTGCGCGGTAGATGTGATCCTCGAACGCCTTGCCGCGATTGTACGAGCCGCGATTGTCGATCTGGAAATAGATATAGCCGTGCTGCACCAGATATTGCGGCAACGCCCCGCCCCAGCCGCGCGTGACCTGCTGCCCGGTACCGGGGCCGCCGTAATGCTGGAAGAAGACGGGGTATTTCTTCCCCGGCTCGAGCGGCGGGGTGATCATCTCATAATAGAGATCGGTCCCGTCCTCCGCCTTGATCGTCCCGAACTTGGTCTGCTGATGCGCCGCCAGATAGGGGTAATAGGGATGCCCCGGGACGACCGCATTCTCGTTGATCCACGACAGCCGCTTGCCGCCAGCATCCGCCAGATAGACCTGCGTCGGCTGCGTCGGGCTCGAGCGCGAGACGATCATCCGCGTCGCGGCTTCGTCCATCGTGCCATTGTTCCACCAGCCCGCCTCGGTCAGGCGCGTGATCTGGTTCGGATGCGCGATGTCGACTGAATAGAGATGCTGCTCGAGCACGCCGTCCTTGTTGCCGGTGAAGAACAGCCGGCCCTTGGCTTCGTCCACACCGAGCAACGATTGGACGACCCAGTCGCCCTTGGTCAGCAGGGTCCATTTGCCGCTCGCGAAGCGGTAGAGGTGGCCGAAGCCGGTCCGCTCCGAGCGCCAGATCAGGCTGCCGTCCTTCATCGGGCGATAGGCGTCGGACAGGTTGAGCCAGCTGCGCGTGCCCGATTTTTCGGTAAACAGCACGGTCGCCTTACCCGTCGCCGGATCGACGCGGAGCATGTCGAGCGTCTTCTGGTCGCGGCTTTCGCGCTGCACCAGCAACGCGCTGCCATCGGGCGTCCAGTCGACGCGCGCGAGATAGATGTCGGGATTGCTGCCGAGATCGACCTTGACCTTCCCCGACCCGTCCGCCTTCATCACGTACAGCGCAACCGCGACGTTGGGCGTCCCCGCGGCGGGGTAGCGCTGGTCATAGACTTTGGTCCCGTTCGCGCCGATCGCCGCACGGGTGACCACGCCGACGGGAGCCTCGTCGAACCGCTCGACCGCGATATGGCTGTCCTGTGGCGACCACCAATAGCCGGTGCGCCGGTCCATTTCCTCCTGCGCGACGAACTCCGCCTCGCCCCAATGCACCGTCCCGCCGCCATCGCTGCTGACGGCGCGCGCATCCCCGCCGCCGAGCGGCTGGACGAACAGGTTCTGCCCGCGCACGAAGCTGACGAAGCCGCCCTTGGGGCTGATGATCGGATTGAGCGCGCCGTCGCCCGGCGCGTTGGTCAGCCGCCGCGTAGTGCCGTCGAGCCCGGCGAGATACAGGTCGCCATCGATCGGAACGAGGATCGTCTTGCCATCGGGTGCCCAGTCATAGGTCACGATGCCCTTGGAGCCGGCGATCCGCGCGCGTTCGCGCTGCATCTTCTCGGCTTCGGACAGCTCGGCGCCCGAGCCGACCTTCTTGGAATCGACCAGCATCCGCTCCTGCCCGGTACGCGTGTCGCGCGCCCACAGGTCGAAGCGCTCCTTCTCGTCCGCGCGCGGGCGCAGCGACGTCAGCAACGTCCCGTCGGGCGAAAGCTTGACGCCGCGCGGCTGGACGCCCGACAGGTCGGGGCTGCCGAACACGGCTTTCAGCGTCAATTGGGTGGGCGCAGGATCAGCAGCCATCGCAGGCACCGCAGCACAGGCGAGCATCACGCCCGCAAAAGCCCAACTCGCCCGCATCCCGCATCTCCACTCTCTCGATTGTGCTGGCCCGACCATGCCGGGCGTTGCGGGCTTATCGCGGTGCGCGGCGCTGGCGTAAAGCCCTGCGATCAGCCAGCTACAACAGCGTGGCGGGCGCCTTCCCGCCACGGCAGCATCCGCCGCTCGGCCAGCGAGCGCCACGCCCATTCGACCGGGGCGATCCGGAACCTGCGCACCCACAGGTTCGCCCCCACCAGCAAGGCGGCGTCGATCCCCACCGCGGTCAGCATCAGCCCGGTCCAGCTCATCGTGCCGTACAGCCCGAGCATGAACGGCGGATACAGCACCCACAGGCAGATCAGCGTCTGTGCGACATAGATCGACAGCGCGGTCCGCCCCGCCGCGACGAACGGGCGCAGAAGCCGTGCACCCAGCACGGTCGTCACCAACAGGTTGACCAGCCCAAGATGCCCGAGCGTCATCGCCAGCCGCGCGATTTCGCTCGTCGCCATGCTGAAGTCCGGTGACCCGTCGAACCGCGTTCCAGCATAGGCCTCGAACAGCCGCAACGGCACGCCCAGGGCATAGCTCCATAGCGTCAGCCCAACGTAGAAGCGCCGCGATCGCGCGCCCTGCAACACCCCCAGCCGGTACAGCCCCGCACCGATCAGCATCGTCGCGGCGGCCTCCCAGACGAACAGGGTCTCGAACCCCTGCCCCTCAGTATAGGTGAACGTCGCCCATTGCTGCGTCACCCAGGTCTTGAACGTCCCCGTCCGCGCAGTGTCTTCAGCCGCGATCCGCGCTTTCACCTCCGCCATCATCGTCGCGCGTGCCTTGGTTCGCGCGGCCTGGTTCGTCAGGATCGTCCTGTCGGTTTGTGTCAGCCCCTGTCCCGAACGCTGCCGCGCCTCGACACGCTGGACGTCAGCGGCGCTGGAAACGCTCGCGCTATAGGTCAGCGCGCCGCCGATCAGGAGGAACACCGCCATGCTAGACCCGAGAAACAGTAGCGCCCGCGGCCGCAATTCGCGGAACAGGAATGCGACCATCGCCGCCAACGCATAGGTGTGGAGGATATCGCCCGGCCACAGCAGTACGAAGACATGCACCAGCCCGAACAACAGCAGCACGATATTGCGCCCGAAATAGCGCCGAAGCACAGCGGACTCCTGGGCCTCAGTGGCGAAACGGTCGGTCAGGATCACCATCCCCGCACCAAACAGCATCTCGAGCAGCGCCCGCGCGGTCCCCATCGCGAGCACTTCGCGCACCCACCAGACGACCTGATCGATCACCGACCAGCCAAGATGCCGCACGTCGTCGAAGGATGCGTGGAGCGATTGCCCCATGTCGTTGATGTTCATGAACAGGATCCCGAGGATCGCGATCCCGCGCAGGATATCGAGCACCGCGATCCGCGGCGCGCCATCGGGTTCGACGGGGGTTGAGGCGACGTCGACCATGGCATTCCTGGAATAGCGGGCGTGTACCCCTAGCAGGCGCACCTTCCCCCTGCCAAGATCGCGCCGCTGCATGCCGGATGGCCAAGCCCGTGCGGGCTCCCTACGAGGAACAGATGACCTCAGCCGCTTCGTCCCCGCTTGCCGGTCAAACCCTTGTTAGAGGCGACCTTGAATGCCTGTCCCGTACGGCTGGCCCGCACCATCTCGTTGACTGCGATATCGATGACGCTGACCTGTCCGGTCTGAATTTGGCGCACTGGACGTTCGACCGTTGTACCGTTCGCCGCGGCGACTTTACCGGTGCGCGGCTGGAGGGCAGCGTCTGGACGTCGTGCCGCGGGGCGTTCGCGCGTTTTCTGCGCGCGGACTTGAGCGATGCGCGGTTCGAGGCCAGCGACTTCAACAATGCCGTATTCCGCAACGCAACGCTCTCCGGCGCACGCTTCGCCCGCAGCAAGCTGACCGGCGTCGACCTGTCGGACGCGAAGGCGTTCGATCTGCTGCTCGACGAAGTACTGCTGATCAACGCAAAGCTGCCCGGCTTCTCCTTTCGCAAACAGACGCTGCGCAAGATCGATTTCGGCCAGGCCGACCTGCGCAAGACCGACTTCCGCGCGACCGTCTTCGAGGATTGCAGCCTGCGCGACGCGGGCGTTGCGGGGTGCCGTTTCGACGGTGCCGATCTGCGCGGGGCGGATCTCGGCGGGATCGCGCTGGTCGACGCGCGCCAGTTCCGCGGGGCCACGATCTCGCGCGAACAGGCGGGACAGTTGCTTGGGGAATTGGGATTGCGGGTCTTATGACCGCTGCGCCAGGCGTCAGCTTGCGTTCACGCAAGCGCTATCAGTCTCGGTTTCCTCCTCGAAAGGGCATCACGTTGTTCACCCGGTTCCTCGCCGTCACGTTCATCGCAGCCGGCATCGCAGCCGCCATCGCGCCGATCGAAGCCCGCGCCGACGCGCTGCAAGGCAAGCTGCTCGCGTCGATCAAGGCCACGCGGCCGGATGGCTACAGCTTCCAGCGGACGCTGGTGATCGAGCGCAGCGGAGCACCCCGCAAGGTGTTCGTGGAACGCTACGATCCCCGCCGCCCGACCGCCGACCGGTGGTCGCTGGTGAGCGTCGACGGGCAGGCACCGAGCGCGAAGGAGGTGGCGCAATCACGCAAGGCAAAGCGCGGACCGACGCCGTCTTATGCCGAGCTTGCCGAGTGGTTCGGCGCGCCCGCCACGCGCAGCGACACGACGCCGGGCTATGCCACCTACCACTTCGCCCGCCTGCCCGCAGGCGTGCTCAAGATCGGATCGCACGATGCTTCTCCCGACACGCAGGCGGAGGCGCTGGTCAACCTGAAAGCGGCAACGCCCTATGTCGAACGGATCCGCTTCGTCTCGACCAAGGGCTTCCGGATGATGATGGTCGCCTCGATCCAGAGCCTCGACATTACCGGCCGCTACCGCCTGCTACCGAACGGCGCGCCGATCCCGGACGGATCGGCGAGCGTGATGGCGGGATCACTGATGGGCAAGAGCGGTCAGATGAAAACGTCGGTGACGTTCGACGCGGTCAGGCCGGTCGACTAGCATCGTCGGCGAATAGCCAGGCTTCCGCTTCTGCTGCATCGGTGAAGACGCGTGCGCCGCGGCCTGCCGACGCGCGTTCGAGCTGCATGCGCGCAAGCGTGGAGCCGGTCACGAACGCAAGACGCCGCGACCGGTGCGCAGGATTTGCGAGGAACTTGCCCCAGCGGCTGACGACGTCCTGGCTCTGGATGGACATCCCCGTAACGTCGGTGACCGTTAGAGGCCCACCCTTGCATCCGCAGTTCATCCGCTGGTGAACCCGCAATAGCTCGGCTTCGAAGCGCTCGATATCGTCCACGCTGAAGAAACCGAACAGACGGATCCGAACAAACTCGCGTGCGACATCGGGGTCGATTGAAAATCCAGCAATGGTCACCGGGGCGTCTTGCAACTGTAACGTCTACGACTCTGTTAACGCGCTGAAAATCGGTCTGTGGCTAGCGTAAGCCGCATACCACGCGTCAGTCGCTTACGATGCGTAGCGGGCACTTTCCACCATCATTCAACTGTCGTGCGACGGGCCCCTTTCTGCGTTGCCGCCCGTCGGTCCCGGCATGAACAGGCCGGAACGTCGCGACCTGATGGAAAGCAGACGTGCCGAAATTCCGCTTAGATCACTTCTTGGGTCGTCGTTGAATCGCGCCAACAGGGTCTCTCAGCACCTGAACTAGCCGATAACCAACGCCCGCCACGATCAGTATAAGAACCATCCCCGCCAGCACTTGTGCGCCAGCACTTGTGCGCCGCTTTCCGGCAGAGCGCTGCTAAGCAAGACATACGCGACTGCACCGAGCAAGGCGACCAACTCGAACGCCAGCCACTTGGCAGAGGTGGTGAGACTTCGGAGAAGAGCCATGGCGACGATGATGCATCCACTCACCTATGTCTGCAACTGGGCGACAGCGGCCATACGCGTTTAAGTTGACCCCCTACGTGCCCCCGTCCCGCGCCACTCCCAGCCGATCAAAAAGGGCGCGGAAACCGAAGTTTCCGCGCCCCCTTCGAGCCTGATCGAGACGCCGTCCGATTACTCGGCTGCGGCAGTGCCCTTTGCAGGACGCGTGTCGCGACGCTCTGCGATACGCGCCGACTTGCCGGTGCGGCCACGCAGATAGTACAGCTTCGCACGACGCACCGCGCCCTTGCGGACGACCACGATGCTGTCGATGTTCGGCGAATACAGCGGGAAGACGCGCTCCACGCCCTCACCGAACGAAATCTTCCGTACGGTGAAGTTGCTGCCCATGCCCTTGTTCGAACGCGCGATGCACACGCCTTCGTAGTTCTGGACGCGGGTGCGCTCGCCTTCGACAACCTTCACGCCGACCTTGAGCGTATCGCCAGGGCGGAATTCGGGGATCTGCTTGGTTTCGAGAAACTTGGCAATGTTCTCGGCTTCGATCGTCTGGATGAGATTCATCTCATGCGTCCTTCGTCTGTCGTCGCGCGCCAGAGGGCGGTTGGACCCGAGCACCCTCATGGCGCTCCCACAGATCCGGCCGCCGTAGCCGTGTATCGGTCTCGGCCATGTGCTTGCGCCATGCCGAAATCCTCGCATGATCCCCCGATCGCAACACTTCGGGGATCGTGCGCCCTTCCCATTCAAATGGTCGGGTGTACTGCGGATATTCGAGAAGACCGCTTTCGAAGCTCTCGTCATCACCGCTAGAAGCCGCGCCCATTACGCCGGGAAGCAGCCGAATGCAAGCGTCGAGCAGCACCAGCGCACCCATCTCTCCGCCCGACAGGATATAGTCGCCGATCGACACTTCCTCGATGCTCCGCGCTGCGAAGATGCGTTCGTCGAACCCCTCGAACCGACCGCACAGGACGGTGACGCCGGAGCCTTGTGTGAGGTCGCGGATGCGTGCTTGCGTGAGCGGGCGGCCGCGCGGGGTCATCGCGAGGATCGGCGCGCCGGTCGCGACGCTGTCGATCGCCGCGGCGAGGACGTCGGCCTTGAGCACCATCCCCGCGCCGCCGCCCGCCGGAGTCTCGTCGACGGTGCGATGCTTGTCGGTCGCGAAGTCGCGGATATTGCGCGCGTCGAGCGACCATTTCCCCTCCCCCAGCGCGCGCCCTGCGAGCGATACACCGAGCGGACCGGGGAACATCTCGGGGTAGAGGGTGAGGACGGTGGCGGCGAATGTCATAGCGTCCAATTCTCTACGCGCAGATTGGGGATGTCGGCAAAGTCGCGTTCGTTGTTGGTCACCAGGGTCAGATCGAGCGCGAGCGCGTGGGCAGCGATTAACCGATCGAAACTGCCGCGCCGGAAAGGCAGTTCGGCATATTGACGCGCCGCCGCCGTGTCGAACGGAACTGGCGGGACGTCGCGAATGAAGGCTTCCAGAACCTTGAGCGGAGGCATCTTTCCGTTCCGGCTACCAAAGGCAATCTCGGCGAACGTAATGGAGGAAACCGCCAGATCGCCTTCGACACAATCAAGCACGCGAGCGCGAAGACGGTCCGCCTTCGTTGCCAGCAACAAAATACAGATTTTCGTATCGAGAAGATAGATCACGCCGCCGATGGCCAGTCAGGGTCGTCCCACGGTCGAGGGCTGTGGTCGAATTCGCGATCCTCCGCCGTAACGGGCGACAACCAGGGCAATGCCCCCATCCAGCCATCCCCGGAGATCTTGCGCTGCGTGTTCGCAGGCTCGAAGGTAAACGTGCCGCGATCTTCTCGAACGATCATTTCTGTTCCTTCGATCGCACCGAGCCCCTTCGGCAGCCGCACTGCCAACGAATTCCCTGATTTGAATACCTTGGCGCGAAATTCCTGTGGCATGCCCATCTCCGTATATACGAGATGTATATACGGCCCGACAGATCGTCAAGGAACGATGCGACCGTGCAGACGTATCGCAGCCATGGACGACTGTATCATCATCGGCGCCGGGCCCGCTGGCCTCACCGCGGCGATCTACCTTGCGCGGTTCCATCTGAAGATCCGGCTGTTCGACTGCGGCAGCAGCCGTGCGGCGCTCATCCCGCGAACGCACAACCACGCGGGTTATCCCGGTGGGATCAAGGGGACCGACCTGCTCGGGCTGATGCTCGACCAGGCCGAGGAATTCGGCGCGGTGCGCGAAGCCGCCGAGGTGACTGAGATCCGCCCGACCGGCGACGACTTCGACGTCCACGTCGGCGACCGCGTGTTTCCGACGCGCGCGGTGCTGCTTGCTACCGGGGTCGTCAACATCCGGCCGGAGATGGACCGCACCGTGCATGACACGGCGCTCGCACGCGGGCTGATCCGCTACTGCCCGATCTGCGACGGCTACGAAGTGACCGACATGCGCGTAGGAGTGATCGGCACCGGCGACCACGGGATGAAGGAAGCGCTGTTCTTGCGCGGCTATACGCGCGACGTGACGCTCATCGCGCCCGGCGCGCATCACGAGTTGGACGACACCTGCCTAGCCAAGCTCGACGATGCCGGGATCGGCCATCTCGACGGGCCTTGCTCCCCCATGCGGATCGAGGGTGACCGGATGGTGGTGACGACCGCAAGCGGCGATCTTGCGTTCGACAGCGTCTATCCCGCGCTTGGTTCGACGATCCGCTCGAAGCTGGCTGTAGCCGCGGGGGCGCGTGCCACCACGGAGGGATGTCTCGAAGTCGACGACCACCAGCGCACCTCGATCCCCGGGCTGTTCGCGGCAGGAGACGTGGTGAAGGGCCTCGACCAGATTAGCCACGCCATGGGGGAAGCGGGCGTCGCCGCAACCACGATCCGCAACCTTCTGGACGAACGGCGGCCGCTGCGACGGTAAACCCGGGCACAACGGGAACGAGACCAGCGATCAGCTCGGGAAATTCTGGTCCGGCATGATCGGCCTCAAGTCGCCCGCAACCATCGCGCGCCCCTTGCCCAGCGCCTTTGCATTGTAGAGCGACAGGTCGGCGCGGCGCAGGATATCACTCCGCGTGGTGATCCCCTCGTCGAGCAGGCACGCCCCCATCGTCGCCCGGACGGTGATCGTTCCGGCATCACCGCTGACTGACATCGACAAATCGTTAAGCAAGGTCGCCAGAAAGCCGCGGAGCCGTTCGATCGTTTCCTGAGCGGTGATCGCGAGCACGAACTCATCCCCGCCTAGGCGCGCCGCGAAACCGATCTCCTGCGCGTGGCCGGCCAGCGTCGCCGCAGTCCTCTGCAACACGTCGTCGCCGGTATGATGCCCATAGGTGTCGTTGACCGACTTGAAATTGTCCAGATCGAGCAAGACGACCGCAAATCCACCCAACGCCCGTCGCTTGTCGACCTTATCGTTCAGATACTGGTTGAGTGCCGCACGGTTGGCGATCCCGGTCAGTTCGTCGACCAGCGCGCTACGCTCGAGCGCGCGCTCGATC
>Ga0308163_10004197_pt1 | contig 11616 bp, 9 predicted proteins | sample PhyTR1_FD_201037 | JGI IMG/M metagenome (GOLD analysis project Ga0308163, IMG submission 201037) | Phyllosphere microbial communities from UC Gill Tract Community Farm, Albany, California, United States - DLSLT.R1 | ecosystem: Host-associated > Plants > Phyllosphere > Unclassified | place: USA... | reverse complement strand
GCTTCATTATTCAAACACATTTCCCGCGCCAGATACAGCCCTAGCCCGGTTCCTTTGCTCGATGTGGTGTAAAACGGTTCGAACAGGTGCGCGCGCACCTCGCCGCTGATGCCGGGACCATCGTCGTGCACATGCAATTCCAGGTGGTGCGCCTGCCGCACCAGGTCGAGCCGCACCGACGCCGGACCGCCGCTGGCATAGCGCAGCGCGTTGCCCACCAAGTTGGCGATCACCTCGCGCAGGTGCAGCGGATCGAAATGCACGGTGGTTCCGGGTTCCACCGCCACCGCGATCAGGTCCGGGGCCAGGCTGTGGGTATCGACGAATTCGTCACGCAGTTCGGCCAGGAAGATGTCGAGCGCCAGCGGCTCGTACTGCACGTGCGACTTGCGCGACAGCTGCAGGATGTCTTCGACGATGCGATTGACGCGCCGGACGTTGTCGCCCACGATGCGCAGCAGCCGGCGCTGGGCCGGATCGTCGAGGTCTTCCTCCAGCAGCGCGGTGGCGTGGCCGATGGCCGACAGCGGATTGCGCACCTCGTGGGCAATGCTGGCGGTGAGCCTGCCCATCGACGCCAGCTTGAGCTGCTGCGCGCGATCCTCGATCTCGCTCACGTCCTGCAGGAAGATCACGCTGCGCGCCAGGTGCTCGCCCGCGCCGTCCACGTGGTCCAGGTCCACGGCGGCAAACCGGGCTTTCAGGCGGATGCTGAAATACGGCTTGATGGTGATGAACGCGGTATCGAGCGCAGGGTCGGCCCGCCATTCGGCATAGGCCAGCGCCAGTGGCGCGTGCGCGGGTGACGCCCCCAGTTCGGGACCGGTCAACCCCAGCATCTGCTGCGCTGCCGGATTGCCGGCCCAGATCCGGCCCTCGGCATCGACCACCAGCACGCCATCGGCCACGTTGGCCATCACCAGCCGGTTGACGGCCTGCTGCACGCCCACTTCCATGCCGCGCCGGATCGCCAGGTCTTCCTGGCCGATCAGGCGCGCGGCCATGCGGTTGACCACCAGCACCACGGCAAAATACGCGGCGCCGTACAGGCCCGATTGCAGGAGCAGCAAATTGCCGTCGCCGGCCGTCATGTCGAGCACCTGCAGCACGCCCGCGCCCAGCATGAACAGCGCCACCAGCGCGGTGCAGAACAGCGCCAGCACCAGCGGCGCCAGGATGGCGGTGCCGGCCAGCGGGAACAGGTACAGGATGCCGAGGCCGCTGCGCAAGCCGCCGCCATCTATATAGAGCAGCGAGATGATGGCCAGGTCGCACGCGATCTGCACCAGCAGCTGTACCAGGAAGCGGCGCTGCGCATACACCGCCATCAGCGCGAAGCCAAGGGCCAGGCCCAGGTAAGCGAGGCAGATCCACAGGTAGAGATAATGGCCGGAGGCGCGCAGGCTGCGGCCGTCAAAGCTCAGGTAGACCAGCAGCACCAGCGCGATGACGATGCGGGTGGCGCCCAGCGTCTGCAGCGACCGCCAGAACGTGGCGCGGATGCCACGCGGGAGAACAGGATCGATGCCGGCCGCGCCTGACTGAGCCGGAGAGGCTGGCAGGCGCGGCACCGGGTCAGCCCGGCGGCAGGGCGGCGTGCGCCTTGCTGCAATAAATGGCGCCGTCGAAGCGCACCGCCTCGCTGGCCGGGAAGAACACGCCGCACTGCGCGCATTCGAGCATGGTTTCGGCCTCGACCAAGGCGGTATCGGCCGCCCGCGCCTTGTAGGCGGCGGCGCCGGCGCTCCCATCCTGTTGCCGTTGCTGCGCCGCGCGGAATTTCTGCTCCTGGCGCTGTTGCGCGCTGCGGATCTTGCTGCGGATCGCGAAGACCACCAGGCAGATCAGGCCTACCCAAATCAAAATACGGCTCATGCCCATCCTTTATGCAAGACCACTTCAAACACAAAACGGCTGCCGACGTACGCCAGCAGCAAGGTGGCGAAACCGGCCAGGGTGAAGCTGAGCGCGGTTTTGCCGCGCCAGCCACGCAAGCGCCGGCCCGCCAGGAGCGCCGCGAACAGCAGCCACGACAGCATGGTAAACGCCGATTTATGGTCCCATTTCAGGGCCTGGCCGAACAGCTGTTCGGAGAACACGATGCCCGACAAGACCGTCAGGGTCAACAGCGTAAAGCCGATGCCTATCATGCGGAACAACAGTTTTTCCATGGTGAGCAGCGCCGGCAGCTGGTCGAGCGCGCCCGACAAAAAGCCTTTCCTGTCGGTGGCCGCGTGCAGCCGCGCCTCCTGCAACGCCATCAGCACTGCGTGGAACGCGGCGATGGTAAGGGTGCTGTAGGCCAGCGTGGCCACCGCGATGTGCCAGCCGAACAGCGGGGTCTTGTCGCCGAGCGCAATCAGGCTGCCCGGATAAACCGCCTGTAGCGCCACCGCCACGGCGGCCGCCGGCATGACCAGGCGGCGCAGGCCGTCGAGGCCGAAATTACGGTTTTCCAGCCAGTAGGCCGCCACCGACACCCACAGCGCCGACGACAGCATGGCGGCAAAGCCGAGCCGCAGCGAGCCGTCGGCCGCGACATCGGTCCACAGGCCGGCGCCATGCACCAGCCAGGCCACCACCGTCACCGCCGAAATGAGCGTGCCCCGGCGCGCCGGCAAGGCGGCGCAAAGAATGTACAGCGCGATGGCTGCGATGAACAAATAGGTCTGCATGCTGCCAGTTTACACTATCGCTCACTCCACGGCAGCCATCCGCAGCTCGTCGTGGCGGTGGCGTTGTTGTTCCTCCATCACCAGCTGCGCCAGCTCGCGCTTGAGGGCATTGAAGCCGGCAGCGGCGGGGTCGCGCAGGCGCGGCAAATCCACCAGCAAGTCGCGCTTGACGGTACCGGGGCGGTACGTCATGACCACGATGCGGTCGGCCAGGTAGATTGCTTCCTCAATACTGTGGGTGACAAACACGATGGTCTTGTGCAGCGCGGCCCAGATGCGCAGCAGCTCGTCCTGCAGGTTGCGCCGGGTGAGCGCGTCGAGCGCGCCGAACGGCTCGTCCATCAGCATGATCGGCGAATCGAGCGCCAGCACGCGGGCAATCGCCACCCGCTGGCGCATGCCGCCCGACAGGTCTTTCGGATAGCGGTGGCGGAAGTCGGTGAGCGACAGCATGGCCAGCAGCCGGTCCACCGTGGCGGCTATCTGCGCGCGCGGCTGGCGCTTGATCTGCAGGCCGAAGCCGATATTGTCGGCCACCGTCATCCACGGGAACAGCGCATATTCCTGGAACACCATGCCGCGCTCGGGACCGGGGCCGGTCACCACGCGGCCGGCGGCCGTGATGGTGCCAGTAGTCGGTGGCGCGAAACCGGCGATGGCATTGAGCAGGGTCGACTTGCCGCAGCCGGACGGTCCGAGCAGGCACACGAACTGGCCCTGGGAAATCTCGAGGTCGATGCCACGCAGCGCGACCATCTCGCCGCCCGCCGCAGAAAATACCTTGCCGATGCCGGCAATCTGAATGTGTGCGCTCATTTAGTGCTCCAGGCCGCGATGCCAGCGCAGCAGATGGTTGTTCAACTTGTTCATGCCGATGTCGATCGCCAGGCCCAGGAGGCCGATGGTGATCATGCCGGCAATGATCTTGTCCGACCAAAAATACTCGCGCGCCTCGAGGATGCGGAAACCGAGGCCGTTGTTTACCGCGATCATTTCGGAGACGATCACCACGATGAACGCGGTGCCGATGCCGATCCGCACGCCCGACAGGATGTACGGCACGGCAGCCGGCAGGATCACGCGCACGAACATGGTGGCGCTGGACGCCCCAAGGTTGCGCGCGGCCCGTAAATAAATGCCGTCCACCTGGCGCACGCCGGCAATGGTATTCATCAGCACCGGGAAAAACGCCCCGAGCGCGATCAGGAACACGGCCGGCGGGTTGCCGAGCCCGAACCACAGGATCGATAGCGGAATATAGGCAATCGGCGGAATCGGTCGCAGCAGCTGCACCAGCGGGTTCAGCCAGCGGTACACGCGGGCATTGGCGCCCATCGCCAGTCCGAGCGGCAGCGCCAGACCGGCGCCGATGGCAAAGCCCACGGCCACGCGGTACAAGCTGCCCACCGCATCGACGATCAGCTCGCCCGACACGGCCCAGGCCAGCCAGCTGCCGGCCGTCCGGTCGTACGGCTGCAGCGGCAATAAATACGCGAGCCACTTGTCCACCACGGCCAGCGGCGATGGCAGCACCTGCGGGTTGACCCAGTCCAGCACTGCGGCGGCCTGCCACAGCGCGATCAGCAGCGCCGGCACCACCAGTCCCACGCCCGCGGTCCGCCATTCCAGGAGAGCGGCGCGCATCTTATTTCACGCCCAGGTTTTTCTTGGCCGCCAGCAGCAGGTCGGTCTTGACCCACTGCTGCGCGACGGGCGGCTGGCGCATGCGGCCGACGCCGGTCTTGAACATGGTGTCGGCCGTCACCTGGATGTGCTCGGGCGTGATGTCGTAGCTGTACGGCGAATTGCCGATGGCGTCGGCAAAATCGGCGCGGCTGATCTGGCCCTTGAAGACGACGTCGCGCACGTATTGCTCGGCGGTGGCCGGCTGCTCGATGAAGGTCTTGGTAGCCAGCACGAAGCAATGCATGAATTTTTCCGCCAGCGGGCGCTGGTCGCGGTAAAACTTTTCGGTCATCACCATGGTGCGTACCGGCTCGCCGATCACGGTATCGTACGGTTTCAGGATTTCGCTGCCGTAACCGCGGTTGATGGCCTGCGACGATTGCGGCTCGGACTGCATCATGGCGTCGATATTCTTGCCCAGCAGCGCCTGGTTCAGGTCGGCATATGATAAATACACCAGCCGCACATCCTTGCCCGCCTGGTCCGAGGCAGTGAGCCCATGGCGGTGCAGTTCGGCCAGCAGCAGCACGTCCTGGATCGCGCCCCGGGTCACGCCCACCCGTTTGCCTTTCAGGTCCTTCACGGTTTTGATGGGCAGGTCGCGGCGGCCTACCAGCCGCGCCCCGCCCCGGGCAAAGCCGGCCACCACGTAAATCGGCGCGCCACCGGCGCGGCCCAGTATTGCCGCCTCCGACGCCGTGCTACCTACGTCGAGCTCGCCGGCGATGATGGCCTGCATCACGTCGAGGCCCTTGGCAAACACGTGCTCTTCGACCTTGATGCCACACTTGGGGGCAATTTCCTTGATATACGAGACGGCGCCGAAGTGGGCCAGCTTGAGATTGCCAAGCCGGACCACCTGCTGCGCGCCCGCTGCGTGGCTGACGCTAAGCAGGGCCAGTGCGGCGCACAGGGTGATGAGTTTCATGCGATCCTCCTTATCATGTCCAGCGGTAAGATATACCGTGAGGAAACATGTCAGGTTTTGCGCAAGATCAAAGTGGTGGACGGCCTCAGCGCGCGGCGCGGATGCGGGCGATGCGTTCGTCGGTGGCCGGATGGCTTGACAGGTAGGACGGGCCATCGTCGCCGCTGTCCTTGCCGAGCTTGATGAACGACTGCGCCATGTGTTCCGGATCAATGCCGTTGCGGCGTAACATGTCCACTGCGTAGTCGTCGGCCTCGTACTCGGCGTCGCGCGAATATTTCATGTCCAGTGCTGCCGTGGGCAGCGCCGTCAGCATCGATGAAATGTCACCGAAGATCAGCCAGGTGGTCGCTGCCACGGCCGAACTTTGCACCAGGCGGCGCGTCAGATGGCGCCGGTGCAGGTGGCCCAGTTCGTGCGCCAGCACGCCCATCACGGCCTGGTCGTCGCCCAGCAGGTCCACCAGCTGGTCGGTCATCACGATGTCGCCCGACGGCAGCGCGAACGCGTTGGGGCCGATGCGGCTGCTGCGGAACACCAGCCTCCACGACGGCGCGTCGGCCTCGGGCGCGGTCATGGCGGCGAACTGGCGGCGCAACTGGTCCTGGCGTGCGGCCGGCAGCCTGGTTGGCGCCAGGATTTTCTTGTCGAACAAATCCAGCACGCCCTGTCCCAGCTGACGCTCCACCGCGACCGGCACTATGCCGGCCACCCAGCCGGCAGCGGCTGGCAACAGGTAGATATACGACGTTGCCAGCACCACGACCGTGACGGCCAGCGCCAGCAGCACGCCGCGCCAGCTTTGCTGGGCCCGCACCACGTGGCTGTCGCGATGGCCGGTGGCGGCCAGCAACTGGTCGAACGCGGCGCGGTCGTCGACTTCAAGCCAGGCGCCGTCCTCAAAACTCACCTTGCGCGCCGCGTGGCGGGCGCGCTCCGACACCCGCAGCCCGGCCAATGGCGCACTGCGTTCGACGTCGCCGGACAGGTGCGCCGCGCCGTTGGCCACGGTGAGCGTCACGCGGTGCAGGCGCGACGTCTTGCCGTCGAAATAGCGGGCCGCGAGCTGCGGCGTCTCCTGGCCGGTCACAGCGAGAAGTCGACGTCCAGGAACTCGGCCACGCCTTCGCCGGTGGCGCTCACCTCGGACTGGGCAGCGGCCACCGTGTCATCGAGACTACCCGCAGCGATGATGGCCAGCGCCTCGATCCGGTAACGCATTGAGCGCACGCGGGCAAACGGCATGAACAACCCCAGCGTGCACAGCACGGCCAGGTAATTGGTGACGGTGATGAACAGCATGCGGCCCCATGTGACGTCGGAGCGGAACTCGTGATCGTCGAGCGTGGTATGGTTCCACACCATGTTTTGCACCAGGTTCGAGAAAAGCGGCCACAGCAGCAATAACCAGCCGTAGACCACGAATACCACGTAACCGACCTCCGTTTCGCGCGCCTCGGCCTCGGTCAGCCCTTCCATCGGCGTCGGATCGCCCGACAGGATGGCCCAGATCAGCAGCACCAGGCCGCCGCCGCCGAACAGCGCGAACCAGCCGTACAGCTTGTAGAAATCGCCCACCGTGGCATGGCACGCAAAGCGCGACTGGCCGAAGCGGCTGGCGCCGATCTGCCAGGTTTTCAGGCGCTGGTGCACGAACGGCATGGCCAGGCCGGCGGTAACGGCATTGAGCCATGGCCGCACCAGGTAATTGATATAGGAATCGTGGACATCGCCGGTAAAGCGGAAGCGGATGCCGCGATACGCCGAGTTATACAGGCGAAACTGCAAGCTGCGCCACATGAACCATGGCGACAGGCCCAGCATCAGCAGCAAGGCCACCAGCGCCAGCAGCGGCGACAACTGCCCCGCCACCAGGTAAAAACCCACCACCACGGTCGCCACGATGCGGCCCTTCAGAATCGCCACCGCGTTGCCGTGGTACTCGAAGCTGCTGCCGGCCAGCTCGGTGCTGGAATAAAAATACTGGTTGCGGCGCACCTTGGCCCATGCCGAATAAATCCCCAGCGTAACAATGCTCAGCAGCAGATTGACGATCCAGATGTGAAAGTACTCGCCACCGGTGGCATGAAATTTCAGGTACTGCGGAGACAAGTTTTCCGGCACGGGGGCCGCTGCCGGTTTGTCGAGGTCGATCATGCTGCTGGCCTTAATTATCAAAAATAGAACGATGCGCCATTGCAAACATATTGTCAATGAGAAATTAATTGATCAGCCCGCCAACGCCACCACCGGATCGAGTCCCGACGCCTTGCGGGCCGGCATGAAGCCAAATACCAGGCCGGTAATTACTGCGCAGGCAAACGCGCCGATGATGGCCGACAGCGAAAAAATCACCGGCACCTGCCACACCAGCAGCAGGCCGGCAAACGCCACGCCCACCACGATGCCGGCCACGCCGCCCACGGTGGACACCAGTACCGCCTCGGTCAGGAACTGGCGCAGGATGTCGCGCCGGCGCGCGCCAGTGGCCATGCGGATGCCGATTTCGCGGGTGCGTTCGCGCACCGTCATCAGCATCACGTTCATCACGCCGATGCCGCCCACCACCAGCGACACCGCCGCAATCAGGCTCAGCATCACGGTCATATTGTCCTGGGTGCGCGCTTCGGCCGCGATCGACGCGGCGGCATTGCTGATGCCGTAGTCGCGGATCCGGTGGCGCTCGAACAGCACGGCATCCACCGCCGCTTCCACCTCAGCTACCCGGCCCACATCGGCAGCGGCCAGCACCGTGTACGTCGGCTCGCGCTGGCCGAACACGCGGATGCCGGCCGTGGAAAACGGCAATAGCAGCACGTCGTCCTGGTCCTGCTCGCCCGTCAACGCGCCCTTGGCGCTCATGACGCCGATCACCTGGAACGGCACGTTGCCGATCAAGATGGTCGCGCCGACCGGGTTGGCAACGTCGGGCATCAGTTTTTGCGCCAGCCGTGCGCCGAGCACGGCAACCGTCGCCATTTCGCGCTCGTCCTCGGCGGTGAAAAAGCCGCCGCGCGCGACCGGCCAGGTCTGGATGCGCGGCAGCTCGGCGCCGGTGCCGCGCACATAGGTTTGCACGTCCAGATTGCCATGGCGGACCACCTTGTTGCCGGTAACATTGGGCAGCACGTGCGACACGCCCGGCACGTCGGCCAGCGCCTCGAGGTCGCCCAGCGTGATGCTGCGGCCCGGGATGCGCGAGCTTTCGCCGCGCGACGACATATACAAGAGGTTGGAACCGAATGCGCCCAGCTGCGCCATCACCTGCTGGCGGGTGCCGAGGCCGATGGCCAGCATGACGATCACCGACGCCACGCCGATCACGATGCCGAGCAAGGTCAAGCCCGTGCGGAAGCGGTTAATCCACAGCACGCGCCAGGCGGCACGGGCGGCGTCGGCCAGTTCCGACGCCAGCGAGGCGCCGCTGTCGTGCTGCGCGCGCGACAGGTCCAGCGGCGGCAGCTTGACAGAAACCGCGGCGGCAACGGCGGCAGCGGCGGAGTCGGCAACGATCTGGCCATCGCTGATCTCGATCACGCGGCGCGCCTGCGCCGCCACCTTGCGGTCATGGGTGATCAGGATGATGGTGTGGCCGGCGTCGGCCAGTTCGCCCAGCAGCGCCATCACCTCGGCGCCGCTTTTACTGTCGAGGGCGCCGGTCGGTTCGTCGGCCAGGATGATGCGCCCGCCATTCATCAGCGCCCGCGCAATCGACACCCGCTGCTGCTGGCCGCCCGACAGCTGGCTCGGGCGGTTGTCGTAGCGGCCCGCCAGCCCCAGGCGTTCGAGCAGCGCCGTGGCGCGCGCGTGGCGCTCGGCTGCCGGCATGCCCGCGTACAGCGCCGGCACTTCGACGTTTTCGCGCGCCGACTCGGTGGCGATCAGGTGGTATCCCTGGAACACGAAACCGAACGCTTCGCGCCGCAGCCACGCCAGTTCGTCGGCGGTCATGCCGGCCACGTCCTGGCCCGCAAAGGCATAGGTGCCGGTGGTGGGCCGGTCCAGGCAGCCGAGCATGTTCATCAGGGTCGACTTGCCGGAACCGGACGCGCCGACAATGGCGACAAACTCGCCGGCATGGATGTCGAGGTCCACGCCGCGCAGCACTTCCACGGCCGGCGCGCCGTCGTTGCCGCCATATTGTTTGCGGATGCCGCGCAGGCTGATCAACGCCTCCTGGTTCAGACCTTGCGTCATAACTGGAACCTGCTCACGCCTTCGGCCACCTGCTCGCCCGTGACCAGCAGTTCGCCTTCGCGCAGGCCGTCGAGCACTTCGCCGCTCAGACGGTTGCGCACGCCGAGCCGTACTTCGCGTTCCTGCACCTTGCCATCTTGGTCCATCACCCGCGCCGTGTAGGTGCCGGTCTGTTGCGGCACCGCCTTGAGCGCCGGCAGCGGCGCGGCCAGCACATTGTTGGCCGCAGCGGTGACGAACACCACCTGCGCCGTCATCTGCGGCATCAGTTCGCCGTCGGCGTTATCGACTTCGAACAGCACTGTATACAGTATGACCTTGCTGGTCGATGGCGCCAGCGCGGTGCCGGTCGCCACGCCGCCGGCTACCGCAGGCGCGGGCAGCACCTGCCGCACCTTGCCGGACCAGCGGCGGGCGTCGCCGCCCAGCGTGGTGAAGTACACCGGCATGTCGGGCCGCACGCGGCGCACGTCCGCCTCCGACACCTCGGTCCACACGGTCATCGCCGACAGGTCGGCAATGCGCAGGATGTTCGGCGTCTGGTACGTGGCATTCAGGGTTTGCCCTTCTTTCGCATCGACGCTGACCACGGTGCCGGCCATCGGCGCGTAGATGCGGGTATAGCCGAGGCGCGCCTCGTCGGCTTTCAGCGTGGCCTGGGTCTGGTCGATCTGCGCTTTCAGGCTGGCGATGCGGGCCACCGCCGATTCCAGCGTGGCGTGCGCCACTTCCTGCTCGTTGACCGACGTCGCCTCGAACTCGGCCATCACCTTCTGGCGCGCGTGCTGCTGGCCGGCCAGCCGGTGCTGGGCCTGCTGCTCGGCCAGTTGCGCACGCAGTCCGGCCAGCGCCGCGCGGCCCGCATCGACGGTGGCCTGCTGCACGCTCGGATCTATCTCGGCCAGCAACTGGCCCTGCTTGACGGTACTGCCCGGCGCCACGTGGAGCCGCGTGATCTGGCCCGATACCTGCGCGCCCACGTCCACGTAACGCTGCGGCTGCAGGGTGCCGATGGCCGTCACGCTGGACTCGATACTGGCGCGCCGGACCGGCGCGGTTTCATACACGACGGCCGGCGCGCGGGTGACCCAGAGTGCGGCGCCGGCGGCCACCGCCAGCAGCGCCAGGGCGCCACCGAGACGGGCGCCGGTCCGGCGTGGAAAACGAAAATCCATCGAAACTCCTCCAACATGATGTAAACGGACGTGCGCATACGCTGGCCTGCAGCAGGCGGGAAGGCTGGCATGGGGTGACGCTGGCTGGATGGAGCAGGCGGAACGGCGGTGGCGCAAATATGTAAATAAGAATTATTCTCATTGTAACGCCGATGGTGCTTTGATGCAATCCTTGCATGGTTTGTCGGCACTGGCCGCCGCTGCGAGGTAGCGATAATCCGGCGCGCATCCTGATGTAAAATGACGCCCATCGTCCGTCCGGACCCTGCCCTATCACCGCTTCCACAGGTTCATCATGCTAGATAATCTTACCCAACGCCTTGCCAAGGTGGTTAAAACCATGCGCGGCGAGGCGCGTCTGACCGAGGCCAACACTGCCGAGATGCTGCGCGAAGTGCGCATGGCGCTGCTGGAGGCCGACGTTGCGTTGCCGGCGGTGCGCGAGTTCATCGCCCGCGTCAAGGAAAAAGCGCTGGGCGAAGAAGTGCTCGCCTCGCTGTCGCCGGGCCAGGCGCTGGTCGGCGTGGTGCAGCGCGAGCTCGCTACCCTGATGGGCGCCGACCTCGGCCCCGAGGCCACGCAAATCAGCTTTGCCCAGCAACCGCCAGCCATCATCCTGATGGCGGGTCTGCAAGGTGTGGGTAAAACCACCACCGTCGGTAAACTCGCCAAGTACCTCAAGGAAGAAAAGAAAAAGAAAGTGCTGACCGTTTCGGCCGACGTCTATCGTCCCGCCGCCATCGCCCAGCTGCAATCGGTGACCGCGCAAGTGGGCGCCGATTTCTTCCCGTCCACTGCGCAGGACAAGCCGGTCGATATCGCGCTGGCCGCGCTGGACTGGGCCAAGAAGCACTATCACGACGTGCTGATCATCGACACCGCCGGTCGCCTCGGTATCGATGAAGAAATGATGAAAGAGATCGCCGCCGTGCACAGCGCGGTCAAGCCGATCGAA